>Ga0310827_100122_pt1 | contig 101941 bp, 93 predicted proteins | sample WT_ome_2_FD_201309 | JGI IMG/M metagenome (GOLD analysis project Ga0310827, IMG submission 201309) | Sorghum-adapted microbial communities enriched on wild type (WT) sorghum from Joint BioEnergy Institute, Emeryville, California, United... ... | reverse complement strand
GTCCTGGGGCCATGAAGTGCGACCTGGACACGGATGTGTGGCCTGTGCAGCTGTTCGTAGGCGTGTCCAGGCGACGTTTCGCGACACTGGCGGAGCGGGGGTGCCGGGACGCGAGGCCATCACCGCGTGGTCGGCTCGGCGCCGCGGGGCGGTGCGTACGGAAGTGTGGGCGGAACACGCCTACGAACAGCCGCTCAGCCCACGTAACCGTGCACCGCCCACGCAACCGTGCACCGCCCACGTGCCGTGCACCGCCCACGTGCCGTGCACCGCCCACGCAACCGTGCACACGACGCGTGGAGGTGCGGTGCACGGCTTGGGTCGCGGTGGTGGCGGGCGCGAGGTGATCTGCGTCACGAGACATTTGCGTCACCTTGACGTTCGCTATTTCGCTAAGGTAAGCCTTACCTTGTGACTTTCGCCCTCGCCGGCCACGACCTGCGGCTGTCCTACGACCGCAAGACCGTCGTCCACGACGCAGCGATCGACCTGCACCCCGGCCGGATCACCGCGCTCATCGGGCCCAACGGCTCGGGCAAGTCCACCGTCCTGCGCGCGATGGCGCGTCTGCACCGGCCGGACGACGGCCAGGTCACCCTGCCGGACGTCGGCGACGCGCAGTCGCTGCACCCCAAGGAGTTCGCGCGCCGGGTCACGATGCTGAGCCAGAACCGGCCCACCCCCACCGGCCTCACGGTGCGCGACGTCGTCCGGTTCGGGCGGCACCCCTACCGCACCCGGCTGCGCGGCACCGACCCGGACGGCCCGCGTGCCGTGGCGCACGCGATGACGGTCACCGGGCTGACCGAGATGGCCGACCGCCCGGTCGACGAGCTGTCCGGCGGCGAGCTGCAGCGTGTCTGGCTGGCCACCTGCCTGGCCCAGGACACCTCGGTGCTGCTCCTCGACGAGCCCACCAACCACCTGGACCTGCGCTACCAGGTCGAGCTGCTCGACCTCGTGTGCGAGCTGGCCCGCGAGCACCAGGTCGCCATCGGCCTGGTTCTGCACGACCTCAACCAGGCCGCCTCGGTGGCCGACCACGTCGTCCTCCTCGACCGGGGGCGCGTCCGCGCCAGCGGGTCGCCTCACGAGGTGCTCGACCCGGCGCTGCTCAGCGAGGTGTACGGCATCGAGATCGACGTGCACCTGCACCCGGTGAGCGGTCGGCCGACCTGCGAGCCGCGCAGCCGCCGCCTGGCGGTCGCCCCGGCCGTCGCGGCCGCCGGCTGACCCCCTCCCCACCAGACCCTGACCACCGACCACGGGCCAGGTGTGCCCGCCCCTGCACGAGAGGTTCCCTGCCGACCATGACCCGAACCCGCGTTCCGTTCGCCGGAGCGGCCGCCCTCCTCGCCGCCGGTGCCCTCGCCCTCGCCGGCTGCGGCACCACCGAGTCCCCCGAGGAGACGAACGCCGGAGGTGGCGATACCGACGGTGCCACCAGCGCGGCGCCCGCCGGCCCGGTGACCTACACCGACGAGCGCGGGGAGCACACGCTCGACGCCCCGGCCGAGGACGTCGTCGCGCTGGAGTGGGGTCTGACCGAGAACCTGCTGGCGCTGGGCGTGGAGCCCATCGGCCAGGCGGACGTCAAGGGCTACAACACCTGGAACACCTCCGCCCCGCTCGACCCGGACACCGAGGACGTCGGCATGCGCGGCGAGCCCAGCCTGTCCGCCATCACCGCCCTGGAGCCCGACCTCATCGTCACCACCACGGACGTGCCGGCCAACGTCATCGACCAGCTCGAGGAGATCGCCCCCGTCCTGGCGATGCGCGGCTCGGCCAGCGAGGACCCGCTGGGCTACATGCGCAAGACCGTGGAGACCCTGGCCGTGGCCACCGGCACCGAGGACCGGGCCGAGGAGCTGCTCGCGGAGTTCGACGCCAAGCTCGAGGAGGGCCGCCGGGCGGTCGAGGAGGCCGGCCTCGCCGGCGAGCCGTTCGTCATGGCCGACGGCTGGCTCTCCGGCGGCACCGTGTCGATCCGCATGTACACCCCCGGCTCGTTCTTCGGCGCCATCGGCGAGGAGCTCGGCATGGTCAACGCCTGGACCGAGGGCGGCGACCCCGACTACGGCCTGGCGCAGACCGACGTGGAGGGCCTGACCGAGATCGGCCCGGCGCAGTTCTTCTACATCGCCAACGACACCGAGGGCGGGGACGCGTTCACCGAGGGCCTGGGCGACAACCCGATCTGGCAGCAGCTGCCGTTCGTCCAGGAGGGCACCGTGCACCGCCTGCCCGACGGCATCTGGATGTTCGGCGGGCCGCTGTCCGCCGCGGCCTACATCGACGCGATCGTCGAGGCCATCAGCGGTTGACCAGCACCAGGGGCCCGGTGGGCGGGCCGGCCGTCGGCCTCCGCGTCGCGGAGGCGGACGAGCCGTCCCTCCTGCCGGGCTCTGCTCCCACCGCCGCGGTCTCGCCCCTCGGCCTGACCGCGGCCTTCGTCGGCCTGCTGCTCGTCGCAGCGGTCCTCGCTGCCGTGCACCTGGTCCAGGGCACCGGCTCGGTCGGCCTCGGTGACCTGTGGGCCCTGGCGACCGGCCAGGGCGCGGACGAGACCGCCGCGGTCCTCGTCGCCTCCCGGATGCCGCGCCTGCTCGCGGCCCTCATGGTCGGGGTCACCCTCGGCTACGCCGGCACGCTGCTGCAGTCCGTCTCCCGCAACCCGCTGGCCTCGCCGGACACGCTCGCCGTCAACGCCGGCGCCCACGTCGTCCTCGTGCTCGTCGCGGTCCTCGGGATCGCCGTGCCGTTCTACCTCGGGGGCCTCCTGGCCACCGTCGGCGGGCTCGCCGGCGCGCTCCTGGTGCTGCTCCTGGCCCGCGGGGGAGCGGACGGTCCGAGCCGGCTGATCCTCGCCGGCACCGCGATCACGTTGGGGCTGCAGGCCCTGGTGCGGGTCCTGCTCGTGCTCTACCCCAACGAGACGATGGGCCTGTTCGCCTGGGGCAGCGGCACCACCGTCCAGTCCGGCACCCGCGTCGTCACCCTGGCCGCCCCGCTCGTCGTGGCCGGCATCCTCGTCGCCACCCTCCTGGCGCACCGACTCGACCTGCTCATGCTCGGCGACGACGCCGCGACGGTGCTCGGCGTGCGGGTCCGCCCCACCCGGGTCGTCGTCATCGGCGTCGGCGTCCTCCTCGCCGCGACCGCCGTCACGGTCGCCGGCCCGGTCGGTTTCGTCGGCCTGGCCGCACCGCTGCTGGCCCGCCTCGTCAGCCGCCGGGTCCCCGGCCTGGCACGCCACGCCGCCCTCCTCCCGTATGCCGGGATCATGGGGGCGGCGGTCGTGCTCGCCGCCGACGTGGTGCTGCGGTGGGTGGTCCCGTCCACCCGCACGACGGGGATCCCGACCGGCATCGTCACCACCGTCGTCGGGGCGGCGCTGCTCGTCTGGTTCGCCCGGCGCCTGCCCGACGGTGGTCCCGGCATCCGGCCGCGCACGGCCGCGGCGCTGTCCCGCCCCCGCACCCGGCGGGTCGCCCTGGTCATCGGCACCGCGGCCCTGGCCCTGCTCGTGGGGGCGCTCGTCGCGGCGCTGCTGCTGGGGGACCGGCTGGTGCTGCTCGGCGACGTGGCGAACTACCTGTCCGGCGTCGCGGGGCGCGAGGTGAACCTCGAGTTGGGCCGGCGCATCCCGCGGGTGCTCGCGGCGGTCCTCGCCGGCGCCGCCCTCGCGCTCGCCGGGACGATGACCCAGGCGGTGGCCCGCAACCCGCTGGCCGAGCCCAGCCTGCTCGGCGTCACCGCCGGTGCGGGGCTGGGCGCCGTGACCACGGTCATGCTCGTCCCGGGCGTCGGGATCTGGCCGATGGCCGGCGCCGCGTTCGCCGGGGCGGTCGTGGCCACGGCCCTGGTCTTCGTGCTCTCCTACCGGGCAGGCTTCAGCTCCGAGCGGATGGTCCTCGTCGGGGTGGGGCTGTCCGCGGGCATGGCTGCACTGACCACGCTGGTCATCCTCGTCACCGCGCCCTGGGACATGAACCTGGCGCTGACCTGGCTCAGCGGCACCACCTACGGCCGGTCGATGGACCAGCTCATCCCGGTGGCGCTGGCGCTGCTCGTCGTCACCCCGCTCGTCGTGGCCCTGCACCGGGACCTCGACGTCGTCGCGCTCGACGAGGACACCCCGCGGGTGCTCGGCGTGCACCTCGACCGGCGCCGGGTGCTGCTCGTCTCCGCCGCGGCGCTGCTCACCGCCGCCTCGGTGTGCGCGGTCGGTGTGGTCGCGTTCGTCGGGCTCATGGCCCCGCACGCCGCCCGCGCCCTGGTGGGCGCACGTCATACGAGGGTCGTCCCGGTGTCCATGCTGCTGGGTGCCCTCCTCGTCTCGCTGGCCGACACCGCCGGCCGCACCCTGCTGGCGCCGCTGGACATCCCGGTCGGGGTGGGCACGGCGCTGCTGGGCACCCCCTACTTCGTCTACCTGCTCTGGAGGACCCGTGGCCACGACTGAGACCCGCACCCACGCGCCGTGGCGCGTGTTCGAGGTGACCGTGGCGGCGGTCGAGCGGCTGTCGCCCAGCTTCCGGCGGTTCACCCTGATGGGGGAGGACCTCGAGTACTACGCCGACCTCGGGCCCGACGCGCGGGTCAAGGTGCTGCTGCCGCTGCCCGAGTCGGGGTACGCCCACCTGCCGCGCACCGAGCCCTGGTTCGAGGCGTGGCGGTCCCTGCCCGAGGAGCAGCGCAACCCGATGCGGACCTACACGACGCGGGCGGTGCGGCGTCCCGGCGGGCCGGTGCCGCCGCGGCACGGGTCGGGCACCGAGGTCGTCATCGACATGGTCGTCCACGGCGACACCGGGCCGGCCACCCGCTGGGCCCGGCGCGCCGAGGTGGGTGCGCCGCTGGCGCTGCTCGGTCCCGACCTCCGCTCGGAGGGCCCGCACGGCGGGGTCGAGTTCCGCGAGCCGCCGGCCGGCGTGCCGCTCCTGCTCGCCGGTGACGAGACCGCGGTGCCGGCGATCACCTCGATCCTGGAGCGGCTTCCGCAGCAGGCGACCGGCGCGGCGCTGCTCGAGGTCCCCGAGGACGGCGACCGGTGGGAGGTCGCCGCCCCGCCCGGGGTGGAGGTGACCTGGCTGGCCCGCAACGGCGTGCCGCACGGCACGCACCTGGTGCCCGCCGTCGAGCGGGCGGCGGCCCGGATCCGGCCGCCCCGGAGGCTCACCGTCGAGCTGCCCGAGGTCGACGTGGACCGGGAGATCCTCTGGGAGGTCGCCGAGGCCCCGCCGACCTGCGACGTCTACGCGTGGCTCGCGGGAGAGGCCGCGGTGATCCGCACCCTGCGCCGGCACCTCGTCGGCGAGCTGGGCATCGACCGGTCCTGCGTGTCGTTCATGGGCTACTGGCGGGCCGGGCGCGCCGAGGGCTGACGCCGCCGCTCAGCGGTCGCCGCGCCGCACCAGGCCGCTCTCGTAGGCGTGGATGACGATGTGGACCCGGTCGCGCAGGCCGAGCTTGGCGAGGATGCGCCCGACGTAGGTCTTCACGGTCGGCTCGGCGAGGTACAACCGGGCGGCGATCTCGGCGTTCGTCGCACCACGGGCGACCTCGGTCATGATGGCGCGCTCCCGCTCGGTGAGGGCTGCGAGCGAGTCGTCCTCGCCGACGTCGGGAAGGTCCGCCGCCACGTGCTCGAGCAGCCGCCGGGTCGTCGAGGGCGCGATGACCGCGTCCCCGGCGTGCACGGTCCGGATGGCGTCGAGGACGTCCTCGGCCGGGGCGTCCTTGAGCAGGAAGCCGCTGGCACCGGCCCGGAGCGCGGCGAAGGCGTGCTCGTCGAGGTCGAACGTGGTCAGCACCAGGACCCGGGGCCCTCGCGGGTGCCGGGCCAGCAGCTCCCGGGTGGCGGCGACGCCGTCCAGGCGCGGCATCCGGACGTCCATGAGCACCACGTCGCACCGCGTGCTGTCCACGAGCTCCAGCGCCTCGTGCCCGTCGGCGGCCTCGGCGACGACGCGCATGTCGTCCTGGGCGTCGATGATCATGGCCAGCCCGGTGCGCACCAGCGCCTGGTCGTCCACCAGGAGGACCCGGATCCCGTCGGTCACGACGGTGTCCTGACGTCGGCGGTGGTGGGCAGCTCGGCCTCGACGGCGAAGCCTCCCTGGCGCCGGGGCCCGGCAGTGAGCCGGCCTCCCACGAGCTGGACCCGCTCGCGCATCCCGAGCAGACCGCGCCCGCCCCCGTCGGCCGGACGGGGGCCGTCGGACGTGCCGGTGTCGGTCACGCGGATGGTCAGGGCGGCCGCGGTCCAGGTGAGCACGACCTCGGCGTCGGCCTGCGGCCCGGCGTGCTTGACGACGTTGGTCAGCGCCTCCTGGACCAGCCGGTATGCCGCGAGGTGGGCGGCGCGGTCCAGCGGCCGGGGCTCGCCCTCCACCCGGAGCCGGACCGGCTGACCGGACGCGCGGACCCGCTCGACGAGGTCCGGGAGGTCGTCGAGCGTGGGCTGCGGGGCGTTCTCCCCGGTGCCGCTGTCGGCGCGCAGGACGCCGAGCAGGGCGCGCATGTCGGTGAGCGCCTCCCGCCCGGTCTCCGCGACCGTCGCGAGCACCCGGCCCGCGGCCGCGGGGTCCCGGTCGGCCACGTAGCGGCCGGCCTCGGCCTGGCGGACCATCACCGACAGGGAGTGTGCGACGACGTCGTGCAGCTCGCGGGCGATGCGGGCCCGCTCCTCCGCGGCAGCCCGGCGGTCCCGCTCCTCCCGGTCGGCCTCCGCGGCCCGGGCGCGCTCGGCCAGCGCGGCCACCTGCTCGATCCGCAGCCGCCGGAACCGGCCCAGGGCCCAGGCGGCCAGGACCGTGGCGAACGAGAGCCCGAGCAGGAGCAGCAGGTCGGCCGCCCCGAGACCGGTGCCCGCCGTGACGCACCGGACGGCGGCCACGACGGCGCCCAGGCCGCCGACGACCAGCGACAGGGTCGGCCACGGGGGATCGGTGTGCGCGCTGACGGTGTAGGCCACGACCAGGTAGCCGAGGCTGGACGGCAGCAGGACCGCCGAGTACGCCGACCCGGCGGGGTCGGTGAGGAGGGGCGAGAGCGCCAGGACCAGCTCCGCGCCGGCCACCACGGCGAACGCGGGAACGGGCGCCCGCCGCCGGGCGGCGACGGCGACGTGCAGCACGACGACCGCGCCGAGGAGGGCCCACGTCCAGGTCGTCCCGAGGCCCGCGTCGAGGGCGAGCTGGACCGAGCTCGGGGCGACCACCGCGGCGAGGGCCACGGCCAGGCACGCGTCGACCAGCCAGACCCGGCCGCGGAACCAGCCGTCGATCCGGTCCACCAGGCCGGGTCGGGGAGCACCGTCCATGCCCTCGACCCTACGAGCCCGCTCCGGTGCCGGCCCAGGTCCTGCGGTATCGCGCGCGTCATACCGGGGTCGTGAGCCCGCGATCCGCGCGGACGATGTGCCGGCTGGGCGCCGGGGCGGAGCGTGGACGGCATGGAAACCGACCAGCTGACCACCGACCGTCCCCGCCCGCACGTCTCCGACCCACCTGCCCCGTCCCGGCGCCTCGTCGCCGCGGCGACGGCCTGGTCGGCCGTCGCCGTCGCCCTGGGCCTCTGGTGGCTCCTCGACCCCGCCGCCTACCCGCTGGGCCCCAGGCTGTCGGAGGACCCCTCCGGGCTCGTCCAGCTCGTCCCGCGGGCGGTGGTCGCCACCACTCTGCTGGTCCTCGGCGTCGCCGGCGCACCGCTCGCGACCGGGCTCGGTCGGGTGACGGGCGACCGCCGGGGCCGCAGAGCCCTCCTCGCCGCCGGCGCCGGGTATGCCGTGGTGCTCGTCGTGCTCGTCCCCGACGTGCAGGTGCTGGCGGTGCTGGGGTACCTCGTCGCGCTGTCCGCGCCGCTCGTGGTCGTCGCCCTGCTGACGGCGGGCGCCAGGCGGCACCCGCGCAACCTGATCCCGCTGGCGGTCATCGGTGCGGCCGTGCTCGTCGGCGTCCTCACCGGCCACATCGGCGCGCCGACCCTGGAGCTGCTCGGGGAGATCCGGGACGGGTTCGGGCGCGTGGGCCTTCGGCCTGTCGTCCTGGCGGTGCTGGTGGGCGGGGGAGCCCTGTTCGGCCTGCTCACCCTGTCCGCGGCCGGGCGGCGGGAGGCCTGCTCGCCGGAGCGGGCGGCCCGGCTCGACCGGTGGGGCCGCGTCGCCACCTACGTGGCGGCGGCCAGCCCGGTGCCGTATGCCGCGGTCCGGATGACCTGGCTCACCCCCTGGCCGCAGGGCGCCCCCGGCGGGGCGGAGGCCATCGACCCCGGGATCCGGGTCTTCGGGCTGCTGCTCGGCCTGGCCGCGGTCGGCGGCGCCGTCCTGACCCTGGGCCTGGTCCGGCCGTGGGGTGAGGTGTTCCCCTCGTGGTTGCCGCGCCTCCGCGGGCGACCCGTGCCGGTCACTGCCGCGGTGCTGCCCGCGACGGTCGTGTGTCTCGCACTGCTCGCCTCGTCCGTCTCCCTGGTGATGCTGGCGGTCGCCGCCGACGCCGGGTGGCTCGTCGCGGCCATCCCGGCCCCGGTGTGGGGGCCGGCCCTCGGCCTGGCCACCTACGCCTACTACCGGCGCCGGACCGCCGGCCGCACCGCAGCGGGCTGACCCCGCAGGTGGATCGTGATCGTCCTGACCTGGCTGGGCCGTGTGGCTGCGTTCGTCGTCGGGCTGGTGACGGCCCTGGCGAGCGCCCTGCTGGCCACGCTCCTGGCCGCGTCGGCCAGCACCGAGCCGGCGGTGTTCCTCACCGTGGGGCTGGCGGTCGGACTCGGGACCTGGGTGCTGGTCTGGCCGGCGCTCCGCCAGTCCGCCGCCCTCGGCTCGCGCCCGGTCGCGGGCGCCGGCGCCCTGGTGGTGCTCGGCCTCCTCGCCTCCGCGCTGGTGCCCCTCGAGGACGCGGTGGGCGCGGCCGGTCTGCCGCCGGGAGCCGGGGTGTGGCGCACACCCGACGGTGGTCGCCTCGCGCACGGCGTGGTCCGCGCGGCGGAGGCCACCGGGGCGCCGGTGGTCCTCCTGCACGGCGGGGGACACGGCACAGCTCCTGGAGGTCTACGGACCCCTCGCCGTGCTCGGTCACGACGTCTGGGCCTACGAGCAGCGCGGCGCCGGCCGGTCCAGCCGGCTGGCGGACCCGAGCGGCTACGGCGTCGAGCTGGACGTGGCCGACCTCGAGCTGGTCCGGCAGCGCATCGGCGCCGAGCGGATGATCCTCGTCGGCCACTCCTACGGCGCCTACCTCGCCTCGGCCTACATCGCCGAGCACCCGGAGCGGGTGGAGCGGGCGGTCCCCACCTCGCCCGGCGACCTCGACCCGGCCCGTGCGGCGGGCAGCCCGCTGGACAGGCTGTCCCCGTCGCAGGGCTGGGAGGTCTACCGGGAGCTGCTCAGCCCGCGCGCGCTGCTGACCTACGCCCTCGTGCAGGTGAACCCGGCCGCGGCCCGGGCCCTCGCCGGGGACAAGGAGGTCGACGCACGCCAGGACCGGGTGGTCTCGGCCGCCTCCCCCGGGCCTGCACTGTCCCGGCGCGCCCGAGCGGGAGATCCGGGGGACCGGGTTCTACGCCAACACCGTGCGGAGCGCGTGGCGCCGGCCTCCCGATCCCGACCTGGGGGAGCGACTCGGCCATCCCGACATCCCCGTCCTGGTCATCACGGGGGAGTGCGACTACCTCGACCGGCGGGCCGCGGCCGGCTACCTCACGGCATACCCCGACAGCCGGCTGCTCCACCTGCCGGGCGCCGGGCACGACCTCTACCTCGACCAGCCCAAGACGGTCCGCGCCGCGGTGGCGGACTTCCTCCGCGGCCACCCCTGACCCCCACCACGAAGAACGAGAGAGATGACATGAAGACCATCGAGAGGCGCACCCGTCCCGTCCAGATCCTCGTCGTCGGAGGCGGCTACGTCGGCCTGCAGGCCGCACGGCGCCTGCAGCAGCGACTGCTCCGGGGCGAGGGGGTCGTCACCGTCGTCGACCCGCAGCCGAACTCCGTCTACCAGCCGTTCCTCGCCGAGGTCGCGGGCGGCGCGCTCGACCCACGGCACGTCGTCGTCCCGCTGCGCAAGGTCCTGCGCCGGAGCCGGGTCCTCACCGGCCGGGTCACCGGCATCGACCACGACCGCAAGGTCGCCACGGTCACGCCCGCCGACGGGCCCCCGTTCACGCTCGGCTACGACGTGCTGGTCATGGCCGCCGGCGCGGTGGCCCGGACCCTGCCGGTGCCCGGGGCGGAGTCCGGGCCGGGCTTCCGGAGCGTGGACGACGCCGTGCTGCTGCGCGACCACGTGCTGTCCCGGCTGGACCTGGCGGCCAGGACGGACGCCCGGGCCCGCCGGCGCGCCCTGACCTTCGTCTTCGTCGGCGGCGGCTTCGCGGGGGTGGAGGCCCTGGCCGAGGTGGAGGACCTCGCCCGCGAGGCGCTCCGGCTGCACCCCGGCCCGTCGGGCCGGGAGCTGCGCTGGGTGCTCGTCGAGGCGACCGACCGCATCCTTCCCGAGATGCGGCCCGAGCAGAGCGGCTACACCCTCGAGCGGCTGCGACGGCGCGGCGTGGACGTGCGCCTCGGGACGACCGTGAGGTCGGCCCGGGACGGCCACGTCGTGCTGAGCGACGGCACGGAGCTCGACGCCGGGACGGTCGTGTGGACCGCCGGCATCCGACCCAGCCCCCTGGCCACGGACAGCCGCCTGCCGGTGGACGACCGTGGACGGCTGGTCTGCGGCGCCGACCTGCGGGTCCGCGGCGTGAAGGACGTGTGGGCGGCCGGGGACGGTGCCGCGGTGCCGGACCTCTCCCGGCCGGACGACCCGGACGCGCTCTGCGCGGCGACCGCCCAGCACGCGGTGCGCCAGGCCCGGCGGCTGGCCGACAACATCATCGCCGAGCTGCGCGGCCGCACCCCGCGGCCCTACCGGCACCGCGACGCCGGGTCGCTGGCCGGTCTGGGTCACCACCGCGGCGTCGCCGAGGTCTACGGGCTGAGGCTACGGGGTCTGCCGGCCTGGCTGCTGCACCGGGTCTACCACCTGATGCAGGTCCCCACCCTGTCGCTCAGGAGCCGGATCGCCGCCGACTGGGCGGTGGCCGCGGTGCTCGGACGGGACGTGGTGTCCCTGGTCCCGGCGCGGCGGCCGGACCCTGGCTGGGAGCAGGTCGCCGCCTGAGGAGGTCGCGCGGGTCAGTCGGGGGGCTGGCTGGCCAGCACCCTGTCGAGCTCCTCGCGCGTTGTCGCGAGGTGCTCGGCCATGGCCTGGCCCGCCTGGTCCGCCTGCTGCTCGCGGATCGCGTCCAGGACGTGGGCGTGGGCCGAGTAGCTGGTGGCCTTGACGAACTCGAACTTCAGCAGGTCCACCGGGAGGAACATCTGGGCCCGGGCGTCCTCGATGCTCTTGCGCAGCACCTCGTTGCCCGCTGCCCCGGCGACCGCCAGGTGGAACTCCGTATCGGCCTTGCGGGACTCCTCCTTGGTGCGCGAGGCCAGGAGGGCCTCCTGGGCACGCACCATCCGCTCCAGGTCCTCGGTCGACCGCCGCCGTGCCGCCTTGGACGCGGCGGCGGTCTCGACGACCTGCCGGAACTCCAGCAGCTCCCGGAAGAAGTCGCTGCGCTGGACGAGGGCGCTCAGCTGGACCCGGGGGTCGGTGGGGAGCGGCCTGATGACCGCGCCCCCGCGGGAGCCGCGCCGGATCTCGATGTGGCCGCTGCCCTCGAGGACCCGCAGCGCCTGGCGGAGCGTCTCGCGGGCGACCCCCAGCTCCTCGGCGTAGCGCCGCTCGGGCGGCAGCCGGTCGCCGGGCATCAGCCGGCCCAGGGAGATCTCGCGCCGGAGGTGCTCGACGATGGCCTGGTAGCCGGAGAGGTTGCGGATGGGGGACGTGGCGCGGGGGAGGTCCCCGGCGGTCCCGGTCGTCGTACCCATCCGTGACTCCCTCTCAGATTGGCAGGCCGGGACGGTCCCCGCCCACGATCCGGCTTCCCACGAAGAATCGTAGGAGGTCGGCGTCCCCGTGCCCGCCGATCCCCGACGCGCCGAAGAAGCTCTGGACCGAGCCCGGCGCCATGTCGAGCAGGCTGGACCCGTTGACCTTGACCTCGCCGGCCTCCAGCATGACGCCGAACGCGCGTCCGCGGTCCTCGTCCCCGGTGAGCACGTAGCCAGCCAGCCCCACCAGCCCGGAGTTGGCCAGGCGCAGTGCCTCGTCCTCGTCGTCATACGGCTGGAGGGTGAGGAGCGGGCCGAACATCTCCCCGGCCGGGTCGGGGGCGTCGCCGACGACGAGCGAGGGCGCGAAGAACCAGCCCTCGCCGGGCCGGCCCTCCCGCGCACGGACCCGTCCGCCTGCGGCCTCGAGGGCCTGACGCTGCTGTTCGAGCGCCTCGAGACGGCCGCGGTAGGCGACCGGCCCGATCTGACACGCGGGGGCGGTGCTGGGGGCCCACTCGAGCGCTGCGATCCGGTCCCAGAGTGCGTCGGCCACCCGCCCGAGGAGCTGGCGCGGTGCGAGGACCCGGCGCGGCGCCTCGCACCACTGCCCGGACAACTTCATCGCCCCGTCGACGATGATCTGGGCCGCTGCCGCCGGGTCGGCGTCGTCGAGGACCACGGCGGGGTTGTTGGACCCGAGCTCCAGACGCAGCCGGGTGAGGTGGCGTCCGGCCCGGGTGGCGATGTTCCTCCCGGTGGGCGTGGACCCGGTCATCGAGATGGCCCGCACGCGTGCGTCGGCGCACAGCTGACCACCGACGTCGCCACCGCCGAGGACCAGCTGGAGCACGCCGTCGGGCAGACCGGCTGCCGTGGCGGCCTCGAGGACCAGCTGGGTGCTGAGCGGGGCGAACTCGCTCGGCTTGATCACCGCCGGGGCCCCCGCGGCCAGGGCGTAGGCGGCCTTCTTCACGGCCAGGGCTGCGGGGGCGTTCCACGGGCAGATCAGCGCGGCCGGGCCCCACGGCACGTGGTGGAGACGGACACCGCCCTGCTCGCTGGGCACCTCCTCGTCGTCACCGAGGGCCTCGGCGTGCTCGACCGCGGTGCGCACCGTGTCGCCGAGGCTCTGGGCGAACGCGGTCGTCACGGTGAGGGGTACGCCGGTCTCGACCGCGTCGAGCCGGGCGATCCGCTCCGCCCGGGCGTCGAGCTCGTCGGCCCACCGGCGCAGGTACCCCGCCCGCCCGGCGACACCGGCTCGCCACCACGTGCCGGACCGGTGCGCCCGGGACGCGGCGGCGAGGGCCGCCTCGACCTGGGCCACGGACGACGAGGCGCTGTCCGCCAGCCAGGCACCGGTGTTGGCGTCGTGGAGTGTGCCCACCGACGGCCCGTGGCTGCGCTGGACCGAGCCGTCGACCCAGGTGAGCTGCTCGGGGATGTCCACGAAGACGGTCACCTCCACTCAGATGCGGTCGAAGTAGCGGTGCAGGTCCCAGTCGCTCACCGTGGCGTGGAAGACCCGGGACTCGTGCTCGGCCATCACGCGGAAGTGGTCGACGATCTCCTGGCCCCACTGCTGCCGGGTGAAGTCCGACGCGGCCCAGACGGCCGTCGCCTCGTGCAGCAGGCGCGGCATGTCCGGGTCGTGGGGCTCCAGGTAGGCGTTGCCCGTGGTCTCCGGTGGCGCCTGAAGCCCACGCTCGATGCCGTCCCGTGCGGAGGCGAGCAGTCCCGTGAGGGTCAGGTAGGGGTTGGTGTCGGCCCCGGGGAGCCGGAGCTCCATCCGCAGGTCGGAGGGGGACTCGCCGACCACGCGGACGCTGGCGGTGCGGTTGTCGACACCCCAGGTCCGGCCCCAGCCGGCGACGTCGTCGGTGGCGTTGCTGCGCCGGTAGGAGTTGATCGTGGGGGCGTACCAGATCATCACCTCGGGCGCGTGCTCGAGGACCCCGGCGATGGCGGCGTTCATGGTCCGGCTCATGTGGTGCGGCCCGTCCTCGTCCCAGAAGGCCGGCTGTCCGTCGCCGTCGGTCATGGACAGGTGGACGTGGCAGGAGGACCCGGCCTGGTCGGTGAACGGACGGGCCATGAAGGTGACGCTCATGCCGTTCATCGCGGCCACGTCACGCACCGCGAGCTTGTAGAGGGCGTGCCGGTCGGCCATCTCCAGCGGGTCCGTGTAGACGAAGGTCATCTCCCACTGCCCGGTGCCCCACTCGGACTGCGCAGCCTCCATGAGGATGCCGCTCTCCCGCAGGTCGGAGCGGAGCTTCTGGAAGAAGGGCTCGTAGACGTTGCCCTCGTGGATCATGAAGTCGCTGGGGTAGAGCGTGGTCGGCTCCAGCCCCCGGAACCCGTTCATCCGGAGCTCGCGCGGGTCGTTCTTGAAGAGGAAGAACTCCAGCTCGGTGCCGGTCCACGGCTGCAGGCCGAGGCGGTCGTAGGCCCCGACCTCGTTGCGCAGGATGGTGCGCGGGGAGATGGGGAGCAGCTCGTCGGTGTGGTGCTCGCACGGGTCGGCCAGGCACACCGCGACCCCGTCGAGCCAGGCGGCCCGACGCAGCGTGGTCAGGTCGGGCCGGAAGGTGACGTCCGGCACCCCGTTGTGCATGCCACACAGGGGGAGCAGGTTGTTGCCGATGACGTCGAAGGACTGGTCGACGTCCCAGGCGTAGACGCAGGTACAGACGTCAACCCCCTTCTCGACGACGCGGGGGAACCCTTCGACGGGGACGCGGCGGCCCACGAGGCGTCCGGTGAGGTCGGGGGAGGCGACGATGACCGTGCGGATCCCGGCCTCCACCAGGTCGTCGGGGTCGAGGATGTGGTCACGCGAGGTGGTCATCGGGTCAGCCACCCTCCGTCGACCGGCAGCTGGATGCCGGTGATGAACGAGGCCTCGTCGCTGAGCAGCCAGGAGATCGCGTTGGCGATGTCGCGCGGCTGCCCGACGCGGTGGATCAGCAGGCGCTGCTTCATGAACTCCATACCCTCCGGACTGGTGACGGCGGCGTAGTCGAAGAAGTCGGTAGCGATCGGCCCGGGGGCGACGCAGTTCACCCGGATGTTCTTCGGGGCGAGCTCGACGGCCAGGGCCTTGGTGAGCAGCGGGATCGCCCCCTTGCTCGCGTTGTAGTGCGGCTGCGCGGTCCCGGTGCTGGTGACGATGACGATGCCCTCCACGGAGGAGAGGCCGACGATGGCGCCGCCCCCCGAGGCGGCCATCTCCTCGGCGGCCTCCTGGGCGACCAGCCACTGGCCTTTGGTGTTGACATCCATCACCAGGTCCCAGGCCTCCTCGGTGAGGTCGGCGAGGGAGTGGCGGGTGACCAGACCGGCGTTGTTGACCAGCAGGTGCAACCCGCCCCACGTGGAGACGGCCAGCTGGACGGCGGCGCGGACCTGCTCGCGCTCCCGGACGTCGACCTGCGCGGCGACGGCCTCGCCGCCGGCGTCCCGGATCTCCTGGGCCGTGCCCTCCGCCAGTCCGGCGTCGATGTCGGTGACGACCACGCGCGCCCCCTGGCTGGCCAGGAGCCGGGAGGTCTCCTTGCCGATCCCGGATCCGGCTCCGGTCACGAGGGCGGTGCGTTCGGCGTGGCGAAGGGTCATGCTCTCTCCTCCAGGACGGGAGTGGGCCCGGGGGCCGCTGCTGGGTGGTTGGCGCTCGTCTCGACGAGCCAGGTGAAGACGGGTTCGGTGTCGGGGAAGCACTCGGGATGCCACTGCACGCCGAGCAGCGGGCGCCCGGGGTGCTCGATCGCCTCCACGACCCCGTCGGGCGCGCGGCCGCTGACGACGAGGCCGTCGCCGACCTCGTCCACGGCCTGGTGGTGGAAGCTGTTGACCGCCACGGTGTCGCCGAGCAGCCGGTGAGCCAGGGTGCCGGGCTCGAGGGACACGGTGTGGGTGCGGTGTGCCCGCGGGTAGACGGGAGAGCTGTGCGACTCCCCGGTGCCGAGCGGCAGGTCGGACACGAGCGTACCCCCGAGGGCGACGTTGAGGAGCTGGACCCCCCGGCAGATCCCGAGCACCGGCAGGCCCCGGGCGAACGCGTCCCGGCACAGCTCCAGCTCGTGCTGGTCCCGGGCCGGGCTCACCGGGGTGGTCTTCTCGTCCGGCACCGACCCGTAGCGACGGGGGTCGACGTCCTCGCCCCCCGAGAGCAGGAGGCCGTCGATGCGGCCGAGGACCTGGCTGCTGTCGACACCGTGGGGGAGGTAGACCGGGATGCCGCCCGCTCGGGCGACGGCATCGGCATACTCCCGGAAGTACCCGTCGAAGGGGGCGTCGGCGAAGGCGGGGGGCACCGGCATCGCACTGCCGGTCAGCTGGTGCCCGGTGATCCCGATGAGCGGCCGGGTGGTCATGAGACCCCCAGGTATGCCGTGACGACCTCGGCGTTCGCGCGCACCTCGGCGGGGGTGCCCGTCGCGATGCAGCGTCCGCAGTCCATCACATGGATGCGCTCACAGAGGCCGAGGATGAAGGGCAGGTCGTGGTCGACGACGAGGACCCCGCACCCGAGCTCCCCGGCGAGGAGGCGGACGACATCGGCGATCTCGGTGGACTCCACCTCGTTCATCCCCGCGACGGGCTCGTCCAGGAGGACGAAGTCGGGGACCAGGGAGAGCGCCCTCGCGATCTCGAGGCGGCGCTGGACGCCGTAGGGCAGCGTCCCGGCCTGTCTGTCGAGGACGTCCGTGAGGTCGAGGCGGCGGACCACCTCGTCCAGCCGCGCCGGGTCCGCCGTTCCGCCGTCGCGGTGCCGGCCCACGCTGATGGCACCCACCGCGATGTTCTGACCTGCGGTCAGGGTGGGGAACAGCCGGATGTTCTGGAAGGTCCGGCCTATTCCCGCCGCCGCCACCCGGTGCGACCCGGCGGGTGCGGGCCGCCCGTCCAGGAGGACCTGACCGCCGGTGGGCTCGATCACGCCGGAGAGCATGTTGAGCAGCGTCGACTTGCCGGACCCGTTGGGCCCGATGAGGCCGACGACCTCTCCGGAGCGGACGGTGAGGTCCACGCCGGCCACGGCCCGCAGCCCGCCGAACGTGCGCTCCAGGGCCCGCGCCTCGAGGGTGCGCGGTGTGGCCGGAGCGCCGGCCGGCTGGGGCTCGGAGATCTGCACGGTTGCCGGGCGCCGACGGCGGAGCAGGTCGTCGACCTCGGTGTCCGCCATGAGGCCCTGGGTGCGCCAGAGCATGGTCCCTGCGATGACGAGGCCCAGGAAGATGTCGGTCAGTCCGGGCAGCTGGGGCAGCTCGAGGCCGCCGAGGGTCACGCCGTCGCCGAGCCAGCGGAAAAGCTCGTTGCCCACGGTGATGACGAGCACGCCCACGACCGCGCCGCTGACCGTGCGGACCCCGCCGACGAAGAGCATGGCCAGGGTGGTGAAGGTGAGGTTGAGGTAGAAGTCCCGGGGGGTGATCGCCCCGAGGAAGAGCGCCAGCAGCGCCCCGCCCGCGGCACAGACACCCGCACTGAGCAGCCACGCGGTGAACTTGGCCCGGGCGGGGTCGACGCCGGTGGCGCGGGCAGCCAGCTCGTCCTCCCGCACCGCCTGGGCGCGAAGGCCCGCCGGGGACTCGCGGTAGACCGAGGCGACCGCCACGGCGAGCAGCGCCAGGACGAGCACGACGCCGACCGAGGCCACGACGGGGACCCCGAAGAATCCCTCGGCCCCGCCGCTGAACTGCACCCAGTCGGTGAGGATGTTGTAGACGATGATGAGCAGCCCGAGGGTGATCATCGTGGCGCTGATCCCGCCCATCCTGGCGACGGCCGTCCCGAGGAAGGCCGCCACCGCCAGGGCCACGAGGACGGCCACGGCCATCCCCACGAACGGGTTGAGCTGCACCTCGGCCAGGCCGAACGGGGCGTCGGGCACCCGGATCGCCTTCGCCCCGGGGTCCGCGGTGAGCAGCGCGGTGACGTAGGCGCCCAGCGCGACGAAACCGATGTGGCCGAAGCTGACGATCCCGGTGTTGCCGGTGAACGTCTGGATCCCGACGACGATGATGACGTTGATCAGGGCCACCGTGGCCAGGCGCGAGGCGCTGCTGCCCTGGGTCACGGCATACCCGAGCACCATCAGCAGGGGGAGGGCCAACAGGGCGGTGCGCAGCAGGCCGGTGCGCAGCGCCTGCGACCAGGAGGGGACGGGCGTCATACCTTCTCCTCCAGGGGCTTGCCGAGGAGTCCGGCGGGCTTGACCACGAGGAGCAGCACCACGGCGGCGAAGATGAGCCCGGTCGTCAGCCCGACCACGGACTGGGGGAGCCAGGCCCGCAACGCCACCTCGGTCATCCCGAGCAGGAACCCGCCCAGGACGGCTCCGCCGAGACTGCCGAAGCCGCCGATCACGACGGCGACGAACGCGCTGAGCATCGGCATCAGGCCCATGTGCGGGTTGATCGAACCGCCGGTGCGGGCCATGAGCAGGACCGCGGCGATCCCGGCGAGGAAGCCGGACGCGGCGAACGCCAGCACGAGCAGCCGCCCCGCGCGGACCCCGAGGAGCCGGACGCCGTCGAGGTCCTCGGCGGCGCCGCGCATCTGCAGGCCGATGGAGGTCCGGCGCAGGACGAACAGGGCCCCGGCCAGGGCCAGCAGCGCGACCACGACCGTGACAATCTGGTAGCGGGGGATGACGAGCCCACCGAGCCGCTGGGACTCACCCAGCCAGCCCCACTGGGGCACGGTCTTGTTCCGGGGGGACACCAGCATGGTGATGAGCGCCTGGATGACCAGGCTCACGCCGAACGAGATGAGCAGGGAGGTGGTCGGCGGCTTGCCCCGCACGGGCCGGAACGCGATGCGCTCCATGAGGACTGCCGACAGCACCGCCGCGACCAGCCCACCGGCCACGGCGACGCCCCACGGCATCCCGGCGAGGGACAGGCCGAAGGCGGTGTAGCAGGTCAGCGTGATGAGCTCACCGTGGGCGAAGTTGATCAGGCCGAACGTGGTGAACACGAGCGCCAGGCCGAGCGCGAGGAGGGCGTAGGTCGATCCCAGGCTCAGCCCGTTGACCAGCTGCTGCGCGATCTCAGACATGGTGACCTCCGGGGACCTGGCGGCCCAGGTAGGCCTCGGCCAGACCCTCGGCGCCGCCGATCTCGGCGGACGTGCCGGAGGTGACGACCTGACCCTGGCGCAGCACGTAGGTGCGGTCCGCGAGGGTCATGACCCGGGTCGCGTTCTGGTCGACGAGGACGACGGTCAGGCCCTCCCGGCGCAGCTCCTCGACGATCTCGAAGACCCGGTCGACGAGCTGGGGCGCCAGGCCCAGGGTGGGCTCGTCCAGGAGCAGCAGCCGCGGCCGCGCCATGAGCGCCCGCGCGATGGCCAGCTGCTGCGCCTCACCACCGGAGAGGGTGCCGGCGAGCTGGGTCCGGCGGTCGCCCAGGACCGGGAACCGCTGGAGCAGCCCGTCGAGGTCCCGGGCGACCGCGGCCCGGTCCGTGCGGAAGGTGGCGCCGAGCTCGAGGTTCTCCAGGACCGTGAGCGTGCGCAGGATCCGGCGTCCCTCCGGCGCGAGGGCGATCCCGGCGCGCACCGTGTCCTCCGGACCCAGGGCGGTGAGGTCCCGGTCCTCGAAGTGCACCTGCCCGGCGGCCGGGGGCACCAGGCCCATGACGGCCGACAAAGTGGTCGTCTTGCCCGCGCCGTTGGGGCCCAGGAGCGCCACGACCTGGCCCTCGGTGACCTCGAGGCTCAGGTCCCGGACGGCGACGACCGGGCCGTAGCGCGCGGTGAGACCGTCAACCCGCAGCATCGCTCAGGGCTCGGGGATGAACGCGGGCACGAAGGCGTCCCGGTAGACGAACTCGCCGTTCTCGACACCACCGATCGTGACCGTCTTCTGCGGCACGCCGTTGGTGCCCTTGAAGGTGATCTCACCGGTCACCGTCTGCAGGTCGGAGAGCTCCTTGAGGGCGGCGGTGAGCGCCTCGGGGTCGTTGCTCTGCGCCTTCTCGGCGGCGGCGGCGATGATCTGGACCGAGGTGTAGCCCAGGGCGGCGATCGCGGGGCCGTCGTTGATCGTGGCGTCGAACTCCACGCCCTCGGTCACGAAGGTCGCGTAGGCCTTGTTGCCCTCCTCGAAGGCGTGCGTGGCGAAGACGGTGCCCTCCATGGCGTCCTGGCCGGCGGCGAGCGCGTCCGCGGTGTGGAAGCCGTCGGGCCCGGCCACGGGCACGTCGACCCCGGCGGAGCGCAGCGCCCGGACGAAGCTGGGCAGGTCGGGCGGGAACATCGGGGTGTAGATGACGTCGATCTCGTCGGCCTTGGCAGCGATCGCGGTGACCTGGGCGCTGAAGTCGGTCTGCCCGATCGAGTAGGTCGAGTCGCCGAGCACCGTGCCGCCACCCTGCTCGAACGCCTCGGCGAAGAAGCGGGCGCCGTTGCCGGTGTAGGTCATGTCGGGGGAGGACACGGTGTAGGCGCGCTCGAAGCCGTCCTCGAGGAGGTACTCGGCCACGGCGGCGGCCTGGACGTTGTCGCCGAAGGCGGCGAGGAAGACGTCCGCCTGGCTCATCAGGGTGTACTCGGGCTGGGTCGAGCAGCCGGCGATGACGGGGATGCCCTCGTTGCCCGCGACCTGCAGGATGCCGCTGGCCATGCCGGGGAACGCGGGGCCGATGAGGACGTCGGCGCCCTCGTCGACGAGCTCCTGGGCGACGGTGCCGCCCAGGGTGGAGTCGCTCTGCATGTCCTGGCTGATCAGCTTGAGGGTGTAGCCGCCGGCGCCGCCGTTGGCGTTGATCTGCTCGACGGCGAACTTGGCCCCCGCCAGGGCGGGGACGTCACCGACGGCGGCGTCGCCGGTGAAACCGCCGGCGTAGCCGATGACGAGGACCTTCTCCTCGTCGCCGCCGTCAGCGCCGTCGGACCCGCCGTCGGAGCCGCAGGAGGCGAGCAGGACGAGGGGGAGCAGGGAGAGGAGGACCGTGGACCGGCGTGGGCTCATGGCTTGACGTCCCTTCGCTGAGCACCTTGGAAGATTGGCCCAAGATACAGACCAATGGGCGCTTAGGGAAGAGTCCGAAACCGTGTTTCGGAAGGGACTCTCGTCAGGCGGGCAGGACGTGGAGGTAGACCATCAGGTAGTGCAGGATCGCGCCGACCAGCACCAGCGTGTGCCACACCTCGTGGAAGCCGAAGACGCCCGGCCGCGGGTTGGGTTGCTCGACGACGAAGATCACGAAGCCGACGCTGTAGGCCAGCCCGCCGGCGGCCATCAGCGCCAGGGCGCCGGGCTCGAAGGAGACGCCGGACCCGACGAGCAGCACCGGCAGCCACCCCAGTGCGATGAACAGCGTGTTGGTGACGTACTTCGGCAGGTTGCGCCACACCGAGCGCAGCACGATCCCACCGATCGCCACCGCCCAGACGACGCCGAGCACGGTCCAGCCGTAGGTCGTCGGCACCAGGACCACCACCATCGGTGTCACGGTGCCGGCGATGAGGAAGAACACCGACGTGTAGTCGAGGGTCCGCAGCACGCTGTTGACCCGGGGCGTGGAGTCGATGCCGTGGTGCAGCGTGCTGCACACGAACAGCGTCACCAGCGACAGCCCGTAGATGCTCAGCGCCACGATCTTGGCGACGTCACCCTGCTCGGCGGCCTGGACCACGAGCAGGGCCGCACCCGCGAGTGCCAGGCAGCTGCCGAACAGGTGCGAGACCGTGTTGTAGCGCTCGTCGGTGACGTGGACGCTGCCGTCCCGGCTCCGTGGCGGGCTCTCCATGCCCGACAGGGTAGGGAACGCCGCGCCGACGGGGGCCGTCGCCCCGCCGTATGACGCAGCGCGCCCCGGCGCCGCACGCGTCGGTCGACACGTGGGCGCCGGGGCGTGGCGTGGTGGTGGTGCGGGTCAGCCGCCCAGCGGCGGGATGACGTCCGGGTTCTCCTCCAGCCACGCGGCGACGCCGCCGGCGGGGTCACCCTCGTACTGGTTGACGACCATGTCCTCCAGGGAGCCGTACTGGTCGTCGTCGAGCTTGATCTGGCTGATCCACTCCGCGACCTCCGGGAACTCCTCGGAGAAGCCCTTGGTCGCCAGGAAGTGCAGGCCCTCCGACTCGCCGAGCGCACCCTCGGGGTCCTCGAGGTCCTTGACCGGGAAGGAGCTGTTGGCCCAGAACGGCCGCCACAGGGTGACGACGATGTCCTCCTGGTTGTCGACCGCCTCCTGCAGCTCGGCGAGCATCGCGGTGGTGGACGACTCGGCCAGGGTGTACTCGTCCTCCAGGCCGTAGGTCGGGATGACGCTCTCCTTGGTGACCCGGGTCAGGCCGGCGCCCGGCTCGATGCCCACGATGCGCCCGCCGAACCGGTCACCCTGGCCCTGGAGGTCGGCGATCGAGTCGACGTCGACGTACTCCGGGACCGCGATGGTCAGCTTGGCGTTGTCGTAGTAGGCGCCGAGGTCCTCGATGTCCTCGCCGTACTGCTCCATGTAGTCGACGTGCGTCACCTCGGGCCAGGCGGAGGGGTAGATGTCGATGTCCCCGTTGGCCAGGCCGGTGTAGAGGATCGCCGCCTCGGTGATCTCCTGGTGCTCGACGGTGTAGCCGGCGGCCTCGAGCTGGTTCTCCAGCAGGTAGGCGGTGCTCAGCCCGTCGGTCCAGGAGGGGATGTAGCCCAGGACGATGGTCTGGTCGCCCTCGGCGTCCCCGCCGGCACCGGCCTCACCGGTGCTGCCGGTGTCGCCGCCCTCGGATCCCATGTCGTCGCCGTTGCTGCCGCAGGCGGACAGGGCGAGACCCGCGACCAGGGTGGCCGCCAGCGCGGTGGTGCGCCTCGTTCGGGTGATCTTCATTGCTTTCGTTCCTTCCCTCGGTTGTTCCGGGTTCGCCCCGGTCGAGCACTTCGGTTCGGTTCGGATTGCGGGCGCAACCCCCTCGCTACACGGCCTGGCCCATCGCCCCCTTCCGCCCCGCCGCGACCTCGTCGCCGGCGGAGGTGGCGGCGGCCTCGACCGCCTCGCTGCGGGCGCGCGCCCGGCGCGACCCCAGCAGGTCACGCAGCGAGCCCTTCGAGGCGCCCGGGTGGCCGATGGCCGCGGTGATGCGGTCCAGGTAGATGGCGAGGACGACCACGGCGAGGCCGGCCTCGAAGCCCAGCCCGACGTTGAGCCGGGAGATCGACGTGACCACCTGCCCGCCCAGGCCGCCGGCGCCGACCAGCCCGGCGATGACGGCCATCGACAGCGACAGCATGATCACCTGGTTGACCCCGGCCATGATGGTCGGCATCGCCAGCGGCAGCTGGATGCCGCGGAGGATCTGGCCGGGGGAGCTGCCGAACGCCTGGCCCGCCTCGACGGTCTCCCTGTCCACCTGGCGGATCCCCAGCTCGGTGAGCCGGACCCCCGGCGGCAGGGCGAAGATGATCGTGGAGACGACGCCGGGGACCACGCCGATGCTGAACAGCGTCACGGCCGGGACCAGGTAGACGAAGGCGGGCATCGTCTGCATGAAGTCCAGCACCGGCCGCACCACGGCGCTCACCGCGTCGGAGCGGGCCGCCAGGATGCCGACCGGGATCGCGATGACCACGGCGACCACGGTGGCCACCAGTGCCATGGCGAGGGTGAGCATGGCGTGCTCCCACATCTCCATGCCCACGACCAGGCCCATGCCCACGACGGTGAGCAGCGCGAAGCGCCAGGACCGGATGACGAAGCCGATCAGCGCGAAGACCACCACGGCCAGCACGGGCGCGGGGAGCAGCAGCAGGTCGGTCAGGCCCTCGGTGAGGAACTCCAGCCCGGCGGCCAGGCCGTCGAAGACCGCGTCGAAGGTGTCCTTGACCCAGTCGAAGCCGGTCTCGAACCAGTCGCCGACCGGGATCTTCGGGATCAGCGGGTCGTCGGTGCTCTGGCTCACGCGGTCACCTCCGTCGGAGCGGTGTCGTCGGAGGGCGCCCCGCCGTCCGGTTCCTCCGGTGGCGCCTCGGGGACGGGACGGGTGCTCAGGGCGCTGAGCAGGGTGACCCGCGGGATGATCCCCAGCAGCCGGTCGCCCTCACCGACCACGGCCAGCGGGCACCGGTGCTGGGCGGAGTCGCCGATGAGCTCGTTGAGCGGGGTGTCCGGGCCGACCCGCGGCACCTCCCGGTCGAAGGGCAGCGTCTCGGTGCCGGCGTTGAGCGCGTCGGCCACGGCGTCCTCCCAGACGATGCCCTGCAGGGAGCGGTCGCGGCCGACGACGAACAGCACCGGCGTCTGGTGCTCGCGCATGAGCTTGTGCGCCGCGCGCGGTCCCGCGGTCGGGCCGACCACCGCGATCGGGTCCTCCATCACCGTCGCGGCGGTGAGCACCCGGGAACGGTCGACGTCCTCGACGAACTGCGCGACATACGGGCTGGCGGGCTGGTTGAGGATCTGCTCGGCGGTGCCGATCTGCTCGATCCGCCCGTCGCGCATCATCGCGATCCGGTCGCCCAGCCGCATCGCCTCGTTGAGGTCGTGGGTGATGAACAGGATCGTCTTGTCCAGCCGGGACTGGAGCTCGAGGAGCTGGTCCTGCATCTCCTTGCGGATCAGCGGGTCCAGGGCGCTGAACGCCTCGTCCATGAGCAGCACGTCGGTGCCCGCGGCGAGGGCGCGGGCCAGGCCGACCCGCTGCTGCATGCCGCCGGACAGCTCCCCGGGCAGGGAATCGGCCCAGCCGCCGAGGCCCACCATCCGCAGGGCCTCCTCGGCCCGCCGCTCCCGGTCGGCCTTGTTCACCCCCTGGACCTTGAGCCCGTAGGCCGCGTTCTCGCCGACGGTGCGGTGCGGCAGCAGCGCGAAGTGCTGGAAGACCATGCTGATCCGGGTGCGCCGGACCTGGCGGAGCTCGGCGGGGGAGAGCCTGGTGATGTCCTGGTCCCCGACGTACACCGAGCCGCTGGTGGGCTCCAGCAGGCCGTTCACCATCCGGATCAGGGTCGACTTGCCGGACCCGGACAGGCCCATGACGACGAAGATCTCCCCCGCGTCGACCGAGAAGCTCGCGTCGATCACCGCGGGGGTCAGCCCCTCCCGGCGCAGCTCCTCCCTGGTCGCGCCGGCCTGCAGACGGCGTACCGCCCGCTCCGGTCGGCGTCCGAAGACCTTGTACAGACTCTCGGCGCGGATGACAGCCACAGTGCTCCAGGGGTCGGGGACTCGGGTCAGTGGACGAGCGGCGGCCTCGGCAGCCCGCCGGTCGCACAAAACATCAAGTTTAGGCAAAGAGCCTTGTGCGGGGTTCGCACCGGGGTCACGGGTCGACAACGATTCCGGGCCGGCCGCCGGGCACCGCGGTCACGACTGCCCGCAGAACTCGGGCCGCGCGTACTGGTCGAGCGCGGACTCCACCGCCGGCGGGATCGGCACCGGGCCGCCGACCACGACGATGTAGCAGGGCAGGACCTCCTCGAGGAATGCCCGGGTCGCCGGCGGGATCCCGTTCCGGCGGACCAGCAGCAACGGGCCCAGGTCCATCGTGGCCGGGCCGACCGCCAGCGCATCGGGGTAGTCCTCACCGGAGGCGATGTACACCGCCACGGTGTTGGTGAAGTCCCAGCCGGCGAACTGGGCCACGGCCACGGCCGTCTCGTAGCGGTTGGCCCCCGCGACGCGGAGCGTCCCCCCGGCGGCCGGGCCGAGCTCGGTGTGGTCCGGGACGCGGCGGGCCTGCGGGTCCTTGACCCGCTCCCGGGTGGTGTCCCCGGCGTCCGGCTCCGGTCCGGACTGGCCGGCGGCCGTGCCGGCCACCAGCCCACCGGCCAGCGCGGTGGCGAGCAGAGCGGCGGTGAGAATCCTGGGGCCCATGGTCATCCCTCCCCGTCCCCGGCGGGCGGCGACCGTCGGCGCCCGGCTGCAGGACCTGGGGGGAGCCTAGGGCGCACGCGAAACGGCGCGCCAGCACCGTGCGGGCGCGCCGTCGGATCCGCGGGCCGCGGTCAGAGGCCGGCCGAGGCCGCGGGGGAGTAGGTGAGGGCAGTCGGCGTTGTCGGCGCCGGGGCCGATCCGGACCGCCTCGGCGGTGCACTCCAGGTCCTTGTTGTGGAGGCAGTCCGCGCGCGCTGGCAGGCGCCGACGTGGGAGACCACCTTGTCGAGACCGCCCTTGACGCCCGGGGGATGAACGTCGCGCAGCTGGCCTCGGTGCCGGTCGAGGAGATGGTCACCGCGGCGGCGTGGCACTCGTGGTCGTGGTGTAGGAGCAGCCGTCCACCGAACACTCGGCGACGGGGGGCAGTTCCATGAGCGTGGTCATCGTGACCCTCCAGGTCCGTCGCAACTCGCCCGTGTGAGGGGCCGGAGCCAGCCTCCGTCCCGCAGGTCGAGGCCAGCGGCGGAGGAGCCTGTTAGGACAGCCTTCGCAGGTCGGCGACCTCGTCGCACCAGGCCTCGAAGAGCTCCCGGTCGTGTCCGACGGTGAGCACGCCGAGGTCCTGCACCTCCCGGGCATCGCGGACGACCTGGGCGAACATCGCGGTGCTCGCAGCGTCGAGGGAGGCGGTGGCCTCGTCCAGGAGCAGGTAGCGCGGCTGGCCGACGAGCGCGCGGGCCAGGGTGGCCCGCTGCAGCTGCCCGTCGCTGACCTCGTCGGGTCGACGGGGGAGCAGGTGCCGGCCGAGCTGGACGAGGTCGGCCACCTCCCCGACCTGGGCGTCCGGTCGCCGCACGCCGGCGGCCAGGAGGGGCTCGGCGATGATCTCGCCGACGGTGAGCCGGGGGTCGACCGCCCGGCGGGGGTGCTGCAGGACCAGGCCGATGCGCCGCCGCAGCCCGGCCGGCACCTGGAAGCGGGTCCCGGTGACGACCTGCCCGTCCAGCTCGACGTGGCCGGACCTCGGCCGGTCGAGCAGCGCCAGCACCCTGACCAGCGAGGTCTTGCCGCTGCCGGACGGACCGAGCAGCCCCAGGATGCGGCCCTGGTGCACCTCGAGGTCGACCCCCTCGAGCACCACCCGCCCCCCGCGCGCGATGGTGACGTCGACCGCCCTCAGCACGTCCCACCGCCGGCCGGTGGTGCCACGACCGTCGCCGGTATGCCGGTGGGCCGGCTGGTCGCGGGACCCGCGGCCAGGGCCTCGGCCCGGTGGCAGGCAGTGCGGTGGTCCCCGTCGCTCCCCGGCGCGGGTCGCAGCGCCGGCAGCTCGGCGCGGCACCGGTCGACGAACAGCGGGCAGCGGTCGGCGAACGGGCAGCCCCCGTGCACGTGGCCCACTGCCTGCGGCGGCTCACCCGCGAGCGGTCGCAGGCCGTGCCGGGGCAGCGCGGCGAGGAGGGCCGCGGTGTACGGGTGCCGCGGGTGACCCAGCACCCGGGCGGACGGTCCGGTCTCGACGGTGTGCCCGGCATACAGGACGGCGACCCGGTCGGCGAGGTCCTCGGCCAGGCGCAGGTCGTGGGTGACGACGAGGACGGCCCGGCCCTCGTCGGCCTGGCGGCGCAGCTCGGCGGCGGTGGTCGCGGCCCGGTCCTCGTCCAGACCCGCGGTGGGCTCGTCGGCCAGCACCAGGCACGGGTCGCCCATGAGCGCGGCGGCGTTGGCGAAGCGCTGCAGCTGCCCGCCGGAGAGCTGGTGGGGGTACCGGCCCAGCAGCTCCTCCTCGGCCCCGAAGCGGGCGAGGGCGGCGCGGACGACCCGCTCGGCGGACGCCCGTCCGTGCCCGAGGGCCCGGGCGGTCTCGCGCAGCTGGGACCCGACCGTGCGGACCGGGGTGAGGGCGGTCGCCGCGCCCTGCGGCAGGTGGGCGATGCCACGCCCGCGGAGCCGGCGCCGGTCCCGCTCGGACAGGCCGAGGAGGCTGACCGGCTCGCTCCCGGAGCCGGGCGGATGAAGCACCGCCTCGCCGCGGACCTCGGCCCGGGCCGGCAGCAGCCCGAGCAGGGCGGTCAGGGTCATCGTCTTGCCGGCACCGCTCTCACCGACGACGGCGAGGACCTCGCCCGGGGCGACCGAGAAGGAGACGCCGTGGAGCACCAGGTGGTGCCCACCGTCCCGGCGGGGCAGCCGCGCGCCGAGGTCGCGGACCTCGAGGACCGGTCGCCGGGTCACAGCGCCCGCTCCCTCGGCCGGAGCAGCGCCGCGGCGCCGGAGACCGCCAGCGTGACGACGACCAGGGCCAGCCCGGGCCAGAACGCGGGCCACCAGTGCCCGGCGAACACCGCGACCTGGGCGTCCTGGATCATCGCGCCGAGCGAGGGCAGGTGCGGCGGCATCCCCAGGCCCAGGAAGCTCAGGGCCGACTCGTGCCAGATGGCGTGCGGGACCATGAGCACCGCGGCGAGCAGGGCGCGCGAGGCGACCTGGGGGAGGACGTGCCGCATGGTGACCCGCCACCGGCTGGCGCCGCCGACGATCGCGACGTCGACGAAGTCCCGGCCCTGCACCGACAGCATCTCGGCCCGGACCAGCCGCGCCGGCGTCGTCCAGTGCGTCAGCGCGATGCTGGTGATCACCGACGACACCGAGGGACCGAGCATCGCGACGATGACGACGCCGAGGACCAGGTGGGGGACCGCGTTGACCGCGTCGACGAGCCGCATGAGCAGCTGGTCGACGGCCCCCCGGCCCCAGGACACGGTGGCCGCGGCCAGAGCGCCGACGGTGACGCCGATGAGCGTGGCCACCGCCGCGGCGACCAGCCCCACGAGGAACGAGGTCCGCAGCGCTGCCAGCGTCCGGACCAGCAGGTCCCGGCCGGCGCCGTCGGTGCCGAGGACGTGCTCGGCCGACGGCGGGGAGTAGACCGCCGTGATGTCGGCGTGCGTGGCCGCCGTGGGGTCGAGCCAGGGGACCAGGACGGCCGCGGGCAGCAGGACCGCCAGGACGACGAGGGAGACCGCGATCGCGGTGCGGCTCCGGCCGACCCGTTCGCGGGCCCGGACCAGCAGCGGCGGGCGCTGGTGCGCGGGCCGCCAGGCGAGGGTGGAGGCCTCACTCATGCGCCGCACCCACCCTCGGGTCGAGCAGCCGGTAGGCCACGTCGGCGGCCAGGTTGCCCAGGACCACGACGACCGTCGTCACCACGGTCAGCGCCGCGAGCAGGCCGAAGTCCACCGAGGTCGCCGCGGTGACCGTGGCCGAGGCGATCCCGGGCCAGGAGAAGATCGTCTCCACGAGCACCGCGCCGGTGACGAGCTCGGGGACCCGCACGCCCAGCACCGTCACCATCGGCAGCAGCCCCGAGCGCAGCGCGTGCCGGACGACGACCCGGGGCGTGCTGACCCCGCGGCCCCACGCGCCCAGCACGTACGGCGCGCCCAGCTCCTCGCGCACCGTGTCCCGCACCACGAGGACGAACCAGGGCGCCTGGGACAGCCCGAGGACGACCGCCGGGAGCGCGAGATGCCGCACGAGCGCGCCGAGGGTGACGACGTCGCTGCCGGGGTCGGTGAGCCCCCCGGCGGGCACCCAGCCCAGCACGATCGCGAACAGCCACATCCCCAGCAGCGCCACCCAGAACACCGGCGAGGCCTGCACCACGTACGCCGTGCCGGTCACCACCCGGTCCAGCCAGCCGCCGGAGCGCACCGCGGCCAGCGTCCCGAGCACCAGCCCGCTGCCGACCGCCAGCACCAGGGCGACCGCCATGAGCAGCAGCGTCCACGGCAGCCGCTCGGCGATGACCTGGGTGACCTCCTGCCGCAGGGACAGTGACACCCCGAGGTCGCCACGCAGCGCGTCACTCCACCACGTCGCCCACTGGGCGAGGACCGAGGGCTCGCCCTGCGCCATACGGAGGGCCTCCAGCTCGCTGCCGCTCATCGAGAAGGCGCGGCTGCCGAGCCGGGCCAGCAGCGGGTCGAAGGGGGAGTTGGCCGCCAGGGCGAACACCACGAGGGTGACCAGGGCGAGCAGGGGGAGCAGCAGCGCCAGGCGGGCGCCGACGAGGCGGGGGATCGACCTCACGGTGTCCGCAGCAGGGTGAGGTCCCACCAGGGGCCGCCGTTGAACCCGTGCTCGTGCGGCTCCACCACGTCGGGGAAGCCGGTCCACGGCTCGCGGATCACGTAGGCGTGCTCGAGGAAGGCGACGAAGACCCAGGGCTGCTCCTCGGCGAGGATCCGCTGGACCTCCCGGTAGATCTCGTTGCGGGCGTCCGGGTCGAGGGTGCGCCGGCCCTCCTCGATGAGGCGGTCGACCTCCTCGTCGGCATACCCGCCGGGGTTGGCGAAGCCCTGGTAGGCCTGCGAGGAGTGGAACTGGTTGAACAGGGTCAGGTCGGGGTCGTAGGGCGCGCCGCTGCCGAAGACGACCGCATCCTGCCGCATCCGCGGGGAGATCGCCTCCCAGCTCAGGCCCTCCAGGGAGACCTCGATGCCGATGTCGGCGGCGGCGCTCTGCACGGCGAGGGCGATCGACTGCCGCACCGAGTCCGCGGCCGGGTACATGAGCGTGAACTCCGCCCGCTGGCCGTCCTTGGCGCGCACGCCGTCGGGGCCCTCGGTCCAGCCGGCCTCGTCGAGGACCCGGCGCGCCCCGTCGAGGTCGAAGGGGATCTCGGCCTGCTCCTCGTACGCCGGGTGCTCCGGCGGGATAGGGGACCACGCCGGACGCCCCCCGCCGGCAAGGACGCCGTCGATGATCGCCTGCCGGTCCAGGGCGTGGGACAGCGCGAGCCGGACCGCCGGGTCGGAGGTCACCGGGTTGTCCTCGGTGGGCATGGCGACCGCGCGGAAGTCGGCGGTCTCCGCGGTGACGACCTGCCACCCCTCCTCGTCGGAGTAGCTCCGGGCCAGCGCCGGCGGCAGCACCGCCGCGTCGACGTCGCCCGCGGCGACCCGGGCCGCCCGCGCGGCGTCGTCCTCGATGAACAGGAACGTCGCCCGCTCGACCTGGGGCACGCCGTCGCGGTGGTCCTCGTAGGCCGTGAGGACCAGCTGCTCGCCCGGGCGCCAGGAGGCCAGCTCGTAGGGGCCGGTGCCGACCGGGTCCTGGTTGAAGGAGGTGCTGGTGAGGTCCTCGCCGGCGAGGAGGTGCTCGGGGACGATCCCCAGGGTCGTGCGGTAGACGAACGGCGCGTAGGGCTCGCGGAGGTGGAAGACGACGGTGCGGTCGTCCGGTGTCTCCACCGACTCCAGGGCCTCGAGGTCGGCCCGGACCGGGGTCTCCAGGTCGGGGTCCAGCGCCGCCTCGTAGGTGAACCTCACGTCGGCGGAGGTCAGCGGCTCCCCGTCGTGGAACGTGACGTCGTCGCGCAGCGTGAACGTGTAGGTGAGGCCGTCCTCGGACACCTCGGGCAGCTCGGCGGCGAGGTCCGGCACCGGCTGGAGGTCAGCGTTGATGCTGACCAGGCCCTCGAAGATCTTGCCGTCACCGTGCGGGGCGAACCCGAGCACCGGGTTGAGGTTGTCCGGCTCGGTCGCCAGCGCGATGACCAGGTCGGTGTCGCGGCCCTCCGATGAGGTCTCCGCCGCGTCCCCGCCGCCCGGCTGGGTCGGCGCGCTGACCGAGCAGGCGGCCGTCGCCAGCGCGGTGACCAGGGCCAGGGGGAGGAGACGGCGCATGGCCCGAGGTTATTGCAAATAATTTGCAGGAAGGAACCCGGGGGCCTGCTCGCGGCCGCTTCCGCGCACGTGAGCGGTCCGGCAGGCCGGAAGCGCGGAACCGGCCTGCCGTCATACGCACGTGCGCAGTGTGGGCGCGCCGGCCCCGGCCCCGGGTGGGGCCCCGGGGTGGGATCCCCGGTCAGGCGGCGGTGGTGAGGTCGCCCTTCGCCGTCCCGGCCCCGGCCGGGGTGAGCTCCCGGACCGCGTCGGCGCCGACCAGGCACCGGTCGTCGGTGGCCAGCGTCAGGGTCACCGGGGTGCCGAGACGCAGCCACTCCGCCTGCCAGTCGCGCACCAGGTGCGCGGCCTCGGCGGTGAGGGCCGTGCGCGAGGGGGAGACGGCATACGCGAAGTCGTGGAAGGCCTCGCCGGTGACGATGTCCCGCTGGACGACCCGGGGCAGCAGCCGGCGCAGCACCTCGGGGTCACCGATGTCCTGGCCCTCCACCCAGTAGGCCTCGAACAGCAGCCGGCGCACCTGCGGGCCGTAGCCGTGCGCGTACGCCTCGGCGTACGCCGCGACGGGGGCGTCGGGGTGCGGCAGGAGTGCCGGCGCCCGGCCGGGCAGCTCCTCGTCCGGTCCCAGCAGCTCGCGCACCCGGTCGAGCTCGGCCTGCCGGTTGGCCTGCGCGACCGCATCGAGGCGCAGGGTCACCTGGGGCAGGCCGTGCCGGTGGGCGACGGCGCGCCAGTCGGGGACCTCGGCCCCGGCCTCGGCGAGCCGGTCGAGGCGGCGGCTGGCGAGATAGGCCCACGGATCGGTGAAGTCGGCGTAGATCCGGTGTGGCAACGTCCTCACTCCCTCTCTCGAGACGTCCTTGTCCCTATTTACTACACAAGATAGTGTGAAAAAGATAGGGAGGAGGTCACGATGACCTACGTGATCGCCCAGCCGTGCATCGACGTGCTGGACCGGGCCTGCGTGGAGGAGTGCCCGGTCGACTGCATCTACGAGGGCGCGCGGATGCTGTACATCCACCCGGACGAGTGCGTCGACTGCGGCGCCTGCGAGCCGGTCTGCCCGGTCGAGGCGATCTACTACGAGGACGACCTGCCCGAGCAGTGGGCGCCCTACCTGCGGGACAACGCCGCGTTCTTCGAGGAGACCCTGCCGGGGCGGGACGAGCCGCTGGGCTCACCGGGCGGGGCGGCCAAGCTGGGCCCGCTGGGGGTGGACACGCCGTTCGTGGCGTCCCAGCCGCCGCAGGCGCCACCCGTATGACGTCAGCCGGCCGGGCCGGGACGGGCTGCGGCCCGGCCGGTGGCGGTCAGCGCTGCCGCTGGTAGCGCTCGGGCAGGTCGCTCCACCCGCAGACCGGGCAGACGAGGAACTCGGGGTGCTCGTGGCGCTCCGGCTCACCGGCGAAGGCGGCTCCGACCTCGTCGATGACGGCGCGCAGCAGGGTGCGCTTCTGGCAGCGCGGGCACTCGGCCTGCTGGGTGACGTCGGTCATGGCGGCCAGCATCCCACCGGCTCGGGTTGCGGGGAATCCCTCCGGCCTCACGCCGTGGTGCACCGGGGAGGGGCCACGTGCCCCCGCGGGCGTCAGCGACGGCCCAGGAGGAACCGGGCGGCCAGGACCAGCGCCAGCCCACCCAGGATCTGGCCGCCGAGGACGATCCGGTTGACGTCGAGCGCGGGCTGCCAGGTGACGTCCTCGCCGCGGACCACGTACACGCCCGCGGGCCGGGCGTTGACACCGAAGCCGCCGCCACCGCCCTCGCCCTCGGGGTTCTGGTCCCTGGTGTAGCCGGCGCCGAACCCGAGGCCGGAGCCGCCGGAGACCCGGGCGACGGGGATGACGGTCACGTCGCCGGAGCGGTACGGCTCGCCGAACACCCGGCGCACGGTCAGGGTGTCGCGGGCGGTCTCGGTCAGCAGGTCGATGCTCTTGCGCCCGGGCAGGTCCATGGGCTCTCTCCTCGTCTCGGTCGGGACTGGATCCAGCCTAGGAGGGTGCCGGGTGACCGACGTCACAGCCGAGCCCACCTCATACGGCACTCCAGCCACACCAGTAACATCAGGCCCTACTCGACACGGGGGGCCGGGCGATAACGTCTGCTCCCACGAGGGGACAGTTCGAGGGAGATGCCGTGACCACCGTCGGGTTCATCGGCCTGGGCACCATGGGTAGCCCGATGGCCGTCAACATGCAGCAGGCCGGGTACGACGTCCGCGGGTTCAACCGCACACCGGAGAAGGCGAAGGCGCTGGTGGAGGCGGGGGGCACCGCCTGCGGCTCGATCGCCGAGGCCGTGCGGGGCGCCAAGTTCGTGTGCCTCATGGTGCCGGACACCCCCGACGTCGAGCAGGTCCTGCGCGGGGAGGGCGGCGTCTTCGAGAACGCAGCGCCCGGGACGCTCATCATCGACTTCTCGTCGATCCGACCGGACGTGTCCCGTCAGCTGGCCAACGAGGCCGAGGAGCTGGGGTTGCGCATGGTCGACGCCCCGGTGTCGGGTGGCGAGGCCGGCGCCAAGCACGGGGTGCTCTCCGTCATGGTGGGCGGCAGGTCGGAGGACTTCGACGCCGCCCGGGACCTGCTCTGCACGGTCGGCAGCACCGTGGTCCACGTCGGACCGAACGGTTCGGGCCAGACCGTCAAGGCGGCCAACCAGCTGGTCGTCGGCGGCACCATCCAGCTGGTCGCCGAGGCGATCGTGTTCCTCGAGGCGCACGGTGTCGACATCGAGTCGGCCCTGGAGGTCCTGGGCGGCGGGCTGGCCGGCTCCCGGGTGCTCGAGCAGAAGCGGCAGAACATGGTCGACCGCAACTTCGAGCCGGGCTTCCGCCTCGAGCTGCACCAGAAGGACATGGGGATCGTCACCGCGGCCGCCTGGGATGCCGGCGTGGTGACGCCCCTGGGCTCCACCGTCGCCCAGCTGATGGCCGCCGCGGTCGCGAACGGGCTGGGGCAGTACGACCACTCCGTCCTGCTCAAGGGCGTCGAGCGGCTCAGCGGGCGCTACGAGGACTGAGCGCGCGCGTCCTCCCGGGACGAAGAACGCGGCCGGGGGTGCCGCGAGGCGACAAGGCTTCGGGTTGTTGCTGCCATGGCAACAACAACCCGAAGCCTTGTGGTCGAGGCCGGTCACCGGCTGGCGGGTGGGGGTCGGGCGCCTGGTGCTCGGACCGGGTGAGGGTCAGACCATGGACGAGCGCGGTCCGCGGTGGAGGTCGGAGCGCCTGGTGCTCGGACCGGGTGACGGTCAGACCATGGACGAGACCCACGCGTCGAGGCGGGCCTGGATCTCCTCGTCGGTCCGGTGGGTGGTCCGCGTCATGATCGACCAGCGCACCCCGTAGGGGTCCTGGACCGAGGAGAACCGGTCGCCGGTGATGTCGAAGTCCGTCGGTTCCTCGCGCACCCGGGCGCCACGCTGCCGGGCGCGCCCGGTGACCGCGTCGACGTCCGGCACGTAGACGCCGATGCTGAAGCGCGCCTCGTCCGTGGTGGGGTCGTTGGGGACGGTGTGGAACTGCTCGGCAGGGTCCATCAGCTGCAGCCGCCCGCACCCGAAGTCGAGCTCGGCGTGCATGACGGTGCCGTCCGGCCCGTCCACGCGGGAGGTCACCCGGGCGTCGAAGACGTCCCGGTAGAACTCCACCGCCTCCCGCGCGGGGGAGACGACGACGAACGGGGTCAGGCTGGTGAATTCCTCGGGTCGGAAGTCGCTGCTCATGCCCTCGATCGTGTCCCGCACCGGGTGTCCGGGGCTTGAACATCCGCGACAGTCCGAGCGGACAAATACCTTAGTGCTAAGTTAAGTACCCATGGTGGAGCACGCGGTCATCAGCGGAGCAGGGTCCGGCATGGGCCGGGCGACGGCCGTCCGGCTCGCCCGGGCGGGGTACCGGGTGGCCCTGTGCGGGCGGCGACGGGACCGGCTGGAGGCGACGAGGGACCTGATGGACGGAGAGGGGCACACGGTGCACGTGGCCGACCTCACGGACCCGTCCCAGGTCGGGCCGGCGGCGCGCAGGATCCTCGCGGACCACCCGGAGCCGGCGGCGCTGGTGCACTGTGCCGGCGGGCTGACCTCCGTGGCCGCCGACGGGTTGGCAGCGGTGTCCGAGGGCCTGGTGGAGGCGTTCCGCGCCAACGTGGTGAGCACCGCCCTCCTCACGGCCGCCCTGGCGGATGCGCTGCCCGACCGCAGGGGCCGGGTTGTGGCCGTCGGCTCGATCGCCGGCCTGCGGGGTGGCGGTCAGGACTACGGGACCGCCAAGGCGGCGCTGCACGGGTGGGTGTTCGACCGCGCCAGGGTGCTGGGCCGCCGGGGCATCACGGTCAACCTCGTGGCGCCCGGCTACACCGCGGGCACCGACTTCTTCGGGGACGGTATGACGCCGGCCCGCCACGAGCGGCTGGTGGCGGAGACCATGACCGGCCGCGCGGGCGAGCCCGACGACGTGGCCGCGGCCATCGAGTACCTCGTCTCCCCGGCCGCCGGGCACGTCACCGCCCAGGTGATCCAGGTCAACGGGGGTGCCCTGCCGCGATGACGGAGGACCTGCAGACCGGCGACCCGGTCGACGAGATCCAGGTGGCCTGGGCCCGCGAACGGCCGGACCTGCCGGTGGGCAGCATCGCGGTCATCACCCGCATCCACCGCCTCAGCCGGGAGCTGGGTCGACGCCGGGCCGCGCTGCTGCGCCGCCACGGGACGGACGCCAGCACGCTGGACCTCCTCGGGGTGCTGCGCCGCTCGGGCCCCCCGTACGAGCTGACCGCCGGGGAGATCGCCCGCCGCACCCGCATCACCACCGGGGGCGTGTCGCAGCGGCTGGCCAGGGCGGAGCGGGCCGGCCTGGTCGAGCGCCGCCGCGCCGAGGGCGACAGCCGCTCGGTCACCGTCCGGATGACCGCGGCGGGGATGCGGCTTCTGGATGCCACGGTGGCCGAGCTGTTCGCCGAGGAGGAGGCCACCCTCGACGCCCTGTCCGGGGCCGAGCGGAGACAGCTCGCGGACCTGCTGCGCCGCTACCTCAACAGCCTGGCCTGACGGAACCTCCCAGGTCGCCGGGGCAGAATCCCTTCATGGCCCCTGTTGCCGACCGTCCCGCCGGGATCCTCTGGCCGGCCGCGGGCACCGACGTGTACGACGTCAGCCGGGAGGAGTCCGTCCCCGACCCGGTCTCGCTCGTGGTCCACCACCTGTGGTCGGTCCGGTGGCGCCGGCCGGAGCCGAGCAGCTTCCGGGCGGCCGTGCTGAGCCACCCCGTGCTCCAGCTCACCTTCGAGGACGCCGAGGGGGGCCGGCTCCACGGTCAGCCGGTGCCGGCAGCCCTGGTGCACGGCCTGGTCACCAGGGTCTTCACCGTCGACCTCCCGGTCGCCGGCCGCGTCACCGGCGTCGCCTTCCACCCCGGGGGCCTGGCCGCGCTGCTGGACCGGGACGTGCGGGACCTCACCGACAGGGTGGTCCCCGCGCGGGAGGTCCTGGGCCCACGGGTGGACGAGCTGGCCGAGGTCGTGCTGACCGAGCCGGACGAGCAGGTCCGCCGGGCCACGGTGCTCTCCGCCCTGGCCGAGGTGCTCGAGCCGGAGCTGGAGCGCGTCGCCGGCGACACGTCATACCGGGTGGTGCGCGAGGCGGTGGAGCTGATGCGCGCCCGCGAGCACCTGACCCTCGCGCCGGTCGCCGAGCGGGTCCACGTGTCGGTGCGCACCCTGCAGCGCCTGTTCGCCCGCTACGTCGGAGCCTCGCCGCTGTGGGTGCTGCGGCGGTACCGGCTGCAGGACGCGGCGACCGCCATCGACGCGGGAGAGGGGCAGGACCTGGCCGACCTCGCGGTCTCGCTGGGGTTCGCCGACCAGGCGCACCTCAGCCGGGCGTTCCGCGCGGTCGTCGGGGTGCCGCCGTCGGTCTACCGGGACGCGGCCCCCGCCCGGTCCTAGCATGACCACACCCAGCACCCGGGAGGGACCATGAGCGACCGGGACACCGGAGCGGCCGACGGAGGAACACCCCCGACCCGCGACAAGGTCGTCGAGGACGCCGGTGGCGACGTCGACCCCGCCGCCGCCCGGGTCGAGGAGGAGGTCGCCGAGTCCTTCCGCGCCACCGTGGAGAAGGGGGCCGAGCGGCTGCACCGGGGCTGACGCTCGCTCATCACGACCGGCCTGTTCGGCGGCCTGGAGATCGGGCTGGGGATCCTGGCCTACCTCGCGGTGCTCCACGAGACCGGCAACCAGCTGCTGGCCGGCCTGGCGTTCGGGATCGGGCTCGTGGCGCTCTACCTCGCGCACAGCGAGCTGTTCACCGAGGGGTTCCTGCGGCCGATCATGGCCCTGTTCGCCGGTCGGGGGACCCGCCTGCAGCTGCTGCGGCTCTGGGGCGTGACGCTGCTGGCCAACCTCGTCGGCGGCTGGATCTTCATGTGGCTCGTGGTCACGGCGTTCCCCTAGCTCGTCCCGGTGCTGACCGAGAGCGCGCGGGAGTTCGTGGACGCGCCGCTCGACGCCCGCGCGGTGTCCCTGTCCCTGCTCGGCGGCATGGTCATCACGGTGCTGACCCGCATGCAGGAGGGGACCGGCTCGGACGTGGTCAAGGTGGTCGCGGCGTTCTCCGCGGGGTTCCTGCTGGCCGGCGTCGGGCTGTTCGACTCCGTGCTGGACTCGATCCTCGTCCTCGGCGCGATCCACGCCGGGGCCCCGGTCTCGTATGCCGACTGGCTGGCCTGGTTCTGGTACGTCGTGCCGCTGAACCTGCTGGGTGGGCTGGTGTTCGTCACCGCGGCGCGTCTGGTCCGCGCCAGCGAGATGCCCGAGGCGCCGGGACCGGACAACCGGGTGGCGGAGGCCGGAGGAGCCGGGGCGGCCGACCGGTAGCCGACCCACCGTCGTGGCGGGCCCAGGCGCCCCGCGACATGCCGATGCTCCGGGGCTAGCGGCGGCGCAGCACGACCACGCTGTCCAGGGCGGCGCGCTCACCCTCGTCGGTCGGGACCGGCCGGGTGCGCAGCTCGGCGCTCTCGACGTCGACCGGGAGGTCGCGCACCAGCTCGACGACGTGCTCGGGGTCGTGGAGGACCTCCGGGTCCTGGGGCCCGCCGTAGCCCTCGGTCAGGTTGCGCCGGGCGTGCACGACGACGAGGACCATCGCGCCGGGACGGGCGGCGGCGACGCCGTGACGGAGTGCCTCCCGGAACCGGTCCGCGGGCAGCTGCAGGTAGCAGAACAGCACGAGGTCGTAGGCCGCGTGCGCTCCCGGGGGCGGCTCGGTCGCGTCGGCGACCAGGGCGACCAGCCGGTGCGTGTCGTCACCGAGGCGCTCCGCGGCCAGGGCGCGGGTGCGCTCGATCGCCACCGGGGAGAAGTCGATCGCGGTCACCTGCCAGCCCCGCTCGGCCATCCAGATGGCGTTGCGGCCCTCACCGGCGGCGATGTCCAGGGCGCGACCGGGCGGGAGCGGCGCGACGACCTCCTCGACGAACACGTTCGGCTCGGCCGTCCACAGCAGTCCCTTCTCCCGGTACCGCTCGTCCCAGTCCCTGGCGTCCATGCCCCCAGTCCTACCCGGTCCCTCGCGGGGCCGGGAGACCACCCCCGCGGTGCCGTTGACAGCGGCACGTCCGGGGAGCACTGTTGAGAAAACGAACAATCATTCTGTATGAGACCCACGGCAGGGGGAACCATGTCCTCTCAGACCACCCGGGGCCGTGACGCGGACGTCGTCGTGGTCGGCGCCGGGCCCACCGGCCTGCTCCTGGCGGGCGACCTCGCCGAGGCCGGGCTGCGCGTGCGGCTCCTGGAGAAGCGCGACCGGACGTCCAACCTGACCCGCGCCTTCGCGGTGCACGCCCGGACGCTGGAGCAGCTCGACGCCCGCGGCCTCGCGGACGACCTCGTCGCCACCGGGACGAGGGTCGAGGGCATCCGCCTCTTCGGCGGCATCGAGCTGGACGTCACCGACCTGCCCACCCGGTTCCCGTTCGTCCTCATCACGCCGCAGTACCACGTCGAGCGACTCCTCGGGCAGCGCGCCGACACCGCCGGCGTCGAGCTCCGCCGCGGCGCCGAGGTGGTCTCGCTCGAGCAGGACCGCACCGGGGTCACGGTGACCCACCGCGGGCCCGACGGGTCCCGGCAGCGGACACGCGCGTCATACGTGGTCGGGACCGACGGGTTCCGCAGCAGGGTGCGGCAGCTCCTGGGCCTGCCGCTCCCGGGCCGGTCCGCGCTGCGCTCGCTCATGCTCGCCGACGTGCGGTTCTCCGACCCGCCCACCGAGGTGATCACGGTCAGCGGCAACGAGCGCGGCTTCGCGCTCATCGCGCCGTTCGGCGACGGGTGGTTCCGGGTCATCGCGCGGCGGGCCGGCGGCGACCCGGACGACGACGTGCCGGTCGCTCTCGAGGAGATCCGGGAGGCGGTGCGGGAGGTGTTCGGCCACGACTTCGGGATGGGCGAGGCACGGTGGACCTCGAGGTTCCACAGCGACGAGCGGCAGGCGCCGCGCTACCGGGTGGGGCGGGTGCTGCTCGCCGGCGACGCGGCGCACGTGCACTCGCCGGCCGGCGGCATGGGCATGAACACCGGCCTGCAGGACGCGGCCGACCTCGGCGGGCTGCTGCGCGCCGCGCTGCTGCGGCACCCGGTGGCACGGGCGGTGCGGAACACGGTGGTCCCGGTCGTCCTCCGGTCGCCGGTCGGCCGCCGCGGCCGGGAGCTGGTCAGCGGGATCGGGATCCGCTACCCCGCGCCGCCCGGGGAGCACCCGCTCGTCGGCACCCGGGCGCCCGACGTGACCGGGGGCGACGGGACCCGGCTGGCCGAGGCGCTGCGCGGGGTGCGGTTCGTCCTGGTCACGCCGGACGCCGCCTGGGCGAGCCGGTATGACGACCGCCTGGCGGTGCTGGTCCGCTCCGGGCAGCAGGGGTCGGTGCTGGTGCGTCCCGACGGGTACGTCGCCTGGGTCGGCGCGGCCGGCGCCGACCTCGACCCGGTGCTCGGGCGCTGGGGCCTGGGCGGTGCCTACGACGTCGAACCGGCCCGCTCCTCGGCGGTGCGCACCAGCGCCGCCAGCTCGCTGGCGACGTAGCTGCGCGTCATACGGCCGAACACCAGGCGGGCCAGCCAGCCGCCCGGCCCGGTCCAGTCGATGCCCAGCTCGACCTCCGTGCCGGTGTCGCGGGGGCGGAGGTCGTGGGTCGCCGTGGTCTGCACCCCGGGGCGCCGGGAGACCCAGGTGAACCCACGGCCCGGCTCCCACCGGGTGACCCGCCACTCCGCCCGGCCGAGCCGCGGCTGGGTGACCGCGAAAACGCTGCCGACACCGGTCTCCGTGGTGCCGTCGGTGCGTTCCACGGCGGTGACGGTGGGCAGCCAGCCGGGCCAGCGGTCGATGTCCGCCAGGACGGACCAGACGACCTCGGGAGGGGCCGTCGTGGTGCCACGCTCCGTGATGTCCATGGCCGCAGGTTACGACGCCCGACGCCGGTCTAGGCTGGACGGCGCTGTCGCCTCTTCGCTGTGCAGGAAGGACTCGTGACGACCAGGACGGGGGACGCCGACCGCATCCCCGGGGAGATCTGGATCCTCGTCGGTTCGGCGTTCGTCATCGCCATCGGCTTCGGGATCGTCTCCCCGGTGCTTCCGGCCTACGCCCGGTCGTTCGACGTCGGGGTGGCCGCGGCGTCGGTGGTGGTCTCCGCCTTCGCGTTCCTGCGCCTGGTGTTCGCCCCGGCCGGCGGCGTGCTGGTGTCCCGGCTGGGGGAGCGGCCGGTCTACCTCACCGGGCTGCTGGTCGTGGCGGCGTCGTCGTTCGCCACGGCGGCGGCCCAGTCGTACGCGCAGCTGCTGGTCTTCCGTGGGCTCGGCGGGATCGGGTCGACGATGTTCACGATCTCGGCGATGGCGCTCCTGGTGCGCCTGGCGCCGCCGCGGGCTCGGGGTCGGGTGTCGTCGGCCTACGCGTCCTCGTTCCTCATCGGCGGCATGCTCGGGCCGGTGCTCGGTGGGCTGGTCGCCGGCTGGGGGCTGCGGGCCCCGTTCATCGTCTACGGGGTGGCGCTGGTCGCGGCGGCCGCCGTCGTCGCGATCGGCCTGAGCGGCACGCGGCTGAGGGCGGCCACGCCGGAGCAGAACGGGCGGCCGGCGATGACGCTCGCCGAGGCGTGGGCCTCGCCGGTGTTCCGCGCGGTGCTGGCGACCGGCGTGGCCAACGGCTGGACCAACTTCGGGGTGCGGATGGCGGTGCTGCCGCTGCTGGCGACGGCCGTGCTGGACCGTCCCTGGGTGGCCGGCGCGGTCCTCGCCGTCGGGTCGGTCGGCACCGCCGCGACGTTGCAGTTCTCCGGCCGGCTCGCCGACCGCGTGGGCCGTCGCCCCCTGGTCCTGGTCGGGATGGCCGTCATGGGCGTGTCGATGGGGCTCTTCGGGCTGGCCACGCACGAGTCGCTGTCCACCACCGCCGGCCTGGCGGTGCTGTTCGCGCTGACCCTGGTCTCCGGCGTCGGCGCGGGCCTGGTCAACCCGGCCCAGCAGGCCGCGGTCGCCGACGTCGTCGGCCACGAGCGCAACGGCGGCAAGGTCCTCTCGACCTTCCAGATGTCCCAGGACGGCGGCGCCATCGTGGGCCCCATCCTCATCGGCGTCGTCGCCGACGCGCTCGGCTACACCACCGCCTTCGCGGTCACCGGCGCCATCTGCCTGGTCGCCCTCCTGCCGTGGCTCCGCGCCCCCGAGCCCCTCACCCTCCAGCAGCCGACCCCGGCAGCTCCGTCCCCCTGACGACCGGACGCCCGGTCTCGACGCCCACCACCCCGACCGGACACCTCGCCTGGTCGTCCACGGCCCCGACCCGACGTGTCGAACGGCCGGTGTGGTCGGCGTCCGCGCTAGCTGGTGCCCGGGTGACCGGGACGAGCTCGTATGCCGGCGGCTCGCGTCCGTGCAGGTCGCACCCCTGCGGGTGTCGCCCGTCGTAGTACCGTGCGCCCGGGGCAGGACTTCGTGAGACCGCCGGAGCGCCTTTGGGGCGTCGCGTCCGGCGGGCCGGGTCGGACGACGAGGAGATGACGTGGTCATCCGCCCATCGGCGGTTCCAGGCAGCGAGGCCGAAGCTGCCCTGGTGACGCCTGCGTTCGTGGGGCGCGAGGGAGACCTGACCCGCCTGTCGGGCGCCCTCGCGGGGCCGCCCGCGGTGGTTCTCATCGAGGGCGAGGCGGGTATCGGCAAGACCCGTCTGGTGCAGGAGCTCCTCACCGTCCAGACCTCCTCGCTGGGTGGCCAGGTCCTCGTATCCACCTGCCCGCCCTACCGCGACTCCCTGACCCTGGGACCCATCGTCGACGGGATCCGGCAACGGCACCGCGGGACCGTACCGACAGCGACCAACCCGCTCCTCGGCGCACTGCGGCCGTTGTTCCCCGAGTGGCACACGGTCCTGCCGCCGGCGCCTGACCCGTTGGTCGATGCCACCGCCGCCCGCCACCGCCTGTTCAGCGCGCTCGCCGAGGTGCTCGAGGCACTGGGCACCCGGGTGCTCGTGGTCGAGGACGCACACTGGGCCGACGAGGCGACCCTCGGGTTCCTGCTCTTCCTCACCTCACGAGCCCGACAGGGCCTCAGTCTCGTGGTGACCTACCGGCCCGAGGAGGTCCCGGCCGGGTCCCTGCTGCTCCGGCTGGGCGCACGCCACCGCCCCGACGTCACCCACCTGCGGCTGAACCTGGCCCCGCTGGACGCCGCCGACACCGCCACCCTCGTCTCCTCCATGCTGGACGGCGACCCGGTCTCCGCAGACCTCCTCAGCCACCTCCACGAGCTCACCGCCGGCATCCCCCTCGTGCTCGAGGAGTCGGTGCGGCTCCTCCGGCAACGGGGGGATCTCCAGCGTCGGGACGGGCGTTGGGTCCGCCGCACCCTGGAGGACCTGAGCGCGCCGCCAACCGTCCGGGACCTGGTGCTCGAGCGCACCGGGCGCCTCGACCCCGACGTGCGGCAGGTCCTGACCGCGGTCGCCGTGCTCGCCGGGCCCGCCGAGGAGGGGCTGGTGGCCGCCGCCGCCGGGCTGCCCCGGGCCCGCGTGGGTCCCGCCCTGGCCCGGGCCGAACGAGCGGGCCTGCTCGAGAACGACCCCCGCGGCCGGGTCAGGTTCCACCACGCCCTGATCGGCCGGGCCATCTACGAGGCGGCACCCACACCGGAGCTGACCGGCATGCACCTGCGCGCCGCCCGGGCCCTGCAGGGCACCCACCCGGAGCCGGTGGCCCAGCTCGCCCGCCACTTCCGCGCCGCCGGCTCACCCGACTGGGTCGGCTACGCCGAGCGGGCCACCGACGTGGCCATCACCTCCGGTGACCACCGCGGGGCCGTGGCCTTGATCGACGACGCCCTCGGCGACCCCGATCTTCCCGCCACCACCCGGGCGCGCCTGGCCCGGCGGCTGCTGGTCGCGGGCACCCGGACCCAGGGCGCCGGGGAGGTCATCCAGCGTGCCGTCGACGCCCTGACCGACGCCCTGGCCACCGCCACGTCGAGCCCGGCCGAGCGGGCCGAGGTGCGCAACCCACTCGGGCGACTCCTCCTCCAGCTCGGCCGGTTCGACGAGGCCCACGACCACCTGGCCGCCGCCGCCCCGCACCTGGTCCACGACCCTGCCGAAGCCGCCCGGGTCATGACGTACCTCGGCTACCCGTTGCCGGGCCGTCACCCCGCCGCCGAGCACCGGAGCTGGCTCGACCGCGCGGCACGCATCTCCGCCGAGGTCACCTCCCCGGTGGCACGCCTCGACCTCACCGCCGACCGGGCTGCGGCCCTGTTGACCCTCGGTGACCCCACAGGCTGGGAGGTCGCGGCGGAGCTGCCCGACACGGCGGAGGCCGTCGATGAGGCGTCCACGCTCGCCCGCGCCCTGGCCAACCTGGGCTACTGCGCCACCCTCTGGGGTCGCTACCCCGATGCGCAGCGCCGCCTGGACCGGGCCGCGACCCTGGCCGACAGCGTCGGGCACACCCGGCTCCGTGCCCAGGTGGCCGCGATGCAGCTGCACCTCGACTGGCTGACCGGCCGGTGGGACGGCCTGCCCGAACGCGCCGAGCAGCTGGGCGACGTCGACGAGGACAACCGCCGGGACCGGCTCGAAGCCGTCCTGGTGACCGCCCTGCTCGAGGCGGCCACCGGGACCCGTGCCCGGGCGGTGCACCGGCTTCGCGAGCTGACCGAGGCCCAGCCGCCGATCAACATCGCCGACCTGCCACCCACCGCTGCCGCGGCCCTCAGCGACCTGCTGCTCGCCGATGACCGGGTCGAGGACGCGCTGACAGCGACCGCCGAACCCATGGAGACGATCCAGCGCAAGGGCACCTGGGTCTGGGCCACCGACGTCGCCCGGGCCCGGGTGGAGGCGCTCATCACCTCGGGGGACCTGCACCAGGCGACCGACCTGGTGGACCAGTTCGCCACCGGGATCGCCGGTCGCGGTGCGCCGGCACCGCAGGCCGCCCTTCTCACCTGCCGTGCGCTCCTCGCCCGCGCCGGCGACAGCCCGACCCGGGCGGCCGAGTCCTTCGCCCGCGCCGCGGCGGCCTGGGATGCCCTGCCGCGTCCGGTCGATGCGCTGCTGGCTCGCGAACAGCAGGCCGCGTGCCTCGCCGCCGACGGCCGCCGGGAGCAAGCCATCGAGCTCCTCACCGGGGTGCGCGACGGGTTCACCTCCCTCGGTGCCGGCTCGTTCGCGCGCCGGGCCGGCGCCCGACTGCGCGAGCTCGGCGGAGACGCCTCCGCACGGTGGCGGGGTGGTCGCCGCGGCTACGGCAACGCCCTGTCACCCCGGGAGACCGAGGTGGTCCGCCTGGTGGTCGCGGGCCGGACGAACCGTGAGATCGCTCGCGCCCTGTCGCGGTCGCCGAACACCGTCGCCACCCAGCTGAGCTCGGCGATGCGCAAGCTGCAGGTCTCGTCCCGCACCGAGCTCGCGGTCCGCGCGGTGGCCGCCGGGCTCGTCGACGACAGCTGACCCCTCCCAGGGGAGGAGCGCCAAAGATTCCCTCATCTGGGTGATCACAAACCGACCCCGGCCTGCGGACACTTCACGGACCACGACGGACACCTCGCACCGCCCTCCGCCTCCCTCACGGATTGGAGATGACGTCGCATGCCCCGTGCGTCCACCCTGCTTCGCCGCGCCCTGGCCGTGCTCGTGCCCGCCGGGCTCGCCACCACCACCCTGGCCGTGCCCGCCCCCGCCGCGGCGCCAGACGACGGCCCCGCACCGGAGGTCACCGACGTCGGGGACGCGCTGGGGGACGTCGTCGTCGACGGGGTCGCGCCCGGGACCCACGAGCTCACGCTGATCACCGGCGACCGGGTGAGCGTCACCGTCGACCCCGACGGGCGGATGGCCGTCGACGTCACCGGCGACGGGGAGTTCCGTGGCCAGGCCGGGCCGGACGGGGTGTTCCTCATCCCCGAGGCGGCCGAGCCGTACCTGGCCCAGGACCTGCTCGACCCCACCCTGTTCGACCTTGAGTACCTGGTGGCCAACGGGTACACCGACGCCGACACCGACCACGTCCCGGTCATCATCGACCTGCCCGACCAGAAGTCACCAGCCGCGGCACGCACCGCCACGGCGTCCCTGCCCGGCGCCACCGTCCACACCGTCCTGGACACGGTCGTGGCCGCCGGCGCCCGGGTCGACAAGGACCACGCGGCCGACTTCTGGGAGGCGCTCACCGCCGACCTGGCCACCGCCCCGGCAGGGTCAGGGCCGTTGAGCCTGCCCGGTGGGGCGGACAAGGTGTGGCTGGACCGGCGGATCGAGGTCGTCCTGGACGAGTCCGTGCCCCAGATCGGCGCCCCGGTCGCCTACGACGCCGGGTACGACGGCACCGGGGTGACCGTCGCCGTCCTGGACACCGGCGTCGACACCGGCCACCCCGACCTGGCCGGCAAGATCAGCGCCGCCAAGAACTTCGTCAACGACTCGCCGATGAACGACCGGCACGGTCACGGCACCCACGTCGCCTCGATCATCGCCGGGTCCGGCGCCGCCTCGGACGGGCGCTACGCCGGGGTCGCGCCCGGGGTGGACCTGGCCATCGGCAAGGTCCTCAACGACAACGGCCAGGGCACCGAGTCGGTCCTGCTCGCCGGGATGGAGTGGGCCGCCACCCAGACCGGCGCCGACGTGGTCTCGATGAGCCTGGGCGGGTGCTGCAGCGACGGCACCGACCTGATGAGCCAGACGCTCAACCTGCTGTCGCTGACCACCGACACCCTGTTCGTCGTGGCCGCCGGCAACGACGGCCCCCGATCCCAGACGGTCGCCAGTCCCGGGGTCGCCGTCGAAGCCCTCACCGTCGGCGCCGTGAGCAAGCAGGACGTGCTCGCCGACTTCTCCAGCCGCGGCCCCGTCCTGGGCAACGACCGGCTCAAGCCCGAGATCACCGCCCCCGGCGTCGGGATCGTCGCCGCCCGCGCGGCGGGGACCGCCATGGGCTCACCGGTCGACGAGCACTACACCGCCGCCAGCGGCACCTCCATGGCCACCCCGCACGTGGCCGGCGCAGCCGCCATCCTGGCCCAGCAGCACCCCGACTGGGGCGTCAAGGAGCTCAAGGACACCCTGGTCTCCACCGCGCTCGACCTCGGCTCCCCCGCCTGGCACCAGGGCGCCGGACGACTCGACCTCGCCCGCGCCGTCACCCAGGGCCTGCGGGTCGACCTGGATTACGGGGACGGGCTGAACCGGGACCCGGTCACCGCCAGCATCACCCCCGGGATGCTCAGCCCCGTCGACGACCCGGTCACCGAGCAGCTCACCTTCAGCAACACCTCCGACGCCACGCTCGAGGTGTCCCTGACGACCCAGCTCGTCGACGAGGACGGCCAACCCGTCCCGACCGAGGTGCTCACCGTCGACACCGACACCCTGACCCTGGAGCCCGGTGCCACCGCGACCGTCACCGCCACCCTCGACCACCACCCCCTCACCTTCGGGTACTACGACGGGGCGATCACCGCCACGACCGGAGACGGTGACCACCTGCGGGTCCCGGTCGCGTTCCGCCGGCTACCGGAGATGAGCGAGCTGACCGTCGAGCTGGTCGCACCCGAGGACCTCCAGGAGTGGTACGCCACCGTCGTCGGCTCCGTCAGCGCGCTGCGCATCGATGACGAGGACGTGCCGTGGAACGCCAGCTCCCGCGACTGGCACCAGACCGCCCAGCCCGACGTCCTGACCACCACGCTCCTCGTCCCGAACGGGACCTACGCGGTGAGCACCCTCCAAGGGTTCTACCTGACCAGTAGCAACCGGGCACAGAACGCCGCCGCGGTCCTCCCCGAGGTCGAGGTCGATGGCCCCACCACCGTCGTGCTCGACCTGACCCAGCTGCGGCCGGTCAAGGTCGAGACCGACCGGCCCGCGGACGGGCGGTACACCGTCCTGTCCTTCACCCGCACGACCGCCACCGGCACCGCGTACAGCACCTGGTCCCTCGCAGCTCGCCCCCGGTGGGTGCTACCCACCGACCAGGAGCCGCAGACCGGCACCTTCCACCTGAAGTACCACGCCCGGCTGACCGCACCGCAGGCCACGCTGACCCTGCCCGACGGGGTGGCGCTGTACCCGCGGTACATCACCCAGGACAAGCAGTACACGCTGTGGGAAGGCCCGGTCCCGAAGTTCGACCAGGACCTCCAGGCCCGCCTGGTGCCCTACTCCGACGTCGAAGCCGGCCGGGACGTGCGCGGCGCCCTGGTCTACGGCGACTTCGCCCAGGTGTGGGAGTACTGCGGCGCACTCGGTGACCCCTCCCGTCTGGCCGCCGAACGCATCCAGAACGCCGCGAAGGCCGGAGCCGTCGGTGTCGTCATCACCTACTGCAACTTCCCCGGAGGACTGTCCTCCAAGCAGGACCTCCTCCCCGTCCCGGTGCTCGAGCTGGACCGGCGCGACGCCCAGCACCTGGAGGACCTGCTCGCCGGCGACGATCGTCCCGTCGTCGAGCTGACCGCAACCCTGGACAGCCCGTTCGAGTACAAGCTGTGGTTCTACGACGTCGGCACGATCCCGGCCGACCCCACCTACGACGCCCGGGACGCCAAGCTGAAGCGGGTAGAGACCGCCTACCACGCCGAGTACCCCGTCGACCCGGACCGGAACAACGCCGACCTGACCCTGCACACCTACCGGCCCGAGGAGACCCACAGCATCGGCCTGCCGTACAACTTCGACGCCCCGACCCGGCGCACCGAGTACTACACCGTCACCGGGCCGGAGGTGGCGTGGGTACACCACTACACCTTCACCGGCCCGGGCGGGCAGAAGACCTCCGCGCACACCTCCCGCACGGTCACCGACAGGACCCCGGACGAGGAGTCGTGGAACACCAGGCCCCTGACCCAGGGGCAGCGCGTGCTCGACTTCACCGGGCAGCCGCGCATGCACGGGTTCTGCGCGGCGTGCCGGCAGGGAGACGTGCTGTGGTTCACCCCCGCCTCCGTCACCGGTGACGGGACCCGGGTCGCCGGTGACCTCGCCCCCGGGGACGTCCGCCTGTTCCACGACGGCGAGCCGGTCCCGGTCGGGGAGAAGTGGGGCACCGCGCTCGACTTCACCCTCCCCTCGGACAGCGGCACCTACCGGCTGGAGTCCACCTTCGGGGACACGAGCACCACGTGGACGTTCACCACCAACGGGACCCCGGAGACCAACGAACCCGAGCACCCCTACGGGTGCGTCCCGCACTACTACCTCATCGACTCCTCCCCGTGTGGGTACGAGCCCTTGCTATTCCTCAGCTACGACATCCCCCTCGCCCTGGACAACACCGCCCCGGCCGGACGGCCGCTGCAGTTCGAGGTCTACGTGCGCGGCTCCGCGCCCGGCAGCGGACGCACCGTGAAGGGCCTCGAGCTCCAGGCATCGTTCGACGGCGGCCGGACCTGGGTCGACGCCACCCGGGTCCGCCCGGTCGGCGACGGTGGGTTCCACGTCACGGTCCGCCACCCGCGGGCCGACCAGGCCGACAGCGTGGTCGCGCTGCGGGCCAGGGCCTGGGACGACTCCGGCAACGAGGTGGTCCAGACCGTCGGCTCGGCCTACCGGCTGCGGGACGAGCCGGGCGGACAGGTCACGGCCCCCGGGCGGTGACGACGGTCACCGGGACCGGGCGCTCGATGGGGTGGAGAGGCGACGAGACGAGACGCCCGGTCGGGTGTCGACATACGAGAAGGTGTGCTGGTCCTGCCGTTCCACTACGGTTGATGGGACACCGGGGGCGGACACGAGCCCGAGGGTGCCGGGCGTGCGGCCAAACGAGCTGACGCACACCGAGTGGGATCCGGCGTCACAGCAGCCGATCGACAAGACCTCGGCGGCACGCATCCGGAAGGTGTCCACCGACCCTCGGCACCGGGGCCGACAGCGAGGAGACCATGGAGGTGACGGGATGAGGATCGGGACCGTCCTCAGGGAGCTGCACCGCTCGGAGAGCGATCTCGCCCACCTTCTCCTCGTCGTCTCCGACCGGCACCGGGTGGACCACGACATCCACGACGTCGCCCGTGACCTGGCCGGGTGGTCCCGCAGCCACGTGCGCGAGATCGCCCGGGTGGCCCGCGACTTCGGCGAGGACCTCGACCCCGAGCCGGCCCCCGGGAACCGCCTGCTGGGGAAGGTGCGGGACCTGACCAGCGAGCTCACCGGCCGGCTGTCAGCGACCGGCCTGCTGCTGCTGCGCGACCTGCGCGAGGTCTACCTCCGGGCCGCCGGGGTGAACAGCGACTGGGACCTGCTCGCCCAGGCCGCCCAGGGCATCCGGCACTCCGGGCTGCTCGCCGTGGCCGAGGAGTGCCACCCGGAGACGAGGCGTCAGATGCAGTGGGCGGAGGGCAAGCTCAAGGAGTCCGCGACGCAGGTCCTCGTCACCTGAGCGTGCGATCGCGGCTTCGCAGGACAGCGCCGGGGGGCACTGACCCTGCTGAGCAACTCGATGGTCGCCTACGCGATCGCCCGGCACATGGACCGGTCGCGCACGTTCCGCGCCCTCTACTTCTACTTCATCGCGGCGCTGTTCGTGCCGTTCCCGATCATCATGCTGCCGGTGGTGCGGCAGACCGCGCTCATGGGCATGGACAACCCGCTGGGGCTGGTGGCGCTCTACACCGTCTTCGGGCTCAGCCCCAACGTGTTCATCTACGTCGCCTACATCCGGTCGATCCCCATCGAGCTGGAGGAGGCGGCCCGCACCGACGGCGCGAGCACCTGGACGACGTTCGGGCGGATCATCTTCCCGCTGCTGGCGCCGATGAACGCGACCGTGGCGATCCTCACCGCGATGTGGGCGTGGAACGACTTCATGCTGCCGCTGGTGGTGCTGAGCGAGCCCGAGCACCAGACGCTGCCGCTGGTGCAGTACGTGTTCCAGGGCCAGTTCAACACAAACTACGCGGTGGCGTTCGCGTCATACCTGATGGCGCTGCTGCCGATGGTGGTCGTGTATGTCGTGGCGCAGCGCTGGGTGATCTCCGGAGTGATGCGGGGGAGCGCCAAGTAGCCGGCGCCGCTCGGCGTAGACGCCGGCCTGGAAGCGGGTGCGCACCCCCAGCCGGGTCATCAGGTCGGCGACGCGGCGCCCGACGGTGCGGCTGCTGATGCCCAGGTGCCGGGCAATGGACTCGTCCTTCATCCCGGCGGCGAGCATGGTCAGCAGGCGGGGGTCGACGTCGCCACCGGTGGGGTCGGACGCCGGGGGTTCCGGCACGACCGGCACCGCCTGCTCCCACAGCAGCCAGAACATCCGCTGCAGCGCGTCGAGCAGCGCGCTGCTGCGCACCACCAGGGCGCTCTCGCCGGGCTCCTGCAACGACAGCGGGAGCAGGGCCACGCTGCGGTCGGCGATGACGAGCTTCATCGGCACGTCGGAGTGGACCCGGGACCGTTCGCCGGCCTCGGCCGCCCGGAACGCCTCCTCGGGGCCCTGGCCCTGCTCGAGGGACTCGGTGGAGTAGATCCCGAAGACCCGGACGCCGGCGGCGAGCTGGGCCCGCACCGCCGGGTCGGACTCGCTGTAGTCGGCGACGTACGGCGGCCGGTCGAGGACGAGCAGCTCCTCGCGGGCACCGGTGACGAGCTGGGCGAACCGCGCCGCGATCGCCGGACCGCCGGCCAGCACCTCCACCACGCTCTCCGGGCGCAGCCGCTCCGGCATCCGCAGCTCGGCGACGAGCTCCTGCGCGGCGGACTGGGCCCGGTCCAGCTCGGCCCGCCGCCGCGCGGCCAGCGCCTCGACCGCGACGTCGGGTCGGATCGGGCGGTAGCGCCGTGGCGACCCCACGGCGCGGGCGACCAGGCCCAGGCTCTCCAGCCGCTCCACCCGCACCGCCACCTGCTCGGTGGGCTCACCGAGCAGGCGGGCCAGGTCGCCGACCGTGCTGTCCGGGTGGTGCAACAGCTGCCGGTATGCCGACTCCTCCTCGGGCGTGACTCCCACCGCCTCGAGCACCGGGAACCTCCTGTCGTGTTGCGGACATGTCGAGATGAGGCCAGCCGGGTCCTCTTCTCCAGGCGTGCCCACCAACCTACGTTCACGGTCATGCCTCTTCGACGCCTTTCCCCTCGCGGCGCTGCGCTCACCGCGGCCGCGCTGTCCCTCGCGCTGGCCGTCCCCGTCTCCGGGGCGGGGGCGCAGGCGCCACCGGGTGCGGTGGCGCCACAGGTCGGCGACCCGGCCGACGGGCTCGGCCCGGTGACGGCCACCGTCACCCTGGTCACCGGCCACCGGGTCAGCCTGCACGGCGACCCGGCCGACGACCCGGTGGTGAGCGTCACGGACGCCGCGGGACGTCATACGGGCGGCTATGCGGTCCACCGCGACGAGGAGGGTGTGCGGGTCGTGCCGCACGAGGTCACCCCCCTGGTGGGCGAGGTGCTGGACCCCGAGCTGTTCAACGTGACGCGGCTGGTCGAGCTCGGCCACGACGACGAGAGCTCCGACGTGCTGCCGCTCCTGGTCCGCACCGGTGGCGGGCCGCGGACGCTGTCGGCGGAGGGGTTCGAGGTGGACCTGCGGCTGGAGAGCATCGACGCCGTCGCGGGGGAGCTGCGCAAGGAGGACGCCGCGGACTTCCTGGCGGGCCTGGCCGGCCGGGCCGGGGTCTCGGCGCTGACCGAGGACGGCACGCAGGTCTGGCTCGACGGGACGGTCGAGGCGACCGCGCTCGACCACTACCTCGGTCAGGTGTCCGCCCCGGCGGCCTGGGACCTGGGTCTCGACGGCGAGGGCGTCACCATCGCCGTCCTCGACACAGGTGTCGACGCCGGACACCCTGACCTGGCCGGTCAGGTGATGGCGGCCGCCAACTTCACCGACGACGAGGACGTCGACGACCACCACGGTCACGGCACCCACGTGGCGTCCCTGGCGGCCGGCACGGGCGCCGGCAACGACGGCGAGCGGCAGGGCGTCGCGCCCGGTGCGCAGGTCATCTCCGGCAAGGTGCTCAACGACCACGGCGAGGGCCAGGAGTCGTGGGTCATCGCGGGGCTGGAGTGGGCCGTGGAGCAGGGTGCCGACGTCGTCAACCTGTCCCTGTCGGGCGACCCGGACGGGCAGAACCCGGTCGACGTGGCCCTGGAGGAGCTGGCGGCCGGGTCGGACACGCTGTTCGTCGCCGCCGCGGGCAACGGCGGGGCGGTGACCGGCGCGTCCTACACCATCGGCACCCCCGGCACGTCCCCCTCGGCGCTCACCGTGGGCGCCGTGCAGGCCGACGACGTGCTGGCCCGGTTCTCCAGCCGGGGACCGACCTCCGGCGACTTCCGCCTCAAGCCGGACCTCGTGGCGCCCGGCGTCGAGCTCCTCGGCGCCCGTGCGGGGGCCCGGGACGGTGACCTCTACACGCCCATGAGCGGCACGTCGATGTCCACGCCGGTCGTCGTCGGCGCCGCCGCGCTGCTGCGCCAGCAGCACCCCGACTGGACGGCCGAGCAGGTCAAGGCCCGGCTCATGCACAGCGCCTCGGGCAACGGCTGGTACAACGCCTGGTCCCACGGAGCCGGACGGCTGGACCTCGCCGCGGCGACGTCGACGGGCCTGCTCGCCTCGCGCCCCAGCCTGGACCTCGGCCTCATCCACTGGCCGCACGAGGGCACGGTCGAGGAGACGGTCACGATCACCAACCCGGGCGCGGAGGACGTCGCGATCGAGACCGACGTCTTCCTGGAGGCCGAGCTCACGGTCCCGGCGCCCGACGGGGCCATCTCGGTCACCCCGGTCACGGCCACCGTCCCGGCCGGCGGGTCGGTCGAGGTCACCGTGACCATCGACCTCGACCCCCTCGGGATCCGCGGCTGGCAGGGCATCCTCACCGTGGCCGGGGACGAGGGGTCGACGCTGCGGATCCCGGTCGGCGCCTTCCTGGAGCCGGAGAGCTACCAGCTCGACCTGCAGGTCATCGACGCCAACGGCGACCCCTGGAACCCGGCGGCGGGTGCCGGCGAGGTCGGCGTCGACCCGACGATCCCGATCTTCAACGGCGTCACCGGCGGGTTCATCCGCCTCCACCCCGACGAGAACGGGCAGGTCAGCGCGCGGGTGCCGGCGGGGGAGTGGATGGTGCTGGCCCGGGTCTACACGCCCGACCCGGACGGCGGCCCGGGCACCATCACCGTCACCGGCACACCGGGGCTGACGGTCGAGGAGGACACGTCATACGTCCTCGACGCCCGTGAGGGACAGCCGCTGGAGGTCCCGGACGTCGCGGGTCACGACACCGCGCCGCAGGTGGCGGTGCCGTTCATCTACAGCCGGACCTCCGCCTCCCGCGGCTACGGGGAGATCGTCTACCACGACCCGGCGGCGGTCGCCGACGGACGGGTCCGCTACACACCCACCGCGCCGGTGGAGCACGGCGGCTTCGAGGCCGTGACCCGGTGGTGGCTGGAGCCGACAGGGCCGGTTCGCGGGAAGGGGGCGGACCTGTATGACGTGCTGTCCAGCCGCCCGGTCCTGGACGCGGGGCTGACGCCCGACGTGACGGCGGAGGACCTGCGGAGCCGGCCGCGACTGGACCAGGTCTTCCACCCCGTCGGCCGCGACCCGTCATACGTCGTGGCCCACCTGTCGACGGCCCGGCAGCTGCACGTGGCCTTCGGCCTGGGCGCCGAGGTGACCACCCCGGGGGTCCGGGAGGTGCTGCTCCACGCCCCGGAGGGGCAGCCGTGGGCGGAGTGCCTCACCGCCGCCGGGAACGACCACCGGCAGCTCTGTGGCGCGGTGCCGGAGCTGGGCGAGGGTGATCGGGCACGGCGCCCGTTCGCGGCGACCCTGCACCCGATCGTCAAGGAGGCCTGGCACAGCGCGGACTCCCTCCACGTGTCGGTCGGGGCGAGCGACGGCGTCCACGACGGGCCGCTCGGGGTGACCGCGGTGGCCGCCTCGACGCTCGAGCTCCGGGACGCCGACGACGCCGTGCTCGACACGGTCGAGGGCACCTTCGCCTACTTCCGCGGCCGGACCGAGCCGGGGCGGTTCCGCCTGGTGCAGGAGCTGGAGGCGGTCCCGGGGGAGTTCTCCCCGATGACGAGGGCGCGCACGGTCTGGGAGTTCTCGTCCCGGCCACCGGGTGAGGACGACGGGTTCTCCACGCAGCCGACGCTGCTGGGCATCGACTACGGGCTCGAGCTGCCGGCCGACGGCGGCGTCGGCGCCCGCCCGGTCCCGATGGAGCTGCGGGTGCTGCCGACGACCGGCACCGCGCCGGCGGAGCGGGTCGAGCAGGTCAGCCTCGAGGTCTCCGCCGACGACGGCCGCACCTGGCGCGAGGTGGGTGTCCGGCGGTCGGGGCCGACGTCGTTCCGGGCCACGTTGACGCCGGCCCTGGTGAGGGGCGCGGAGCACCTGTCGTTCCGGGTCGCCGCGGTCGATGCCGCCGGGAACGCGATCGAGCAGACCACGTCCCGGCTCGTCGAGGTCTCCCGGGGACGCTGACGCCGGGCCGGGCGGGGCGGTCGCGCCGGCGACCGCCCCGCCCCCGCCGTGCGTCCGGTCGGGGCGCACGTCAGGGTAGGAACATGGCAGACCGCTCGCCGGTGGCCCGGCTGATGCTCGGCGCGAGCGCCCTGACGACCCTGGGGGCGATCCCGCCCTTCCTGCTCGGTGCCCAGGCCGTCCTCATCATGCGGGACCTGGGCTTCGGCGCCGCCCGGCTGGGGATCGCGGTCAGCACCTTCTTCGCCGTGGCGGCCGTCGCGACGATCCTGGCGAGCGGGCTGCTGGAGCGCTGGGGCGCCGGGAGGATGCTCCTCGCCGCCGGTGTCCTCGTGGCGTCCGGGGGTCTCGGCCTGGCCCTCCTGGTGCAGGACTGGTGGGCCCTCGTCGTGGCGATGGCCGTCCTCGGTGCCGGCAACGCGACCTGCCAGGGCGCCTCGAACCGCACGGTGGCCACCCTCCTTCCCGCGTCACGGCGGGGCCTGGGCTTCGGTCTCAAGCAGAGCGCGGTCCCGGTGGCGATCATGCTGGGCGGGCTCGCCGTGCCGACCACGACCACGCTGTTCGGGTGGCGCAGCACCTTCGGGGTGGCCGGTGCGGTGGGCGTCCTGGTCGCCCTCGCCGGGGTCGTGGTGCTGGGGCGCGAGCGCACTGCTCGCGGCGCCCCGCCCGGGACGGCGCAGCCGCGCGCGGCGGAGACGGGCGGCACACGGTCGGCTGGTTCCTCGGCCGTCGGGCCGCGCGACCTGCCGCCCCGGGGGCCGCTGCTGCTGTGCGGCGTCGCCACGACGTTCGCCAGCGCGGCCGCCAACTTCCTCGGGTCCTACCTGGCCAGCTGGGCCCACGAGGTCGGCCTGACGATCTCCCAGGCGGGGCTGCTCATGGCCGCCGGCTCGGGCGCCTCCGTGCTCAGCCGGGTGCTCCTGGGCTTCCAGGCCGACCGTCGGTACGGCGGCAACCTCGCGGTCGTCGCGTCGCTGACCCTGGTCGGCGCCGTGTGCCTCGCGGCGCTCGGGGCCGTGCCCCGGGAGTGGGCGGTCGTGCTGTTCGGCTTCCTCGCCTTCGCCCTCGGCTGGTCCTGGCCCGGGCTCTACCTGTATGCCGTGGCGCGGCTGGGACGGGACACCCCCACCCGCGCCTCGTCCGTGGTGCAGGCCGGCGCGTTCGTCGGGGGAGCGCTGGGGCCGGTGGGGTTCGGCACCGTGGTCGAGTCGCTGGGGTTCCAGGGCGCCTGGCTGGCCGGGGCCGCCTCGTTCACGGTGGCCGGCATCCTGACCCTCCTCGCCCGCCGGGGGTTCCGGCGCGACCTGTTCACCCGGCCCCCGGCGGAGCCGTTCGGCTTCGGCGGAGGGCGGCGCAGCCCCCGGTTCACCACCCAGCCACCCTCCTTCGACACGCGTTCTTGAAAATCCCATGGGAAACCATTGACCAGACGTTTACCGAACCGATAGGAATTGGGTCGTCCGACCACGGCCCCTCCCTCAGCCGGGGATGGCCTCCCGGCGGCCGTGGTCGGTACATGCTTTCCTTTTCCCTGGTCAGAACCGTTGACCACGCGTTCACCTACGCGGTAGGTATGAGGCGCACCGACAGGGTCCCACCGCCGCGCAGGGGCCGGCGGCCCTGGTCGGGGCAGGCGGCGACGGGGGTTGTCCGCGGTGTCGCCTGCCAGCTGGGTCAGCCCATCCGGGCTCGGCTGGGCTGAGAAAGAGGTGCCCTTTGTCATCGTCTTTCCGCAGCAGAACCTTCTCTCTCGCGGTCGCCCTGGCGGCGATGTTCGCCCTCGTGGTGTCCACCTTCCTCCCGGTCCGCGCCGCCGTCGGGCAGGAGGAGCTGCCCGACCTCGTCCGCCACGGTGACGAGCAGGCCAGCGTCGTGGAGGTCCATCTCCCCGACAGCAGTGCCCTCGACGATCTCGTCGCGACAGGCGTCGACCTCGACCACGAGGTGACCTGGCTCGACGACGGCGGGGTCGTCGCCCACGCGGTCGTGACCCCGAGCGAGGTCGAGGCGCTCGAGGCCCGTGGCTTCGACCTCGGCAGGACGGTCCACAGCCCGGAGGACACCGCGAAGGCGCTCGCCGCCCGCGAGGAGGCCATCGCGGCGGCACAGCTGGAGAACCGCGCCTTCGGCATGGCCGTCCAGGCCGCCGACGTCTCCGACGTCAGGATCATCCGCGCGGACTACTTCACCAACCAGGACGGGGAGCAGTACCTGTCCGTCGAGGCCAAGTGGGCCGAGGGGCAGACCGACCCCACCCCGCTCCTCGTCGAGCGCGACAGCGGCCCCGGCACCGAGATCGGCAGCGGCGGGACGCAGAACATCAGCCGCTTCGTCGACGCGGGGGTCTACCTCTACCACCGGGGCGCGGCCCAGGTGACCACCCGGCCGGAGTACATCCGGGTGACCAGCCCGTCCGGCGACACCGCGGTCGCCAAGGTCAACGACTGGCTGCCCATCGACGGCGACGACCCGTGGGGGCCGGGGTACGAGCGTGACTTCATCACGTCATACCTGACGCCGACCGAGCTGTACGACCGGATCCACGCCCTGGCGGAGGAGTTCCCGCAGATCGCCGAGGTCGTCGAGCTGCCGTACAAGACCAACGGCTACCGTCGCCTGGCGCAGGGCCTCCTGGGGAGCAGCGACGGCAACCGCGTCGGCATCGACTCCAAGAGCTGGGGCCACGAGGGTGGCAACGGCATCGTGGTGTCGATCGCCGAGCCCGGCGGCGCGGACCAGCCGCTGAGCATCAGCGTCGAGGGCACCGCGATCACCCTCCACCCGGCCACGGACGCCTCGGGCGCCGTCACCAGCACGGCCGCCCAGGTCGTCGCGGCGATCAACGCCGACCCGGCCGCCGGTCAGCTGGTGACGGCCTACACCTACCGCGGCAACGCGGGCGCGGGTGTGGTGGAGCCGGGCAGCGTGACCCTGACGGACGGGCTGTCCGCACCGGAGAGCGTGTCCCGCGACCCGCACCCGGTCTACGCGCTGCGGATCGGCAAGCACCGGGACGGCTCGCGCATGGGTGTGCTGGCCTACGCCCAGGAGCACGCCCGCGAGTGGGTGCCGCCCCTGGTGGCCGTCGAGACCGCCGAGCGGCTGCTGCGCAACTACCAGCACGACGGCCGGACCAAGCAGCTGGTCAACAACCTCGACATCTGGATCGTCCCCTCGGTGAACCCCGACGGCGGGCACTACGCGTTCTACGACTTCAACTCGCAGCGGAAGAACATGACCAACCACTGCCCGCTGACGGGGAGCGCCGACGTCAACGCCCGGAACAGCTGGGGTGTCGACGTCAACCGGAACTACGACGAGTACAGCCTGTTCGACGGCTACTCCGGCGCGTCGACGAGCTGCACCAGCGGGACGTTCGCCGGACCAGGTGAACTCACCGAGCCGGAGAGCCGGAACATCGACTGGATCGCGGCGAACAACCCGAACATCAGGTTCTCGATGAACCTGCACAGCTCGGGCAACTACTTCATGTGGTCGCCCGGCGCCTACGCGACGCCGGGGCGGATCTCGGCGCCGCGGCCCACGCTGGAGGAGGAGTCCTTCTTCTGGGGCGCCTCGGCCCGGATCCTCACCGAGATCAAGCGGTACCGCGGGATGTCGGTGACGCCGGCCCGGACCGGCCCGATCTCGGACGTGCTGTACTCGGCGGCCGGCAACTCCGGCGACATGCTCTGGTACAAGTACGGGATCTACGCCTGGAACTTCGAGGTCGGCACGTCCTTCCAGCCGCCGTGGGAGGAGGCCCACGCCGAGTCCCAGGAGTTCGCCAACGGGCTCGTCGAGCTGATGCGCGTCGCCTACGACTACGGCAAGGACAAGCAGCGGCCGACGAGCACCATCGTCACCAGCGAGAGCGCCGAGCCGGGCATGGTCGACTTCCGGTTCGAGACCTCCGAGCCGGCGGCGGTGTTCTACACGCTCGACGGGACGGCTCCGTCATACGAGTCCGAGCTGTACGGCGCGGCCGGCATCCGCGAGGGCGGTGAGACCATCACCGTCCCGGCGGGGACCACGGTGAGCTGGTTCTCGGTCGACTCCGCCGGCAACGTGGAGAAGAACTACAAGCCGGGCAAGGGGAAGAACTACAACAAGCAGCGCGTCGGGTGACCTCCTGACCGACCGCTCCGGGCGCCTCCCCCGACCTGCCGGGCCGGGGGAGGCGCCCGCACGTTGCGGGACGGTCACGTTCCGTCTCCGGATGTGGACGTATCACCCCACCACTGGGATGCTCGTAGTGGTCACAGGTACGTCGCGGGGCCCGGCCCAACCGCCCGGCCCGAGAGGGACGGGAAGACCATGGGCATCAGGCACCGCCGGCACCGGCCGGCCGGGGAGTGGGCGGAGTTCGCCGCGGCCTGGGAGCCCGAGGAGGGTCCCCGGCCCGCGCACCCCGAGTTGCTCAGCGACGAGAACTGGCAGCGCTACAACCGCTACGTCAGCCACGTCCTCGAGGAGCGGGACCGGGCGCTGGCCCAGATCGCCCGCATCCACCGCGCCGCCCGCCGGTTCATCACGCTGGGCTACGCGCTGGTCGGCTTCGGCGTCCTGGCCTTCGTCGGCGGGATCATCCTGCAGGTCCTCCGGGGCGGGAGCGTCGACGTGCGCGACCTCGAGACCTTCCAGCAGGCGTCCCAGCTCGTCGTCATCGGCGGGGTCCCGTGGTTTGCGGTGGCGCTGGCCGTGTTCGTGCTCGGCATCCTCGTCGCGCTCATCGGCGGGCTGATCCAGGTGACCGCCGCCAGCGAGGAGGACCGTCTCGACCGGGACTACCCGCTGCCGCCCGGGCTGGGCTGAGGGGCGGGCGGCCCTCCTGCTGTATGCCGGGATCCCGGGTCACTCCGGCGGCGCACCGCACGGCCGGACCAGGTCGACCCGCCGGTCGTCGCGTGCGGCGACGGTGAGCTGCCGTTGTCGAGGTCGACGAACTCCTCGTCGTCCCGCCGCCTGGTCTGGCGCATCCACCCGCCTGTCGTGGGCGGGGCCCCGCCTGCGCCGTGCTCACCCCTCAACGGGTCGGGGGCAGGAAAGGTTGGGGATGACGTCCCGCTGGGTGTCCGGTCGGGGGTTGGGGCGTCTGTCTGGGGTGTTCGGTCGGGCTTGAGGGCGGCGTGTCGGCGTGTTCGGTCGGGTGGGGGGCGGGGTGGTGGGTCAGTAGTCGACGGGCTCGCGGGAGATGGGGCAGGTCATGCAGTGGCCGCCGCCGCGGCCACGGCCGAGCTCGGCCCCGCGGATCTCGATGACCTCCACGCCGGCCTGGCGCAGCAGCTCGTTGGTGTAGGTGTTCCGGTCGTAGGTGAACACGACGCCCGGCTCGACCGCGACGGCGTTGAGGCCGCTGTCCCACTGCTGGCGCTCTCCGGCGTACCAGCCGCCGCCGGGCTCGATGGCCCGGAGCCGGTCCAGGCCGAGGGCGTCGGCGACGACCTCGATGAACGGCTGGGACTCCGGGGTCACCTCGATGCCGCCGGCGTCGGCGGGCCGCAGCGAGACAGTCCGGATGCTGTCGACGATGTCGGGGTAGTAGATGGCCACGTCGCGGTCGGCGAAGGTGAACACCGTGTCCAGGTGCATCGCGGCGCGCAGCCTGGGCATGCCGGCGACGACGACCCGGGTGGCGGCTCCCGCCTCGAACAGCCTCTGGGCGACCTGGGTGATCGCCTGGCGGGAGGTCCGCTCGCTCATCCCGATGAGCACGGCGCCGTTGCCGATCGGCATGACGTCGCCACCCTCCAGCGTCGCCTGCCCGTGGTCCTGCTCCGGGTCGCCCCACCAGACGGTGCTGCCGGTGAGGTCCGGGTGGAACTCGTAGACCATCTTCATCAGCAGGGTCTCGTCGTGCCGGGCGGGCCAGAACAGCGGGTTGAGGGTCACCCCGCCGTAGATCCAGCACGTGGTGTCCCGCGTGTAGATGGTGTTCGGCAGCGGGGGCATGAGGTACTCGGTCATGCCCTGCTCGTCGCGGACCAGGGCCAGGTGCGCCGGCCGGAACTCCGGCGGCAGGTCCCGCGCCGACAGCCCGCCGACGAGGTACTCGGTCAGGGTCGCGTCGTCCAGGGAGTCGAGGAAGCCCCGGGTGTCGTCGAGCAGGCCGAGCCCGACCTCGTTCGCCGTGATCTTGCGGTCCAGCAGCCACTGCCGGGCGCCCGGCACGGCGAGCGTCTCGGTGAGCAGCTCGTGCAGCTCCAGCACCTCCACGCCGCGGTCCCGCATCCGGGCGACGAAGTCCCGGTGGTCCCGCTGCGCGGCCTCCACCCAGAGGACGTCGTCGAAGAGGAGCGCGTCGCTGTTCGTCGGCGTGAGGCGCTCGTGGCTCAGGCCCGGGCGGCAGACCAGGACCTTGTGGAGCCGGCCGACCTCGGAGTGGACACCGTGGGGAGCGGGCGACATCAGGACTCCTTCGTGCGGGTGGGCGGGCTGGACATCAGATCTCGATGGCACCGGTCGCGAGCAGCACGAGCCCGACCACGGCGAAGGCGAGGACGACGAGGAAGGTGATCATCCCGGCCCGGGTGAACACCACGGCCTGCCGCTCGCGGCGGGCCGCGACGTAGAGCAGCGTGGCGGGGGCGAGCAGGAGGCAGGCGAGGAAGACGAACAGGTAGCCCGCGGCCCAGATGAGGAACAGCGTGTTGCCGGTAGACAGGAGCGCGACCACCAGGTCCTTGGTGCGTGACCCGTCGTCTGCGGCCACGCGGGCCCCGCGCTCCCGGGCCACCTTCACGGCGTACCCGCTGGCCAGGGCGAACGGTGCGAGCGCCAGCGCGGCGGTGAGGTCGAGGGTGAAGTCCAGCGCGTCGGCGACGAACTGCACCGCGAAGAGGATCAGGGTGAAGAGCACCGAGGTCCACAGCACCGCCTGCTCCGGCACGTCGTGCCGGTTCACCCGGGCGAAGTGGCGCGGCAGGTCGCCGTCGCGCGCCGCGGCATACACGACGTCGGCGGCCAGCAGCTGCCAGGCGAGGTAGGCACCGAGCACGGAGACGATGAGCCCGACCCGGATGAGCGCCCCGCCCCACGGGCCGACCGCCGCCTCGAGCACCCCGCCGACCGACGGCTGGGACAGGTCGGAGATCTCCCCGCGGGGGAGGATGCCGAAGGCCAGGATCGAGATCGACGCGAACAGGGCCAGCACCGACAGGAAGCCCAGCACGGTGGCTCGCCCGACGTCCTCGCGCCGGCGCGCGTAGCGCGAGTAGACGCTGGCGCCCTCGATGCCGAGGAAGACGAACACGGTGACGAGCATGGTCCCCTGGACCTGCTGGAACAGCGACTCCCCGCCCGGCAGGTCGTAGCCGCCGGTCAGGTTGCCGGTGAACACGTCCGGGTCGAAGAAGACGATGACCAGCACGAGGAACAGGGCCAGCGGCACCAGCTTGGCGACGGTGACGACCGCGTTGATGCCCGCCGCCTCCTTCACCCCGCGGCGGATGAGCAGGTAGAACCCCCACACCGCGGCGGCCGAGACGAGGAAGGCCGGCCAGGTGTCGCCCTGCCCGAGCACCGGCTCCAGCTCGGGGAAGAGCTGCGACACGGTGCTGTTGATGAGCACCCAGTAGAACGCGTTGCCGGCACACGCCGAGGCCCAGAACCCCACCGCCGACAGGAACCCGGGGTAGAGGCCGAACCCGGCGCCGGCGTAGACGTAGACGCCGTTGTCGAGGTCGGGCTTGCGGACGGCCAGCGTCTGGAAGACGAACGCGAGCATGAGCATGCCGAGCCCGGCGACCGTCCAGGCGATGAGCGCCCCGTAGACCCCCGTCTCCCCGGCGAACCGGGCCGGGAACTGGAAGACCCCGGCCCCGACCATGGAGCCGACGACCATGGCGGTGAGGGCCGGGAGGCTGAGCTTGCTCGCCTCCTGCTGGGCGGTGTCGGTGGCCATCGGCCGCTCCCCGGATCGGGACGGTCCGCGCGGGGACCGTGCGTCTTCCCGTCCTACCGCAGCCCGGACGGGCCGGGCAAGGGACGGCGGCGCCCACCCGCAGTCAGCTGCCGGTATGACGCGCGCGTCGCCTCTCGACGGAGGCCGCCAGGCCGTCGAGCACGACCTGCAGCGCGAACTCGAAGGAGTCCTCGGCCGTGGCCGCGAAGGCGTCCTCGGCCAGGGCCGCCATCTGCGGGTAGCGCCCGCTCTCCAGGGCCCGCACGAGGATCGGCTCCTGCGCCTTCCAGAACTCCTCGTTGCTGACGCCGGTGCGCTCCTCGGCCAGCGCGGCGCCGTTGACCGTCCGGGCCAGGCTGGCGATGAACCCCTCGACCGTGGTGATCGCGAGGATCTTCTCCTGGGAGGTCCACGGGGCGTCCTGCAGCCCGCCGAGGAGGGCCTCCATCCCGGCCATCGCCCGGGGCCCGAGGATGGGCCGGCTCTGGTCGACGAAGGGCAGCCAGCTGTGCCTGCGGTACAGGTCCCACACCTCCCGGGCGAAGCGCTCCAGGGTGGCCCGCCAGTCCACCGGGTACGGCTCCAGGTCCTCCTCGAGGACCCGGTCGAGCATGAGGTCGAGCAGCTCCTCCTTGCCCGGCACGTAGCGGTAGAGGGACATCGTGCCGACCTCGAGCGCTGCGGCGATCCGGCGCATGGAGACCGACTCCAGGCCCTCGGCGTCGGCGATCTCGATCGCGGCCTCCACGATCCGGTCCACGGACAGCCGGGGGGAGGGGGCGGCGCGCTCGCGCTCGGGCTCCTGCCACATCAGGGCCAGGCTGCGGTGGACGTCGCCGGCGCCGGTGCGCTCCGTCATACGGGTCGTTCCTCCTGGTCGGGGCGGCCTGCTTGCATCATCGCGAGCGTACACCGTACTCTCGATGCGTACAGTGTACTCAGGGAGGGCCGGATGAACTCAGCAGAGGACCTTGCGGTCCTGGCCTCGGGCCTGGTCAAGCGGTACGGCGACGTGGCCGCGCTCGACGGCCTCGACCTGGAGGTGCGGCGTGGGACGGTGCACGGCCTGCTCGGGCCGAACGGCGCCGGGAAGACGACGGCGGTGAAGGTGCTGACCACGCTGATCGAGCCCGACGCGGGTCAGGCGTGGGTCGCGGGCGCCGACCTGGCACGTGACAAGCTCGGGGTCCGGCGGCGGATCGGTCTGGCCGGCCAGTACGCGGCGGTCGACGAGCTGCTCACCGGCCGGCAGAACCTGGAGATGTTCGGGCGGCTGTTCCACCTCGGCAGGGCGCGGGCGCGCGCCCGGGCCGTGGAGCTGCTCGAGCAGTTCGGGCTGGCCGACGCGGCGCACAAGGGGGTCAAGGACTACAGCGGGGGCATGCGGCGGCGCCTCGACCTCGCCTCGAGCATGGTCCTCGCTCCCGAGGTGATGTTCCTCGACGAGCCGACGACCGGGCTGGACCCCCGGGGGCGGGCCGAGGTCTGGGACGCGGTGCGCGGGCTGGTTGCCCAGGGCACCACGGTGCTGCTCACCACGCAGTACCTCGACGAGGCCGACCAGCTGGCCGACCGGATCACCGTGATCGACCGGGGACGCCGGATCGCCGACGGCACGCCGGCGGAGCTGAAGCGCGCCGTCGGCGGGGACCAGGTCGAGGTGACGGTCGCGGACGTGGCGGACCTGGAGACCGCCGAGGCGGCCTGTGCCGCGGTCTCCGACCTGCCGCCGCTGGTCGACCGGCCCCGGCGACGGGTCATCGTGCCGGTCGAGCAGCAGCTCGGCGCCCTGGCGGAGGTGGCCCGGCGGCTGGCCGACGCGGGGGTGGAGGTCGAGGACGTGGGCCTGCGCCGACCGACCCTGGACGAGGTGTTCCTGCGGCTCACCGGCCACGTCGCCGAGGAGCAGCCCGAGACCGAGGAGGCGATCCGATGAGCACCACGACGACGACGGAGCTGCGCCCGCTCGAGCGCCCCCCGGCCTACTGGGCGGTCGCCGACGCCTGGACCATGGTCTGGCGGCAGCTGCTCTACTACGTCCGGCAGCCCACGACCATCCTGTGGCAGCTGGGCTTCCCGATCGTCTCGGTCCTGCTGTTCGTCTACGTCTTCGGGTCGGCGATGAACATCGGCGGCGGGGCGGACTACACCTCCTTCGCGATGCCCGGGATGTTCGCCATGACCATGGCCTTCGGCTTCATGAACACCGCGTATGCCGTGGTGCTGGACAAGGAGAAGGGTGTCACCGACCGGTTCCGCTCGATGCCCATGTCTCCGTCGGCGGTGGTCGCCGGCCGGGGCGTGGGCGACCTCATCGGGGCAGGGGTCGACCTGCTGGTGCTCGCCGTGATCGCGCTGGTCATCGGCTGGCGGTCCGACGGCTCGGTGACGGAGACGCTCGCGGCGTTCCTGCTGCTGCTCCTGCTCCGCTTCGCGCTGATCTGGATCGGGATCTACCTCGGCCTGGGGGTGAGGAACACCGAGGCGGCCGGCAACCTGTTCGCGGTGGCGTTCCCGTTCGGGATGATCTCGAGCGTCTTCACGCCGCCGTCGATGATGCCCGACTGGCTGGGTCTCATCGCGATGTGGAACCCGGTGTCCTCGACCGCCACGGCGATCCGGGAGCTGTTCGGCAACCCGGTCGGGCTCGGCGACAGCTGGATCGAGCAGAACGCCATGGTCATGGCCGTGGTCTGGCCGCTGCTCATCACGGTCGTGTTCCTGCCGCTGGCGGTGCGGCGCTACCAGCGGCTGTCCCGGTAGGCCGGCCGGCTCAGAGCCGGTCGAGGAGGTCCATCACCCCGGGGACCCGGACCAGGGCGTCCCGGGCGAGGAGGAAGCCGACGATGCCGACCGTCCAGCTGGTCAGCTCGGCCCCGGACCGCTCCAGCCAGCGGGTGGCCCGTCGGAGCAGTGGTTCGACGCGGTGGTGCGCGGCGATCCGGAGGACGAGAAGCACCAGCGCCGGCAGGATCATCACGAGGCAGTAGGCGGCCAGGCTGCCGACCCGCAGCGCCGGTGTCGTGTCCGCGGTGGCCAGCAGCCCGATGGCACCCAGGTAGGGCAGCATCGTGCCCAGCTCGAGCAGGGCGGCGCCGAGGGCCAGGCCGACCAGCCCGCCCACGCCGCCGGAGCCGGACCGCCCCATGGCCCGCTCCCGCCACCGGGTCACCCGGCCCGGCGGCGCCCCCGCGTCCTTCCTCCCGCCCAGCCGGAAGCTCAGGGCGAACAGCCCGACCCCGAGCACGAGCTGGGCCCAGGCCGCCCAGGGACGCTCGAGCCAGCCGTCGAGGTTCTCCAGACCCGCGCCCACACCGACGAGCAGGGCGACCCCGACGACGAGGTAGAACGCCGCGACGGTGCCGAGGAACGCCAGCACCCGGCCCGCCCGCACCCGTCCGGGCGCCACGAGAAGCCACAGCGGGATCAGCAGCGTGCCGAAGCTGGTCGAGTCGAGGAGGGCCAGGACGAGCAGGGAACCGGCGAGGACTGCGGACATGTCACCAGGGTCCGGGCCCCGGGTGCGGCTGCGCATCGTCCGATCGGGTCGACCTGGACTGGCGGACACCGACTTTCGTCGGATCTTCCGGCCACCCGCAGCGGGGCGGGCGGCCGTTCCGTTTGCGTCGCCCCCGGTGCATGTCGGAGGGTGGAGGAGTCCGAGGCGCGTGCGCATTGCCTGTGAGGTGGTCGTAGGCGTCGCGTCGGCTGCGCGCCGGCGTCCGCACCGAAGACAGGAGCCAGCATGCTCACCATCACCGAGAACGCCCAGGCCGTCGTCCAGGGGCTGACGAGCGAGTCCCAGCTGCCGGAGGGGGCCGGTGTGCGCATCGCGTTCGCCCCCGGCACCGAGAACCAGCTGGAGCTGACCGTCGTGCCCGACAAGGAGCCCACCGACGTCGTCGTCCCGGCGGGCGAGGCCACCGTGTACCTCTCCGAGGAGGCCGCGGCGGCGCTCGACAACCAGACCCTCGACGCGGCGCAGACCGAGCAGGGGATCGGGTTCACGCTCCGGCCGCAGGCCTGAGCCTCCGACCCACGGCGCCCGTCCCGCTCCGGCGGGGCGGGCGCCGTCGTCTGTGCCCGGCCGCTGCTGGGAGCGGCGCTCCGGTTGACGCCCGGCCCGGCCCCGCCGGAGCATCAGGCATGGCGTTGCGGATGAAGCGACTGCTCATGGGAAGCGCTGCCGAGCTGCGCTACGAGCCCTACCCGTTGCGGGTGCGGGCCACGGTGGACGGGCTGACGGCGGTCGAGTCCACCCGGGCCGCGCTGGTGTGGGAGCCGCGCCGGCTGGTCCCGGTGTTCGCCGTCCCGGCCGAGGACCTCCACGGCACACTGGTCGAGACCCGGACCCCCGCGGCGGACGAGCACGAGTTCCCACCGTTCCTGGGCCCGGACGACTTCGCGCTGCACACCACCGAGGGCCGCGCCTTCGACGTGGTCGTGGGCGAGCGGACCCTGGAAGGCGCCGCGTTCGCCCCGGACAACCCTGCCCTGGACGGCCGGGTGGAGCTGGACTTCGCGGCGTTCGAACGGTGGTACGTCGAGGACGAGGAGCTCGTCGGCCACGCCCGCGACCCCTACAAGCGCATCGAGACGGTGCGCAGCGACCGGCACGTCGTCGTGGCCTTCGAGGGACAGGTCCTGGCCGAGTCCCGGCGCCCGGTGGCGCTGTACGAGACGCACCTGCCGGTCCGCTGGTACCTGCCGCGCGAGGACGTCCGGATGGACCTGCTCGAGCCCGGCGACACCCGGACCACGTGCGCGTACAAGGGCCACGCGTCATACCTGTCGTTGCGCGGCGCGGGGGAGCGGGGCCGCGACCTGGCCTGGTGCTACCCCGAGCCACTGCGCGATGCCCAGGCCGTCCGCGACATGGTGTGCTTCTGGGCCGAGCGGACCGACCTGACCCTCGACGGGGAGGCGGTGCCCCGCCCGGTGACCCCGTGGTCGCCGCCGGAGGAGCAGCGCGAGGCCGCCGAGGAGACGCTCGAGTTCGGCTGAGGCCGGCCCTGACCTGCACTGAGGTGAGGCTCGCCTTCCTGGCGGGCGCCCCTGGTCCCGTCCTACGGTCGAGGGTGCGAAAGAACAGGAGGACGTCGTCGTGAGCGAGCAGGTCGAGGACACCACGCAGCCGACGCGGGAGGTGTCCCGGGCGACCATCCGCAAGTGGCGCCGCTACCTGGCCGACGAGCTCGCCACCGTCGAGGTGCTGCGCACGCTGGCCGACCGCAAGGACGGCGAGGACCGCAAGATCCTCCTCGAGCTCGCCGACGCCGAGGAGCGGCACGCCCAGCACTGGGTCCAGCTGCTCGGCCCCCACGCCGAGCCCCCGCCGCGGCCCACCCTGCGCCACCGCGGGCTGGCCGTCCTGGCCCGGCGGTTCGGGTCGGTCTTCGCCCTGGCGCTGCTGCAGCGCGCGGAGGGCGCCAGCCCCTACGAGAAGGACGTCAACGTCCCGGCCACCATGGCGGCCGACGAGATCATCCACGAGGAGGTCCTCCGCGGCCTCGCGGCGCACGGCCGCGCCCAGCTGACCGGCAACTTCCGGGCCGCGGTGTTCGGCGCCAACGACGGCCTGGTCTCCAACGTGGCCCTCGTCGCCGGCATGTCCGCCACCGGCGTGGGTGCGCCCGTCGTCCTGGCCGCCGGTGTCGCCGGCCTCCTCGCCGGAGCCCTGTCGATGGCCGCGGGGGAGTACATCTCGGTGCGCTCGGCCCGGGAGCTCATCGAGGCCTCCCAGCCCAGCGACCACGCCCAGTCCGCCGTCGAGCACCTGGACCTCGACGTCAACGAGCTGGAGCTGGTCTACCGGGCCCGGGGGATGGACGAGCAGGTGGCACGCGACCGCGCCCAGGAGGTGCTCGGCGAGATCCGCCAGAACGGCGAGGTGCCCAGCGACGCGGTGCCGGCCGCCCCGGCGGAGGTCGACGAGGGCGAGGTCGTCGGCAACCCGGTGCAGGTCGCCCTGGCCAGCTTCCTCTTCTTCGCCTCGGGTGCCTTCGTGCCGATCATCCCCTACCTGTTCGGGATGACCGGGGTGGGTGCCCTCATCGTCTCGGTGGCCCTCGTGGGTATCGCCCTGCTGACCACCGGCAGCATCGTCGGGATCCTCTCCGGGGCCTCGCCGGGGTGGCGCGCGGTCCGCCAGCTGCTCATCGGCTACGGCGCCGCCACCGTGACCTACCTGCTCGGCCTCGCCTTCGACGTCTCCGGCGTCACCTGACCCTCACATCCGGTGACCTGGACGGGGTCGCCCGGTAACCTGTCGGGCCGTACCGTCCGGACGCAGGGGAGGAGACGGTGATGGGGGGCGAGCAGCCCACCGACGAGGTAGTCATGGTGGCCAATCCCTACCGGGCCGCGGTGGCGTCGGCACGCAGCGCGTGCGTGCAACCGGCCGAGAGCCTGGGGGACGTGCTGGCCAGGGCGCGCCGGGCGATGAACTCCGGCGCCTGGACCGGTTCGGGGGCGGACGCCTTCTCCGCCGAGCTCGACGGGCACCGGGAGACGCTCAAGAACGCCGGACCGGCCGCGCTGGCGGAGTTCGACGAGGCGCTCGCCCGGCTGCCGGAGACGGTCGAGGCCAACTCCTGGTACGTCCACTGGCGCAACCTGGGGATCTGATGGCCGAGGTCAGCATCGGCATCGAGGAGATGGCGGACCTCGTCCGCGACCTGGAGTCCGCCCGGGACGAGGCACCCGGCTACGTCAACGCCATCCGCGGACGCCTCGAGGGCGTGTGGCTGTCCACCGAGAGCGTCGACCCGCTGGGCTACGGCAAGCCGGTCTGGGGCTGGCTCGACGAGCGGATCATGGACGTCCACCGCCGCCTGTCCATGGCCCGGCTCATCGCCCAGTCGTCGCCGGGCGCGGGGCTGACCACGGTCACCTTCGACGACAGCGTCCTGTCCGACCTGAGCCAGGCACAGGTCGACGAGCTCGCGGACCGGGCGGCGGAGCTGATGACCGGCCTGGAGATCGGGGACCGTCGCGACGTCGACCAGGACCTGCTCGACCTGCTCGCCGAGCACGCGCACGACCCCTACTTCGCCCAGGCCCTGGCCGAGCGCGTCCCGGTCGACCAGCTCGACACCTACCTGCGCGCCCTCAACGACTACCGCCAGTACGAGGCCCGCGGCCCGGACGAGGCCCGCGCCTTCGACGAGCGCTACGACGCGGTCCTCAACGGGCTCGGCCTGGCCTTCGGGCTGGCCTCCCAGGGCACCGGCGAGCTCGAGGTACCGGGCCTGACGAGCAGCTGGACGTCATACATCCGCGACACGGCGCCGCACCACACCGGCGCGGCCAACCGCCTCGCCCTCGTCATCGGCCGCGGCCAGTGGTCCACCGACTTCCTCGTCGACGTCTACGAGACGATCCGCGAGGCGGAGGACGACCTCCAGGGCAAGGACACCTGGGCCGTGGCCGGCTTCGACTTCGTCTTCGACCCGGACCCGGAGCGGAGCCCCGAGACGACGATCGTCCAGGACCCGCTCGCCGGGGTCTTCACCGCGATGGCGACCAACCCCGACGCCGTCTTCCGGATCTTCGGCAGCGGCGACCGGGAGTCGGTGGAGGTCGACGGCCGTGACTTCGGGACGGTCAACGCCGAGCTGTTCCGGATCATCCGGCACCGGGGGCTCGACGAGGTCACGGTCGAGAGCCTCATGGCCGCGCTCCAGGGCGGCATCACCAGCGCCCCGGTCGAGGGGCAGACCGCGTGGCAGCCGGTCCTCGCCGAGGACCTGCAGCGCCTGGCGGAGGCGCTGGAGGAAGAGGCCCGGATCGCCGAGGAGAACAGGGGGCCGTGGTGGTCCCGGCTCGGGCACGGTCTGCTTGACATCGCGGGCATGGTGCCCCTGTTCGGTGAGGTCGCCGACGGCATCAACGGGCTGTGGTACCTCGCCGAGGGGAACAAGCTCGACGCGGGGCTGTCCTTCGCCGGGATGATCCCGGTCGCCGGGTGGTTCTCGGTCGGGGGGAAGTGGGTCCGCCGGGCCCTCAACGCCGAGGAGCTGGCCACCCTCGGGCGGATGGCCGACAACGGGGACATCCTGCGCCACCTGCCGAACGGGCGGCTGCCGACGTCCCTCGACGAGCTGGCCGACCCGGACAACTTCCGCCCGACGGCGTTCCTCAGCCCCGGTGAGCTGCGGCGGTTCCGCGACCGGGAGTGGCTGCAGCGGATCATCGCCGGGAACCGGTTCGACGGCTACATGGTGGGGCGGTACAAGTTCGACCAGGTCAACCTGGTCGGGCCCGACGGTCGCTACTACCGGCTGGACAGCTGGAGCCCGGGTGAGGCGATCGTCTCCCGCAAGCTCACCCAGCTCAACGACATCCAGTTCGAGACCGCGAAGGGGTACATCGACGAGTTCGTCACCAAGTACCCGCGAGGTGCCACGGTGGCGGACACGCCGCTGAACCGGCAGCGGGGGATCGCGGGCATGGAGCTGAACGGCAGGATGGTGCTCGAGGTGCCCCCGCAGACCGGTGGGCGCATCCCCGACGAGGTCGCCGAGTACGCCTTCGAGAACAACATCCGCATCATCGACGTCAACGGCGTCGACTACACGGCCCACCTGTTCGACGATGTCCCCTGACCGAAAGGACGGCATGAACTACCTCTACGGCCACAGCTGGCACCCCAAGCTGCGCAAGCCGGTCCGGCCCCTGACGGAGAAGCAGGCCCGCGAGCGGTGGGAGAACGGGCCCGACTTCTGCGTGGCGGGCGGTCCCGACCTGGAGCCCGGTCGGGTGCCGGAGTACAGCCTCGTCGTCGGCCGGCAGGGGCAGTTCGTCACGGCCACGCGCTACGACCAGCACGGCAGTGTGGTGGCGGTCTACAACTTCAAGCACGTGGACGAGCGTCCCGAGGACCTTTTCCTCAAGCAGGTGACGCTCTACACCTACCCGGGTGAGGACCGCTGGTACGACGAGCTGCACTGCAGCGCCGTCGCCACCTACCAGTTCCGGCCCGACGGCAGCGGCCAGCGCCGTCTCACGGTGAAGGCCGCCCCGGCCGATGAGGTGGTCGAGTTCGAGGGGGTCGACGTCTCCGACCACTGGGAGGCCCCGATCACGTGGGGCGACTGGGACCGGTTCGGCCGGGACCGCACGCCCGCCCTGCCCGAGAGGGACCCGGCGGGTAGCTGACCGCCGGGTCCCGTCATACCGGCTCAGACGGTGGTGCGTCCCCGGCCCCGCAGGTCGAGCACCTCGATCCCGCCCTCCGCGCCGTTGGCGGCGATGTGGGGCAGGTAGATGCCGCGGCCGCGGTGGTTGAGCAGACCGTCGTGGATGGGCACGACCCGCTGCGGGGCGATGCGGCGCACGAACGCGATCGTCTCGGCGATCTTCGCCCAGGGCGCGTTGACCGGGACGCACAGGATGTCGACCGGGCCCGGCTCGGCGTCGAGCGCGTCACCGGGGTGGAAGACGGTCGGCTCGCCCTCGGCCGACACGACCAGGCCGGTGTTGGTGATGCGCGGCGTGTACTCGTGGATGAGGGCGTGCTGCTCGCCGACGGGGGTGACCGTGACCCCGCCCAGCCGCACCGGCTCACCGCTGGTCAGGGGCCGGGCCCGCCCGCCGTGCGCCTCGGCCAGCGGCTCCACGGTGCCGGCGTCGAACCAGACCTGCGCGTCGGGGTTGTCCGCGAGCAGTCCGGGGAGCGTCTCGGGGTCGACGTGGTCGGGGTGCCGGTGCGTCACCAGGACGGCGGTGAGGTCGCGCTGGCCCGCCACGTCGGAGAACGTACCGGGGTCGATGAGGATGCGCTGGTCGGCCACCTCGATCAGGACGCAGGAGTGGCCCAGGTGCGTGATCTCCATCCGCTCACCGTATGACGCCCGCCCCGCGCCGGCCCAGGGGCAGGTCCCCGGTGGTCGAGCCACGGCCGACCCACGGCATACGGGTGGACGTGGCGAGGCCGTGCACCCCTTGATGGCCGATGCACCCGTCTGTCCTGATGGCCGAGGCACCCTTTTGTCGCCGGTGCGCGGAAGTGCGAGCGGGCCACGCCGACGAACCGCAACACCGCTCGCACTTCCCGACACCATCCGCCCCGCTTGCGGCTCGGCCACCTCCGCGCCCACCGGGCCTGGCCACGTCTGCGCGCCTCCTCCGCGGCCACCGCAGCGCGCTGGCGGCCTGGCACGTCCGCGCGCCTCCTCCTCCGCGCCCCCCCACCCGTCGCGGGCACAGCGCTTCGAGTTGTTGCTGCTATGACGACCAGAACTCGAAGCGTTGTCGGGAGCCACCCGACGGGGTGCGCAGCGCCGGCGTCCCCACGCCGTCCGGCGCACGACACCCGTCCGGCGCCTACGATGGTGGGTCGTGGAGTTCCTCAACGGCATGCAGCCGACGCACGACCTCACCTACAACGACGTCTTCATGGTGCCGTCCCGCTCCGCGGTGGCCTCACGGCTCGACGTGGACCTCACCACCCCGGACGGCGTGGGGGCGACGGTGCCGGTGGTCGTGGCGAACATGACCGCGGTCGCCGGGCGGCGGATGGCCGAGACCGTCGCCCGCCGCGGTGGGGTCGCGATCCTGCCGCAGGACATCCCTGTCGACGCGGTGCAGGAGACCGTGGGGAAGGTCAAGGCGGCGCACCCGGTCTACGAGACCCCGATCACGATCTCCCCGGACGCCCCGGTCGCCGAGCTGCTGTCGGTCATGGGCAAGCGGGCCCACCGGGCGGCGATCGTCGTCGAAGGGGACAAGCCGCTGGGGATCGTCACCGAGCGCGACTGCGCCGACGTCGACCGGTTCGCCCAGGTCAAGGACGTCATGCACGAGGACCTGGTGACCGTGCCGGCGGGTGCGGACCTGCGGGAGTCGTTCGACGCGCTCGAGGGCGCGCACGTCGGGGTCGCCCCGGTGCTCGACGGTGGGCGGATGCTCGGGGTGGTGACCCGCACCGGGCTGCTGCGCTCGGCGATCTACAGGCCGGCGCTGGACCCGCAGGGGCGGTTGCTCGTGGGTGCCGCCGTGGGGATCAACGGTGACGTCCGGGGCAAGGCCGAGAGCCTGCTGGCCAGCGAGATCGACGTGCTCGTCGTCGACACCGCCCACGGGCACCAGGAGAAGATGCTCGAGGTGCTGCCGCAGGTGGTCGCGGCGCGCGACGAGCACGCTGCCGAGCACGGCCGGCGGATCCCCGTCGTCGCGGGGAACGTGGTCTCCACCGAGGGTGCGATCGACCTGGCCGAGGCTGGTGCCGACATCGTCAAGGTCGGCGTCGGGCCGGGGGCGATGTGCACCACCCGCATGATGACCGGCGTCGGCCGGCCCCAGTTCTCCGCGGTGCTCGACTGCGCGGCCGCGGCCAAGGAGGTCGGCGCGCACGTGTGGGCCGACGGAGGAGTGAAGTACCCGCGCGACGTGGCCCTCGCCCTGGCCGCCGGGGCCGCGAGCGTCATGATCGGCTCCTGGTTCGCCGGCACCTACGAGAGCCCGGGCGACCTGATGCGGGACTCCGACGGGCGTCTCTACAAGGAGAGCTTCGGCATGGCGTCCGCCCGCGCCGTGCGGCACCGCACCCGTGACAGGTCCGCCTTCGAGCGGGCCCGGTCGGCGCTGTTCGAGGAGGGCATCTCCAGCTCGAAGATGTACCTCGACCCGCAGCGCCCGGGCGTCGAGGACGTTCTCGACCAGATCGTCTCCGGTGTCCGCAGCGCGTTCACCTACGCCGGTGCCGCCACCATCGGGGAGTTCCACTCCCGCGCGGTCGTCGGGATCCAGGGTCCCTCCGGCTACGACGAGGGCCGCCCCCGCCACACCTCCTGGTAACGAACCCACCGGACGCCCCGACACGCCGTTCCACACGTCGACCGGCCACGCCGACACGCCGTCGCGAACGCCGACCGGACACCTCGACACGCCCAACGGTTCTCCGCCCCAACCGCGTTGTTTCGCGTGTTCGGTCCGCCTCGAAGGCGTCACTTTGGGGTGTTCGGTGGGGTGGTGGAGCGTCGGGATGGCGTGTTCGGTGGGGTGGTGGGGCGGCGGGACGACGCGTCCGGTGGGGAGGGAGGGGTGGGCGGTGGCCCGGAGAGCGGGGGTGGGCGAGACTGGGTCGTGCGGTGTGGTTAGATATATCTTGACGTCAAGATAAGTGAAGGGAGCCGCCGTGAGCGAGTCAGCCAACAGCTTCGGAGCCAAGGGCACGCTGGAGGTGGGCGACGCCAGCTACCAGATCTACCGGATCGGGGACATCGACGGCGCCCAGAACCTGCCCTACAGCCTCAAGATCCTGCTGGAGAACCTCCTGCGCACCGAGGACGGGGCCAACGTCACCGCAGACCACATCCGCGCCCTCGCCCAGTGGGACGAGAACGCCGAGCCGGACACCGAGATCCAGTTCACGCCGGCCCGCGTCATCATGCAGGACTTCACCGGCGTCCCCTGCATCGTCGACCTGGCCACGATGCGCGAGGCGATGGTCGAGCTCGGTGGGGACCCGGCCAAGATCAACCCGCTGGTGCCGACCGAGCTGGTCATCGACCACTCGGTGATCATCGACGTCTTCGGCCGTCCCGACGCCTTCGAGCGCAACGTCGAGATCGAGTACCAGCGCAACGGGGAGCGCTACCAGTTCCTGCGCTGGGGCCAGAAGGCGTTCAACGACTTCAAGGTGGTCCCGCCCGGCACCGGCATCGTGCACCAGGTCAACATCGAACACCTGGCCCGCACGGTCATGACGCGCGAGGTCGACGGCGAGCTCACGGCATACCCGGACTCCTGCGTCGGCACCGACTCGCACACCCCGATGGTCAACGGCCTGGGCGTGCTGGCCTGGGGCGTCGGCGGCATCGAGGCCGAGGCCGCGATGCTCGGCCAGCCGGTGTCGATGCTCATCCCGCGGGTGGTCGGCTTCAAGCTGACCGGTGAGATCCCCGCCGGCACCACCGCGACCGACGTCGTCCTGACGATCACCGAGAAGCTGCGCGAGCACGGCGTCGTCGGCAAGTTCGTCGAGTTCTACGGCCAGGGCGTGGCCCAGGTGCCGCTGGCCAACCGGGCCACGATCGGCAACATGAGCCCGGAGTTCGGCTGCACCGTCTCGATGTTCCCGATCGACGACGTCACCCTGGACTACCTGCGCCTGACCGGCCGCTCCGAGGAGCAGATCGCCCTCGTTGAGGCGTATGCCAAGGAGCAGGGCATGTGGCTGGACGAGAACACCCCCGAGGCCCGCTACAGCGAGTACCTCGAGCTCGACCTGTCCACCGTGGTGCCCTCGATCGCCGGTCCGAAGCGTCCGCAGGACCGCATCCCGCTGAGCCTGGCCAAGAAGCAGTTCCACGTCGACCTGCGCAACTACGCCCAGCACACCGAGGACGAGGCGACCAGCCTGGTCGACCTGGAGTCGATCATGTCCTTCCCGGCCTCCGACCCGCCCTCGCACGAGCCGGGCGAGGAGGGCAACGGCGTCGGCCGGCCCCGCACCGTCTCCGAGCTGAAGGCGGGGGTGACCCGGGTGACCAAGCCGGTGCAGGTCACCATCGACGGCCAGGAGGTCACCCTCGACCACGGCCACGTCGCGATCGCGTCGATCACCTCGTGCACCAACACCTCCAACCCCTCGGTGATGATGGGCGCGGCGCTGCTGGCCAAGAACGCCGTCGAGAAGGGCCTGTCGGTCCCGCCGTGGGTGAAGACCTCGATGGCCCCCGGCTCGAAGGTGGTCACCAACTACTTCGACAAGGCCGGCATGTGGCCCTACCTGGAGAAGCTCGGCTTCCACCTGGTCGGCTACGGCTGCACCACCTGCATCGGCAACTCCGGCCCGATCATCGAGCCGGTCTCCGAGGCGGTGAACGAGCACGACCTGGCGGTGGTGTCGGTGCTGTCCGGCAACCGGAACTTCGAGGGCCGGATCAACCCCGACGTGAAGATGAACTACCTGGCCTCCCCGCCGCTGGTCATCGCCTACGCGCTGGCCGGGACGATGGACTTCGACTTCGAGACCGAGCCGCTGGGCCAGGACACCGAGGGCAACGACGTCTACCTCAAGGACATCTGGCCGGACGCCGAGGAGGTCGAGCGGCTCATCGCCGAGACGGTCAGCCGCGACATGTTCACCCGCGACTACGCCGACGTCTTCGCCGGCGACGAGCGCTGGCAGAGCCTGCCCACCCCCGAGGGCGACACCTTCGACTGGGCCCCCGAGTCCACCTACGTGCGCAAGCCCCCGTACTTCGAGGGCATGTCGCTGGAGCCGGAGCCGGTGCAGGACATCGAGGGCGCCCGCGTCCTGGCCAAGCTGGGTGACTCGGTGACCACCGACCACATCAGCCCGGCCGGCTCGATCAAGGCCGACAGCCCGGCCGGCAGGTACCTCGTCGAGCACGGTGTGGAGCGCAAGGACTTCAACTCCTACGGCTCCCGCCGCGGCAACCACGAGGTGATGATCCGCGGCACCTTCGCCAACATCCGGCTGAAGAACCAGCTGCTGGACGGCGTCGAGGGCGGCTTCACCCGCAACCTGCTGTCCGACTCCGACGAGCCGGTGACGATCTACGACGCGGCGATGGCCTACCAGGAGGCCGGTGTCCCGCTCGTCGTCCTGGCCGGCAAGGAGTACGGATCCGGGTCCTCGCGCGACTGGGCCGCCAAGGGCACCCGCCTGCTCGGGGTGAAGGCGGTCATCGCCGAGTCCTACGAGCGGATCCACCGCTCCAACCTCATCGGCATGGGCGTGCTGCCCCTGCAGTTCCCCGAGGGCCAGAACGCCGACTCGCTGGGCCTGGACGGCACGGAGACCTTCTCCATCACCGGCATCACCGAGCTCAACGAGGGGCGCACCCCGCGCACCGTCAAGGTGACCGCGACCAAGGACGGCGCCGAGCCGGTCGAGTTCGACGCCGTGGTGCGGATCGACACCCCCGGTGAGGCCGAGTACTACCGCAACGACGGCATCCTCCAGTACGTCCTGCGCCAGCTCGCGCGCTCCTGAGACGCACCGGGCCCGAGGGGCGGTGGCAGGTCCTGCCACCGCCCCTCGCCCGTCCCGCCCGTATGACGCCCGCCCACCGCGATCGCGGCACGCGCGCGGCATACACTGCCGCGGTGCCGGAGAGTGAGCAGGCGCCCCGCCGCGGACTGATCCTCGCCGCGCTCATCGTGCCGCTGTTCATGGCCCTGATGGGCGTGAGCATCGTCAACGTCTCGCTGCCGGCGATCCAGGGCGGTCTGGGCGCCTCCACCGCCCAGCTGCAGTGGGTGCTGTCCGGCTACGCCCTGACCTTCGGCCTGCTCCTGGTCCCCGCCGGCCGGCTCGGCGACGTGTACGGGCGGGAGCGGCTGTTCCTCGCCGGGGTCAGCCTGTTCGCGCTGGCCTCCCTCGGCGCCGCCCTCGCACCCACGGCGACCCTGCTCAACGTCTGCCGGCTCGTCATGGGGCTCGGCTCCGGGCTGTTCAACCCGCAGATCATCGGCATGGTGCAGCAGCACTTCCGGGGTCCCGACCGGGCCCGCGCGTTCGGGGTCATGGGCTCGGTCATCGGCCTGGCCCTGGCCGTGGGACCCCTGGTCGGCGGCCTCATCATCGGGGCGCTCGGCCCGGACGCGGGGTGGCGCTGGGTCTTCGGCGTCAACGTCCCCACGGCGGTCCTGGCGGTGGTCGCCGGCTGGCGGTGGCTGCCACGGACCAGGCGGCGCCCCGCCGCCCGGGTGGACCTGGACCCGGTGGGGGTGGCGGTGTTCGGCGCCGCGATGCTGGCGCTGATGCTGCCGTTCGTACGGGTCACCAGCTCGCCGCTGATCTGGCTGGCGCTGCCGGTGGGCCTCGCCCTGCTCGTCGGCTGGTTCGTCTGGGAGGGCCGCTACGCCGCCCGCGGCGGCGAGCCGATGGTCGACCGGGCGCTGCTGCGGGAGCCCGGGTTCGCCTACGGCACCGCGCTGATCTTCTGCTACTTCGTCGGGCTCACCCCCTCCTGGGCGGTCCTGGCCCTGTTCGTCCAGGAGGGCCTGGGCCAGTCCGCCCTCGTCGCCGGCCTCATCACCGTCCCGGCCGCCCTGGCCGGGTCGGTGGCCTCGGTCGTCGGTGGGCGGCTGGTGAGCCGGCACGGCCGGCCGCTGGTCGCCTGGGGGACGGTCGTCGCCGTCGTCGGCCAGCTCGGGACCGCCGTGCTCGCGCTGGTCGCGGGGGAGGGGCCCCTGGCCCTGTGGGCGCTGGCCGGCGCGTTCCTCGTCGTCGGGATCGCCCAGGGCCTGGTCATCGGGCCCAACCAGTCCCTCACCCTCGCCGAGGTGCCGGTCGCCAACGGCGGCGCGGCCGGTGGGGTGATGCAGACCGGGCAGCGGATGGGCGCGGCCATGGGCCTGGCCGTCGGCACCGGGACCCTGTATGCCGCACTCGACGCCCGCGGGGACTGGCACCAGGCGGTGTTCCTCGCCTTCGCGGTCAGCTCCCTGGCCACCCTGGTCGCCCTGGTCGTGGCGGTGCTCGACGCCCGGCGCCGCAGCGTGCGGGTCGGTCCGGGCGCTCCGCACCCCGCGCCGGCGCCGATGCGCTGAGCCGCCGCTCCGGGTCTCCCCGCGCTCCCTGTGGACGGCCCGCTCCCGGGTGCCCGCGCGCCGCCTAGGGTCTCGGGCACACGACGAAGGGGGCGGCGATGTGCGAGGTGTGCGCGACCGGGGACGTCGAGGGGTACCGCCGACGGGAGACCACACGGCTGCGGGAGGTGATCGGCAGGTTCGGGGTGGCCCTGCAGCTCGTCCTCGGGGAGCCGGCCCGGCGGTCGCCGGGGTTCGGCTACACGATCGGGCTCACCGAGGTGGACCACCCCGAGCTGCTCCTCTTCTCCGAGGACCCGGCAGCCGCCGCGGACGCGCTGAACGACCTTGCCGCGGACGTGCTCGCAGGGACTCCGCTGGACCCCGGCGAGGTGGTGTGGGCCGACAGGTGGCCGCACAGGATGCTCGTCGAGGAGGTGCCCAACCCCCGTGATATCGCCCTGGCCGCGGCCCGGTACTACCGGCGGCCCAGCAGCCGCCCCGGCGCCCGGCCGCTCCGCCTGCTCCAGCTGAGCTCCGCCTGCGACCACGGGCTGCTTCCGGGGCGGGACGGCTACTGCCGCCCCGGCTGGTTGCAGCCCCGCCCCGGCGAGTTCAGTGCCCTGAGGTGACGGTCCGGCCCCGGGTGAACCGGACCAGCCCCCGCCAGCCGCCGAGCCTGCGGCGGTGCCGGAACCCGAAGGCGAGCCGCAGCACCGGGGCGGCGCGTCCGAAGACCCGGTCGAAGACCACCGCCCGCACCCGCGCGTCGCGCTCGGCCCACGCCGAGCCGGAGCTCTGGGTGGGATGGATGCCGAAGACGTACGGCACGGCATACCCGCGAAGGCCGGCGCGCAGCAGGTCGGCGATGAAGATGTACTCGTCCCCCAGATGGAGGGGGGCGCCGGCCCCGAAGCGCTCGTCGAACCGGACGCCGACTCGGCGCACCTGCTCGACGTCGACGAGGAGCTCGTAGGTCGCGGCCTTCGCGCTGTTGAGGACCGAGAGGCGCCGGGTGCCGCGCAGGTACCGCTTCCGCAGCGTCCCGGTGGGGTCGGTGGCCCGGCCCAGCGCGATGGCGGCGCCGGTCCGTTGCAGCAGTCGGATGGCACGCTCGACGCCCTCGAGGCAGACCACCACGTCGTCGTCGCAGAACAGCAGGTAACGGCGGGTGCTGTGCTCGATGGCAGCGTTCCGGCTGCGGGCGACGCCGCGCCCGGGCACCAGGACGACCCGGTCCCAGCGGGGATCGAGGGGGACCTTGGACACGTCCCCCTGGACGCACACCAGCACCTCGCTGTCCGCCGACTCTGCGGGCAGCGTGATGCCCGCCGCGCGCTCGGCGAGGGTCGAGTAGCTGAGGGTCAGCTCGCCGCTCACGTCGGCGCCCCGGTCCGGGCGGAGGCCCGCGCGAACCGCATGATGCCCGAGGACAGGATGCTGACCTGGCCGTAGAGGAGTCGCAGGGCCAGGAAGAAGACGATGGCGTCACCGCCGGAGACCTGGCCCTGGAGGGTGCGCAGCAGCACCACGGCCAGGACCACGGCCATGCCGACGCTGCCCAGGAAGGCTCCCGTCTCCGCGGTCCGGATCCGCCCGCCGACCCGCTCGGAGATCGCGACGGTCCCGGGTTTGCTGCCCATCTTCACGTAGTCGCGCTGGAGCACCAGCTGGCGCCGGTAGAAGACCGAGACCGCTGCCAGGACGAGGGCACACACGAGCAGGTTGACTCCACCGGTGACCGGGTCCAGGAGCAGGAACAGCACGGTGAACGCGACGATCTGCACGACGTTGGCCAGGACGTTGGACAGCTCGAAGGCCAGCGCCCAGTTCCAGCTCTCCTGGGACGGCGTCACCTTGACCGCCGACTCGTCGAAGCGCTTGCGGAACACACTCACCCGGTAGATCCGGATCCCGTGGTGCGCCGCGCGGGCCAGCGCGAAGAGGGCGAAGAACACCAGGCTGTCCCGGACCACGGCGTCCCGGTTGTCGGCGAACAGCTGCGGGCCCTCGATGATGAGGTCGGAGAACATCCGCAGGACCAGCATCTCCACGACCGGGACGGCGGCCATGACGAGGACGAGGCCCGCGACCTCCGCGCGGCTCACCCGGGAGGTGAAGAGCCGGCGGTAGGCCGCGAGCAGGTGGGTCAGCACCGCCTGGGCCTCAGTCCAGGCCCTCGAGGTAGGTGGCGATCCCGGAGCGCAGCGCCTCCTCGATCTCGTCCAGCTTCGCCTCGGCGATGTACTCGCGCGAGAGCATCGAGGTCAGCGGCTCGGTGCGCAGGTTGAAGCCGACGACCCGGGGCTCGTACACGGTGTCGAGGCCGACGCCGCGCGAGTAGTCGCCGTACTTGACGCCGCTGCCGTGGACGGCCGACTCCAGACCCTCGAAGGTCACGAGCGTGCACGGGATGCCGTAGCTGTGGCAGGCGATCATCACGTGCATGGCGCTCGTGACGACGGCGTCGTACTGGTTGAGCGTCGCCACGAAGCGGCGGATGCCGTCCGGGTGCGACACGAGGACGCTGAGCTCGTCCATGCCCTCGGGCAGCTGGAGGGGGACGTTGGCGTGCTTGAAGTGGCGGACCAGCGCGGTGCGGCCGTTGGTCTGCCCCCGCTCGACCGGGACGACCCGGCGCAGCAGCGCGCCCGGGTCGCCGAAGGAGGTGATGTCGGGGCCGCCGCTGCGGCGCAGGACCTCGGCGGTCACCGGGCCGCGGACCGACAGGTAGGTGGCCTTGGCGTCCAGCTCGAGGTCCTCGGTGCTGATCCCGGTGCCGACGACGATGGACCGCGGCTTGATGAACCGGGCCACCGAGCCGACCCCGATGAGGTGGGGGTGGTGCAGCGGCGCGGTCGGGGGCTCGTAGGCCACCGACCGGCCGGAGTACTCGGCCACCAGCAGCGGGCTCAGCCAGTCCCCGAAGTTGCCCGGGAACGGGCGGGCCCACCAGACGAGGGAGACGGGGTCGCGTTCGGTGTCGAGGTTCCGGTAGTGGGCGAAGGCGTCCGCGGCGCGCTTGGCCGCGATCTCCGCCGACGACGGGACCCCGGTGGACTGGAGTCGCCCGTAGAGCTCGTCGACGGTGGCCACCTCGCCCCGCTGCGCCGCGCCGATCATGTGGCGCGTGAGCCGTGCCCGGTGGGGGGACGAGCCCCCCGTGCCGGTGCCGCCGGCGCCACCGCGGGTGAGGACGTGGGTGATGCCGACCCGGTCCGCCACCTTGCGCAGGGACCGGGACGCCCGCGGCGGCAGCGCCGCCTCGACCCGCTTGGCCGCCCGCAGCGCGCGCCGCCTCGACTGGTTGACGACCTTGTCGCGGGCGGCGCCGCCGCCGACCGCGTCGTGCTGGACGACCTTGCCCTTGAACTCGGCGACCTTGCCGCTGGACCCGAACGAGAAGAACGGCACCACGCCGGTCTCCGCCGAGGCCCGGGACAGGACCGCGGCGGAGGGGATGAGCTGGAAGCTCATCGAGGCGGCGTTGGCGCGCCACGACTCCTCGAAGAAGTAGTCGTCGGTGGCCTTGATGGTCATGTCCTGCTCGAGCCGGCGGGCGTCGGCGACGAACCTGCGGGCGGCCGGGGTCGTGTTGATCCCGAAGAAGCACGGCTCCCAGAACCGCGTGCGCTGGCCGTAACCGATGGTCAGCGCGGAGCCGAAGCCGCGCTGGAAGCCGATGAGGTCGGCGGTGAAGTCCCGGACGAAGTCGGGCAGCGACAGGATCGAGCAGTCGACGTCGATCCAGAACACCTTCTGGTCGGGGTGCTCGTCACACACCCGCGCGAGGAAGCCGATCTTGCGACGGCAGATGTCGGCCCAGTCCTCGCCCTCGTTCTTGTGCACCTCCTCGACGACGAGGGGCACCCCGAGGCGGCCGAGGTTGCGTCGGAGGTTCTCGGCGTGGCCGCGGTAGTAGTCGTCGTCGGTGTAGAAGGAGCAGAAGACGATCCCCTCGACGGGGTCGACCGCCTTCTCGGGCACCTCGACGACGACCCCCGGGGCGGGGGGCTCGGGGGGATCGATCCGGGGGTTGGCGTGGCCGGCGGACAGTGCGGTATCGGCGTTCGACATGCAGCAGCAAGGACTCCGTGAGGGGATGGGCGGTCGGTCCATGCTAGCCGTGGGAACGATCGTTACCGGAATGTGACCTCTTCCCGCAGGTCCCGGCGGCGAGTCGGGAGGGCGTCCGCCGGCCACACCGCGCCGCGTCAGCGGCGCCAGACCTCCGCCTCGGTGACGAAGGCCGACGAGGACGGGCGCTCGGGGGTGCCGCCCCGGCTGATCTCCCCGGGCAGGCGGCGACCCCCGACCCGGATCGACGCCTCCGCGCAGGGACCGAGCACCAGGTGCAGGCTGTGGTCGACGCCGCCGAGCGGGAAGTCGTCGGTGGTGAAGCTGCGGACGTCGAGGACGCCGGTGGTGGTGACCTCGATCGTGCCGGCCCGGGCGACCATCCCGTCGGCCAGGCTCATCCGCAGGTGGACCGGCCAGGGCCGGTACTCCGGCTCCGGCCAGGGCAGCCCGTCCAGCTCCGGGAAGTGTCGGGTGAAGTCCTCGGCCACCCAGCGGGCCAGCGGCCGGCGGGCCGAGCACACCGTCACCCCGCTCGGCTGCCACAGGACCAGCACGGTGCCGGTGCCGTGGGGCGACCAGTCGACCCGCCAGACCGACGCGTAGGCCGTGCACGCGCCCTGGGCGTCGAACAGCTGCAGCCCGGGGTTGGCCCCGACGAGCACCGGCTTGCGGGTGGCGGGGTCCGAGGCGGGTCCCGCCGCCGCGGCGGCACGCGGGACCCCGGCGGCCAGGGACACCGCGCCGGCGGCCACGGCACCTGCGGCGCCGAGGAGCAGGCCGCGGCGCCCGACCGCGGGGGTGCTCGCCGGTGCGGGGGGGCTCGGGGTGCTGGGGGTCATCGACTCTCCTGTCTGCTCGTGTGGTGTGCTGGTCGGACCGGCTGGTGGGGTCGCCGGTGCGCCCGCCGAGGCGACCACGGCACCGGCCGGCGGGCAATGGATTCGATCTCGTTCGAAAGGTGGACCGTGGCGATCCGGATCCGGATGGACGCCCGGGCGCTGGCCCGCTCGACGTTCGGCACCTCGCCCGCGGTGGAGGTCGTCGGCGTGGTGCGCAGCCGCGGCCGCCACCCGATGCCGCACGTGCGGGACTGGTATGCCGCGGCGCTGGCACGCGTCCCCGAGCGCCACCTCGAGGTGCTCCACGCCCTCGTCCCCGCGGCCGGGGAGCACCCCCACGTGCCGGACTTCCTCTGCCCGCCACCGGCGGGGGTGGCCGAGCCGGTCGGGGCGGTGGTGGAGCGCATCGCCGCGACCCCGCCGGAGGTGGTCGACTACCAGCTCGACATCTCCGTCGACGGGCGGCCGGTCCGTCCCGAGGTGGCCGCGCAGTGGGGGAGCGAGGCGGCATACCGGGGCTGGCGGCGCACCCCGCCGCCCGCGCTCTTGCAGCTGGTCGGGGACGGCCCGCGGGTAATCGCCCAGCGTGCGGCCGAGGCGGTGGCGGCCGTGTTCGAGCGGGTGCTGGCCGGTCCGTGGCCCGAGGTCATGGCGGTGCTCGAGGCGGACATCGCCCACCGCGGGACCGTCGTCGTGCAGGAGGGCGCCGAGGCCCTGCTGACCGGCCTGGGGGAGGGGTTCACCTGGACCGGCGAGGAGGTGGTCCTGGACCGGCCCTACGACGGCACCGTCGACTGGGCGGGCGACGGGATGCTGCTCGTGCCCTCCACGGTGCACACCGGGCCGGTGCGGTTCGCGGCCGAGCAGCCCGAGCCCCCGATGGTCATCTACGCCGCGCGCGGGGTGGCCCGGCTCTGGGAGGAGGCCGACCCGGCGCCCGGGCGGGCGCTGGAGCAGCTGGTCGGGGCCACCCGGGCCCGGGTCCTCAGCCTTCTCGAGGAGCCCCGCACCACCACCGAGCTGAGCCGCCGGGGAGGCTGGTCGGAGGCGACGACCTCCTACCACCTGGGCGTGCTGCTCCGGGCCCGGCTGGTCTCCCGCAGCCGGCGCGGTCGCTCGGTGCTCTACCGGCGCACCCCGCTCGGTGATGCCCTCGCCGGGGGCGGCTGAGGCCACCGGACGGGGCATGGCCGACTGTCGTCCCGAGTCGTACACTTGTTCGCATGCCAGGACCGCCCGGATGGCCCGACCGCGTGCCACCGGCCGGCGTGCCGGGGTGGGAGCAGGCCGCGGTGTCCTGGCTGCTCGACCAGTGCCCGGCGGACTACCGCGCGTATGCCGCCTGGCGCCGGCACCCGGTGGCCCTCGCCTGGATGGCGGTGCGCCACCTGCGCGCCGAGCTGGACGCGATGCGCGGTGCCTGGCGTGACGTGCGGCCCGAGCTGGGGCCGGTGCTGCCGCCGGGGTCGATGGGCGACGTGCTCGCCTCGCTCACCCAGGAGGGGCTGCGGCTCCGGGCCGCGCTGCGCAGCGCCGAGCTGCTCCTGGAGGCACTGCGGCTGCGGGCTCCGATCCCGCAGCGCTGAGCAGGCTCACAGCGACCATCCAGGAACCTGGCCCTACACTCGGGGGTCAGTCGACACCAGGAAGGGCGACCTCACACCGTGGGTCTTCTCCACCGCATCAACGGCCCGGCCGACCTCAAGGCCCTCGGCGACGACGAGCTCACCGCGCTCGCCGCCGAGATCCGCGAGCACCTCATCACCTCCGTCTCCAGGACGGGCGGCCACCTCGGCCCCAACCTCGGCGTGGTCGAGCTGACGATGGCGATCCACCGGGTGTTCGACTCCCCGCGCGACACGATCGTCTTCGACACCGGCCACCAGTCCTACGTGCACAAGCTGCTCACCGGCCGGCACGACTTCTCCAGGCTGCGCAAGCAGGGCGGCCTGTCCGGCTACCCGTGCCGGGCCGAGTCGGTCCACGACGTCGTCGAGAACTCCCACGCCTCCACCTCGCTGTCCTGGGCGATCGGCATCGCCGCCGGGCGCAAGCTGCGGGGCGAGCTGGACCGTCATACGGTCGCGGTCATCGGCGACGGGGCGCTGACCGGCGGGATGGCCTGGGAGGCCCTCAACAACATCGCCGAGAACCGCGATCTGCCGCTGGTCATCGTCGTCAACGACAACGAGCGCTCCTACGCCCCGACGACCGGCGGGATGGCCGACTACCTGGCGTCGCTGCGCGCCACCCGCCGCTACGAGGACGTCCTCGAGTGGGGCAAGCGCACCCTCACCCGCTCCCCGTTGGGCCGCCCGGTCTACGAGACGCTGCACGGGGTGAAGAAGGGGCTGAAGGACATCGTCAGCCCGCAGGGCATGTTCGAGGACCTCGGGCTGAAGTACCTCGGCCCGGTCGACGGCCACGACCTGGACGCGGTGGAGACCGCGCTGCGGCGCGCCCACGACTTCGGCGGCGTCGTCCTCGTGCACGTCATCACCGAGAAGGGCCACGGCTACCACCCGGCCACCCAGGACGAGAACGACCGGTTCCACGCCGTCGGCGTCATCAACCCCGAGACCGGCCTGCCGCTGGAGCTGAGCGGGCGCTCCTGGACCGACGAGTTCAGCGAGGAGCTGCTGGCGATCGCCGACGAGCGGCCCGACGTCGTGGCGCTGACCGCCGCGATGCTCATCCCGGTCGGGCTGCAGCCGTTCCGGGCCAGGTACCCCGAGCGGGTCTTCGACGTCGGCATCGCCGAGCAGCACGCGGTGACGATGGCCGCGGGGCTGTCGTATGCCGGGCTGCACCCGGTCGTGGCGGTGTACGCCACCTTCCTCAACCGGGCCTTCGACCAGCTGCTCATGGACTGCGCCCTGCACCGGCAGGGGGTCACCTTCGTCCTCGACCGGGCCGGCATCACCGGCACCGACGGTCCCAGCCACAACGGCATGTGGGACATGACCGTGGTCGGGATCGTGCCCGGCCTGCGCCTGGCCGCTCCCCGGGACGGGGCCGGGGTGCGCCGGGCGCTGCGCGAGGCGGTGCAGGTCGACGACGGCCCGACCGTCGTGCGCTTCCCCAAGGGCACCGTCGGCGAGCCGGTCGAGGCGGTGGCCACCGAGGGGTCGCTGGACGTGCTGCGCGACGCGGACGAGGACCGGGTGGACCTGCTCGTCGTCTCCGTCGGCGCGATGGCCCAGGTCGCCCTCGGCGTGGCGGAGAAGCTCACCGCCGACGGCTTCTCGGTGCGGGTGGTCGACCCGCGGTGGGTGCTGCCGATCAGCGACGACCTCGTCGCCGCCGCCCAGCGGGCCGGCGCGGTCGCGGTGATCGAGGACAACATCGTCGGCGGGGGCATCGGCTCCCACCTCACCCAGGCGCTGGCCGCCGCGGAGGCCGAGCTCCGTCCCGTGTGGTGCTACGGCATCCCGCAGCAGTTCCTCGACCACGGCTCCCGGTCCCAGGTCCTCGAGGCCATCGGGCTCACCCCGGACGTCATCGCCACCTCCCTGGCGCGCCGGCTCAGGCGCTGACCGGACGCGCCGGCAGGGGCGCCGACCGGACGGCAGCCCGTCACGCCACACTGGTGGCGTGACGGCCGGGCGCGTGGGCGTGGTGCTCAACCCCGTCGCGCGCCGCGCCGGGCCGGCCCTCGCCCGGCTCGAGGCAGCCTGCCGGGAACGGGGCCGGGAGATCATCGGCGTCCTCACCACGACCGTCGGCGAGCCCGGTGGTCCGCAGGCCGCCCGGCTGCTCGCCGCGGGTGCCGACCGGGTCGTCGTCCTGGGCGGGGACGGGACGGTGCGCGAGGTCGCCGAGGTGCTCGCCGGCTCCGGGGCGACGCTCGGGATCGTCCCGCTCGGCACCGCCAACCTGGTCGCCCGCAACCTCGGGCTGTCGCTCGGGGACGGCCCGGCGCCGGTGGCGACCGCCCTCGGGAGCGAGGTCCGCGACGTCGACGTCGGCCGGGTGGCCTACGAGCAGCTCGGTCCCGCCGGGACGGTCCGCTCACCGGAGCGGGTGTTCCTCGTCGTCGTCGGTCTCGGCTACGACGGTGAGGCGGTGGCCCGCACCGGGCCGCGGCTCAAGCGCCTCGCCGGCTGGACGTCATACATCGTCGTGGGAGCGCGGCACCTGGCCAGCCGCGGGCACCGGCTCACCCTGCAGGTGGACGGCGGCGCACCCCGGGAGCTGCGCGCGTGGACGGTCCTCGTCGGGGTGGCCGGGCGGATCCCGCTGGGGATCGACCTGTTCCCGGAGGCGGCGCCCGACGACGGCAGGCTGCACGTCATGACGGTCACGCCCGGGACGCCGCTGCACTGGGTGCCGATCGCGCTCAAGGGGATCCTGCACCGTCCGGGCAGCGTCCCGGGGCTGGGCTACGAGGCGGCGACACGGGTGCGGGTCGCCGCGGGCGCCCCGCTGACCGCACAGCTGGACGGCGACCCCCACCCGGACGTCCTCGCCCTGGACGTCCGGGTGGAGCCCGGTGCGCTGCGCGTCGCGGCCCCTAGACCGCGAAGCTGACGAGCTCGCCGAACAGCTCGCGGGCGTCGACGTGCAGCCCGCGCGCCCCGAACCAGCGGCAGATGTTCTCGCAGTCGCGCAGCAGGAAGTCCATGCCCTGCGGGTTGGCGACGATGTCCACCACCTGGGGCAGGTCGATGAGGACGATCCGCTCACCGTCCGCCAGGACGTTGTACGGCGACAGGTCACCGTGGGTGACGCCCTGGGCGGCCAGCCGGACCATCGCGTCACGGACCTGCTCGAAGTAGTGGCCGAGCAGGTCCGGGTCCGGCCGGGTCTGGGCGAGCCGGGGCGCGGCCAGACCGTCCTCGCCGACGAACTCCATGAGGATCTCGGTGCCGTCGACCTGCACCGGGTACGGGACGGCGACCCCGGCCTCCCAGTAGCGGCACAGGGCCTGCCACTCGGCCTGGGCCCACATGCTGGCGGCGACCTGCCGCCCGTATGACGACTTGCGGTCGAGCGCGCGGGTGTCCCGGGAGCGGCGGGCGCGCCGGCTCTCGGTGTAGGCCGCGCTGCGGTGGAACGACCGGTGCCGGTCGTCCCGGTACCGCTTGGCCGCCATGAGGGCGGTGTGGCCGCTGCCGTCGGTCGCCTCCCGGCGGACCAGCAGGACGTCGGCCTCCTTGCCGGTCTTGATGGTGCCCAGGTCGGTGTCGACCGCGCCGCGGTCGGTCACCACCCAGTCGGGCAGGGGGTGCGGGCCCCGGCAGCCGCGCTCCAGGTCCCAGTAGGTGGAGGGACGGCGGTCGGGGTCGTGCTCGTCCGGCTCGTCGATGGGCCGGAACTCGAAGACGAAGAACGGGTCGAGATCACCCGTCGGGGTGTGCTGGGTCAAGGGAGGAGCTCCTGGGGGAGAAGGGTCGGTGGTCCGTAGACGCACCCGTGACGGTCCGGTACACGTCATCCCTCCTCTCGTCCGGGGCGGCCGCGCCGCCCGCTCGCTCCCGACGACCAGCCGGGTGGCACCAGGGTGACCCCGGCCCACCCGGCGCGCAACGGGTTTTCGGGCGGTCAGCTGCCGAACAGCGACCGGTAGTGGTCGGACAGACCGGGGTAGTAGTCGTCCCAGGAGACGTCCGCCACCTCCGCCGAGGTCTCGGCGGCGACGAGGCGGTCGAGGTAGTACTCCCATCCCGGACCGACCGTCGAGGCCATCTCCGCGTCGTGCACGACCTGGGCGAAGGTCAGCGTGGTCACCCCGTCGGACTCGGTCAGGTCGAGCTCGAGGACCCACTCGATCTCGCCGGTCCCGTCGGGGCCCGGCGTCACCGAGCGGGTGACCAGCCGGTGCGGGGGCTCGCAGACGTCGATCCGCTGGATCTCCGCCTCGGCGTCCTCGCCCTCGGCGGTCATCCGGAAGGCGACCTGGCCGGTGCTCGGGTCCCCGGTCCAGGTGCCGATCCAGCGCTCCAGCCGCTCCGGCTCGGTCACCGCCGCCCAGACGTCCTCGACCGGGGCGCGGAAGGGGCGGGTGAGGACGACGTAGTCGCGGTCGCCACGGCGCTCGCGCCGTCCCGTCGGGGTGATGGTGGTCATCCTGTCTCCTTGGCCGTGGTGGTGTCGGGTCGACGGTCGCCGGCGCGGCCGCGCCGCTCCCGTGTCGTGCGCCGCACCTCGAGGTCGAGGGCGTCGAGGACCGTCTCCGGGAAACACCCGCGGGGGGCGGTCAGCCCCTCCAGCAGCTCCCGGACGGGCGCGAGTCCCTCCGGGACCAGCCGGTAGTGGCGTTCGCGCCCGCGGGCGTCGGCGGTGACGAGGCCCGCCTCGCCCAGCAGGCGCAGGTGCTTGCTGACCGCCGGCCGGCTGATGTCGTGGTCGGCCGCCAGGTCGACCACCCGCGCCGGCCCCTGCGCCAGGCGGAGCAGGATCGCCCGGCGCACCGGGTCGGCCAGCGCCGAGAACGCGTCCACCGGCAAAACGTAACTATGAAGTTACCAATCGTCAAGGGTGCCGGCAGGGGTGAGTCGACCGCCCGGCTCGACCGCTCGGCTCGACCGCTCTGGCTCGACCGCTCTGGCTCGACCGCCCGGCTCGACCGCCCTCGGCCCCACGGCCCGGGCCACATCGCGCACGTGCGCGCGTCGGCATGCGGTGTTCGCGAAAAGGGCCTGCCGAATCGCTCATGTGGGCGAATGGGGAGGGGGACGGGTGACCGGGTTGCAAGTTATCGATATATCGACGTACTATCGATACATCGACGAGACAGTCGACCTTCCTGCAGAGCAGGACCCACAGACATCGGAGGGGCACATCCATGCACCACTTCACCAACGACAAGAAGCGCGGCCACCGCGGTCGCAGGCGCGCACCCGGGCCCGGCCCGGGCGGTTCCGGTCCCGGCTTCGGCCCGGGCGGTCTCGGTCCCGGCTTCGGCCCGGACGGTCACGGACCCGGACCCGGCTTCGGCCACCACGGTGGCGGCCGCGGCCGTGGGGGCCGGGGACGCCGGCGCGGCGACGTCCGCGACGCGATCCTGGCCCTGCTGGCCGAGGGGCCGCGCAACGGCTACCAGCTCATGAGCGAGATCGCCGAGCGCAGCGACGGGGTGTGGCGGCCGAGCGCCGGCTCCGTCTACCCGGCCCTGGGGCTGCTCGAGGACGAGGGCCTCATCGAGCAGGTCGAGGGGGACAGCGGCAAGACCTACGCCCTCACCGAGGCCGGCCGGGCCCACGTCGCCGAGCGCGGCGAGGATCTCACCGACCCCTGGGCCCGGGTGGCCGGGCCACGCCGCGGCAGGCTCGACGTCCGGGGCGAGGTGCACCAGCTCGGCCTGGCCCTGCGCCAGGTCGCGATGGCCGGCACCGAGGAGCAGATCGAGGCGGCCCGGAAGGTCGTCGAGGACGCCCGCAAGGCGCTCTACCGGATCCTCGCCGAGTGACGAGTCAGGGGACGCGGCCGACCGCCAGCAGGTGCGGTGACTGGTCGACGACCCTGCGGTCCGTCTGGAGCAGCCGAGCCGCCGCCACCGCCTGCGCCAGGGCGGCCTCGGCCCGCTCCGGCGGGACCAGGTCCAGGCCGTAGCCGACCGGGCCCTCGATCCCGTAGACCTCCACCTCCTCCAGGCCCGCCGCGACGGCCTCGTCACGGAGCTCGTCCCGGGTGTGGCAGTGCCGCAGCGGGAAACCCAGGTCGTCGACGTTCTCCCCGGTCGCGACCAGGTGGGCCAGGATCCGCTGGTAGCGCTCGTCGAAGTCGCCCTTGAGGACGAACTCGGACACGACGTGGTACCGCCCGATCGCACTCGCGACGACGTGCGCGCCGGGCCGCGCCACCCGTGCTGCCTCCCGCAGCACCCTCACCCGGTCCTCCCGGTCGGCCAGGTGGTAGAGCGGCCCCATGGCCAGCACCAGGTCGTATGACGTGTCCGCGGCGGACAGTGCCCGCGCGTCGCCGAGCTCGGCGGTCACCCCCGGCAGCCGCGAGGCAGCGGCCACGTGCCGGGGGACCGGGTCGACGAGGTGGACGCGGTGGCCCAGCCCGGCCAGCCACCCGGCATACGCCCCGGCGGCACCGCCGACGTCGAGCACGTCCAGGGGATCCCCGGTGAGACAGGTCGTGATCAGCTCGCGGGTGCGGATCCCCTCCAGCCGGGTGTGCGGCCAGTTCTGCAGCCGGTGCTCCTCGTCGTCGACGTGCTCGTACCAGGAGATGACCTCGGGGTCGGTGGGGCCTCCGCTCATGCCGACACGGTAGCCGTGGTTCCCGGACTGCGGCGGGGGTTTGTGACGGTTTCCCTGGGCACCGTCGACCTGCCCAGGAGGTGTCATGGCCCAGACCACCGAGACGTCCCGCTCGACCGGTCCTGCCCTCGCCGAGGTCACCGGTGTGGCCGAGAGCGCCGTCGCCGACGGCCGGCTCGTGGGGGTGACCGTGCGGGTGCTCCACCGGGGGGAGCTCGTCCACCGCTCGGCCCACGGCTGGGCGGACCGCGAGGCCCGCCGTCCCTTCGTCCCCGAGCAGCGGGTGCGCCTGGCGTCGGTGACCAAGCCGATCGTGACGGCCGCCGTCCTGCGCCTGGTCGAGGAGGGGACGCTGTCCCTGGACGAACCCGTCCGGCCGTTGCTGCCGGCCTTCGCGCCCGCGGGCGGGGAGGGGATCACCCTGCGACACCTGCTCACCCACACCGCCGGGCTGAGCTACCCGTTCAACGAGCCGGCGGACGGCCCGTACCACCGCGCCGGGGTGTCCTCGGGCTTCGACGGCCTGAGCATCCCGATGGCCGAGGAGCTGGCGCGCATCAGCGCGGCGGGTCTCGTGTCCGAGCCGGGCAGCGCCTTCCTGTACTCCGTGGGCCTGGACGTGGCCGGCGCCCTGGTCGAGGCCGTGACCGGCCGGCCGCTGCCCGACGTGGTCGACGAGCTCGTGGCCCGGCCGCTGGGCCTGGAGAGCCTGACCTTCCTGGTCGACGACCTATCCGCGCTCGCCGTGCCCTACGCCGACGGCGACCCGCCGGTGCGGATGGGGGAGGACCACGAGGTGCCCTTCCTGCCCGACGCCGCGCCGCTGCTCTTCTCGCCGGCGCGGATCGGCGATGCCCGGGCGTTCCCGTCCGCGGGCGCGGGAATGGCCGGTGACGCCGACGACGTGGCCCGCCTCCTCGAGGCGGTCCGCACCGGGGGCGGGGGCGTCGTCGGGCCGGACACGGCCGCGGCGATGATGACGAACCAGGTCGGTGACCTGCGGACCGACCCCACCGGCGCCTCCGGGTTCGGCTTCGGCGGCAGCGTCCTGCTCGACCCGGCGGCTACCGGGACACCCCAGCCGGCCGGGACCTGGACCTGGGGCGGGGTGTGGGGTCACACCTGGTGGGTCGACCCGGTGAACGAGCTCACCGTCGTCTCCCTGTCGAACACCGCCATCGAGGGCATGATGGGCAGCTACGTCACCGAGCTGGTCGGCGCGGTCTACGACGCCCTCGCCCGAGTCCGACCACGCTAGCGGGACAGGGGGCCGTCGCGGCGCGAGGTGATCACGCCGGTGTCGAAGCCGGCCAGGTGCAGTCCCCCGTGGAAGCGGGCGTGCTCGATCTTCAGGCACCGGTCCATGACCACCTCCAGCCCGGCGGCCTCCCCGTCGCGGGCCACCTCCTCGTGCCACGACCCGAGCTGCAGCCAGAGCGTGCGCGCGCCCACGGCCAGCGTCTCCGCGAGCACACCGGGCAGGTCCTCGTGCCGCCGGAACACGTCGACGAGGTCGGGCGCCTCGGGCAGGTCCGCCAGGCTCGGGTAGACGGGCTGGCCGAGGATCGTCCCGCCGCGCGGGTTGACGAGGAACAGCCGGAAGCCGGAGCTGGACAACAGGTAGGTGACGACGAAGTAGCTGGCCCGGGACGGCTTGTCCGAGGCGCCGACGACCGCGACCGAGCGGGTCCGCTGCAGGATCGCCAGGCGTTCCCGCGCCGTGGGGCCCACCCAGCTGCGGGCCGGCGCGACACCGGTGGTGCCGGGCAGTGCGCAGGTGTCAGCCATCGTCACCCTCCCGGGTCCGTCCCGTCGCCGCCGTGAGCGCCTGGTCCAGGTCCCAGAGGATGTCCTCCGGGTCCTCCAGGCCGACCGAGATCCGCACCAGGTCCTCGGCCACCCCGGCCCGGGCCAGCTGCTCGGAGGACAGCTGCTGGTGCGTGGTCGAGGCCGGGTGGATGACCAGCGTGCGCGAGTCGCCGATGTTGGCCAGGTGGCTGGCCAGCTGGACCGACTCGATGAACCGCCGCCCGACCTCCCGGGCCGGGCGGTCGGCGGCGGGCGCCACGCGGAACGAGAACACCGCCCCGGGCCCCAGCGGGAGGTACCTGGTCGCGCGCTCGTGGTGCGGGTGCGACGGCAGGCCGGCCCAGGCCACCTCGGTAATGCGCGGGTCACCGGCGAGCCACTCGGCGACGATGCGGGTGTTGGCGAGGTGGGCGTCCATGCGCTGCGGCAGCGTCTCGACTCCCTGGAGCAGGTGGAACGCGGCCGTCGGGGACAGCGCCGGCCCGATGTCGCGCAGCTGCTCGCTGCGCAGGCGGGTCAGGAACCCGTACTCCCCGAAGTTGCCCCACCACTGCACGTCCCCGTAGGTCGGCACCGGGGTGGTCATCGCCGGGAAGTTGCCGTTGGCCCAGTCGAACGTGCCGGCCTCCACGACGATGCCTCCCAGGGTCGTCCCGTGCCCGCCCAGGAACTTGGTGAGCGAGTGGATGACGATGTCCGCGCCGTGCTCGATGGGCCGCACCAGGTAGGGCGTGGCCAGCGTGGAGTCCACGACGAGGGGTATGCCGTGCGCGTGCGCCACCTGCGCCAGGCCGGCGAGGTCGGCGACCTCGCCCGAGGGGTTGGCGACGACCTCGGCGTAGACGGCCTTGGTCCGCGGGGTGATCGCCGCCTCGTAGTCGGCCGGGTCGGTGCCGGGGACGAAGGTGGTCCGGACCCCGAACCGGCGCAGGGTGACGTCCAGCTGGGTCACCGTCCCGCCGTAGAGCGAGGCCGCCGCGACGAGGTGGTCGCCCGCGCCCGCCAGCGCGGCGAAGGTGATGAACTCCGCCGACATCCCCGAGGCGGTCGCCACCGCGCCGATGCCGCCCTCGAGCGAGGCGACCCGCTCCTCCAGGGCGGCGACCGTGGGGTTGCCGATCCGCGAGTAGATGTTCCCGTACTTCTGCAGCGCGAACAGGCTCGCGGCGTCCGCGGTGTCCCGGAACACGAAGCTGGTCGTCTGGTAGATCGGCACCGCACGGGCCCCGGTGGTCGGGTCCGGCAGTCCTCCGGCGTGCAGGGCCCGGGTGCGGAACCCGAAGGTGTGGTCGCCGGTGGGTCCGCGGGACATCAGGTCCACCTCCTCAGCAGGCGCTTCTCGGCGAGACCGATGACGCCGTCGGTGAGCTTGCCGAGCAGCGCCAGCAGCACGATCGCGAGGACAAGCCGGTCGACCCGCCCGTTGTTCTGCGAGTCGGTGAGCAGGAAGCCCAGGCCCATCGACGCCCCGGCGAGCTCGGCGGCGACGAGGAAGAGCCAGGACTGGGCCAGGGCGAGGCGCAGCCCGGACACCAGGGAGGGGACCACCGCCGGCAGCTGCACCCGGGTGAACAGGCGCGCCCGGTTCAAGCCGTACGCGCGGCCGACCTCGACCAGGTGGGGGTCGACGTGCCGGAGCGCTGCGGACACGGTCGTGTAGACCGGGAAGAACGCACCGATGGCGATGAGGGTGACCTTGGAGTCCTCGCCGATCTTGAGCCAGATGAGGAGCAGCGGGATCCAGGCCAGGGAGGGCACCGCCCGGATGGCGCCGATGGTGGGGGACAGCAGCACCGAGGACCAGCGGGACAGCCCGACCCAGGCCCCGACGAGGGTGCCGAGCGCCGCCCCCGCCCCGAACCCGAGGAGGACGCGCTGCGCGGAGATGGCCACGTGCACGGACAGCTCGCCGCGGCCGCCGAGGTCCAGCGCGGCCTCCCACACCGTCGCCGGGGGCGGCAGCTCGTAGAAGGCGAAGACGCCCGTGGCCGTGGCCCACTGCCAGGCGAGCAGCAGCAGGCCCGGTACGACGAGCCCGAGGAGGGCGACCGCCCAGGGCCGGGCCCGCCGGCGACGACGCCTCGCCGGCCCGGGCGCGGGTGTCGACCGCGCGGTGCGTGCGTCGTCCTCCGGCGCCGTGGGCGCAGCGTCCCGGACGGTGCTGGTGGAGAGGGACATGACCGGTCCTCCTGTCAGCGGCCGACGGCCAGCGGGTCGGCCTTCTCGATGAAGGTCGTGTCGAAGAGCGAGCCGAGGGCCCGGTCGACCGCCTCCTGGTCGGGGACGTCACCGGACTCGACGAACAGCGGTCCGACGACCTCGAGCACGGCCGCCTGCTCCGGGCCCGGGGTGGGGTCGAGGTCCAGGACGGTCCGCTCGATGAGCACCTTCTCGGCGACCTCGGGGGCGATGCCCGAGGCCTCGGCGAGGATGCGCACGGTCTCCTCGGGGTGCTCGGCGGCCCACTCGCGGGCCGTCTCGTACGCGTTGACGACGACCTGTGCCAGGTCGGGGTGCTCGGTGACGAACTCCTCGGTGGCGTTGAGGAAGCCGTAGGTGTTGAAGTCGATGTTGCGGTAGATCAGCCGCGAGCCGCTCTCGATCTCGCTGGCGGCCATGATCGGGTCCAGTCCGGCCCAGGCGTCGACGCTGCCGTTCTCCAGCGCGGTCCGCCCGTCGGCGTGCTGGACGTTCTGCACCTCGATGTCGTCCAGGCCGAGGCCGGCGGCGCCGAGCGCCTGCACCAGGAAGAAGTAGGGGTCGGTGCCCTTGGTCGCGGCCACGGACCTGCCGCGCAGCTCGGCCACGCTGTCGATGTCGGAGTCCTGGGTGACCACGATGGCCGACCACTCCGGCTGGGAGTAGAGCAGGATGGTCTTGATCGGGGATCCGTTGGCCCGGGCCAGCAGCGCCGCGGACCCCGCGGTGGAGCCGACGTCGACGGCCCCGGCGCGCAGCGCCTCGTTGGCCTTGTTGGAGCCGGCGGACTGGATCCAGGTGACCGTGACGTCCTCGCCGAGCTCCTCCTCGAGCCAGCCCTGCTCCTTGATGATGAGGGACAGGGGGTTGTAGGTGGCGAAGTCGATGGTGAGCTCGGTGTCGCTCCAGCGGCCCCCCTCGGCCGCCGCGGCACCGGCTTCCCCGTTCTCGCCCCGGACGCAGCCCGCCAGCAGGGCGGCGACGGCCACGACGGCGAGGGTGGTGGTGGTCAGTCGTGAGGTCATGGTGTGTCGGTTCCTTCGGTCGGATGGGGCTGGTGGTGGGCCGGCACGCCCAGGTCGGCCAGCAGGTGGACCTTGGCGGCGGCGAGGGCGGCGTCGCCGCGGTCGCGCGGGCGGGTGCCGGGGACGGTGGTCACCGACCGGACACCGGCACCGGGTGCGTGGTCGCGGGCGCCGATCACGGCGATCCGGTCGGCCAGGTAGAGGGCCTCTTCGACGTCGTGGGTGACGAGGACGACCGTGGTCGGTTCGGCGGCCCGCACGTCGAGCAGCAGGTCCTGCATGCGCAGCCTGGTCAGCGCGTCGAGCGCCCCGAACGGCTCGTCGAGAAGCAGGACGGCGGGGCTGCGGGCCAGGGCCCGGGCGAGCGAGGCGCGCTGGGCCATCCCACCCGACACCTGGCGCGGCCGGTGGTCAGCGTGCGCGCCGAGCCCGACCAGGTCGAGGAGCTCGGCGACCCGCCGGCGGCCGTCGCGGCGGGGGGTGCCGGGCGGCAGGCCGAGCGCGACGTTCTCGGCCAGGCTGCGCCAGGGGAGCAGCCGGGGCTCCTGGAAGGCGATGGCGCACCGGGGGTCGGCGCCGGCCACCCGCACCCCGTCGATGCGGATCTCACCGGCGTCCGGCTGGTCGAGCCCGCAGACCTGGCGCAGCAGGGTGGACTTGCCGCACCCGGACGCGCCGACGAGGGCGACGAGCTCGCCGGCGGCGATGTCCAGGTCGACGTCACGCAGGACGGTGCGCGGACCGCTGCGGGTCCCGAAGGTGCGGCTCACCCCGCGGATCTCCACGGGGGCAGCGGTGCGGGTGGAGGGAGTGGAGTCGGAGGTCAGGGTCGGTGCCACGGGGCTCCTCACGGACGGGCAGGGCGGTCCTCGGACGGCGGATCACGCTGGCTGCCTGCGGCCCGGGGGAGGGCGGTCGGTCGCTGAGGCGGGACGACCCGTCAGGCGCCAGCGCGCGGCATACACATGCACATGCGCATGCCGGCGCGGCACCCGACCGTCCCCGGGAGGGCGAGGAGGTGCGCGGCGCGGTCCCGACGACGCGTCATGGCAGCACCCTCCTTCCCGGAGACGGGACGACCGCCCGGGCTCCGGAATCCGGACGGGCGGTCGTCGTCGACGGAGCGAGACGTTACGCGGTTCCTTCGGTCTGACGCAACAGAGACCCTCACATTGCGCGGAATCTTCGGTCTTCGCGCCCCTCGACGAAGCCGGGCTCCCCCGACCGGGAACGCACCGACGGGACCTTCCGCCCCGGGCGGCAGCCGCGGGCCCGGCCTGGCAGGGTGGGGGTGTGGAGACCGACGCCGTGCTGCGGCTGCTGCAGGAGGTGGCCGACGAGGTCATCGTCCCCCGGTTCCGGGCCCTCGCCGACGGTGAGATCCGGGAGAAGAACCCGGGGGACCTCGTCACGATCGCCGACCACGAGGCCGAGGTGCTCATCGCGCGGGCGCTGCGGGAGGCCTACCCCGACGCGGTCGTCCTGGGGGAGGAGCACTACTCCCGCGACCACAGCGTGCTGCGCGCGTTCGGCGCCGCCCCGCACGCCTTCACCATCGACCCGGTCGACGGGACGAAGAACTTCGTCCACGGCAACCCGGACCACGCGGTCATGGTCGCCGAGCTGCGCGAGGGCGCGGCGGTCCGCGGCTGGATCTGGCAGCCCCAGCACCGGCGTGCCTACGTCGCCGAGCGGGGCGGCGGGGCGTGGCGCGACGGGGAGCGGATCACCCGCCCCGCCCCGCCCGCCGACCCCGGCCTGCTGCGCGGCGTCACCAGCCGGCGCCGGTTCGTCGGGCGCCGCCTGTCCGAGGAGCTGCCGGCCATGGAGCTGAGCTGGGTGTGCTGCGGCATCGACTACCCCAAGCTCGTCGAGGGGAAGGCCGACTACGTCGTCTACGGCAGCGTCATGCCCTGGGACCACGCCGCCGGCACCCTGCTCGTCGCCGAGGCCGGCGGGCACAGCGGCCTGTGGGACGGCTCGGCGTACCGGCCCTCCGAGGTGCCCCCGGGGCTGCTCGTCGCCGCCGACAAGGCGACCTACGAGCTGGTCCAGCCGCTCCTGGGCTGACCGGACCCGGGACCGTCGCCGTGGCGGTGCCTCCGGTCGTGGACCGCCTCGCGCAACGCGATCTCCCGCGCCAGGGTCGTCACCCGCTGTTCGAGCAGCCGCATCCGGCGGTAGGAGGCGGCGACGAACCCGAGGAAGGTGATGGTCAGCCCGTAGAGCAGCAGGTCGGCGCCGCGGCCGACCCCGACGAACTGCGCCACCCGGGTGAGCATCGCAGGGAAGAGGATCGCCATCGCCGCCAGGAGCACGAACCCGATGAGCAGCAGGCGCCGGATGGCCTGGTGCCGGGCCCCGGTGGTCGACCGGGTGAGCATGATCGTCACCGCGATGACCCCGACGAGCAGGATGACCTTGATCAGCGGTTGGTCGAGCACGTCAGGGACCTCACTTGAGCATCGAGTCGATGAGGATGTTGACCGAGTTGATCAGGGACTGCCCCTTGGCCCGGGAGTAGTCGGTGTAGAGCACGTGCACCGGGTGCTCGGCCCAGGGCAGCCCGGTGCGGCCCAGCTGCAGCACGATCTCGGTGGCGTGCGCCATCCGGTCCTGCTTGAGGTCGAGCGCCTCGGCCGCGTCACGGCGGATGACCCGCAGCCCGTTGTGCGCGTCGGACAGGCGCATCCCGGTCTGCTGGTTGGTGATCCAGACCGCCACCTTGAGCACGATCCGGCGCAGGAAGCCCGGGTCGGTGCGGTCGTCCAGGAACCGCGAGCCGAAGACCATCGCCAGGTCCTCGCGCCGGGCCCGCTCCACCATCTCCGCGGCGTCCTCGACCCGGTGCTGCCCGTCGGCGTCGAAGGTGACCAGGTATGACGCGTCCGTCGCCTCCAGCACGTAGCGGATGCCGGTCTGCAGCGCCGCCCCCTGCCCGAGGTTGAACGGGTGGTGCACCACCACCGCCCCGGCGCGCTCGGCGATCTCGGCCGAGCCGTCGGTCGACGCGTCGTCGACACACACGACGTGGGGGAACCGGGTCATCGCGGTGGCGAGCACCTCGCCGATGACCGGGGCCTCGTTGTACAGGGGGATCACCAGCCACGCGTCCTCGAGTGGTGGCGATAGGGTCATGGGTGCATTGTGACAGTCGCGACCGGCATGGGCCCGGGCGAGAGGGAGGACGGATGCCGACGCGCATCATGGACAGTGCCGACGTGGCGGAGGACGCCGTCATCGGCGAGGGGACCTCGGTCTGGCACCTGGCGCAGGTGCGGGAGGGCGCGGTCCTCGGGCGGGAGTGCATCATCGGCCGCGGCGCCTACATCGGCACCGGCGTCCGCCTCGGCGACCACTGCAAGGTGCAGAACTACGCCCTCGTCTACGAGCCGGCCCACCTGGGCGACGGCGTGTTCATCGGCCCCGCCGTGGTGCTGACCAACGACACCTTCCCGCGCGCGATCAACCCCGACGGCTCCCTGAAGAAGGCCGACGACTGGGCCCGGGTGGGCGTCACCATCGGCGACGGGGCCTCGGTCGGCGCCCGGGCGGTGTGCGTCGCCCCGGTACGCATCGGGGCCTGGGCGACCGTCGCCGCCGGCGCCGTCGTCACCCGCGACGTCCCCGACCACGCCCTGGTCGTCGGCGTCCCGGCGCGCCAGGTCGGCTGGGTCGGTCATGCCGGGGTGCCGCTGGAGGAGTCCGGGGACGGCCGGTGGACCTGCCCGGCCACCGGCACCGTCTACGAGCAGCACGGCGACACCCTGCGGAAGGTGGACGGATGAGCGAGCTGCCGTTGATTCCTGCTGCGAGGCCGTTGATCGGTGAGGAGGAGCGGGCGGCGGTGGACCGGGTGCTGCGGTCGGGGATGGTGGCGCAGGGTCCGGAGGTGGCGGCTTTCGAGGAGGAGTTCGCGCGGGTCCT
>Ga0310827_100120_pt1 | contig 102784 bp, 87 predicted proteins | sample WT_ome_2_FD_201309 | JGI IMG/M metagenome (GOLD analysis project Ga0310827, IMG submission 201309) | Sorghum-adapted microbial communities enriched on wild type (WT) sorghum from Joint BioEnergy Institute, Emeryville, California, United... ... | reverse complement strand
GAGCGCAGATGATCGGCAATTCCGATATCCTGCTGGAGCCGGTGTCGGCACTGCTGCTGATCCCTGGCCTTTCCGCCATCATCCTCGCACTGCTGCCAGGGTATCGGCTGACGGCACGTCTCAACGTGCTCTCGACAGGTCTGACGTTCCTCGCCTCGTTGTGGCTGCTGGTAGTGCGGCCGGAGACCGGCGATTACCTGCTGGTGGACGATCTCAACATTGTTTTCGTCGTGCTCGGCACGTTCGTTGGCTTCACGACGAGCGTGTTCAGCGCGAGCTACATCGGCCATGAGCTGGACATCGGGCGGCTCACACCGGCGAACTTGCGCTTCTATCACGCGATGTATCAGGCGCTGATGTTCGCCATGAACCTCGCGCTGCTGGCCAACAACATCGGCCTCATGTGGGTGGCCGTGGAGCTTGCGACGCTCACCACGGTGCTGATGGTCGGCATCTATCGCACGCACGAAGCGCTAGAGGCGGCGTGGAAGTATTTCATCCTCAGCAGTGTCGGCATCGCGCTCGCGCTCTTTGGCACCATCCTCGTCTATATGGCGGCGCAGCCCGTCATGGGCGCGGGTCAGGACGCGATGGTTTGGACATCGCTGATCGCGAAAGCGGCTGAGTTCAGCCCGGACCTGCTGAACCTCGCCTTCATCTTCCTGATGCTCGGCTACGGCACCAAGGTCGGCCTGGCGCCGCTCCACGCGTGGTTGCCCGACGCGCATGCGGAAGGCCCGACGCCGATCTCGGCAGTCCTTTCAGGCCTGCTGCTGAACGTGGCGCTTTACGCGGTGCTGCGCTTCAAAATGCTGCTGGCGGCCAATCCCGATGCCATCTCGCCCGGGCCGCTGATGGTGGTGCTCGGCCTCGTATCGCTGATCTTCGCGGCGTTCATGCTCTATCGACGGCGCGACATCAAACGCATGTTCGCCTACTCGTCCATCGAGCACATGGGCATCATCACCTTCGCGTTCGGCATGGGAGGGCCGCTCGCCAACTTTGCCGGGCTGCTGCACATGACGATGCACAGCCTGACGAAGTCGGCGATCTTCTTCGCCGTGGGTCACGTCGCGCAGGTCAAGGGCACACAGAAGATGGCGGAGATCCGCGGACTGACGCAGAGCCACCCCGCGCTCGGGTGGGGCCTCGTGGTCGGCGTTGTCGCTATCGCCGGTTTGCCGCCGCTCGGCATTTTCATGAGCGAGTTCCTGATCGTCAGCTCGACCTTCGCGCGGGAGCCATTGCTAGCGGTTCCGCTGGTGTTCGGACTGCTCGTGGCGTTCGGCGCACTCGTGCTCAGGATGAGCGATATCGCCTTTGGCAAGCCCACCGGCAATCTGGGTCCGGTCGAAGCCTCTTACGTGCCGCTCTACGCCCATCTGGCGCTGGTGCTCATCGCCGGCATCTATTTGCCAGGACCACTCGTCACCTGGTTCCAGAACGTGGCGCGGCTGCTCGGATAGCGAAATGAGTTTGCGAGATACCATATCGGCCAACGCTACCCTCGCGCCGCAGAAACCTTGGCCACGCCTGGTCGTTGCCGAGGACGGCTGGCGCCGCTGCGCCCGGGAGCTCGGAACCGGCAACGCGACGCTCCTCGGCTACTGGAGCGATGGCGAAGCCGTGCACATGGCCATCATCGCGCCGGAGGGAGACACCGGCGAACCTGGCGCACCCTTCGTCGTCAGCCTGCCCTGCCCGGATGGGCGCTTTCCCTCCGTCGCCAGCGTCCACCCGCCGGCATTGCGGCTCGAGCGGACCATCCGCGATATGTTCGGGCTCACGCCCCTCGGGCTTCAAGACAAGCGGCCCTGGCTCGATCACGGCCGGTGGGGCGTTCAATATCCGCACGGGTTACGATCAAGCGCGCCAGCCGAGGGCCTCGATTACCCGTTTTTGCCAGCTGAAGGCCCGCCGATGCATCAGATCCCGGTCGGCCCCGTACACGCGGGCATCATCGAGCCGGGACATTTCCGCTTCACGGCCAACGGCGAAACCATCGTCCGGCTTGAGGAGCGACTGGGCTACGTCCACAAAGGCACCGAGTCGCTCATGGCGGGCGCGCCGATCGAGCGCGCGGCCAAGCTGGCTGGGCGCGTTTCCGGCGACAGCACAGTGGCATACGCGATTGCGTTTGCACGAGCCGTGGAGGCCGCACTCGGCATCGACGTTCCGGCGCGTGCGATCTGGCTGCGGGCCACGATGGCCGAGCTGGAGCGCATCGCCAATCACCTCGGCGACATCGGCGCGATCTGTAATGACGCGGCCTTCTCGCTGATGCTCGCCCACTGCGGCGCCTTGCGCGAGCGAGTACTGCGCACCTCGGACATCTGCTTCGGCCATCGCCTGATGATGGACCGCGTAGTGCCCGGCGGCGCTCTCTGCGATCTCGACGAGGACGGAGCAGATGCTATCCGGTCCTTGATTGGCGAAATCCGCCGGCAGTTCCCCGAGCTGGTTGAGCTCTACGAGAACACCACATCTCTGCAGGACCGCACGGTCACGACGGGCATTCTGAACCCCGGTCTGGCGCACCAATACGGTGCAGGTGGATATATTGGCCGCGCTTCAGGCCGCGGGTTCGATGCACGCCATTGGCCCGGTTATCCGCCGTACTCCGAGATTTCCTTCGAAATCCCGACACGAACCGCAGGAGATGTGGATGCTCGAGTCTGGGTTCGCATCGAGGAAGTCTATCAGAGCCTCACCCTGCTCGAGAATTTCCTCGATACTCTGCCTCCGGGCCGCGTGCTCACCAGATTGGAAGCAGTTAGCAGAGGCCCCAGCGAAGGTATCGCACTAGTCGAGGGCTTCCGCGGCGACATTCTGGTCTGGGTGCGGTTGGCCGAGGATGGCACCGTTGCGCGCTGTCATCTGCGCGACCCGTCGTGGTTCCAGTGGCCGCTGCTCGAGGCAGCCATCGAGGACAACATCGTCGCGGATTTCCCGCTGATCAATAAGTCATTCAACTGCTCCTACTCGGGGCACGACCTGTGAAGGCGTAAATGCGCAAGCTCCTTTTCAAGAATTTGGTTCGCCGCACATTGACCGAGCCGCGCCCACCGGCCGACGATGCCATGCTGGCCGAGCTGGCGGAACGGCTGGAGGCGAGCGCGCGTCGGGCGCTCGGCCGCAGCCTTTCCATCCGCGAGGTGGACGCGGGTTCCTGCAACGGTTGCGAGCTCGAAATTCACGCGCTCAACAACGTCTATTACGATCTTGAGCGCTTCGGCCTCCGCTTCGTGGCCTCGCCGCGCCACGCCGACGTGCTGCTGGTGACTGGCCCGGTAACGAAGAATATGCGTGAAGCATTGGAACGCACCTATAACGCGACGCCCGATCCGAAATGGGTGGTGGCGGTCGGTGATTGCGCGGTAGATGGCGGCCTTTTCGCCGGCAGCTACGCGTGCGTTGGCGGCGTCTTAGAGGTTATTCCGGTTGATCTGCACATTCGCGGCTGCCCGCCCAGTCCGGCGGAGTTGCTGAAAGGACTAATTGCTCTGGTCGAAAGCAAGCAGGTTGCGGGCGCATAACAGTGGTCAAGCGCCGTACTAAGCCAGCCAATCTAGCTGGGAGTACTGCACCGGATTTCGAGCAATTACCTCAAGGGCAGCTCAATCAAGCAATGCAATCCGTCCGGATCGAAATGGACGTTGGCCTCACCTTCGACGGCACCACCGATTGTTCGCTCAATCAGCGCCATGCCGAACCCGCGTGCTTCCGGAGGGCGAACGGGCGGGCCACCCAATTCGCGCCAGCTCATTTCCAAAACGGATTTCTTGTCCTCTTTTCGCACGGCCCACGATAGCTGAACGCTGCCGCCGGGAACCGAGAGTGCCCCATGCTTTTGCGCATTCGTGCCAAGCTCGTGCAGCACCATACCCAAATTGAGCGCCACTTGCGGAGGAAGCCAAACTTCGGGCCCATCAAAAGCAATTTGCCCAGCGCCACAAGCAGATGCGAGCTGTTCTCGGATTAGATCTGTCAAGTGAGCGCCCTGCCAAGTCGTCTCATTCAGTAGCTTGTAAGCGCTGGCGATGGCCTGTATCCGCCCCTTGAAGTCCTGGACGAACGTCTCCGGGTCCTTTGCACTGCGTAGCGTCTGAGTGGCGATAGCTTGCACCACCGAAAGCGTATTTCGGACGCGGTGGTTCAGCTCGCCCATAAGCAGCCGCTGCTGTTCCTCCCAATTGTGCCGTTCGGTGATGTCGATCGCGGCACCGACGGTTCTCACGGCGCGCCGATCTTTTCCTTCACCCTCGAAAAAGGTCTGGGATTTCACCCTGATCCAGCGAATTTCGCCAGTATCTTTCAGCAATCGGAAAACCTGCTCAAACTCTCCGGTGCCGGTTGGGTCGTGCGCCTTGGCAATTGCATTGCGGAATGCGTCGCGATCCGCCGGATGAACAGCCATGACCGCATCTTCGATCGTAGCTGTTTCGGGTAACACCCCTGACCAGGGCTCCGGCGAAAGATCAACTTTGCCCGAGATTTGATCGAAATCGAAAAAGCCAACCCCAGCCAAGTGTGCGGCAATGGCCAGGCGCTCCTCGCTCAGTTTCAGCTGCTTCTCTGCCGCCTTGCGTCCTGTTATGTCCCGATGCGCCTCTAGGACAAGCATGCGATCATCAACCTGCGCGGGGTCGATGCGCGCTTCGACGGTGACTTGCCGCCCATCTCTGGTGGTCTGAATGACCTCCCCCGTCCACGATTTTCCGGCCTGGAGCAGCTCAACGATTTCGGAGGTCGGGGACGGAAACTGCGATGCTAGCAACTTATAGGGAGCTTGGCCAAAAGCCTCATTCTTCGAGTAGCCGTACAGTTGCTCGCAGCCACGATTCCAGAGGGTGACACCGTCCTCGATTTGCCAGGAGAAGATCGGCTCAAGCGATTGATCAATAATCCGCTGCTGTTCCAGAATTTCTCGTTCATGCAATCGCGCCTCTGTGACGTCGCGCGTAATTCCGAACATTCGGAGCGGCTGCCCATCCGGGCCGTAATCGGGCTCCGCCTCCATTTCGAAAATGCGCTCCTCGCCATTCTCGCGACGTATACGATACGACGATACGAACCTTTTTCCGGTCTCGATCGCTTCCCGCGACTCGGCACGCAGCCGTTCAAGATCATCAGGGTGAACCAGCTGTAACATCCGTTCCGTGGTAAGCTCGGCGTTTTCGTCGCCTAAGAACATCCGCCGAGCCTCAGCAGACCAGCTCAGTTGCGCAGCGGGAATGTTGTAGCTCCAATGCCCAAGACGGCCGACCCGCTGAGCCCGCTCGAGCAGGTCCAAGCTCCGGCGCAGCTCGTCCTCCACTCGCTTGCGCTCGGTAATGTCGATGCCAGACAAGACCAGGAGCTTGATCCGGCCGTTCTGGTCACGCACTGGCCGGATCATCACGTCGACGATGACGATTTCGCCCGTGGCGGTGCGGGCTGATACGTCGAAGCGCGCAGATGTCCCCCGAGCGCCTTCCTCGACAGCTTCTTGAATCCTGCCTGCAACGGCTGAATCGTAAGTGAAGAAGGGTATGTCCCACATCTTACGACCGAGCACATCCCCGCGGCAGGCACCCGAGACCTTTAACGCCGTTTCGTTGACCTCCATGACCGTTCCGTCCGGGTCCAAAACCCCGACGAACGCAGAGATGTGATCAATAACGTCGCGAGAGAGCACCAGTGATTGGCTCGCCAAATGCATTGAACGCTTACATAACTGACCGCAACATCATGGAACGCATCAAATCTCAAAACGTTCTTGGGACGTGGTGACCCAAAAAAGCGCAGTCACAGATCAGCAACTTATGGTTGTGTTGCATTTTGGGCACACGCCCTGGTAATCAACACAGCTGATCGTCAGTCGTGGAACCAATCCAGCCCATCGAGGTTATCGATGTGCCCACTGGTCATGCCCCCTAGTCTCGATCGGTGGCATAGGGCGCCTCGCGGTCTCCCCCCGACGGGGCGCCCATCTCTTGCTTTCTCACTTGTATATCTTAGCACGCGGCAACCGCGACCGCATCAGCTATTGGTGGGTATCCGGGGCGGCCGAGGCTGCTTCTGAACTAGGTTCGATCGCGGACCTGATGAACCTCGATGATGTTGCCGTCCGGATCGTAGAAAAAGATCTGCTCCCACCCGTTCATCGCCCAAGCGCCATAATCGGAGTACGGGATCCCCTTCTCCTCCAGGTGCCGCTTGAATGCTTCGAGATCGTCGGTTCGGAAGGCGATGTGGCCTCGCTCCAACGGGTTGATGGCTTGACCGGTCCGGAAGGTGACACCCAAGTCCTTCTCCGCCAGGTGGATCTGAGTATGGCCGTCAGTGACGAACCCGACGTTGCCAGCATACCCTCGGGAGACGACCCGGGTTGCCTGCAGGGAGGGCTCGTTCTCTAAGCCTAGAACTGTCCGGTAGAACTCGGTCATGCCGGACACATTGGTCGTGCAGAAATTTACGTGGTGCAGCTTTAGCTTCATCGGCTTTCAACCTGGCAATCTCGTTGCAACTCCGAGACTGTACGCCAGTAAGCGATCCTCGCCCAACCTCCATCTGCGCTGGGGGGTTAGGACGCAGCCCACGGGACCAACGGGCAAGTCTCTCAATTCTTGACCGACGACTCGGTACCTCCGAGAACTGCGCCTGCGTATCGCAGCCGGAAATCCTTTCGCAAGCGCGCCTGTCTGGGTGACCACTCGTGTTCTGATCCACACAACGGGCAGCGTGTTTTCAACCTGAGGTCGGGAAGAGCATTGAAACTGAATTCATCCGTTTCAATTCCGACTGAGAAATCCTTTCCCGTGACATTGCATTTTATGACAACGGTACCCATTCGGGGTCCCCCAGGGCGCAAAAATGGAGATCTCATCACTCAATGTCATCCCGCGGATGTGAACATAACCAGAGGCTGTAGACTCCGCCACCAAGCGCTCGCGAGGCGGTTAATTCATTGCAACTGCTCACCTCTCGAGTATGATGCACCAACCGTGAATTGAATTGGCGTCCACTGCCGGAGCACTCCGACATAGACGTTATCATTCGCGATCATTGATAGAGACACCCCTAGGGGAGATCAGAATGACATTGCAGATCAACAGTACGGCACCGGATTTCGAGGCTGAGACCACTGAGGGTCGGATCCGCTTTCATGAATGGATTGGCGATTCCTGGTGCGTTCTCTTTTCACATCCGAAAGATTTCACGCCGGTTTGCACGACCGAGCTCGGCACGATGGCGAAACTCAAACCGGAATTCGATCGGCGGAATGTCAAGATAATCGGGTTGAGCGTCGATCCGGTCGAGAGCCACAAGAAATGGTCAGTCGATATCGAAGAAACACAAGGAGCCGCACCAAACTACCCAATGATCGCGGACTCCGACCTCACTGTGTCGAAGCTTTACGGCATGCTCCCTGCTGACGCAGGCGACAGCTCGGAAGGCCGTACCCCGAATGACAACGCAACTGTTCGGAACGTTTTCATCATCGGGCCGGACAAGAAGATCAAGCTGGTCCTCGTCTACCCGATGAGCACGGGCCGCAATTTCGATGAGATTTTGCGGGTCATAGACTCTCTGCAGCTCACGGCGAAGCACAGTGTGGCCACACCAGCCAACTGGCAGCAAGGCGATGATGTCATTATCGCCGGCTCGCTTTCAGACGAGGAAGCGCGCAAGAAGTTCCCGCAGGGCTGGAAAGCTCCAAAATCTTACATCCGCATCGTGCCACAGCCGCAATAAATTGCCAGGGCGAGTAGGCGTCATAGTATTGGCGCCTACTCGCCGCTCGTCCGAAAATTTCCGCCCCACCACTCCTTTGACTGCAAGCTCAATCCAGGGCCCTTGCCACCACAAGGCAGAGATCATGCCCGCCAGGAGCTCGCCTGCTTCCTCAACTAAATGCGGAGCTTGAATTCCTTAGTGCTGGCACGATGGGTAGGCCGCGGCGTTCTCGGGTAAGCTGAGACGTAGCAGCCAGTCGCGGTCGATTCGGATGGCAGAAACACCGGGCGTCGATCAGAGGCTACAACTTGGGCCACTGCCCCGCTTCCTCACCCTTTATGGCCTCCTTTATGCCTCCTTCGGCGTAGCCTCTCCATACCTGCCCACTTTCATCGAGACGCGCGGCATTCCAGCCGAGCAGATTGGCTTGATTTTCGCGACAGGCACTGCAGTTCGACTGCTTTCGGCGCCTCTCGCGGGCCGCATGGCCGATCGCTGGCGCGCGCGACGCGAAGTCGTCGCGGCCTGTGCCGTTGGAGCCGCGACGGCAGCCTTGCTCTACCTCTTGGTTTGGGACTTCTGGGCCATCCTTCTTGTGAGCCTCGCGCAAGCCATTGCGCTCGCTCCTCTCGCGCCGCTGACGGATGCGTTGGCCGTGGTGGCTGCCCATCGCCCGCGCGGCGGGTTCGAGTATGGTTGGGTGCGCGGAACCGGCTCGGCGGCCTTTATCCTTGGCTCGATCGCCGTCGGATGGGCCATAGCTTCTTTCGGATTAGCGTCGATCTTGTGGTGGCAAGCTGCGCTGCTCCTTGGAGCAGCCGCGGCGATCGCGCTGGTGCCCGAAATCGCTGCCGAGGCACCGGAAAGCTCCGCAATCGACCGCGAAAGCGCGCGGGTTCTATGGCACTCAACAGTCTTTTGCAAAATGGTGGTCGCAGCGGCACTGATCCTCGGCAGTCACGGCATGCATGACACCTTCGCCATGATCCGCTGGAACGCAGCGGGCATCGGCCCGCAAATCGCCGGTCTGCTGTGGTCGATGGCAGTCATAGCGGAGGTCGTCGTCTTCTTTTTAATCGGGCCAGCGCTCCTCCGGCGCCTGACGCCGTCCGGCTGCATTGCGCTCGCAGCCCTGGCCGGAGCCTTCCGTTGGGCCGTTGCTGCGGTAACTGCGGACGCGTTAGTTTTGGCGTTTATCCAACCTTTGCACGGAATCACGTTCGCGCTGCTTCACCTTGCCTGCATGCGACTTATCGCGACCTACGTCCCGGTCGAGCTCGAGGCAACTGCCCAGGCCATTTACAACACAGTCGGTGTTGGCGCGGCGACAGCGCTGGTGATGTTGATCTCAGGCTGGTTGTTCGGATGGCTGGGTGGGGCCGCCTTCGCATTTATGAGTGTGCTTTGCCTGCTGGCATTGCCGCTGGCGCGCAGTTTGGCGCGAGAAACTGCGACGGCGAGCCGCCAACCATAATTAAATTTGCTCCGCTCGCCTTGGATCAAATTGAAGGCAATTCAGCAAGCCCGGCCACCTTCAAAGCAAACGCATAACTCAAGGCGATTTCCCTCAAGTGCTCGAAGCGGCCCGAGGCACCGCCATGGCCGGCATCCATATTGATCTTGAGCAGCACCAGATTGTCGCCAAGCTTTCTGTCACGCAGCCTTGCGACCCATTTCGCCGGCTCCCAATAAGTGACCCGCGGATCGGTGAGCCCGGCGTAAGCAAGAATGTGCGGATACACTTTCGGCTCGATATTATCGTACGGGCTGTACGATCGAATGAGCTCGAAGTCCTCTGCAGACTCGATCGGATTGCCCCATTCCGGCCATTCAGGCGGCGTCAATGGCAGGTCCTTGTCGAGCATTGTGTTGAGTACGTCGACAAAGGGCACATCCGCGATCACAGCCAGAAATAGATCAGGCGCCATGTTCACGGCTGCCCCGACCAGCATGCCTCCCGCCGATCCTCCATTGGCGATGATCCGGCCCCGGCGGGTATAGCCTTCAGACACGAGATACTCGCCAGCAGCGATGAAATCTGTGAAGGTATTTCGCTTCGTTTTGTGCTTGCCCTGTGTGTACCAGCGGTATCCTTTCTCTTTACCGCCGCGAATGTGCGCAATGGCATAGATGAAGCCCCTGTCCACGAGCGACAGCCGTGAAATCGAAAAGCTCGCCGGAATGGAAATTCCATAGCTGCCGTAGCCATAGAGAAATAGCGGTGCGGAGCCGTCGATCGGCGTCCCCTTGCGATAGAGCAAGCTGATTGGAACCGTTTCCCCATCCGGGGCCGGTGCGTAGAGTCGCTTCGTAACGTAGTCGTCCGGATTGTGCCCGCTCGGCACCTCCTGAGTTTTCCGAAGCACGCGATCGCGGGACTCCATGTCGTAGTCGAAAACCTGCGCCGGCGTGGTCATCGAGGAGTACGTAAAGCGAAGGGTCGTCGTGTCGTACTCGTATCCCGGTGAGATGCCTAGCGAGTAAGCTTCCTCGTCAAAGGCAATGGCGTGCTCGGTCCCGTCAGAGAAACGCCGAACGACGATCCGCGGAAGCCCATCCTCACGCTCAAGGCGAACCAGGTGATTCTTGAAGGCCACCGTTTCCAGGATCAGCCGGCCGGGCTTATGCGGCACTAAATCCTTCCAGTTTTCCATGCCGGGTGCAGAGAGGGGCGCCGTGCAGATGCGGAAGTCCTCCGCACCACCCGAGTTCGTCGTGATGATGAGCTGGTCCTCGTGGTGCTCGACTCCGTACTCGTGGCCGGTCTGGCGCGCTGATATGAGCCGCATCGGCTCGTCGGGTGCATCGGTATCGATCAGGTAACACTCGTTCGTCTGGTGATCATGAGCATCGATGACGATGAACTTGCGTGACTGCGTATAGCCCAAGCCCACATAGAAGCCGGCGTTGGGCTCGTGATAGACGATGATGTCCTGCTCGCTCGGGCTGCCGATGAGATGCCGGCCGACGAACCGCGGGCGCTGGTGCTCGTCGAGGCGAATGTAAAACAACGAACGGTTATCGTTCGCCCACGCCATTCCACCCCGAGTATTGATGATGACATCGGGAAGATCCGCGCCCGTTTCGAGATCTCGCACGCGAATGGTGTAGAGTTCGGACCCTTTGTCGTCGACAGCATAAGCCAGAAGCTTGTGGTCGGGGCTGCGCGCCGTCCCACCAAGCTGCCAGTAGGTCTTTCCCTCCGCTTCCTTGTTGCCGTCGAGCAGGATTTGCTCAGGCCCGCCGCCGCGGGGCCGCCGGCACACCAGCGGATACTGTGCACCAGTCAGATAGCGCGTGTAGTACTCCCAGGGACCATCGGGAGCCGGCACAGAGCTGTCGTCCTCCTTGATGCGGCCTTTCATTTCCTGGAAGAGCTGCTCCTGGAGCTCCCGCGTATCCGCGAGCATCGCCTCCGTGTAGGCGTTCTCGGCCTCGAGATGTGCCCGGATCTCGGCTGGAAGGAGCGAAGGATCGCGCATTACCTCCTGCCAGTTCTCGGCGCGCATCCAGGCATATTCGTCAACCAGCTCAACCCCGTGCCAGACAGACTTGACCGGCTGCTTCTTGGCCTTCGGCGGAGTTACGTGCGTAGGGGCGTCGGTCGGCTTGGAGGGATTGCGAGCGGCAGCATCCATGAAAAACTTCTCCGGATTGTTCACCAGATCAGCTCAAAGGTCTGGCAATTACTTTGTTTCGACCAGGAATGACATTTGTCGTTCGCGCAAGCTATTGATGCCCCTCCTCCGGCCTGAGCTGGAGCGCCACGCCGTTGAGGGAATAGCGAAGCCCGGTCGGCTCCGGCCCGTCGGAGTAGACGTAGCCAAGATGAGCGTCACAGCGAGCGCATCGCACGTCGACCCGGCGCATGAACAGCGCGCGATCCTCATGCTCGATGATTGCATCCTGAATTATTGGCTGTGTGAAGCTTGGCCAGCCTGTTCCAGGATCGAACTTGTCGCGCGATGAAAACAGCGGGGCACCGCAACAGACGCAATGGTACGTCCCAGGTCGCTTTTCGCTGTAGTAGGGATGGGTAAAGGCGCGCTCGGTGCCGTCCTGCCGGGTTACGTAGAACTGCTCGGGCGTCAGCTGCCGCCGCCACTCGGCCTCGGACTTAACGATCTCGGGCTGGCGGCGCGGCGGCTTCTCATCCGGCATCACGGGACCTCCTGTCATCTCTAGCCGGCAAGCATGGCTTGGTGCGGAATGCGCATTCATATATGAAGCCGATCGACTGGATGGGAGCCGCCACTCAATCCAACTGCTCTCCCCGATCCTTTTCATTCCAGACGGTGCGCCACACGAGCGCTCGCCCTCTCTCCGGCGGCGTTTGCCATGTTTTGGCCCGAGTCAGGACCCTTGCTAGACATACGCAACGCCCTCTTCGAGCTTTGAAGACTGTCTCTGCAAACAAGTCATGAGACTCGTGGCACACTTGCAACTGCAGCGACAGTAAAATCTCACATCTCGCCAAATACGTCTGTGCAACTAATCCTGAATTAGTTGGCAAAAGCTTTTGGTTGAGCTTGAGTCAGTATTGACATCCCAACCCATCTGTTGTCCATAAACTCAACCTGCACTGCTCACGCAGGTTGTTGGGACGCATAAACTAGCACAGTACTGAGAGCATTGCCTTCGCGGCCGGTTGTTCTGCTCTCGAAAAACACGTCCGGGGGTTGTGACTGATGGAGAAGAAGATGGACGAGATGGCGAAAACCAAGCTCGTCGAGCTGACGGCTGAGATCATCTCTGCCTATGTAAGTAACAACGAGGTCGTCGCTTCGGAGCTACCGGCTCTCATCCAAGATATTCATCAGGCTCTCAGTCGAGTAACGAATAACTTGCCCGCACCCGAGCGCGAGGAGCTGCGGCCCGCAATTCCGATCAAGCGCTCTGTGACGCCCGACTACATCATCTGTCTCGAGGACGGAAAGAAGTTCAAATCCCTCAAACGCCACCTGCGCACGCATTACAATCTCACTCCCGAGGAGTATCGCGAGAAGTGGGGGCTGCCCCACGACTACCCAATGGTGGCGCCGAACTATGCGGCTGCGCGCTCGGCATTGGCCAAGAAGATGGGTCTCGGCACGCGGCGAGCAACAAACGCTGGCTGATCCGCACTTTGCTCGAGAGCGCCTCCCTAGTTGGGGGCGCATCAGTTTTTTGGGACATTACTTACGATTGAGTGACCGGGCCTTGGCATTTGCCCGCGCCAGCCTCGCCTTGAGAGCTGCAGCTTCACACTTGTACGCAGCAAGGAGGCGGGCGTGGCGCGCAACATCGTAAGTCCAATGCCCACTGATGCCTCGCTGTCTTTCCCGCCGCAGCGCCTTGCGCAGCAGGTCAACCAGACGCTGGTGACCTTCGAGGCTCGTATCCTCAATTTCCCAGGGCCATAATGCCAGCAAACTTGGCAATTCCCGTTTGCGATCGTAGTTCGCCGCTCCAGAGGGGATCTTAAGCGACGGCGCCGTTCTGATTCGGCCAGGTTTGTGATGATGGCGGCGAATGCCAGCCGTTCCCGACCTGCCGACCCTTCGCTCCGCTAACTGCATTATTCTCACTCCTGCCTCGGATGAGGACAGGATCGCCCCGCCGAAGGCAGCGGGGATAACTTTATTGCTCGCAGCCGAATGGCCGGAAAAATTCCTTGGAATTCAATCGGTCCGCTGAAGATGTTAACCTGCTCTTAACCCTACTCCGACTTATCCCCGCCATTCACCTAAAGCCCAGCATCTCTCCGGGGATAGCCCAGCTTGGCCTTATCCTCATTGCGTCCACAAGCCGGAAAGGAACCGGCGAACATCAAGCTGGGGGAAAATCTTCATGCAATCTGCTGCGTCTTGGCACACCCACGAACGCTATCGAGAGGCGTCCGAGGGGAAGGACGAGCTGTGGGATCTCAGGGGCATTCTGGAGCAGATCGTCACTCGCGTTTTTGCCATTGATCTTGACTTAATCCGCCGCCCGACGCGGGGCCGCGCGAGAGTGGCCATGGCACGGCAAGTCGCGATGTATCTCGCTCACGTGGTTTGCGGTCTCACCCTTACCGAGGCTGGTGAGCTGTTCGGACGCGATCGCACGACGGCAGCCCATGCGTGCCAGGTTGTTGAGCGAAAGCGGGAGGATGAGCCGGAGTTCGATCGCGCACTCCAGCTTCTGGAGAACGTCACCAAGGTGCTCGTCTATGCACCACCGAGCCAGGACTGCTCCGACCTGGAGTGACCCGAACCCGATTCCTGCGAAAACATCTGAAGCCAAAAGGTTACCCGATGGAACTACGTGATGGCTGCCCCGCGCCAGCGTGGCTGCGCGTGCTCGCTCACCGGGGCTCCTTTCTCAAGCTCACGTCCGACGGCGCTGAGGCCTACTCTCCCCGTAATCGATTCAGCAAAGCCCTAGCGAAGGTCGACCGTAAACGTCTGGCCGCCGCGATCGAAGCTGGTCTCTTGCGTGACATCGGCGAAAACCGCCTGGGGCCGACGGCCAGAGGCATCGCCGCTTTGCGCGCCGCGCTCAATGAACCCACGGCTGAAAAAGCGACAAAGCCAACCCGACCTTCCTCATCGGCCCCGGCGATCAACGATGCGGAGAGCCCTCTGTCCTGGCTTCGCCGTCGCCGCGACAAGGACGGAAAACCGCTCATCTCGGAAGAACAGTACACCGCGGGCGAGCGTCTGCGAGCGGACTTCTGGTTCGCCCAGATGACCCCGAAGGTCACCTCCACTTGGGACGCCACATACTCAAGCCGCAGGCAGCGTCGAGCCGCCCCGGGCGCAGGCATCGAGCTTCAGGATCACATCATCGCGGCGCGAGAGCGGGTGAGGATGGCGCTCAAAGCCGTGGGGCCTGAGCTGTCCGGCATCCTCATTGACGTCTGCTGCCACCTGAAGGGTCTGGAGGAAGCCGAGAAGGCGGCGGGCTGGCCGCAGCGTTCTGGCAAGGTCGTCCTACAGCTCGCCCTGACACGGCTCGCCCGGCATTACGGAATGCTGCCATCGGACGAGTCGTCTCGCCCAGCCCGAATCCGGCACTGGGGCACCCCGGATTATCGACCAACCATCGACGGTTGACAGGAAGGACCGCAAAGCAACGGAGGCGCTGCTGGAGTCTTCCTTCAGTAGCGCCTCCCACTGAAAGCTGCGTAGCGGTAAAGCTATGGCCTACTTCTTCACCGGCACCGCAGAGCTGGTGCGAACCAGCACTCCGCTGATCGCGTGATGGCTGGCGAGTGTCGTTGTCAACATGCCGCCGGGCGGCTTCTCGCCTGTCCACCATGCCCAGAACTGCCGCCACACATCGGTGACGAAGACCCAACCTTTAGGCTCGTGTGAGAGCGGTACGCTGTAGGGCGCGTAGGTGAACTTGTACTCGAAGAACAGCGATGCGCGCCCGAGTGGGATCTCGATGCCAGCCAACACCTGCCCTGCAAAGCCGGCGAACTGATACTCGTAAGTGCGCTTACCAGTTTCAGCGCGTAGGCCAACCTCCGTGTGGGGAAACGATGCGCCGCCCCCGAGGCCGAAGTAGGGCCGCACCGGCAGAAGGGACCAAGGCAGCCGAACCAACCCGTTAAGGGTCAGCATGTTGTGGCCGTGGCTGAACTCCAGATGGGTAAAGACATCGCCGACCTTCGCGCTCGGCGGCAACGGCTCGCCGTTCAGCACCCCAGAGAAGGTCGCCACGTCGTCCTTCACAGCGATCGCCTTGGCGTGCGTGAAATCGATCATGGTGCCGGTGAGCGCGCCAGGCAGCCAGTGCTGTGTCCGGAGGCCGTAGTAGATCGGGCTCTTGAATGGTCGACCAATCCATTCGAAGCCACTGGCTGTGAAGTCCGTCAGGCCGGGATTGACAATGCGCACAGCGCTGGGATGCGTGTAGGAAACACCGCCATAGCCGCCGAACTTGTGCTCACGTCGCACAGCGCGCTCGGCGTCAGGCGCTGCACCCGGCTCTGCCGTTGCGGCGCGCTCCTCCGTTTGAGCATCGGATGAGACAATCGACGGAAACGGACTGTTCGACACCCAAACCACGAGCGCAGCGAGCGCCAGCACCACACCGAGCCCGTCGCCGCCGATCAAACGCCTGACACCGGCAACGCGGCCCAACTCCACGTGTGCGGCGGTCATGATGTGTCCCCCCAGTAATGATCGCGCCGTGACACCCCCGGGAAAGCCCGGTAGGTCGAATATTGCACACGAAAGCGGCGCGCGCTTTGCTCTAGATCATCGAAGGTGAGGCTGCTAGCCGCATCAGCATCCGACGCACTGCGACAATCTGCGGTGCGTCCCGCGTCAAGAACTGGGGACCGGTGTAGCCCCACCAGTCCCAGCAGGCCTGCGGATTGGCCGGGGTGCTGCTCACTTGCGGGAAAAGGACGATCAGGCGGTTAGTGTCGGCCCAATTCAGAAAGCCGGTCTTGGTGATGAATGCGTCCCCCACGGCAGCCGTGTTCTGATTGCAGCCGTGAAAGGCAATGTGGACCCGGCACCCCGCGGCATTCCGGCAACCCGGCGCGATGTAGACTGTTCCTGTATCGGCCAGGCCGTGGCTGCCCAGGTCCTTGAGGAACTCGCCCTGGTCGAAGGTGATGACCTCGCCGGTTGGCTTTTCGGTCCTCGGCTCAAGGGGACCATAGATGTGCTGGAGCAGTGCTCCCGCCATGTCGTAATCGCAATCGACGATATAGGGCGATGCGGTCTCGTCGCATGCCAAGCCGGCCTCCTCAGTGACGAAGCCATGACCTGCCGGCAAATCGTGCACGAACATGATTTGATCATCGCCGATGCCAATGGTGCGGTAGAACTCGCGCGCCGCAGCGACGATGGCCGGAACGACCGTGCGGTCCTCGCGACCCGCGAAGAGATAGACACGATCGCGTCTGGCGGTATCGATCGGATCAATCCGGTCCTTGGCTGCGAGCTGATTGGCGCGTTGAGCGAGCCATTTCGGGTCCGGAATGCCCCAGGCCTGCAAAGCGTTCAGCATACAGCCGTTCATCGCCCGGGACAGATTGATGAAGGCGGTTCCAGGACCGGGCATCACATCGGCATATAGGCTTTCCGCGCAGCCCCACGGCCCTCCCGCGATGATCCCTGCACCGATGACATCGCGCCCATGCGCGAGCTGGAACTGCCCCGCCATGTAAGCGCCGGCAGAAACGCCGGATACGGACGTCTGATCGATTTGCGCTCCAACTGCCGGCAGCCTGTCACCGTCCTGCTCTCCGCAAGCCGCAAGCAGTGTCAAACTCAGCAGTACGGTCAGCAGCCGGATGAGGTACGCCAAGCTCATGCGCGTGCCTTTCGATGCCATCCACCGGAGCCTACCGCGGCCGCGTGCAGGTTGGCCAGACGGCAATCTCCTTAGCCTTTTCGCGCCGCTTAGGATGTTGAATGTCAGTGGAGACGTATGCTCACCCGGTCGACACGCCCCTTGGCGTCGGTCACCGTCAGCTTCACGAAGCCGCGCCCCTCAGGCTCCCAGACGACATCGCGGCGGTGCGATTCGGAGGGGATCGGTTGCCCGTCCACCATCCAGGTCAGCGGCAGCACGCCTCCGTCCGCCTTGAGCAATAGCAGACCATCCGCATCACCGAGGTCCAGCTCAGCCCGATCGGGCGGAAAGGCGATCTGCACAGGCGGCTCGAGGTACGCTCCGACAGCGGAGGTGCTCTCACCCGGCTCCGCAAAGCGCCGAAGCGGCGGAGGTAGTGCTCCGCCCGACACCTGCAACACGCCGGAGGGCGGGGAAGCGAGAGGTACCCGCTTCACTCCGATCCGTTGAAAAGCCTCGAACAAAAGAGGCGCTGCGGCGAGCCGGCCTGTTAGCTCCGGGGTCGAGGTGCTGTCTGCCCTGCCGACCCAAACCGCGACGGTGTGGGCCCCGTCGAAACCCACAGCCCAGGCGTCCTTGTAGCCATAGGAGGTTCCCGTCTTATACGCGATTGCGCCGCCGAGACTACCGGAGGGTGGAGGAGCAGATTTGAGGATGTCACCCACATACCAGGCCGCAACGGGCGACATCAGCCTCTTTGGAGACGCCTGCGGCTTCGGCGGCCCAACCTCGCCATCATTATAGCGGTGGCGGAGCTCGATGGCCTCGCCGCCGCGAGCGATCGCGACGAAAAGGGCGGCCAGATCCCGCAAGCTCAAGCCGACGCCGCCGAGGGCGATGGCAAGGCTTGGCTGCTCATGACTCGGTAGAGCCGGCTCGACGCCGACGCTGCGAATTCGAGCAATGAACCGCGCCGGACCGACCGCATTCAGCACCTTCACGGCAGGAATGTTGAGGGAGTGGGCCAGGGCCTCCCGAATCGTGACCGACCCGCGAAAATCCTCGTCGAAGTTCTTCGGAGCATATTGTCCGAAGCGGGTCGGCCGATCCTCGATCAGCGTCTCGGGATGCGCGAGACCAGCTTCAAAGGCCAAACCATAGATGATGGGCTTCAAGGTGGAGCCCGGCGATCGGATTGCGCCGGTCATGTCGATCGCGCCGAACCGCCCCTCGTCGAGATAATCCGACGACCCAACGTGAGCGAGAATTTCGCCCGTGTGATGATCAACGACGAGCATCGCAGCCGATATTCGCCGGCCGAGCGCCCTTGCATGCTCCCGTGCCAGCGTCTCGAGTTGAGCCTGCAGCCCGCGGGAGAGCGTCAGGCGGTGCAGGTTGCGATGAGGTCGTTCGCGCACCTCCGTTTCAGAGGCGTGCGGCGCAAACCGCGGGAAATCGCGGCGAGACCGCGGAACAGGCTCCTTGCGCGCGCGCTCGAACTCGGCCTTCGTGATAAGGCCTTCTTCGGCCATGCGGTCGAGCACGCGATCGCGGGCCCAGCGGGCGGCATCCGGGCGGCGGTCTGGCCTGCGCCATTCCGGTGACTGGGGGAGCGCAACGAGAAGCGCCGCCTCGGCGATCGACAGCCGCCGCGGCTCCTTGCCGAAATAAGCGAGCGATGCTGCCCGCACGCCCTCGAGGTTGCCGCCGAACGGCGCAAGCAAAAGATAGAGCTCGAGAATTTCTTCTTTCGACAGCTGCTGCTCCAGCTGGAGAGCACGGACGGCTTGGCGCCATTTCCCGGGCAAGGTTCGCACGTGCTCGCCATCGAGCAAGCGCGCCACCTGCATTGTCAGCGTCGAGGCACCGGAGACGATGTGCCCGTTACGAACAAACTGGTAGGCGGCCCGAGCAACGGCCAGCGGATCGATGCCCCAGTGTTCCCAGAACCGGCGATCCTCATAGGCGAGCAGCATAGAAATGTAGCGGGGGTCGACCTCTTCGACCTTGACGGGGAGCCGCCAGCGGCCCTCCGGGGTCGTGAACGCTCTAAGCAAGTTGCCGTCGCGGTCCACGACGGTGGCCGAAACCTGCTCCACTGCCGAGAGCGGGGGCGGTCCCAGCGTGTACATGGTCAGACGTACAGCGCCGAAGACCGCCAGCACCAAGACCAGGAGGGCTGAACCCATCAGGATGAGCCATCGATCCCCCCGAGTCTTGGTTCGTATCGCTTCGTCCACCGCAGCTATTCCCTCGCCGTGACCTCCAGTCTGCCGGATGCCGTCCGCGCAAAGCGCTCAGGCCGGTACATGTCTTCAACCGTCGCCGCGGGGTGCACGTAGCTGCCCGGCGAAACCGCACGCACCATATAGGCGACCGTGAACGTTACTGGCCGTCCGCTCCCGCTCTCCTGGCCCTCGTTAGCGCCCAGATCAAACGCTGCAACGAACCGATCGTCCCGGAACTCAGTGTGCTCTGGCTGCAGGGATGTCCTGAGCCACGGGAAATTCCTGAGATCCGCACTGTCGATGAGACGCGGATTCTCGATTTCCAATCCGGCCGGGAGACTATCGACGAGCAGAATCCGTCCACGAACATCCGCCTCGACCTTCAGAACAACGACGAAACGATCGGTTTGCCGAACTTGTCCAGCACCTCCCGTGGCACTTCCGAGTTCGATCGGAGTGCCGTCGAGGGTGTAGAACGCGCGGTCGATCTTGAAGTTTCGGGCGATCGGCGGCTCCGGCGTCATGGCGGCTCCGTTCACAGACACCATGACATCGACAGCCGTCTGCCCTTCGTTGCGGACGACGACGTCCCCCGCGCGGATTTCATCCGCACCAAAGGTTCGATTGAGGACGCCAATGTGCGCCACGCCGTTGACCGAGAGCCGGGCATCGCGGCTCTGATCCATCAGCGCCCGGGCGGCGAGCAGCAGCCACGCCTGCTCCTGAGTGGATGTGTGGGATCTGGAGGCATACGTCTGGCTAAGCGTGGCGACCAGAGGCTGGGCATCATTCCACGCCGTACGCGTTTCCGAAGCCAGCGTGACTAGCGCAGCTCGGTCGCGAAGCAGCGAGCCAAAGTCCCGCCGATCGTTGCGATCGGCTGCGTCAGCCGAGGCGAGAGCCTGCCGGAAGACGTCTTCCGCACGCGCCCGATCTCCTAGCATCGCCAATGCTGCAGCGAGCTGCGCCTTGGCGAGCGGCGTGGCGAAACGGTCAAGGCGCGTATCCGCGTAATAGCGGACCTCGCCAATCGGCGCCCGGCCATTGCGGGCCAGAACATAGAGCGCATAGGCCCGGTCCTCACCGCCGTGCTCGAAGTCCTGTGCGTAGTTGACGAAGTTCTGCAGCCGGTCGAGCGCCAGCTCGAACGCTTGCGGCTTCACGGAGAAGCCCTGCTCGCGGGCGCGCGTCAGGAACTCCGTGACGTAGCTCGTCAGCCACATGTCGCCACCACTCGGCCCCCAAGTGCCGAATGCGCCCGAGGAATCTTGCATCTCGAAGACGCGTGCGATCGCATCTTCGATCCGTTGTCTGAGCTCGTTGTCAGGTGGCAGCCCAGCCGTGACCGCGAGCTGATTGGCATAGAGCAACGGCAGCGCGCGGCTGGTCACCTGCTCGGCACAACCGTACGGATAGCGATCGAGTTGCGTCAGCAGCCCAGGAACATCCAACCCAGCCGCCTGCCCAACGCTGACAGACACCCGGGTCAGGACGGGGATGAAGTCGGATAGGAGATCAGCTCCGAGCGTGAGGCTGGCACCGGGCGCCAGCTTGCTGATGGTCACTCGACGGATGTCGCCGGCTGGCGGCTTTACCTCGAGCGCCAGGCTGCGTCGTATTTCGAGCCCGTCTGGTCCGGCAATCGCGATCCTGTACTTGGTCTCACCGACGTGTTCCGGCGCGATGGTGAAAAACTCGCTCTTGCGCTCGTTTGCGGCCAGCGTCAGCTCGCGCTCGGCCAGTGTCGTTAGGCTTCCATCCGCGACTTCCTGCTCAACCGTGAGCGAGAAAGGTCCGGTGACGCCTTCAACATTATGCAGATCGACCTCGAGCCGCGCCTGATCGCCCAACGTCAGGAAGCGCGGTGCTGAGGTGATCACGGCCACCGGATCGCGCACCACAACATCTGCTGATCCGTGCCCGACCTTGTCGCGAGTCCAGGCGACAGCCATCAAGCGGACAGTGCCGTTGAAGTCCGGCAGGTCGAAATGGACCTGAGCAGCACCATCGGGTCCAACACGGACGATGCCGGAGAACAGAGCGACCGTTTGCCCGTCAGGCGGGCTGCCCTGCATCCCCATACCGGCTTCCGCATCTCCGCCGGAACGCAACCGGCCACGCTCTGCGCGCATGCCGTCGATGAGCCGCCCATAGTAGTCGCGGATTTCCGTACCGAGACGGCGCTGCCCCAGGAACCAGCGCTCCGGCGCCGGTGCCTCGTACCGCGTCAGGTTGAGGATGCCGACGTCCACGGCGGCCACTGTGACACGCGCCTCTTCCTCAGACGCCAGCCCTTCAAGCTTGATTGGCACCGTAAGACCTGCGCCGGACCGCACCTGCGGCTGAGCTTCCAAGGAAACGTTCAGCGTTCGTGCGCTCTGGTCCAGCGGCAGCCATGCGACGCCGATCGCCCGGCTTGGCATCCGCTTGGCCCGCTCATCCATCGGCCTATAAAGCATGGCCGTGACATAGGCGCCGGGCCCCCAGTCACGCTCGACGGGGATCGTCAGCTCACCGCCTCCTTTCGGCAGCTCGACTTCCTGGCTCGCCAGCAAGCCATCGCCCAGAACCGCCACGAAGGCGCGGCCACCGTACCGATCCTCGATCTTGATGCGAGCGACGTCGCCGACGTTGTAGCTTGGCTTGTCGAGGGCGATCTCGAGAGCCTCTGGACTGTCCGTCCCTTCCTCCGAGTACCATCCGGCCGTGAAAATGGTGCTGGAAGCTGGACCACCCGCATCGGCCGACGCGACCTCCAGACGATACCGGCCCCAGTCGACCTGAGCCGCAATGCGCGCGGGCTTGTCAGCGTCGATATCGATGACGCCGCTCGCAACCTTCTGAGTGAGCGTGATCGGCTCATAGGCCCAATAGCCGTCGCGGTTGTACCACTGCCATCTCTGCTCGAGCCGCACCAGCTGCCACTTGGCACCCGCCAGCCCCGCCCGCTCGCCGTTGCTGCCGAGATGAATGACGTCGAATTCGGCTATCGTTCCTTCGCTAACCCGACCATCGCGGAAGAGTGGCTTCAGTCCGATCCGTGGCAGCGGGACCTCGAGGGGCAAAGTGACGCTTCGCTCGATGGTACGGCCACTGGGCTCTCTGAGCCTCAGGAACAGTTCAGCCTCCAGCGGCCGCGCTGTCCGCGGAACCGGCGGCAGCATGACTTGAAGCTCCGCGCGGCCTTCGGAGTCCGTGCTCGGAAGCCCGTCGATGGCATTGCGCACGGGGCTGACTGTGTCGTCCGCGAGGCCGAATTGATAGTCTGGGTAGGCCGCGAGACCACCCGCCGCCGGCCTCACGACGATGTCGCCCTCGATGGCGAGACCAGCGGCCGGCGCGCCATAGAGATAGCGCCCCGAAACTTTGACGACGCCTGACTGCCCCGGCCTGAGGGCCTCCGCGACCTGATCAATCGTCATATCGAGGCGCTCGGGAAGGAAATCCTCGACAAGGAAGGCTACGCTGGTCAGCGGGTCGTCCAAAGGATCGGCGTGCAGCCGCGCGCGCCACGTCCCCGTCATGCTCGACGGCGCCAGCCGAAGCGTCGTTGTATGACCACCGAGCTCGTCCTGCGTTAACGGTACCCGCGTGTGCTCGACACCATCCGGCCTGGTGACGATGAGAGTGACCGGGACGCCGGAAGCATTACCAGCCCGATCTCGAACCAGAGCGGTCAGGTGCACATCCTCGCCTGGCCGATAAACGCCACGCTCCGTGAACAGAAATGCATCCAGCGGACCGGGGGCTTCCCGCCCCTTCACCCCACGATCGGACAAATCGAATGCCGACGTCGTGAGGTCGAGAAAGGCATAATCGCCGCCGTCACCTTCCGCGATGAGGAGCGCCGGTGCCAGACCGCCCTCCCCGCGCGTCAGGCCGCGCTCGAAGTGAACGTGGCCCGCTGTATCCGTCCGCCCCTGCCCGAGGACCTCATTGTTCCGCGCCACCAGTCGCACGGCGACGTTCGCAACGGGCGCAGTGGTTGCGAGCGACCGGACGAAAGCATGGATGCCATCGTCCCCGGTGAAGGTGGTTAGCCCCAAGTCCGAGACGATGAACCACTGCGTCGCAAACGGTCCGTACTCGTCTTTGGACTCGGCGGGTCTTGCGACCAGAGCGTAGGCGCCAGGCTCCAGCTGGGGCACCGCCTCTCCGACCGGCAGCGCAGTCGTCACCTCCTCATTGAGACGCATGGGGACGTCGAGCGTGCCCGTGAAAACCCGCACGCCCTTGGTCTCGCGCATCTCGTCGAGGTCCCAGCGCGAAAGCTGTCGTCTCAGGTCACCGTTGACGACGGCTGAGACAAGGCTGCGGTCCACAATCCGGTAGATCTCGACAGCAACCTTGTTGGTGTTGACGGAGACGACCGGGATGCCTGCTTGGCCGCGGCTCGGCAGCACATAGCTGCGCCCGGTGAAGCGCACGAACGGCGACCGGTCGCGAACGTAAATGGAAAGCTCCGCCGGCTGCTGCAGGGACTCATCAACCTCCGACGGCAACCCCGCCCGCACGAGCACCTGATATCGCTGCCCGTGGGAAAGGCCCTCCACGCAAAGCTGCGAACCTTCGACCGCAATGGCTTGCGGATCCTTCCCGTCGACTGCAATGAATTTCGTCAGATCCTGACCGCGGACGATATTCTCGGAGAATTGAAAGCAAACCCTCGGCTGGGCGACGTCCTGCTCGACGGTGTAGTCGACAAGGCGGAAGCCGTGCTCGGCCCTCAACCTCTCGTACTCCTGCCGCACCTCCGGATCTTCGGAGATGGAAAGGCTGATCTTCAAAGCATCCAAAGCCGGCCGCCAAAACGATCGGTACTGGAGAGCACGACCGAGCACTGCCAGCGCCTGCGCTTGCATGGCCGGGCTCGTTGCACGCTTGTAAGCAAGGTAGGCCGCGGCGCTCGCATTGGCGGGCAGCTCGTAACGCTCGCTGGGATGATTTGGGTCGGGAGATGTGGCCAGGAGGGCTCGCGCGAGCAGCAGCCATGTCTCCGCGTTCTCCGGGGCAAGTACAGCAGCCTGAGCGAAAGCGCTGGCCGCTGCCCTCACATCTCCCGCATTCAGCGCCCTCCTCCCGTGAGCGATCAGGTCTTGTCGCGGGCGCGATCCTGCTGCCGTCTTGGTCGCCAGCTCGTTCTCGTAGCGCTGGGCCTCTCTGGCGATCTCCGGATGTGCGAAAGTAGTAGTTTGAGCACTAACTTGTTGTGCCGGAAGCCAAAGGACGACGAGGGCAAAGAGTACGAGGCGCAGGAGTTTGGTCATGGCACATCCCTCGCGAGCAATCCGTCCAGGCCAAGCTTTCCGGCACTAGGGGCCTGACCTTACACTCGCTCAAGTTGCCCTGACCGAACAAGGGGCCTTCTGAGAGACATCCCTTGATCCAGTCAACTTGCGCCAGTTGCCGCTCGTTGGCCCGGACTTAAGCAGATGTGCGTGGACCGAGCTTGGGACCGGATTTTGGCGAGATCAATCCGACGGGGTGGATGAGATGCGGACCAACCTCGTCATCCATTGCTGGCGACGAACGCTCGAGCACGGGCTCGGTTGCCTGCCAGAGGCGCTCGAAAAATACACTGGCGCGCTGTGCGATTTCGGGATCGTCGGGAGCGTAAAGTTCACACGCATCGTGGTTCAGCGGATCTCGCCGCATGCTGTCACCGATCCAACTCGTCGTTGAACCGAGCACAAGTTGCTCATGGGCTTCGAGAAGTCGAATGTCCCGCGCCCAATGCACTTGGAGCGACCAGTCCGAGACCCGGCAGGCTTCGGCGATCTGCACCGTCTCAGCCGTGCCCAAAAAGGCGAATATGGCGCGTACGGCGAAATTTTTGAGCCGGCCACTGGCACCAAGCGTGAGAACCGTTCTGGCAACGGGGCTTTCGGCAGATCGGGCAATGAGCAGACACCTGGCTGCCGCCGGGCTTTCTTGGGCGAGTTCTCCCGTCATTTCGAGGTACTGGAGCAACAAGCTCCTGATTTTTATGTGCTTTTCTTCACGTTTGACGAGGCCGGGCTGAGGAGCAACTTGACGGGACATGTGCAATCCTCTCTGGCACGCACCGAGGGCTGGCGCTGCCGTCGACTGGGTGATTGAGCACAATTAAAGCGGGAACGCGGTTAATGATTGATGAGCGGCCGCGCGACTGTGGATCACGATCGCGATTGCTCATACGAAAGCCGCAGTGTCGTCATCCGCTTGCCATTACAGGCTGGCAATCCCGAACTCTGAAAAAGGCAGGAAGGCGACGACATCGCCGCGCTTCACCTCCGTCACATCCTCTGGGATGTCGATCAGGCCATCGGCAACCCTAAGGCCCGTAATGAGGCCCGAGCCATCGCGCGCAAACTTGTCGACCGCGAGGCCTTCCGGGGTCTGAACCAGCATTCCGCGCCAAAATTCGCGCCGGCCAACCTTGCGGTTGGGGAACTCGAAAGCCGCCTTCATCGGCCACCGCCGCGGCTCCGGCCACGGAGCGCCGGACAGCCTGCGTAGCAGCGGCCATACATAAATCAGAAAGCAGACAAACACCGCAACCGGATTGCCGGGCAGGCCGATGACGATGCTGCGGCCAATCTGGCCGAACATCATGGGTCGTCCCGGCTTGATGGCGAGCTGCCAGAAATAGCGCGAGCCGAGAGCCGCGAGTGCGGCACTCATATGATCCTCGTCGCCCAGGCTCGCGCCTCCCGACGTCAAAACAACGTCATACTTTTCGGCCGCACGTGCGAGGCGCGTTTTCACCTCGTTAGCATCGTCGGGCCAGATGCCGAGGTCTTCGGCCTCGCAGCCCGCAAGGGCGGCAAGACCGGACAGCATCGGCGCATTCGCATCATAAACTTGGCCAGGGATCAGCTCCGCGGAGCCAGGGCGGATCAGCTCGTCACCAGTCGAAACAATCGCAAGCCGCAAGCGTGCGAAGCAATCGACCTCACTGAGACCAATGGAGGCGAGCGCGGCGAGATCCTGCGGCCGGATCACGTGACCGGGTGAAAACAGCACCTCTCCTGCCCGTACGTCCTCACCTGATTGGCGCACATTGGCGCCTGGCTTCAGGCCGCCGGGAATGCGGACCTTCGGCGGGTGGCCGGCTGGGGTTTCGACCCACTCGCAATCCTCTTGCATGGCGACAGTGTCGAGGCTGGGCGGCATCGCAGCGCCAGTGAAGATCCGAACAGCCGTTCCGGCTGGCGGTTCCATTATGGTGTGGCCGGCCGCGGCCCGCGCCGAGATCTCTAGTGTTGCGCCACTTGACCGGTCGTAGCTCCCGTAGGCGAACGCAAATCCGTCGACGGCCGAGTTGGTATGAGCGGGGACGGGGTGAGGGGCAGAAACAGACCTCGCGATGACGCGGCCGAGACTTCTTTCCAACGGCACACGCTCAACCGGTGCAATGGGAGCAACGCGTTCGCGCAACAGCGCGATGGCCTCGCTATGGAGCATGCGCTCCTGAGCAGGCCTGAAGCAGTCGTCGATGAGTTTGCCGGACATGAGAACGACGCGTCCCGCGGCCTGGAAGGCTCATCCTCCCAGAACCCCAACGACCTCATACACTATGACGGGACGAGCGTGACGAGAAGCGTCGGGCGACAATTCGGCAAGCCATGCTTCGCGGCATACCGCACGAAATCGAACCACACCGCTCTAGAGTGTCTGCATGAGGATGAAGAGACCGACGCCGATCGCAGGCCCCAGTATCGTGGCAAGCAACATTACAAGCAACGGCTTCGCCGTCATGACACTACCCCGCAACAAACAAACTCCGCTCGATGGCCCCCACCTCTCGAGCGTACTGACTTGACACGTGCCGCACGCACCAGCCCCCTCGGTGCCGACACGTACTCAGGATACAGTCAAACTCAGAATAATGCACCTCCAAATTGCAGAATCGCCCCTGGTCTTAGCGGTTTCTTCAAGGACCGCCTACGCCGCCTGCAATCTGCACGGGAGATATCCGAGATTTGGTTTGACTTCACAAACTTAATAAGACGTGTGCAAGTGGTTCATTACAATCCGAACCCGCGACCGACACCGATTCTTCCGTTCCCGGAAAAATCGAATCGCGTCGACTGCGACTGTTTTGCAACAGTTCTACCCACTTCGAGCCTAAACGGGTCGGACGCTAGTTCGATCGCGAGCTATCTCATCTCAAAAAGCGGAAGCTGCCGTTCGTCCTGGTTTTTGGTCTCGTAGGCCAGTTGCTCGATACGGTCGAACGGCACCTGCTCGGCGCTGATCAGGGACCTCTGGGCTTTTAATGCGCGCACCACACCTTCCTGCACGAGGTGGAACTCGCCGACGGTCTGCCCTGGCAGCACAGCGGCCGGATCGAGGCCGCTCTCGCTCTGGAAAGCCGCCTTCAGCTTGCGCAGCGCCGTATCCTCGCGGACGCGGCCGATGAACCAAGAGGTGATCTGGTCGCGGCTCTTGTAGTCCAGGTCGCCCGGTGACTGCGTTGCGAGCATCAGTCCGAGCCCTGCAGAACGGGCGCGCTTCAACAGGCTTTGAAGCGGCTCGGCAGTTGCAGGCTTGGAGTTCGCCGGTATGTAAAGGTCGGCCTCGTCGAACATGACGACAGCCTGCAGCTCGTCATTCGGATTGCGCTGGCAGAAGCGAAGCGCCTCCGACAGAAACTGCGCTACCCAGAACAGGATGTTCTCGTTGTCGCCGAGGAAGCCCGTGTAGATGATCGACAGGCGCGTGCGCCCCGGTCGCGCATAAGGACCAATGCCAAGCAGCGACTCCATGCGGAGGCTCTCGCCACCACCCTCGAAGAGAGCCGAGTTGCGGTGGCGGAGACTGTCGAGCTGGGCCACTAGGTCGCGCCGCAGCTTTCCCGACGGGTCCATGCGCTGTGTCAGGTCCGTCAGCTCCGGGTCCTCGTCCTCGAGGAGATAGATGAGGTCGTTGAGCGTAACCTCTGTGCGCGACCGGCTCCCGAGAATCTTCAGCGCCACGGACAACGTGCCGGACTGCTTCTGGTGCGTTGCCGAGTTCTTGAGGTGCAGCATATCCCCGAGCGCGGCCGCGGACAGGTTTGCCAGAAGCTGCTGCTCATGCTCCGGCAGCTCGCTGATGCCATTCGGGAGAAGCGTAATCGAAATCGGCCTGCCAGAGGCGCGCCCGGGCGTGTAGACAGCCACATCGATCGATTCCGCGAGTTTCTTGCGCTCCTCGCGGCGATCATGGAACTCGTTATCTGTATGGCACCAGACGTCCGGATTGGCGTAGCTGCAGAGATCGCCCTTGCGGTCGAGCAGCACCGCAGGAATTCCGCTCAGCAGAAGTTGCTCGATGAGACTGAGCGCCAGTGTGGTTTTGCCCGAGCCGGAGCCGCCGAGCACGGCGGCGTGCCGCTTGAGCACGTCGCGGTTAAGGGTCACCGGCTTGCCGCTACCGATCTCCCGCCCAGCATAGATGCTCTTTCCGTCCCCGCCGTTCTCGTCGAGGATTACCGAGAGCGGCAGCATGTCGTCGTTGGCCGGTAGCGGCTCGGTTCGAGCCGAGGAGCCCCAGCCGATCCAGTCGGCCCAGCTCCATCGAGGCGGCTTCTCCGTCACAGGCGGAATCGGAGGCGCAGACGGCGCTTCGGACGCCGGCTGAACCGTTTGCACCCCATCCTCCTCGAGCTTCGCCAGCCTCTCACGCAGCGAGCCATTGCTGGCCGGCTGCGGCTCCGGAAGTGGTGTGCTCGCTGGGCGTACCACTGAGGTGGTCGACGGCAGCACTCCCGCGGATTGGCCAAGAAGATCGAGCCGCAAAAGCTGCACTATTGGGATCATGCCCGACAGCAGCTTCGCCTGGGCAAACCAGCGCGCGAATCCGGGATCGTAACGGTGATGGGCGTGGAACTCACGCACCATCAACATGCGCTCCCAATCCGGGATCGGCACCAGCAGCGAGCGACCGCCACTCTCGCGGAATTTGCGGAATGCCTGCGCAGTCTGATTCTTCCGGTTGGGCGGGAAATCGCTGGCTCGCAGCATGAATGAGGCGCGCCCGCCCATGTTGCTCAGGACCTTGTCGAGCTGGCGCTTGAGGCCGCCGCCTTGGGTGGGCCGGTTGCAGAGGAAGACGCGTGAGTCGAACGTCAGCCCGCTGCTGTTCGGGCCACCGTGAGTCACCGAGAGATCGATGGTCGGGACATCGTCGGCCACTTCCAGGCGCTCGATCCGGAGCTGGATCGTATCGCTCCACTCGTCGCGCGCGAGCCCCAGCGCGGCGACCAAGACATCCATCAGCTCCTGATCATTCGACGGGATCTCTGCTTCCGAGGCCTGGGTGAACCTCTGCCAGAGATCGCGATAGTCGAGCTCCACGGCTGGTTCAGGTGGAGGCTCGTCGTTGCTCGCAGCAAAGCCCAACGCGGCCGCGAGCGTAGAGATGAACCCAGCCTTATGTTCAGCCTCCTCGCGCTCGGTGTCGTCGGCCTCATTGGCCTGGTGAGCCCGCAAGCGGTTCTGAGCGTGCTCGAGCAGCCGCCGGGTCGAAAGCCCGCCGAACTCCTCGAAAAACTGGGGGCCAAAAAAGGCAGCCGGATCGGGGAACGTCGGCCCCCCCGCGCGCCGCGACGCCTCATGCTCGAGCCGCTTGGCAATTATGAGCCGCGCCTCCTCGGGCGTTCGGGTCTCCAGCAGCGCGACCGGCCCCGCCTTCTCGATGCGGTCGATGTAGGACTGCGCCAGCACGCCCCGGACCTGGCCGTAAAAATCTTCAAGACAGGAGATGAGAATGATCGAGGTCGGAACGCGGTTGGCGATTTGAATGAGGTCGCGCACCGCTTTCTGGAATCGCTCTTCCGCATCATCGAAGAAGCGCAGGTCCTCGACCTGGTCGATGCAGAAAACCAACGCCGCGCGGTCGACAGTCCACATGAGCTTGCCAAGCGCCTCGATGATCTCGAAAGCGCGGCCATCGCCGCTGTTAGGATCGAGTGCGGCCACCGCCGCCTGGGACAGCTCGTTGAGCTGGCGGCCCTGCAAATACTGGCGCACGCGCTGGTCGATGCGTGGGTCGCAGCGCTGGAGATAAAGCAGCGCCCGGATGACGTTGACGTCGAGATCCTGGTCGGCAAAGGCGGAACTGGCAATGATGTCATCAGCGATCCGCAGGATCAGCTTTGCAAGCGCGAGCTCGTCCATGCTCGCGTCACGCAGCTTCTTCAGATCCCGCTCAGGGACAACATCTGCGGACGCGACCAACCGGTTTGTCAATCGAGCGAGCGCGCTCTCCCCGCCGTTGTCCGGATCGTAGGGTTTCTCTAGCGAGGCGATCAGACGACGGAGGTAGTAGTCAGCATAGCTCGCCACGTCTGGCGTCATCTGGGCATAGCCGAAGTAGGCCTTGCCCTTGCGGTGGGCATTGGTCCTCAGTGCCCGTAGCAAGTGAGTCTTGCCCGCGCCCGATTGGCCGTGGAACAGCAGGATGCGCGCTTGCGTGCTGGACCCCTGCGCCGACGTGACAGCCTCCAGTAGATCGTAGAACTTGCGGCGCGCCTTGAAGTGCACCTGTTCGACGTCAACCGGGTCGGCACGCCAGATGTCGTCCTCCCACGTGATCGAGTGTTCGAACGCCGCGGAAAGGCTGTCGACGGAAAGCGCGGTTTGCGCATTCGACTGCATGATCCCCAACTTCCCCAAAAACGCGGACAGATGGACTCCGTCACCCGTTTTCGACTCTGATGAAATGCCAGACGGTGTTCTTGTAGGCCACGGCCGAGTCCTGAAGCTCTTTCAAGCTTCTCTTGTCCTTCAGGTCGGCGTTGGCGAGCACGATGTGGCCAGTACGATGCGCCTCCGCAAGCATGGCCTTGAATTCGATTTCGGTGAGGCCCCACTCCGGATAGGTCGCCTGAACGTCCTTCCACACGTGCGAGATGTACGCCTTACGGTTGCCGGGCCACCCCTCGGCGCGCGCACTCGCTGCTCTGCGCACGACCTCGGCAAAGCCGTTGAGATCCGGCCGGTTCGCCGCAGCAGGACGCGCACGCGCCTGACCAGGCGCAGTAATCGCTGGTTGTGCAGGCGCCGTGCCCTGGTCATTTGCGGGCTTGGGTGACAGCTCCTGCACCACTCCAGCGGGTGAGAACGATTGCGACACAAAATTGCGCAGAATGGCCGTACGCAAGGCATCAGCATCGGTCTGGAATGCCCCCACCTGCTCGGCCGCGAGCGCGGCGACGAGCCGGCTGTCGGTGCCGAAATCTCGGGGCCGGTGCGACAGCTGACCGGCGAGCAGCCGGCCGGCCTTGGCGGAAAGTCCGGTCCGCTGCCCGATGCTGCCCTTCAGCGTGTTTCCGAAAGCCCGCTCCAATGCCACCACGGCGAGCGCCTGCCGGAGACGCGCCGGACTCGGCGCTCCGCGAATTTTCAATCCGTAGGCACGCTGCAAAATGGCAGCCCTCAGGCCGTCGGGTTTGGCAAGGCGCTTGATGCGAGCCGCAGTTTCTCCCTCGAGTCCTAATGCGCGCGCAATGAGGCGGACGTCCCGGATCTCGCCCCAGCCGCGGGGCAGCGGTTTGCCGCCAAGCTCGTTTTGCACAGCGTCGCGACCCGCGGCGGTAAGCTCCACACGATTGCGGGTCACACCCGCAAATCCCTGCATTGCAAGGGCGGCGATCGTCCGTGAAACGGTATCCCGCCAGGCCGCGGGCGCGAGCTTGTGAGAAACATAGGGCGCTAAATCGCGCACGATCTCTGCCTGTGTCGCACCATTCTCGATGGCGGCTCGCGCCAGCACCAGAAGGTTGATCGCCGATGCTGCGGTATCGGCCTGCGGTTCTGCCAACACGGCTATGCTCATCTTTCTCGACCTCCGGGCCGGTAAAGACCTCGCCGTTGCATCGGGCGACTGAGCGCGGGCAAACGCCACCCCTCGCGCCCGCCGGATGCGCGAATCAAAGAAGACCTTAACGATTTTGAGGATCTGGACCCCAGTGCCAAGTGCAAATCGGCCCCGGTTAGTCGGGTATATCCTCGTTGAGGCGGCGCTCTGATTACGGAGTGTCAACAAGCTGCCGCGTCGTTGCCCCACTCACGACAAGGTCCTGAGGCCAATTCCAAGCTGCTGACGGGCAAGGTGAAACGAGAGTTTCGCGCCGGGCGCGCCAGCTGCAGGCGCAGAAGTTACCAGCCGTTAGCGTTAACGCTGCCTTAACCGGCTTCGGAGATTCTGCAAGCTGGTCCGCTTCGGAGCGGGAGTTTGGGATGTACCGCGTCGTGTTGCCACTCTTCCTCGCAATGGTGCTACCGGGGTGCAGCCTCGGCTCGGTGCCACTTTCATTCGGCTTCGGCGGCTCAGAATCGAACTCTGCCTCCGCCACAGCTCCCTCTTTCGGGATGCTGGGTGATGGCGGGTCGACCCAGCGGCCGTCGAGCGGCTCCTCCGGCCAACGCGTTGCGAGCCTGCAGGACCATGCACCCAGCAACTCGTTCGGGAAGCCGTCCCCAGGTGCACTGTCGGGCCGAGATTATTCGGGGACCCGCCTCGACGCCGAATACGCTCGCAAGGTGATCAACGACTATCGCAAGAAGCATGGTTTGAAGCCGCTGCAGCTGAGCCCGGAGCTGACCAAAGCGGCCAAAATGCACTCACGGGATCTCGCCCGCTGGGATCGCATCTCCCATTATGGCTCTGACGGCTCCAATCCATGGGATCGGGTGAAGCGTGCGGGCTACAATGCACGTGTGGCGGCCGAGAACGTCGGCACCGGACAGGCGAGCTTCGACGAGGTCATGAAGGGCTGGAAGGCGAGCCCGGGCCACAACAAGAACTTGCTCATGGCTGACGCCAAACACATGGGGATCGCGCTCGTCCACGATCCCAACACAGAGTTCAAGACCTTCTGGACCCTCGTGCTCGGCGCGCCTCAGTAAGGCAGGACCCGCTCGAGATTGGTCGGGTCCACTGGATCAGCTCACCGTCAGTCCAAGCACTGGTAGCGCACAGGAAGCGTGCAGGCCGGGTCCGAGGGAAGCGGCGGCTTGGCGTAGATTTCGAAGTGCTGCCATCTGCGCGACGAGAACGCATTCCGCCCGGACACGCAGCCCACCCGAACAGGCTTCTTGCTATCGCTCTCTCGGAGAGCATCTAGGAATTCTGCCCTGTGCTTCAGCTCTATGAACGCCAAGGCGCGTGGTGTCGCGTTCAGCTGATCAAGCACGCGTGAGCCTGTCGTGATGGTGGTTTCGATACCCATGAGAAAAACTGCGCTCGGCTCCGAGTAGCCGGCAATGATCGGCGGCTCAGGATAACAGGAACGGACTGCGTCCCTCACCTCCGCCAGTCGCACGCTCGGCCATACCGGCGAGCTGGGCGGCAGGATTATTGCGATGACCAACCAGTAGGCGACGGCAGCACCGGCGAGCGAAAAACTCGTGGATGCGAGGGGACTACAGTAGGGCCAAGCGACGGCGGTCGCCGTGAACAGGATCATGACCGCGGCCGCAGCGATGACGAGCTGCGCGCTCAATGGCTCGCCGACCGACATGTGCAAACCAAGCGCCGCACTTCCCAGGAAAATGCCAAGCAAAATCCACGCGATACGCGACCATAGGGGAGCGGGGACTGGAGTTGGTGTGCCTGTAAGGGGATTGTCCGTGATCCGCATCGCCACTGCGACCGCCAAGGCGGGCAGCACGTATTGGACCATGTAAAGCGGAGGCTTATTGGAGATGATCTCCAGCACGGCGATGTAGGGCACGAACCAAGCCGCAAGAAATCGCACGACTAGCTTGTCTCGATTCTGCCAAGCCAGCTGGCATGACGCCCAGACGAGCAAAATGCACGGCAGGAGGCCGACCCAGGCCATAAGGATGTAGCTGCCTGGAAAAGCCCGGTAGTTCATGGACTGGGAGTCGGCAATGAGCGACAGCCAGGCCACGAGGGAGAGCACTGGATCGGGCGTCGGATCCGCAATGGAAAGCCAAAACGAGAGCGGCCATGGCAGAGCTATAAGGATTGCCAGTAGCAGGCCGAGCAAGTGGCTCGGCCCGCCGAACCAGTTCAGGCTTCGATCCTGAATAAAGAGGGCGAGTAGCGTTGCTGCCGCAAGAATCGGAACAATGAACGAGTTGAGCAGTATCCCAGCTCCGAGGGCTATCCAAAAGAAGAGCACTGCGCGGTTGCGGCAAGAGCTGGAGAGCCTGTCCCGGCCAACGTAGAGACGGGCGAGACTCGTTTGCACAGCAACGGCAGCTGCCAGCGCACCAGCCTGAGGTAGAGCAAGCCTCGCCTGAATGGCCAGGAACAGTGAGTGGGCCACCAGCACGGATGCGCAGAAGGCCGTCTGGTCTCCCACGATGCTGCGCATCCCGAGGAACAGGAAGAGTACCGCGAGTGTTGCCCCGAGCAGGGACGGTAAACGGTAGGCCCAGATCGCGTCATGCGTCTCCGGCCCGAAAAGCTTGGCGGATAGAGCCTGCAGCCACAGAATGCCGACGGGCCTGCCGACCTCGGCGCCTTTCTGATCTCGCGGCACGAGCCAGTCGCCCGTTTCCAGCATAATCCTGGCCGAGATTGCATAGCGCACCTCTGTCCGGTCGACCGGCGGACGCGAGAACACGCCCGGCACGAAGAGCACGAGGCACAGCAAAATCAGCAGAATGGATGCTCGGGAGCGACTTTCAGTTGACCAAGCCAGCCAGCGGCTCAGCTTTTCGTCGTAAGATGTAAGCAATCGGCCCGCTAGCATCTGCGCACCAACCTCTAGCTGGCGATGGCAGGATGGCGGGCTTTCACGCAGCCCTCCTCGACGACACTTTCCGCGCGAAGCTTTGCCGTATGGAGAGCATGGGCCGATCTGCTGACTGATGGACGGCGCGACTTTAAACGATCTGAAACCGCCTGCAAGGCACGAGACGTCTACGACTCGCCGTAACGATCAATTGTGCAGCTTTCAGGATACAACCGAGGCGCCACAGCTCCGAGCACGGACCGGCACTAGCCGCTTCCCCTAGTTGGCGCTGGCGCCCGATTGCGACTGTGCGGCAGCTGCAGCGGATGTCTTGGCCTTGGTGGCGGCCTTGCGGGTACCGCCCTTTTTCGCCACACGCGCGGGGCGCCGGCCGCCGCAACTCCAGGACGTTACGGTATCGCGCACGCTTACGACCGGCTTCGGATCGCTCGAGACCGGGAGGGTGTCGAGCGATGGAGTGCCGAACAACATCTTCCAGCCATAGGTCGCAAACCCGTGGTCGAGCAGGCTGGAGGCTCGCAGCGCACGCTCCTGCCCGGAAGGCTCGCCAAACACGACCACCATGAGCTGCCGGCCATTTCGTGTCGCGCTCGCCACCATGTTGAAACCGGCGTCGCAGATGAACCCCGTTTTCAGGCCATCGGCACCCTCATATGTCTTGAGGAGGCTGTTGTGCGTTCCGAGCCGACGCTTGCCGATCCGAAACTCGGTCTGCGTCCATAAATGGCGGTACTCGGGAAAATCACGAACAATCGCCATGGACAGCTTGGCCATGTCGCGGGCTGTCGTGACCTGCTCGCTCGCCGGCAATCCATGAGGGTTGACGAAGTGCGTGTTTGTCATGCCGAGCCGGCGCGCGGTGGTGTTCATGCGCTCGACGAAATCTTGCTCGCTCCCCCCGACGGCTTCGGCCAGCATGACCGCGACGTCGTTTGCCGATTTGATGATGAGCGCCTGCAACGCCAGCTCGACACTCATCTGCCCGCCGACTGGCAGGCCGACCTTGCTTGGAGGTTGAGCGTGGGCAGCTTCGCTGGTCGTGACTTTCGTTTCGGGGGTGATGCGACCGGCCTTGAGGGCTTCGAAGACCACATAGGCCGTCATGATCTTCGTCAGCGAAGCCGGATACCACTGATCATCAATATCCTCGGCATAAAGCACACTGCCGTTAACGGGCTCGAACAGCAGTTTCGGTCCGGCCTGCGCGAGTGGAGCGGCGAGTCCCATTAAGCAAAGCGCGACCAGAACGGCCCGGCTCCAGATCATCCCGTCTCCTGCTCCAAAGTTCAGCCCCTCTGCCGCGGGCCATCATTGTGCTGAGGTCCGAGACCACCACCGGCGGGCAAGATGCCTCGGAGCATTCAACTGCAGCACCCTTGTCATACCGCCAAGACGTTAACGTCCGCCTCTCCGGAGGTCTACCGCCAATCGGTCACAGTCTTACGAGTGGCACTTTCCCACAACACGCTTAAACCCGTGCTCACCTTTATGGTCTTCTGGTGACGAGGGAGGCGGACTCAAAGGCGAGGCCAACTTGTCTTTCGGACCACCCAACGGTCCTCGATCCAAGCACTCAATATGAGTTGGATTGCATCGCGCTCGCTGAGTCCCATGGCATCGGGACCATCAGCGGAATCGTAATCAGTTTGGTGCCCCAGGCCCGACTCGAACGGGCACTCCCTTGCGGGAACCAGATTTTGAGTCTGGCGCGTCTACCAGTTCCGCCACTGGGGCGTGGGGCGGCATCATAGTCGTCGCGATCCGGGCGTCAACGCGCCGATTTCGAGTGAGGCCCAGCCGCGGCACCTTTGCATTGCTGGATTGCCCAGCGACCATATCGACCGGGCCAGGAACCAACGGCTGGCCTGCCCGTTCCGATGCCACTTCAGTTGCTGACCCAACCGGCGGACCGCATCGAGACGGAGCCTATCTTGAGCAACGCACGGCCTCCCAATGACCTGCCTGCCTCGGAGGTGATGTTCATTCGCCGAATCGTCATCGTCTCGGCGTTCCTCGCGCTCGGCGCGGCGATCTGGTTCCTTTCGGACATTCTGCTCCTGGTCTTCGCCAGCATCCTGCTTGCCGTCCTGCTGCGGTCCATTGCAGACCCTCTGACCCGCAAGCTGAACGTGACGGACGGTTGGGCCCTGCTGTTCTCCGGTCTGGCAATCTTCATCGTCCTCAGCATCGGCATTTTTCTGTTCGGATCGCAGATCAGCAGTCAGCTCGGAGAGCTCATCGAGCTCCTGCCAGCGGCAGCAGACCGGGTTCTTCAGGAGCTTGGCTTCGCACATGTGCAGGATCTCCTCACCGGCACGGTGGTCGGCAACCTCCTCTCGACGGCCTACGAATGGGGAACAACAATCATCGCGGTGTTCACCGGTCTGCTATTCGTGATTTTCACCGGGATTTATCTATCGCTCGATCCGCAGACCTACCGAAACGGTCTCGTGATGCTGTTTCCGCCGAGAATCCAGCCGGAGATCCGCGAAACGATCGATGATGCCGGCCGCGCCCTCGGCCTGTGGCTCGTTGGTCAGCTCCTCGCGATGCTGATCGTAGGCGTCCTGACGGGACTCGGCCTCTGGCTGATCGGCCTGCCCTCCGCCTTCGCCCTGGGCTTTATCGCCGGACTAGCCGACTTCATCCCGATCGTCGGCCCAATTGCAGCTGCCATCCCCGGCCTCCTCGTCGCGTCCGGCCAGGGATTAGATATGGTGATTTGGACGCTCGCCGTCTACGTCATTGTCCAGCAGTTCGAGTCTAACCTGATCCTACCAGTCATCGTCGGTAGCACGGTGAAGATTCCGCCTGCTGTCGGACTGTTCGCCGTGATCGCTCTGGGGGTGCTCTTCGGGCCATTGGGCGTGCTGTTTGCCTATCCCCTTGCCGTCGTTGCCGACGTCGCCGTTCGGCGGCTCTACGTCCGCGAGACGCTCGGCGAAGAGGTCGAGATCAGCGGTGAGGTGAAGTGAGCGCCTCAAGCCGCGGCCGGCTGGCGGACGGCAAGGCGGGCGATGTCGGACATGATCTCGTTGAGCTGAAAGTCCTTTGGTGTGTAGACCGCAGCCACGCCCATGGCCTTCAAGGCTGCCGCGTCCTCCGGCGGGATGATGCCGCCGACGACCACCGGAATGTCATCGATGCCCTCTCGGCGCATCCCTTCGAGCACTGCTCGCACCAACGGGACGTGAGAGCCAGAGAGAATGGACAGTCCCACAACGTGCACGCTCTCCTCGAGGGCCGCGCGCACGATCTGGCTCGGGGTCAGGCGGATGCCCTCGTAGACGACCTCCATGCCGCAATCCCGCGCCCTGACGGCGATCTGCTCGGCACCGTTGGAATGCCCGTCGAGCCCGGGCTTGCCCACCAGCAGCTTGATCGGACGGCCAAGCTGCTCCGCCGCTACCCGAACCTGCGCGCGGACGGATTCCAGGCCGGCCGTGCCCTCCGCGGCCGCCTGGCCGACTCCCGTCGGCGCCCGGTACTCACCGAAGATGCGCCGCAGAGTCATGCCCCATTCACCGGTGGTTACGCCAGCTTTGGCGCACGCGATCGACGGCTCCATGATGTTGCGGCCTTCCCTGGCGGCTTGCTCGAGCTCCTTTAGCGCCCTCGCGACCGCCGCTTGGTCGCGCGACTCGCGCCAGGCCTTGAGCCGGCCGATCTGCTCCGCCTCCACCTCCGGTCCGACAGTCTGAACGGCATTCTCGCCGGCCGACAACGGCGACGGCTCCGTCTCGGTGAACTGATTTACGCCGACGACGACCTGCTCTCCGGATTCGATCTTCGCCACTCGAGCAGCATTGCTCTCAACGAGACGGCGCTTCATGTAGTCGATGGCTGCTACCGCGCCGCCCATGCCCTCGATGGTGGCAAGCTCCTCCCGGGCCTCGCGTTTCAGCTCCTCAACCTTCCGAGCAATCTCCACCGAACCGTCGAAAATGTCGCCGTACTCCAGCAAGTCCGTCTCATACGCCAAGATCTGCTGCATTCTGAGCGACCACTGCTGATCCCACGGCCGGGGCAAACCCAACGCCTCGTTCCAGGCCGGAAGCTGGACGGCACGTGCGCGCGCATTCTTTGAGAGCGTGACCGCCAGCATCTCGAGCAGGATACGGTAGACATTGTTCTCCGGCTGCTGCTCTGTGAGCCCCAGCGAATTGACCTGCACGCCGTACCGGAACCGGCGATTTTTGGGATCCTTAACGCCGTAGCGCTCGCGCGTGATCTCGTCCCAGAGATCGACGAACGCGCGCATCTTGCACATCTCGGTGATGAACCTGATGCCTGAATTCACGAAGAACGAGATGCGGCCGACGATCGTCTCGAACGTCTCGGCATCGACCTCTCCCGAGTTCCTTACGGTGTCGAGGATCGCGATGGCAGTCGCTAGCGCGAAGGCGAGCTCCTGTACCGGCGTGGCGCCGGCCTCCTGCAGGTGATAGGAACACACATTGACCGGGTTCCACTTCGGCACCTCGCGGCAGGAGAAGACGATCGTGTCCTTGGTCAGCCGCAGGGATGGTTCCGGCGGAAAGACATAGGTGCCGCGCGAAAGATATTCCTTGATGATATCGTTCTGGATGGTGCCGGTGAGCTTCTCCCGTGGCACTCCCTGCTCGTCTGCAACCGCGATGTAGAGTGCGAACAGCCAAGCAGCCGTCGCATTGATCGTCATCGAAGTGTTCATGCGGTCGAGCGGGATGCCGTCGAGCAGCGTACGCATATCGCCAAGATGGGAGATGGGCACACCCACCTTCCCCACCTCACCCGCCGCCAGCTCGTGGTCGCTGTCGTAGCCGGTCTGGGTCGGCAGATCGAAAGCAATCGACAGGCCCGTCTGCCCCTTCGCGAGATTGCGGCGGTAGAGGGCATTGGATTCAGCCGCCGTTGAATGGCCCGCATAGGTCCGGAACAGCCAAGGCTTGTCGCGCCGCACCTGTGGCTCACGCCCCTCAGAGTCTCTCGTAGCCGCCATCGTCGTGTGTTCCTTCGCACATGCGAAAGGAAACGTTAGCGCAACGTGCGGGATCCGCAACCGTCTGGAGGCCGCGGCGCACTGAGCGAGCTTCGCTGCGGGCAGTCCATATCTCCCGCGGCCAGCGATTGTGCTAAGGCTGTCTTCTCCGCACCAGCCATTTCAGTGCCCGCCCCGGAAGTGAACCTCATGTTGCGCCGCCTGGCCGAGTATGCCTTCAACAATGCCTACCTACTGCTCAGCGCGATGGGACTGTTCTGGGCAGGCAATCAAGTGCTCGGGCGCGCTGCGGCCGGCCACATTCCCCCGATTGCCCTCGCGTTCCTACGCTGGACGTTTGCAACCGCCATCGTGCTGCCCTTCGCCATGCCTCACCTCAGGCGGGACTGGCCGGTGGTGCGGGAAACGTGGCCCCTGCTGGCCTTTCTCGGTGTGACCGGAGGCGGGGCGTTCAACACGTTGCAGTATATCGGGTTGAACTATACGACCGCCCTCAACAGCCTGGTGCTGAACTCAACGGCGCCGGTCCTGATCGCCATTGCCTGTGTCTTCCTCTTCAACGACAGGCTTACTGTCCGGCAGGTGATCGGAATATTGATTTCGATGGCCGGAGTACTGGTCGTGATATCGAGGGGCGAACTCGGTGTGCTGCTGACCCTCAGCCTTAATCGCGGTGACCTGCTGATCCTGTTAGGTATGGTGACCACGGCCATCTACACAGCGTATTTGCGGCTACGGCCCCGCATAGAATGGATCACGTTTCTTTTCTGGATGTTTCTGGCGTCCGCCCTATTCAATTTGCCGCTCGTATTGATCGAGATGTTTGTCTTCGGGAAAATCATTCAGCCGACGTTGTTCACCTTCTTGACCGTCGGATACGTCTCGATATTCCCCAGCATTCTCGCTTATTTGTTTTTTGCACGCGGAGTCGAGCTGATCGGGGGTGTGCGCGCTGGCATCTTCATGCACCTCATCCCCCTTTATGGCGCGCTGCTGGCGATCTGGCTCTTGGGAGAGCCTCTCGCCCTGTTCCACGTCGTCGGGTTCGCGTTGATTTTGGCGGGTGTAGCACTAACGAGCCGCAAACCATGAGGTTTGCGGCTCGAAAAACCGTCGATCCCTTCGACCGAAACTACTGCTGATTCGAAGGGGGTGTCGTCGTTTCAGGCGGCGATGTCGTCTTCGGCGGAGTGCTTTGCGGTGCCGGACTCGTCGTCTCAGGCGCTGTGGTCCGCGGAGTCGTCGCCGTTGTTGTCGGCTCATCTCGCGGGAACAACAGGGCCACGAGTAGCACGACCACGACGACCGCGCCAATCAACCACCATATTCGGCTATCCATGCCGGCCTCCAAAATTTCACCTGTGTCCGAACAAAACGTGCGCAGGGCGCGGATGTTCCGGACGGCCCTGAGGTCGCACTACGGAGGATCGGCTCATAATCGCAGTGCAGCACACGCTCGCGCTTTCAACTCGCGACTAGCTGGCGAGTTCCTAGCAAGCGTTTGGTGGCGCCGAAGCCGATGGCGGCACTGAGCATGCAGGCAAGCGCCTGCGCATTTGGCCCACGAAGATCCTGAACCATACCCTTGCCAGGGCGTTCCGCATGTGAGGATTACCCAGTGCAGCGATTGGGGGCTGGAAAGCCATGGCGCGAAAGAAGGAGCAACGGAACGCCAAAGAAAAGAAGGTCGAAAGACCTAAGAAAGCCGTGCGCGGCTCGCGCCGGATGCACCCCGCCGGTCCTCATGCGCGACCCGAGCTGACGGACGATGCTGCTACCCCAGGTACCGGTGCCCTTCCCGACGTCAGCCCCGACACAAGGGACGTCGATCCCGGCGTCGACTGAGTTGAAGTCGGGCACTGAGATCAACATTTCATGGGGAGTTGCGTTAATCGCGGACGAACCTCGATGGATACGAACATCCCGTCCTGGATGTGGTCGGAAGCCTGCGAGATGCTGGCGCGCGCTGAACGCCTTCATCAGCAGCTTTTCCATCCGCAGTCGGCGAAGGCGCGTCAGCCCTGCTGGCGGCCGCCGGTCGACCTTCTCGAGACGGACGAGGAGGTCCTGGTGTTCATTGCCCTGCCGGGGGTCGACCCTGACCAGGTTCAAGCTGTCATCCAGGATGGCGACCTCGTGATCGCCGGCACGCGCGTCCTTCCCGCTGCTTTCAGAACGGCAGCCATCCATCGGCTCGAGCTGCCCCAGGGGCGCTTCGAGCGCCGTATCCGCCTGCCGACGGGCAGCTATCGTGCGGTCCGCTGGTCCGCGAGCCAGGGTTGCCTGCTCATTCGCCTCGAGAAAGCTGGAGAACTTTGATGGCTGAGCCGGAGGCTCCTGAAGAAACTCCGAAGTTGAAAGAGCTCCCAAGTCTTCCGGAAGACGCTCTTATCATTCTCCCGGTGCGCGATCTCGTGCTGTTCCCAAGGGTCGTGCTCCCAATCAGCATCGGGCGCCAACGCTCAATCATGGCCGCCCAGTATGCGGTCCGTGAGCAACGGCAGATCGGCGTGCTGACGCAGCGCGATCCGGAGATGGCGGACCCTGCACCGGTGGACCTCTACCGAATTGGTACCGTGGCCAATATCGTCCGTTTCGTGACAACTCCGGACGGCACGCACAACATCGTCTGCCAAGGCGAGGAACGGTTTCATGTCACTGAGTTCCTGAGCGGCTGGCCGTTCTTCGTCGCGCGTGTGCTGCGCATCCCCGACGCGGAGACGCGCACGCCCGAGATCGAGGCCCGCTTCCTCCACCTTCAGCGACAGGCCATCGAGGCGCTGGAGCTCCTGCCGCAGGCGCCCAAAGAGATGATCAGCACGATCCAGGGCGTGACTTCGCCCGGCACGCTTGCTGACCTCGCGGTGGCCTACATGGACATACCAACCGCGGAGAAGCAGGAAATCCTCGAGACGGTCAATCTGGCCGTACGCATGGATAAAGTTTCAAAGCTGCTGGCGCACCGCATCGAGGTGTTGCGCCTGTCGCAGGAGATCGGGCGCCAGACAAAGGCCGCGCTCGACCAACGTCAGCGGGAGATGCTGCTGCGCGAGCAGATGGCCGCCATCCGGCGCCAGCTCGGCGAGGCCGAGGACACCAAGGCTCAGGAGATGGCCGAGCTCGAGCAGGCCATAGCTCGAGCCGGCATGCCGCGTGAGGTGGAGGATCAGGCCCGGAAGGAGCTGCGGCGCCTGTCACGCATGCCGGAAGCGGCGGCCGAATACAGCATGGTCCGCACCTACCTCGACTGGCTGGTCGAGCTGCCCTGGAAGCTGCCCGAGGAGCCACCAATCGACATCGAGCAGGCGCGCAAGATCCTCGACGAGGACCACTACGGGCTCGAGAAGGTCAAGCGGCGCATCATCGAGTATCTCGCCGTCCGCAAGTTGGCTCCGCACGGCAAGGCGCCGATCCTCTGCTTCGTCGGGCCGCCGGGTGTCGGGAAGACGTCCCTCGGGCAGTCGATCGCGCGTGCCATGGGCCGCAAGTTCCAGCGCGTCAGCCTCGGTGGCGTGCATGATGAGGCCGAAATTCGCGGCCACCGGCGCACCTACGTCGGCGCTCTGCCGGGCAACATCATTCAAGCCATTCGAAAGGCAGGGTCTCGCAACTGCGTGCTGATGCTCGACGAGATCGACAAGCTCGGCGCTGGCATCCACGGTGACCCGGCCGCCGCCCTGCTCGAAGTGCTCGATCCCGAGCAGAACAGCACGTTCCGGGACAATTATCTCGGCGTGCCGTTCGATCTGAGCCGGGTGGTCTTCATCACCACGGCCAATATGCTCGACACGATACCCGGCCCGCTCCGCGACCGTATGGAGGTCATCAGCCTTGCCGGCTACACGGCCGACGAAAAGTTGCAGATCGCACGCCGTTATCTCGTTCAACGCCAGCTCGAGGCCAATGGCCTCCTGCCGGAGCAGGTCGAGATTACGGACGCGGCGCTGAAGGAGATCATCCAGCACTACACGCGGGAGGCTGGAGTCCGCAATCTCGAGCGGGAGATCGGAAAGGCGCTGAGATACGCCGCCGTGCGCATCGCCGAGGGCGATAAGTTCCCCATCCGCATCGACGCCGAAGATCTTCACGGCATCCTCGGGCCGCCGCAATTCGAAAACGAGGTGGCGATGCGCACCAGCGTGCCAGGCGTCGCCACCGGCCTGGCCTGGACCCCAGTGGGTGGCGATATTCTCTTCATTGAAGCGACCCGCGTGCCGGGCAACGGCAAGCTGATCCTGACGGGCCAGCTTGGCGAAGTCATGCGGGAAAGCGCGATGGCGGCGCTTAGCATCGTCAAGAACCGGGCGGAAGCGCTTAAGATTGACCCGGCCCTTTTCGAGAAAAACGACATCCACGTCCATGTGCCGGCCGGCGCCGTCCCCAAGGATGGGCCAAGCGCGGGCATTGCCATCTATCTCGCCCTCATCTCTCTGCTAACCCGGCGCTGCGTGCGCAATGACACAGCCATGTCGGGAGAGATCAGCCTGCGCGGGCTCGTGTTGCCGGTAGGCGGCATCAAGGAAAAGGTTGTGGCAGCCGCCAGGGCCGGCATCAAGCGCGTTCTGCTGCCTGCCCGCAACCGGAAGGATTACGAGGATATCCCAGAGGAAGCGCGAAGAGACGTGGAGATCATTTGGATCGAGCACGTCGAGGAGGCGGTCGATGCAGCCCTTTGTGCCGAGGAGGAGAAGGCTGCCGAGACGCCACGTGAGCCGGAGTCAGTTGAGGCGGCGGCTGAACAGCCCCACGCAGGACAGGCAGCCGAATGATATTCGGTCAGAGTTGTGTGCGTTTGCGCAGTAGCATCCGACCACGCCCCACTGATTACGATGCCTGGAGCCCGAACTCCGCGGCGAGAAGCTTGTAGGATTTGCGGCGCGCCTCAGGATCGTGCGACCACGTCACGATAGCAACCTCGTCGATCCCTAGCTGATTTGCCAAAGCACGGATCCGCTCGCCGACCTGTGCGGCTGTACCGACGAAAGCGGATCGGCGCATTTCGGCTAAGCGAGCTTCCTCTTGTGGCGAGAGTTCAAAGGGCAAGGGAGCATCGGGATGCTCGAGCGGTCCGATCAAACCCCGGTCTCGCGCTAATCGTGACTTCGCACGCGACGTAAAAAGCCATTGTGCCTCCTCGTCGGTCTCGGCGACGAGCGCCAAAAGGCAGATAGTCGCCACAGGCTCGGGGTGGCGCTGGCTTGGCCGGTAGAGCTGGCGATAGATCGCCAGCGCCCGCTCCGTACCGACTCCGTCAGTAATGAAGTGGGCAAAGGCGTAGGGAAGTCCGAAGTGGGCGGCGACCTGTGCGCCATAATCCGAGCTGCCCAGCATCCACACAGTGGGTGCTGTCTCTCCCTCGGGAAAAGCTCGGACTTTGCGGAAAGGATGAGCTTCTGGCAGGGGCTCACCCGTGACCCAGGCGATCAAATCGCGCACCTGATCCGGAAATTGAACCGTCCGCATGGTGCCAAATGGATTGAGCGCCTGCGCAGTGAGGCTATCGGAGCCTGGCGCACGGCCGACACCAAGGTCGATACGCCCAGGCGCAAGCGCTTCGAGAACGCGGAACTGCTCGGCCACCTTGAACGCGGAATAGTGCGGCAGCATCACGCCGGCGCTGCCGATGCGGATCGACTTCGTCCGAGCTGCGATGGCTGCAATCAGAATTTCGGGCGCGGTGCCGACGACAGTTTCGAGGCTATGGTGCTCCGAAACCCAGAAGCGGTGATAGCCGAGCGACTCGCACAGCTGCGCCATCGCCAGTGTTTCCTGGATCGACTCACCGTGGGGCCGCCCCTGGATGGCGACAGACTGGTCAAGGACAGACAGGCGAAGCATGAGCAGCACCTCTTGTGCCGTCGGCAATCTTTGGAGGGAGTTATCCAAAATTGCTGGTTCTGCGAAGACTTAAGGCTCCCCGGAGCAAGAGAAGCTGAGGCAAGCGGGACTAGCCGGCCTGAGCCCCGTCCTTCAGCAGCTTATAGTTGATGGAATCCACCAGTGCTTCGAAGCTCGCGTCGACGATGTTCGGAGAGACACCGACAGTGAACCAACGTTCGCCCGTCGCCTTATCAAGGCTTTCGATCAGCACGCGGGTGACCGCCTCCGTGCCGCCCGTCAAAATGCGGACCTTGTAATCGACCAGCTCGACATCCTGAATGTGCTTCTGATAGCGGCCGAGATCCTTCCGCAGGGCTCGGTCGAGCGCGTGTACGGGACCGTTCCCTTCGGCAACGGACCACAGCGGCTCGTCATCCCCAGAAATGTAGACGCGGACGGTCGCCTCAGAGACAGTTACCAGACGTCCCACTGCATTGTGGCGCTTCTCGACCATGACGCGGAAGCTGTCGACGGTGAAATACTTCGGCACCTCCCCGAGCATCCGCCGGGCCAGCAACTCGAACGAGGCCTCTGCGCCTTCATAGGCATAGCCGACGGCTTCCCTCTCCTTGATCACCTCCAGCAGCTGGCCGATGCGCTCGTCGTCCTTCGGAATCGGAATGCCGAGCCGCTCCAATTCGGCGGCTATGTTCGACTTCCCAGCCTGATCCGACACGAGCACCCGCCGGCGGTTGCCGACGCTTTCTGGGGCGACGTGCTCGTAGGTCTCTGGCTCCTTGAGAATTGCCGACGCATGAATTCCGGCCTTCGTCGCAAACGCCGCCTCCCCGACGTAAGGAGCCTGCCGGTTCGGTGCGCGGTTCAGGATCTCGTCGAAAATTCGGCTGACCTGCGTGATCCGCATCAGCCGTTCTGGTGTCACCGCTGTTTCGAAGCGATCGGCGAATTCCGATTTCAACAGCAGCGTCGGGATTATGGAGGTGAGGTTCGCATTCCCACACCGCTCACCGATACCATTCAGCGTGCCTTGAATCTGACGAACCCCGGCCCGCACCGCTGCGAGCGCATTTGCGACGGCATTTTCGGTATCATTATGGGTGTGGATTCCAAGGTGCGTGCCCGGGATGACCTCCGTCACTTCGCGGACAATTCGTCCAATTTCGTGCGGCAACGTTCCGCCGTTGGTATCGCATAAGACCACCCAACGGGCGCCGGCTTCGTACGCCGTACGCGCGACTGCGAGTGCATATTCACGGTTGCCTTTGTAGCCATCGAAAAAGTGCTCGCAGTCGATCATCACTTCGGTGCCGGTCTCACGAACGGCGCGGACCGATTGGGCAACCGATTCCAAATTCTCTTCGTTGCTGATGCCGAGCGCTACGCGCACGTGGTAGTCCCACGATTTCGCGACCAGGCAGATAGCGTCGGCACCAGATTGCAATGTCGCCTGAAAGCCGGGATCGTTCGATACCGACCTCCCCGCGCGTTTGGTCATGCCAAAGGCCGTGAAACGTGCATTCTCCAGCTTCGGCCGTTCAGCAAAGAATGCCGTGTCCGTGGCGTTTGCGCCCGGATAGCCGCCCTCGATGTAATCGATGCCGAGCCCGTCCAGCAGCTCCGCGATCCGGCGCTTGTCTTCGAGAGAGAAATTCACCCCCGTTGTTTGCGCGCCGTCACGCAGAGTCGTGTCGAAAAGATAAAGGCGTTCGCGTGACACTGTTCGGTCCTCAGATGACATCGAAAAGACGGAGCGCAAGGACGACCGCCGCGATGATCACGGCGATCTTCAGGATAACGTAATAGATACGGTGGCGTTGAAACGGTGGAGTGGCATCGGGCTCAGTCATTGTTTCTCACTCAGGATAATGGCAGACCGCCTCGACATTGTGCCCATCGGGATCGATGACGAAGGCGCCGTAGTAATTGGGGTGATACTGCGGGCGCAGCCCTGGCGCTCCGTTATCTTTCGCACCAGCCGCAATGGCAGCTTTGTAGAACGCATCGACCTCAGCCCTGTTGACCGCGTGGAACGCGATATGGAAAGGGCTCGTCGGACTCTTTCCGGCGGCAATCCAGAATTCGGGTTTGCAGCGGCCAAATCCGGCCACGCCGCCAGCAGGACTTGGAAATTCCATTTGCAGTTTTATGCCGAGCGGCTGCAACGCTGCCGAATAGAAATCCTTGGCGCGGGCGAAATCGCTGACCTGCAGACCGATGTGATCGAGCGTGGCCGCGTTGTTCGCATTATTCATAGCGTTTCCTCCTTCAGCGCTTGATCTCCCAGGTGGTCACGATTTCACCCGTGGCAGGATCCTTGGAATCCTTGAGCTGAACACCCATGGCCGCGAGCTCGTCGCGAATGCGGTCTGCTTCGGCGAAGTTCTTGGCCTTGCGCGCCGCCAATCGGGCGCTGATGCGAGGTTCGACGATGGTCGCGAGTTCTTGACGCTTCTGTTCGGCCCGCTCCCGCTCGCGCTTTATCGTCTCGCCAGTAAAGCCAAGCAGCGCCAAGGCGTAGCCAAGGGCACCACGTTCTTCAGCATCATGCAGCCGGTGCAGCTCTGCAATGGCTTTGGGCGTGTTCAGATCATCGCACAAAGCCTCAATGACCGGCTCTGCTTTCTGTCGATCAGCGTCGGAGTATTCGCTCGCGAAAGGGAACCAGGAGTCGAGAATGGTAAGGCTTTGCTCCAAGCCTTCGACCGTCCAGTCGATCGGTTGCCGGTAATGCGTCCTGAGCATATTGAACCGCAGCACTTCGCCCGGCCAGGAGCGCCCGCCAAATTTTTCCGTCGCCAGCAGCTCGTGAATCGTCACGATATTCCCCAGGCTCTTGGACATCTTCTCGCCCTCGACCTGGAGAAACCCGTTGTGCATCCACACCTGCGCCATGATCGGCGTGCCGTGCGCGCAGCGGGATTGCGCGATCTCGTTCTCGTGATGCGGAAAGACGAGGTCGATGCCGCCGCCGTGGATGTCGAAAACCTCGCCCAAGTGCCGCGCTGCCATGGCTGAGCACTCGATGTGCCAACCAGGCCGGCCAGGGGTGGCGATACCGCAGGGGCTCGGCCAGGCAGGCTCGCCGGGCTTAGAGGGTTTCCACAGGACGAAGTCCATTGGCCCCTTCTTGTAGGGTGCCACCTCGACCCGCGCGCCCGCCTCCATCTCCTCGAGGCTGCGGTTGGAGAGGCGGCCATAGTCGGGCATGGCGCCGACATCGAACAGCACGTGGTCCTGGGCGACGTAGGCGCAGCCCTTTTCGACCAGGCGCTCGATCAGCCGTTTCATGTCCTCGATGTGATCAGTGGCACGAGGCTCGACCGTCGGCGGCAGCACGCCGAGGGCGGCGATGTCCTCGTGGAACTGTCGCGTGGTGCGCTCTGTAAGCTCCCGGATCGAGACGCCTTCCTCGGCTGCCCGCGCATTGATCTTGTCGTCAACGTCCGTGATGTTGCGGGCGTACGTGACGTGCTCGGGTCCGTAGATGTGCCGGAGCAGCCGGAAGAGCACGTCGAAAACGATGACAGGCCGCGCATTGCCGATGTGCGCATAGTCGTAGACCGTCGGGCCGCACACGTACATCCGCACGTTCTTGGGATCGAGAGGCCGGAACGGCTCCTTGCGGCGGGTCAGCGTATTATAGAGCGTGAGCGTCACTGTGTTCCCCTGACCTGCTGGCGGGGCGTGGCTCTGAAGTTGGAGGATAAGGTGAGCGGCCGCGCGCCAGCGATGAGCTAGCTCGGAATAATGATGCAAATAATGCCGCTGCAGGTGTGCGCAGCGGGTATGATCGCGGCTCTGTCCATGCGGTGCTTATGCGTGAGGCCGGTGGGGGACGTCAAGCGGGGTGCTCGAGATGCCGCGTGGCCTCGCGCCCGCTCACGTTGCGCATCGCCGATTCGGTGCCGGGCGTCGGATGACCAATGACGCTGAGGCTTCCATCGGCTTCCAGCACGACTGCCGCCACCTGGTCCAAGCTCTCGTATCCGCTAGCCCGCACGGCAGCCATCACCTCCTCCCGCGCGACGCGCTCCTCCAGCAGGGCCTCCTCGATGAACTTACCATCGGACAACAGCAGGCTCGGCCGCGCCTTGATCATCCAGCGGAAGCCGGGCGAGCGGGATGAGAGCCAGGAAACCACGAACTGAAGCAGAATGAGGAGCGCGATCGCCGTGAGTCCTTCCGCGAGCGGGATAGTCCTCGATAGGACAACCGTCGCAAGGGTCGAACCGAGAGCCACGATCACCGCGAGGTCGAAAGCATTCATCCTCGCCACCGTGCGCTTGCCACTGATGCGCAGCAGCACGATGAGGCCCCCGTAGGCAAGAGTGCCGACCACCAACACGCGCAGCAACCCGGACCAGTTGTCGAACAGCACGGAACCTCTCCCGAACCATTTACTTCAGTTCAATCCCCTTCAACGGCCGGGCAGTCCTTTCGTTCGGGAGTGCGCGTTGCCAGACGTCCACACCGAGAGGGCGCCCCATTTACGCTGCATTGACCCCATAGCAAATTTGATTCAAGGGAAACGGGAGACCGGGACGGGCCAAGCCCAAGCGGCATTGGCTCGCCCATACGGGTGTGATTCGACTATGCGCCTCATCAAGCGTTGGACATCGAATCGCCGCTATGGCGGCTTGGCGACCGCCGTGGCGTTGCTCCTGTTGGCATCAGGTCCCGTGTTGGCCCAAGGCTGGCCATGGGAATGGGGTTGGGGACAGGAGCCTCCCAGACCGCGCGAACCGGTCTACCGTGAGCCCCCGCCGCAGCAACCGCAGGGATACCAAGGGTACGATTCGAGCCGGTCGGCCATCTGCCTGCAGCTCGAGCAACGGCTTGCTCAGGAGGCCAACCGGGGGTCACAGGCGCGTCAGCTTCTGCCACGTCTCGAACAGGAGATCCGCCAGGCAGATCACCAATTCCAATCCGGGCAGGCTCAGCTGGAGCGGAACGGCTGCTTCGAATACTTCCTGTTCGCCAAGTCGTTGCGCCGCACGCGGCAGTGCGTCGATCTGAACCGGCAGGTGGAAGCCGCCAGGACCCGGCTTTCAGAGCTCGAGGCCCAGCGCCAGCAGTTGCTCTCCTCCGGCAATCGCTCCTACCGCGAGGACATCATCCGCGAGCTGGCGCGCAACAATTGCGGCGCCACCTATCAGCAGCAGGCACGCCAGTTCAATCCGTTTTCGTCGATTTGGCAGGACGAGGACAGCAGCGGCTTCCACGGCGGCCATTTCGGGAACCTGCCGTTTGCCACGTTCAGGACCGTCTGCGTCCGCCTCTGTGACGGCTATTACTTCCCCGTGAGCTTCTCCACGCTGCCCAACCATTTCGACCGCGATGCCCAGATTTGCGAGTCGAAGTGCGCGGCGCCCGCGGAGCTTTTCTACCATCAGAACCCCGGTGGCAGCATGGAGGACGCCGTCTCGTACAGCACGCGGCAGCCGTACACGTCGCTGAAGACCGCGTTCCGGTATCGGAAGGAATATGTGCAGGGCTGCTCCTGCAAGCAGGCAGAATACAATCCCGAGGTCGATCAGCCGCAGAAACGGGCCGAAGCACCGGGGCGGGCTGCAGACACCAGATGATGAGTTTGGCGCGCCTTGACGGATGAGCTTTCATCGTAAGCTATTCGGCTAGGCGAGTGCATTAGGACGGCAAAGCCGGGACGCACGCTGTGACGAACGAGATCGCCACCGCCGCCGAGATTCGCCCGATCGGCCCAGACGATCTTGCCGAGGTCCGCTCCCTTCAATCCACATCATTCCGTGTGCTGGCTGCCCAGACATTCTCTGAGGAGGAGATCGCAGCATTCACGGAGCACGTGTACAGCTTCGCCTACACGGAGATGCTTTCCGAGGCGATCCGCCGCCAGCAGCTCCTCGGGGCGTGGTTCAGCGGCCAGCTCGTTGGAACGGCCGGGGGACCGCGGGCGACGGCAATGCCTCCACCGCCCGGATCCGCTGGGTTTACGTCCGGCCCCTGTTCACCGGCATAGGGCTGGGCACCAAGCTCGTCGCGGCGGCGGAAGCAGCAGCCCGGCGGGGTGGGTTCAAGATCCTCGCGGTCGAGGCCCCGTTCAACTCTGTCGAGTTCTTCGCCGGCCTTGGATACGAGACCTCCTCGCACGGCGTCCGCGCTTTACCCGGTGGCCAGAGCCTGGCCGTCGCCTACATGCGCAAGCCCCTGGGTGACGAGGCCCAGGGACCGCTTGAAAAGGGGGAAGCGGCCAACGAGATGTAGGCTAGCGGCGGTCGCGCCGGTCCCGATCGACATCGCGACCGTAGACGACGGGCGTGATTTCCGAACGGTCGATGCCGATGTCCTTCAGCAGGCGGTCGTCAAGGCCCCGGAGGGCTGAAACCGAAGCCCTGCGCTCCATCGACCTCCTGTAGCTCTCGGCGATGGTCTTCAGCCATGCCTTGAGCCCTTGGCGGGCAGGCGCGTTGGACGCTGCTAATGTCGCGGAGGGGGTCAGTTGTGCTGCTGTCGTGCTCATGATCATCTCTCCGTTGCTCTTGCCGCTACGTTGTTCTGTTCTGTGTAGCGGCTCCTGGGCAGAGTGCCCTGTTGAGCCCCTGATCTAGGGGATCTCTGCGCCTGCCGCTGTTCCCTGCGGGACTCCTCGTCTGATGGCCGGCCGCTGACCGTGAGGGCGAGAAGGAGCCCTCGATGCCGTGGATCGAGACGTTCGGGTCGCCGCACCGGCTTGACGCACCCCGGCGTCTCACGTAAAGGATCGCCTATTGGCGGCGGGCCGATATGGCTCGCCATTCGATTTGCGGGCGTAGCTCAGTTGGTTAGAGCGCCGGCCTGTCACGCCGGAGGCCGCGGGTTCAAGTCCCGTCGCTCGCGCCAGTTTCCTCCTCCTAGTCCCAGCTGCTGTGACGCAGGTGGTGCTACCTGCGGGCAGGCCGCGTCGCCCCTGCACGATCCAAAGCCACCAAAGGTTGTAGCTATTCGCGTCACGGACCTACTCCGATAGGCGCGTCCTGATTATCTCAGGACCACTACTGGAATTCGAACTCCCATCTGTCCACAAGCGTATGCGCCCTTCAACCCAGACCGCTGGTACATTGGTACTGATTCGAACACCCATACTGGCTGGGTGCTAGGTGGCGGCCTCGAATTCGCTCTTGCCCCGAATTGGGTCGCAAGAGCAGAATATTTGTACTTCGATTTTGGAAAAGAAACGTATGCCGACCTATTCGTCGGATCTGATGTTGGCGACCCATATTCCATCGATGCGGATCTCAGCTTCCAAACGGTGCGAATCGCTGTGAACTATAAGTTCGGCGGCTGACGTCTGTTACACGCTCTTATCAACTGGCCGGGCACAGCCCGGTCGGTTCTGTTTTGGGCCGTTCGGTTGAAGCTGCGCCTTCACGTACTGGATCGCCTTGTAACGGCGGGCCGATACGGCTCGCCATTCGATTTGCGGGCGCAGCACAGTTGGTTAGAGCGTCGGACCTGCGTTCCAGAGTCAGATTTCGACGCCGGCCATCTGCAGCGCCTGCACGCTAAAATTGTGCTTCCTCAGCAACACCACCAAGAATTGAGTGCTAGAAGCGCTGCCCTGTACTACAACCATAAGTATAGCATCATATACTCTGACAACCGAATCTCGTTTGGGGTCAGGAGGGGAATGATGCGACCAGCAATTGCAGCTCTTGGTTTATTGCTTTCAACGAGCCTCGCCAGCGCGGCAGACTTGGGCGGGCCATATGGCGGCTCTCTGAAGGACGAGCCGATCGTGGCAGTGCCGTTCAGCTGGACAGGCTTCTATATCGGCGCCAACGTGGGCTATGGGTGGGGTGATGCGGATGCAAACCCTTTTCCTCCCGGCACACCAGGGTTTCCATTGGGGCTCGATCCTGACTCCGAGCCCGAGGGCTGGTTTGGCGGTGGCCAGATTGGTTACAACCACCAGACCGGGTCCGTAGTGTTCGGAATCGAGGTGGACTACCAAGGCACCGGCATGGACGACACTCTTAATTTTGATGTCGGCCAATTCGGTGGTGTTGGGAGGATCAAAACTGAGATCAATTCCTTTGGTAGCGTCCGTGGCCGGCTCGGCGTCCCCTTTGATCGTGTGCTGCCTTACTTTACCGCCGGCTTCGCATGGGCAGATGTCGATTCCGACACCACGGTCTGGTATCCCCCGGTTCTGCCAGCGAACACCTGGCGGGGTGACGATTCAGCCGTTCACACCGGCTGGGCAATTGGCGGTGGCCTGGAGGTGGCCTTTTCGCCGAACTGGACGGCCAAGGCCGAATATCTCTACCTCGATCTTGGCGACAAGAGCTACACGACTACGTTCGTCAACGGTGTAGGTGTGGTAGCGGACACCTACCGGACGGACGCAGATTTGAGCATGCACACCGTCCGCGTCGGCGTGAACTACAAGTTCGGCCTCTAGCTTCCGAGAAACGCGACTTGCAATACAGCCGGGCTCAGCTCGGCTGGTCTTGTTTCCGCGACAGGCTTGGGCTTGTCGTCGTGGTCACCCGCCGGAGCTGGTGGGCGGTGAGAGGATCGAACTCCCGACATCTTCGGTGTAAACGAAGCGCTCTACCACTGAGCTAACCGCCCACGCAGGCGCTTCTACCGCGTCAGGGCCCAATTGAAAAGCACTCGGCCGCGCCCTGCAGTCCTAGTGCCGCAGGCAGCTCTCGAAGAAGGGCATGTTGGGGCAGAACCGCGACGGATGCTCGGCTCCGGGCGCGCCCTCGATCCAGCGCCGGCAATCGCTGCTCGACCGGCACATTAGGCACGTCGTCCTGGCCTGGAAGAACGCAGTGCCGTGCTGGCGGCGGGCTGCGGCCAACGGATCAACGCCGAGCCTCTCCATCATCTCGCCCATGAGTTGAGCTTGACGCTCTACTTGGCGGCATATCGACCAGGGCATGGCTCAATCCTCCTGGCATCCCGACTGGATGCACGTATGCTCCCAGCCAGGGTGGCGCGATGCTTCGCCGGGCGCTTGATCTGCATCAAGGGTCGCCCGCGACAAAAGAGTCACGCGCAAGATGGATTTTTCGGTCGATCACCGCAGGTCGACTCTAGCCCTCGACGCAGGATCGACTAGGATCGCCGCCGAATGAGTTAGCCTAGCCCACCGAAGTAATGGAGGTAGCCGCCCATGTCCGACCAGCCTGGCAACGGCACTCACGGGTTCGCGACTCTCGCGATCCACGCGGGCGCCGCACCGGATCCGTCAACCGGCGCACGCGTGACGCCGATCTATCAAACCACCTCCTACGTCTTCAACGACGCGGACCACGCCGCCGCCCTGTTCGGGCTGGAAACGTTCGGGAACATCTACACCCGCATCATGAACCCGACTCAGGCGGTGCTCGAGTCGCGGGTGGCTGCGCTGGAAGGCGGCACGGCGGCACTGGCCGTCGCCTCGGGCCATGCGGCGCAGTTCCTTGTTTTCCACACGCTGCTCGAGCCGGGCGACGAGTTCGTGGCCGGCCGACAGCTCTACGGCGGCTCCGTCAACCAGTTCAATCACTCGTTCAAGAAGTTCGACTGGAACGTCGTGTGGGCCGACTCCACCGATCCGGAGAGCTTCGCGCGCGCCGTCACCCCGAAGACCAAGGCGATCTTTGTCGAATCCATTGCCAACCCGGGTGGCATCGTCGTCGATCTGCCTGCCATCGCCGCCGTGGCGAAGCAAGCCGGCGTGCCGTTCATCGTCGATAACACGCTGGCAACGCCGTACCTGTGCCGCCCCAAGGACCACGGCGCAGACATCGTCGTGCATTCGCTGACGAAGTTCATGGGCGGACACGGCAACTCCATCGGCGGCATCATCGTCGATTGCGGCACGTACGACTGGCTCGGCGCGAAGCATCGCTACAAGACGCTTGTCGACCAGAACCCGTCCTACAACGGCATAAAGCTCGCCGAGACATTCGGGAACTTCGCCTTCGCCATTGCAGCGCGGGTGATGGGCCTGCGCGACCTCGGCCCGGCCATCTCGCCAATGAACGCCTTCCTAATCCTCACAGGGATCGAGACGCTGCCCCTTCGCATGCAGCGGCACTGCGAGAATGCCCTGGCTGTTGCCGAGTATTTGTCCAAGCACCCCAAGGTGGCGTGGGTGAACTACGCCGGTTTGCCAGACAATCCGAGCTTTAACCTGCATAAGCGGATCTGCCCCAAGGGGGCCGGCGCTGTTTTCACGTTCGGCCTCAAAGGCGGGTACGATGCCGGCGTAAAGCTGGTAGCCAACCTGAAGCTCTTCTCGCACCTCGCGAACATCGGCGACACGCGCAGCCTGGTGATCCACCCGGCGTCGACGACGCACAGGCAGCTCACGGATGAGCAGCGAATTGCGGCAGGCGCAGGTCCGGACGTCGTGCGGCTCTCGGTCGGGCTCGAGGACAAGGCCGACATCATCGCCGACCTCGAGCAAGCTTTGGCTGCGGTCTGAGCTGATCAAATAGCGAACAGCCGGTGCGCGGGTCCTCGCCGCGCGCCGGGTTTAGAATTCGCCCTCGACGAAGGCGGTAATCAGAGACCGCGCGATGGCCTGCTGACCAGGCACCCAGAGGCCATCGGGGTGCTTACCCTCCAGCATCAGCCTGACGTCGTCGCGCGAAAACCAGCGCGCGTCGACGATCTCGTTGGGATCGATCGTAATGTCGGTCGTCTTGGCGATCCCAATGCAGCCGATCATTAGCGAGTGCGGGAACGGCCAGGGCTGGGTCGAGTGGAAGCGAACCTCGCCGACCTCGATGTTGGTCTCCTCCTTCGTTTCCCGCCGAACCGCACTCTCGATGTCCTCACCAGGCTCTATGAAGCCCGCGAGCGTGGACCACATATTCTCCGCGAAGCGTGCCTCATGGCCGAGCAGGCAGCGATCGTTTGGCGGATCGACGATCAGCATGATCACGACGGGATCGGTGCGCGGGAAGTGCTCCTTTCCGCAGGCCCAACACTTGCGCCTCCAGCCACCGTCCTTCACCAGCGTGGTGCCGCCGCAGTGACCGCAACAGCGCGTGTCCTCGTGCCAGCCGGCCAGCGCCTTGGCGAGCCCAAGCAGAGACAGCTCCTCCGGCGGCAGCACGCCCTGCATGGCGAGTGACCGCAGGTCGACGATCGGGCGCATCAGCTCGAGCCCGCCGGGTGCATTGCGGGCGCGATGCTCCGTCACGGCGATGGCGAACCGGCCGCCACCAGTGGCGGGATCGACGCCCAGGAAGAGCGACTCGGAGACCGGCAGCCCGACGCTCTGCATTTCCTCGCGAGTGAACCAGCGGATGCTACCCTTAGTGCGTTCCGGGTTCGAGTGAATGACTGGCTTCAGGTCCGCGAGCACCAGAAAGCGCGCCTCCGGGGCCGCAAGCAGAGTTTCGAGATAGGCTGCATCTGCCCGCTTGTGGCTCTGGCGATCGAGCAGAGTTGAGGCTCCGAGCGTCGGTTTGAACATGCTGATCTATCCTCCCAGCGCTCCTGCACAAGAGCACAGCCGCGCAAGCGAATGCAATCCGCTCGCGGGCATGGCTGTCCGGCATGACAAGAATTCGGCCCGGCCCAAGCGCAGCTCAATAAACGCAGAAGCTGGCAACGAGGCTCGTGGAGCGCCGCAGCGCCAGGGTTGTAACTTCCCAGCCGAAGCGTCATATTCCGGCGGGAGGCTGGCGGCGGACGGTTCCCTCGCAAACCGGGTCAGGTCCGGAAGGAAGCAGCCCTAGCGATCAGGAATCGGGTCGTTCGTCAGTCTCTCATCTCGCCGCTCAGGTCGAGACCGGAGCGGCAGTCCGCGTCGGCATTCGACTGGTACCCTGCTGCTGGCCGCTGCCACCACATCGAGCCGTCCGCGTTTCTCAAGACTGAGGCGATCCAGGGGCCGATGGCGAATAGCTCCCAACCCACAGATCTGCTGGGCGATCAGGGCCAGACATCCGCGAAAACGCCCTACGTCGTGCTCGCCCGCAAGTATCGGCCGGAGACCTTTGATCAGCTCATCGGCCAGGACGCGATGGTGACAACGCTCAGGAATGCGTTCGCCACCGATCGGATCGCGCAAGGCTACATGCTGACCGGCGTCCGCGGCGTCGGCAAGACCACAACTGCACGTATTCTCGCGCGTGCGCTCAACTACTCCAAGCCAGGCCTGCCCGACCGGCCAACCATGGACATGGACGGCTACGGGGAGCATTGCCTTCAGATCATCCAAGGCCGCCATCCCGACGTGATCGAGATGGACGCCGCGTCCAACACCGGCGTCGACAACGTGCGGGAGATCATCGAGAACGCCCGCTACCGGCCGATCCTGGCGCGCTACAAGGTCTTCATCATCGACGAAGTCCACATGCTCTCGAAGAGCGCCTTCAACGCACTGCTGAAGACGCTCGAGGAGCCGCCGGAGCATGTGAAGTTCATCTTCGCGACGACCGAGGTGCGCAAGGTTCCGGTAACGGTCCTGTCGCGCTGTCAGCGGTTCGATCTGCGGCGCGTGGATGTGCCGCTGCTCGTCAAGCACTTCAAGTCGGTCCTCGCTCAAGAAGGCGCCAAGGCCGAGGACGAGGCGTTGACGCTGATCGCACGAGCGGCTGGCGGCTCAGTGCGTGATGGCCTCTCAATTCTAGATCAAGCCATTGCCATGGGTGCCGGCGAGGTGAGCGTGCCAGCCGTGCGGGCGATGCTGGGGCTTGCCGACCGCGGGCGCATTTTCGATTTGCTCGAGTCGCTGCTTCGCGGTGCAGCCGGCGATGCGCTGAAGCAGCTCGATAAGCTGCATCACGACGGCGCCGATCCCGCACAGATCTTGGCCGATCTCGCCGAGGCAGTGCACGCATCAACCCGAATTAAGGTCGTCGGCGAGGACGGTGCGAGTGAGGGTCTCTCGGCCGAGGAGCGGAGACGCGCTGCATCGCTGGCCAATCAGTTGTCAATCCCGGTGCTGACCCGGGCGTGGCAGATGCTGCAAAAGGGCTTCGACGAGGCCTCCCGCGCACCTGAGCCGCTTCAGGCGGCCGAGATGGTGCTGATCCGGATCGCCCACGCGGCCGAGTTGCCGTCACCAGACGACCTGATCCGGCTGCTTGGCACCGGGACCGGCCGAGCACGCGGAAGCGGGCTTACTGCGGGTCCGCCGCAGGATGGGATCCGGATGCAGGCATCGCCGCCCCCGCAGCCGAGCAGTGGCGGTCTTGGCCGACCACCGGCGGCAAACGCTTCCGCTGATCCAGCAGGAAGCGGCCCTCGCAGTTTCGCCGAGGTCGTTGAATTGGCTGGCGCACGGCGCGATGCCAGGCTCAAGGTGCACCTTGAGGAGCACGTCCGCCTGGTTCGCTTCGAACCCGGGCGATTGGAGATCAATCTCGTGGAGGGAAGTCCGCCAGGACTGGCCAACGAGATCGCGGAGAAGCTACGTGAGTGGACCGGGCGCCGGTGGGTGGTCGTTCTCAGCCGCGAGCCAGGCGAGCCGCCGATCGGGGAGGTGCGGCGCCAGCGTGAAGCCGCTGAGCTTGAGGAAATCAAAGCCCACCCAGCCGTGAAGGCAATCCTGGACGTTTTCCCGGAGGCCGAGATCAAAGCCGTGCGGCCGCGACCGGGCAACCCGCAGGACGAGAGCAAGGCCGGATAGAAACAGCACAGTCAGCCCTGAGACGGCGACGAGCGGAGAGACCATGAAAGATCTGATGGGAATGATGAAACAGGCGCAGCAGCTCCAAGAGCGCATGCAGAAGATGCAGGCGGAGCTCGAGGCGCTCGAAATCGAGGGGCAAGCTGGCGCCGGCCTCGTGAGAGTTACGCTCAACGGCAAAGGTGAGATGCGTCGCCTCAAGATCGATCCAAGTCTGATGAAGCCGGAAGAGACAGAGATCCTCGAGGACCTCGTCATCGCAGGTTTCCAGGATGCGAAGACAAAGGTCGAAGCAGCGATACAGGCCAAAATGCAGGAGGTCGCTGGCGGCCTGCCGTTGCCTCCCGGGCTGAAGCTCTTCTGATCCGTTGAGCTGCGGATGAGCGCAAGCAGGACCATGGCTGGCCCTGAAATCGAAAGATTGGTGCAATTGCTAGGCAGGCTACCTGGGCTCGGATATCGGTCGGCCCGCAAGGCAACCCTTGCTCTGTTGAAGCGGCGCGATGACCTGCTCCTGCCGCTGGCGGCCGCCCTCAACGATGCCGCAGCAAAGCTGGTTGAGTGTCCGATTTGCGGCACCATCGACACAGTGACCCCATGCACCATCTGCCAGGATCCCCGGCGCGACCGCACGCTCATCGTGGTGGTCGAGGATATATCGGACCTCTGGGCCCTTGAGCGCGCCGGCGTGGTCAATGCGCTCTATCACGTGCTCGGCGGCCACCTTTCGCCACTCGACGGAATCGGCCCCGAGCGGCTGAACATCGGCCGTCTCATCGAGCGTGCCCGGGACCCCGAGGTTAAAGAGATCCTGCTCGCCCTCAACGCGACCGTGGAGGGCCAGTCGACAGCTCACTACCTGACCGAGCAGCTCGAAGGGACGGGCGTCACAATCTCACGGCTGGCGCAGGGTGTGCCGGTCGGCGGCGAGCTTGACTACCTCGATGAAGGCACTCTCGCCGCCGCGATCAGGTCACGGCAGCGCATCTAGGGAACCGGCGCTCAACTGGAGATCGGCATGCGGTACGTGACACTTCGGAATGGCGCGCGCGTGCCGGCTGTAGGGCTCGGCACCTGGGGTATGGGCGAGCGGCGCGGTAGCCGGGCGGACGAGGTGAAGGCCTTGCAGCTCGGGATCGACCTCGGAATGACGCTCATCGACACTGCAGAGATGTACGGTGATGGCGGCGCTGAGGAGGTGGTCGGAGAAGCCATTGCAGGGCGACGTGACACCGTTTTCGTCGTCAGCAAGGTGTACCCGCACAATGCCTCACGCAGAGGTGCCATTGCCGCCTGCGAGCGCAGTCTCAAACGGCTCCGGACTGACGTTCTCGACCTCTATCTTCTGCACTGGCGCGGTGCGATTCCGCTGCAAGAGACCGTAGAAGCTTTCGAAAAGCTAAAGGCCGACGGGAAGATCCGGGCGTGGGGCGTCAGCAACTTCGACCCGAAGGACATGGCCGAGCTGACTAAAGTGGCGCCGGAGGGTTCGTGTGTCGTCAATCAGGTGCTCTACCATCTCGGCTCACGTGGAATCGAATGGGACCTGCTGCCCGAAGCCCCTGAACAGGGCATTGCGATTATGGCCTATTCGCCGCTCGGCCAGGCCAGCATTCTGGGTAATCGCACATTGCGATCGATCGCTGACAAACATCGAGTGAGCTCAGCAGCTGTGGCACTGGCCTGGGTGCTACGCCACGATCATGTATTCACGATCCCGAAAGCCGCGCGTGCGGAGCACGTGCGGGCCAATGCGGCTGCCGCCGATCTCGCGCTCGATGCCGAAGATCTCAAGGCATTGGACGAGGCGTTCCCTCCGCCTCGCGGACCAACACCGCTGGCCATGTTGTGATCGCAAGTGGCAGTAGTCACAAATCCAAGGTTGGAAACCGCGGCGAGCGCAAACCGGCTGGAGAAAGCTTGCGACTCTGCCGCGGTTTCCCGTGCGACCCGCCTGAAGGCCCTCTTCGGCGGATCGTGATCTCGGCTGCTGGGCAAGTTGACGCCTGTTGCGAGGGCGCCCGGCTGCCTGCATCGGGAGCGCGGTCAAGCCGGTCACCCTCGCAACGATGGGCCTCCTCCCTGGAGTCGCGGAGTACAGCCCTGGTTGCCCGACGGATAGTTGAAGCGACCAGGCTTAAATTTAACCGGTCAGCCAAATACACAGCGCTGCCGGTCGGGGCATTGGTCCTATCAATCGGGCGACTCGCAACAGCTGGATGAACGTTGCCCGTCGGAGAAATTCATATGACCTGCTGATCCGGCCATTCCCCCGACGGCAAATGGACCTTATGCAAAGCGAGAGCACTCCGCTTCCCCCAAATGGGAGATGACGTAAGCCTCGATGACGATGTGGGCCGGAGCCCCTAAGGGAGCCGCAGTTTTGTCGAGCTAATCGACCACCTGGAAGCCCTTCCAGTAAGGATCCCGGTCGTCGACGAAAATCGTGTTGAAGCCGGTCACTCGCGCCCAGCCCTCGATGGAAGGGACAATCGCGTCGTAGTCGCCGACCTTCGCCCGTCCGACGATTCGGCCAACGAATTGCGAGCCGATGATGCTCTCGTGTACGAACTCTTGACCCTCGCTGAGCTGGCCGCGGGCAGCCCACTGCGCCATGCGGGCGGATGTGCCAGTGCCGCAGGGCGAGCGGTCGATGGCCTTGTCGCCATAGAAGACCGCGTTGCGGGCGGTGCTGTCGGGCTTCGTGGGCTGGCCCGTCCACATGACGTGGGTGAGGCCTTTGATCTCGGGTTTCTCCGGGTGCACGAACGAGAAGGCTTCGCCGAAAGTGCGGCGCACGACGGGGCTCAGGCTCAGCACCTGGCTTGGCTTCATGTGCTCGAGGCCGCGGAACGTCTCCTGCGGCTCGACGATCGCGTAGAAATTGCCGCCGTATGCGACGTCGACTTTGAGCGGACCGATGCCCGGCACATCAGCCTCTAGACCCGTGGCGTGCAGGTACGAAGGCACGTTGGTGATGCGCACCCATTCCACGTAAGGGCCGTTCTGGCCGTACTCTGCCACAACCACCCCTGCGGGCGTATCGAGGCGGAGCTGACCCGGCGTTCGCGGTTGCACCAGTCCGCGCTCGATGACGGTGGTTACCGTGCCGATGGTGCCGTGCCCGCACATGGGAAGGCAGCCGGATGTCTCGATGAAAAGAATGCCGACATCGCAGTCGTCACGGGTCGGCGGCATAAGGATGGAGCCCGACATCATGTCGTGGCCGCGCGGCTCGAACATCAGCGCCGTCCGGATCCAATCGAACTCGGCGAGGAAGTGCGCTCGGCGCTCGATCATGGTCTTGCCCGACAGCGCCGGCGCGCCACCGGCGACCACCCGCACCGGATTGCCGCACGTATGCCCGTCGATGCAGAAGAACGTGTGCGTCGCCATGTTGCCTGCTCCTGATCAGAAGCGCTGAGCGCTGTAGGGCGCGAGATCGATCGGCGGCGTCTCGCCAGCGATGAGGGCGCCGACCAGCTCCGCGGTCACAGCTGCCTGGGTCAGTCCGTGATGCGCGTGGCCGAAGGCGTAAACGACCTTGCTGCTCCAGCGCGCAGTCGAAATGACGGGGAGCGAGTCGGGCAGCGATGGCCGGCAGCCCATCCAGTCCTCGCGCCCCTCGTCCCTGAGGTCGGGTACAAAGGCGCGCGCCTTGGCCAGCATCGCCTCAACCCGTTGCCAGTTGGGTGACGCGGACGTGCTCGCGAGCTCGACAGCCCCACCGACACGGAGGCCCGTCTTGAGCGGCGACAGGACGAAAGCGTGCTCCTCGAACATGACCGGGCGACTGAGCATCACGCCGGGTGCAGCTATGGTTGTATTGTAACCCCGCTCAGTGTCGAGAGGAATCTTATCGCCAAGGCAGGCTGCCAGCCGCTTTGACCACGCCCCTGCGGCGACTACAATCCGATCCGCGGAAACCGTCCGGCCTCCCTCCAGAACGACGATCGGCTCGTCGCCGCTCGCAATTGCAATGCCGCTCACCGATCCTTCGACGAGCTGCGCGCCGCGGTCGCTAGCCGCGGAGGTCAGCTTCACGGCCAAGTCAAAAGGATCATTCACGTGAGCGACGCCCGGGAAGAAGGCCGCGCGCTGGAAGTGGTCAGACAGAGCGGGCTCGAGTGTCCGAAGCACGGTGCCATCGAGGAGCTCGAGCTGAATGCCGAGTTCGACCTGGTCCCGGTACACGGGCTTCATCGCCTCGAACGCCTCGATGCTTTCGAACACGTAGAGCATGCCATTGTGATTGAGCTCGCGCCGCAACCCGAGCCGAGAGAGCAGCCGCTCCCACGCCGGCAAGGCCATCAGCTGCAACGGGATGATGCCGTGCTTCGAACGCTCTATGCGCGAAGGTGTGCTGGCGAAAAGGAAACGCGCGAGCCAAGGCGTTAACCGGGGCAGATAGGCAGGGCGCACCGACAGCGGTCCGACAGGATCAATCAGCCAGCGCGCTGCTCGCAGGATCATCCGGGGCGAGGCGAGCGGCTGGATATCTACGTGCGCGATGATGCCTGCGTTGCCGCGTGAGGCCGCGCTCAGCTCGCCGCGGTCGATCAGGGTTACGGCGTGCCCCTGGTCAAGCAGCCTGTGAGCGACTGCCAAGCCGATGATGCCCGCCCCGATGATGACGATGTGCATACGAGCGGTCCGTCTCGGTTCCCCCCAACTCTCGGCTTTCATGCCCGACCGTGCCGCCGATGTCGAGGTCTGCACAGGGCTCCGCGAAAAACGGTCGTGTTTGGTTGACGTGCGCGCGTAGCGGCATGATATCGGTGCGATTGGGCCTGAGCGCGGGTTCTCGGGTGAGCGCTGGAATGGCCCCAAACCGACGTAAGGGATGGAACATGTCCAAGACGACAGATGCAGGTGGCCGCAGAAAGTTGCGCTCCCAGGCCTGGTTCGACAATCCTGACAACATCGACATGACGGCGCTCTACCTGGAGCGCATGACGAACTACGGTCTGACCATCGATGAGCTGCAATCGGGGAAGCCGATCATCGGCATCGCCCAGAGCGGTTCCGACATCACGCCCTGCAACCGGCACCATCTGGAGCTGGCCAAGAGGGTTCGCGAAGGCATCCGGGAGGCAGGCGGCATTGCGTTCGAATTTCCGGTCCATCCCATTCAGGAGACACTGAAGCGCCCGACCGCAGCTCTTGACCGAAACCTTCAGTATCTCGGTCTGGTCGAGGTGCTTTACGGCTATCCGATCGATGGCGTGGTGCTGACGACGGGATGCGACAAGACCACCCCGGCGCAGATCATGGCCGCCGCGACCGTCGACATTCCGGCCATCGTCCTTTCCGGCGGGCCGATGCTCAACGGCTGGTACAACGGCGAGCGGACCGGCTCCGGCACCATCGTCTGGCTGGCGCGCGAGATGCTGGCCAGGGGCGAGATCGATCACAAGCAGTTCGTGGAGATGGTGGCCTCCTCGGCGCCGTCTGTCGGTCACTGCAACACGATGGGCACGGCTTCGACGATGAATTCTCTCGCCGAGGCGTTGGGTATGAGTTTGCCGGGCTGTGCGGCCATCCCGGCCCCCCATCGCGATCGCGGGCAGATGGCGTATCTCACCGGCAAGCGGGCGGTCGAGATCGTGCTCGAAGACTTGAGGCCGTCGAAGATCCTGACGCGCGCTGCGTTCGAGAACGCCATTGTCGTCAACTCCGCCATTGGCGGTTCGACCAACGCCCCGATCCACATCAACGCGATCGCGCGCCATGTCGGGGTCGAGCTCGACAACGATGACTGGGAACGGATCGGTTACGACATCCCTCTGCTGGTCAACCTGCAGCCGGCGGGTGAGTATCTGGGCGAGGACTATTATCGCGCGGGCGGTGTCCCCGCCGTCGTGGCGGAGCTGATCGAGCAGGGCAAGATCCGCGAAGACGCGATCACGGTGAACGGCAAGACGCTGGTCGAAAACTGCAAGGGGCAGTTCTCCAAAGACCGGCGGGTGATCAAACCCTATAACGAGCCACTGAAGAAGCAGGCCGGGTTCCTCAATCTCAAGGGCAACCTGTTCGACAGCGCCATCATGAAGACCTCGGTCATCAGCGAGGAATTCCGGCAGCGCTACCTTTCGAACCCGAATGATCCCAACGCTTTCGAGGGCAAGGCGGTCGTGTTCGATGGGCCGGAGGACTATCACGCCCGCATCGATGATCCGTCGCTCGAGATCGACGAGAACACGCTGCTGTTCATTCGCGGCACGGGTCCGATCGGCTATCCGGGTGGCGCCGAGGTGGTGAACATGCGCGCGCCCGATTACCTGCTGAAGAAGGGCGTGCGGGCACTGCCGTGTATTGGCGACGGACGTCAGTCCGGAACATCGGGTAGCCCCTCGATCCTCAATGCTTCGCCTGAGGCGGCCAACAACGGCGGGCTGGCACTGCTGCGGACGGGCGACCGGGTGCGCATCGATCTCAATAAGCGGACTGCCGACATCCTGATTTCAGACGAGGAGCTGGAGCAGCGCCGCAAGGAGCTGATGGCCGCGGGTGGCTACAAGTATCCCGAGAGCCAGACGCCTTGGCAGGAGATCCAGCGGGGTCTCGTCGATGAGCAAAGCCGTGGCGCCGTGCTCAAGAATGCGGTCAAGTATCAGCGCATTGCTGAGACGAAGGGCATTCCGCGCGACAACCACTGATCGGAGGCGTCATGGGACCGAAGGCGACAACTGCGACGATGATCTCGGCCATGCGGTACGAAGATCCGACGGCCGCGGTAGACTGGCTGTGTCGCGCCTTCGGTTTCCAGCCGCACGCCGTCTACAAGGACGACGCCGGCAACGTGGTTCATGCCGAGCTATCGTTTGGGAACGGCATGATCATGCTGGGTCCGAACATCGATAGTCCTTTCGGGCGGTACATGACCATGCCGAAGGACGCGGGTGGGCGCTGTACGCAGACGGTCTACGTCATTGTCGATGACGTGGACGCCCATCACGCCCAGGCCAGCGCAGCAGGGGCGGGCATCGTCATGCCGTTGAGGGACGAGTCCTACGGCGGCCGGGAGTATTCCTGCCGAGATCCCGAAGGGCACATCTGGACCTTCGGGAACTATGATCCGTGGGCGCAGCCATCGAGTACGGCGGGCGTTTGAGCCGGCTCGAAGTTGCGCCTGTTTCAGGCCTTGATGAACGTAAGCAGATCGTTGGTCAGTTGCTCGCGTGCGGTGACGGCCAGTCCATGCGCGCCGCCAGGGTAGACCTTGAGCTCGGCATTCTGCACGATCTTTGCCGAAGCCCGCCCAGCCGCATCGATAGGCACGATTTGATCATCGTCTCCGTGGATGATCAGAGTCGGCACATCGAACTTCTTCAGGTCTTCCGTGAAATCGGTTTCTGAGAAGGCCTTGATGCAATCGTAGGCGCCCTTGAAGCCCACCATCATGCCCTGCAGCCAGAAGCTGTCGATCGCCCCTTGCGAGACCTTGGCCCCTGGTCGGTTGAACCCAAAGAATGGCCCCGACGCCAAATCCTTGTAGAGCTGCGATCGGTCAGCGAGCGTCGCCTTGCGCAGGTCATCGAAGACGCTGATCGGAAGACCGCCCGGGTTTTCTGGCGTCTGCAGCATGAGGGGTGGGACGGCGCTGACGAGCACAACTTTCGCCACGCGGTCCGTGCCATGCCGCCCGATGTAACGGGCAACTTCGCCGCCTCCGGTCGAGTGCCCGATGAGTATGACGTCGCGCAGGTCAAGCGCCTCGATCAGTTGGGCAAGATCGTCGGCGTAGGTGTCCATGTCGTTGCCGTCCCATGGCTGGCTCGATCGGCCGTGGCCGCGGCGATCGTGCCCGATGGCGCGGTAGCCAGCGGAGGCGACGGCATACATCTGCGATTCCCAGGCATCGGAATTGAGCGGCCAGCCATGACTAAAGATCACCGGCTGCCCTGTTCCCCAATCCTTGTAGTAGATCTGCGTGCCGTCTCGCGTTGGGATCGTAGGCATCCGACCGCTCCCACTTGATTTGCTCTGGGGTCGCGGCGGAAACTTCAACTGTCGGGCTGAGTTGCGGTGCGCCTCAGCTCGACAGTCGAATTTGGTCGAAAATCCTTAATCAGGCTCTGCCCTGATTGGGATTCAGGGCAGAGGCTCGATGCGATCGGCCGATATATTGGCCAAAACCGCTACGCTTCAGGTTATTCTTTCCGCGCCCGCTGGCCGAACAGGATCTTCTGGGCCTCCTTATCGGTGGCGAGGTTCCACTTCTCCCGCTCCTCGGCGCCAACTGCGACCGCTTTGGCCACGGCAGGCCGGTCATGGATCCGCTTGAACCATGCTTCCAGATTGGGAAACTCGGCCAGATCCTGTCCCTGGTTCTTGTATGGCCGGATCCACGGATAGCAGGCCATGTCGGCAATTGAGTACTCGCCGGCGAGGTACTCCCTGTCCTTCAGTCTCTTGTCCATGACGCCATAGAGCCGGTTCACCTCGTTCACGTACCGGTCGATGGCGTAAGGGATCTTCTCTTGCGCGTAATTGCGGAAATGGTGGCATTGCCCCGCCATGGGACCGAGGCCAGCCATCTGCCAGAAAAGCCACTGCTCGACCTCGACGCGGGCGCGTTCGTCGGACGGATAGAACTTGCCCGTCTTGCGCCCGAGGTACTGCAGGATGGCGCCGGACTCGAACACCGAGATGGGCTCGCCGCCCGGGCCGTCGGGATCGACGATCGCCGGCATGCGATTGTTGGGCGAGATCTTCAGGAACTCGGGCGCGAACTGGTCGCCCCGCATGATGTTGATGTACTTCACCTCATACGGAAGACCACACTCCTCGAGCATGATCGTGATCTTGTGCCCGTTGGGTGTCGGCCAGTAGTAAAGCACGATCGGGCGCTGAGCCATGTCATCTCTCCTCTGCAGGTGGACACGGGTTCATGCGGACAAGGCGAGCCGCCCCGCGTACGCGAACAATGCACGACACGGCTGGCTTGCTCCAGCCGGATGGGTGCGACCATTGCGGAAGCCGCAGGTTCGCTTGGCGCCTGCTGCATAGCAGCGCCCGGAGCACGGACAAACCCGTGTAGCGCGCCCCTGCGGAATCCGGCCCTTTACTCCGCCGCCTCTTTCTGCGCCGCGTCGGGGCGCCAACGGAGCTTCGGCTCTCGTGCCGCCTTGGTCTCGTCAAGGCGCCGCCGCGGAGCGAGGCGCGGGGCCTGCTTGAACCGCTCGACCTCGCCGCGCTTCGCAGCCTCAGCAAGATGGCGCAACGTGGCGATGAAGAGATCCAGGTTTTCCTTCGACTCCGATTCCGTCGGCTCCACCAGCATGGCGCCGTGGACGACGAGCGGGAAGTACACCGTCATCGGATGATAGCCCTCGTCGATCATCGCCTTGGCGAAATCGAGGGTGGTGACTCCGGTCTCCTTCAGGAACTTGTCGTCGAACAGCACCTCGTGCATGCAGGGCTGATCGCCAAAGGGCTGGCTGAAGAGGTCGCGCAGCCCAACGCGGACATAGTTGGCCGCGAGCACTGCGTCCTCGGAGGCCTGCCTCATCCCGTCCGCGCCGTGGGACATCATGTACGTCAGCGCACGGACGAACATGCCCATCTGGCCGTGGAAGGCCGTCAGCCGGCCGAATGGGCTTTGGCCCTGCGCTTCTGCATCAGCCGCATCCTCGACGAGGCGCAGGCTGTCGCCATCCCGGACGATAAACGGCACCGGTGCGTACTTCGCCAGCGCCTCGGACAGCACAACCGGCCCTGAGCCCGGCCCGCCTCCACCATGGGGCGTCGAAAAGGTCTTGTGCAGGTTGATGTGCATGGCGTCGACGCCAAGCTCGCCCGGACGAACCTTGCCGACGATGGCGTTGAAGTTGGCACCATCGCAATAAAAGTAGGCGCCGGCCTCGTGTACAGCCTTCGCAATCTCGACCACCTCCGGCTCGAACAGGCCACAGGTGTTTGGATTGGTCAGCATGATGGCCGCAACATCGGGGCCGAGTGCTTCGCGCACCGCCTCAACCGAAACAGTCCCGTTCTCGCGCGCCGGAATCGAACGCACCGAGTAGCCCATGAAGGCGGCCGTTGCCGGGTTGGTGCCGTGGGCCGAATCCGGAACCAGCACGACGTCGCGCTTCGAGCCCGCAGCTTCATGCGCCGCCTTGATGGCCAGCATGCCGCAAAGCTCGCCGTGGGCACCGGCCTTCGGCGACAGCGCAACAGCCTTCATGCCCGTCAGCTCGAGCAGGTAGGCGGCAAGCATTTCCATGAGTTGCAGCGCCCCCTGCACCGTCTGCTGCGGCTGCAGCGGATGGATGTCGCCAAAGCCTGGTAGCCGCGCCATCTTCTCGTTGAGGCGCGGGTTGTGCTTCATCGTGCAGGAGCCAAGCGGATAGAGCCCTGTGTCGATCGCGTAGTTCCGCTGGGACAGGCGCACGTAATGGCGCATGGCCTCCGGCTCGGTCAGCCCCGGCAGGCCGATCTGCCCCTGGCGCTCCAAGCCGTTGAGGCGCGATGCGACCGGCTTCGGCTCCGGAAGGTCGACGCCGCTCTTCGACAGGCTGCCTGCCTCGAAAATCAGTGCTTCTTCGTGATCGAGGCCCCTGTGGCCGGTGAACGTCCGAACCTCGGTGCCCGGAGAAACTGCGCCCGGTGTTGTAGGGCGCCCTTGGGAGTTCATAGCCATCAAAGCACCTCCTGCAGCGCCTTGACGTAGGCCCTGCGGTCCTCGTCGGTGTTGATCTCGGTGGATGCGACGATGATGAGGTCGCGAAGCTCACTGCGCTTCGGTTCCAGCCGCGAAACGGGCACGCCGCCCAGCACGCCCTTCTCGGCGAGCGCGTCAATGACCTTCCGAGCATCGCCCGGTACACGAATGGCGAACTCGTTGAAGAAGCTTGGCGAAATCACCTCGACGCCGCCAATCTTGCTCAGCTCATCGGCCAGCGTCACGGCATTCGCGTGATTGATGCGCGCCAACTTCTTCAGCCCCGCCTCGCCGAGCAACGTCAGGTGGATGGTGAATGCCAGCGCACACAGACCCGAGTTCGTGCAGATGTTTGATGTCGCCTTTTCTCGACGGATGTGCTGCTCGCGGGTCGACAGAGTGAGCACGAAGCCGCGCCGCCCCTCGGCATCGACCGTTTCACCCGCGACACGGCCCGGCATCTGGCGGATGAACTTTTCGCGCGTTGCGAACAGCCCGACGTACGGCCCGCCAAAGTTGAGACCGTTTCCGATGGACTGTCCCTCGGCTGCAACGATATCGGCGCCCATCTCACCCGGCGGCTTGAGGAGGCCGAGTGAAACGATCTCGGTTACGGCGACGATCAGAAGCGCACCCTTGGCGTGGGCTGCTTCCGCAATTGGCGTCAGATCGCGGATCGTGCCGTAGAAGCTCGGGTACTGGACGACGACGCAGGATGTCTCGTCATCGATCTTCGAGATGATGTCCTCAGCGCCGGTGGGATCAGGATCGAGCGCCACGATGGTCGAGCCGCCCCAATGGGCCAGAGTTTCGACCACCGCGCGATAGTGGGGATGCAGGCCGCCTGAAAGAAGCGCCTTTTTCCGCCGCGTCAGGCGATGCGCCATCAGCACCGCCTCGCCACACGCGGTCGAGCCGTCGTACATTGAGGCGTTGGCAACCTCCATACCGGTCAGCAGCGCCACCTGCGTCTGGAACTCGAATAGCGTCTGCAGCGTGCCCTGGCTGATCTCCGGCTGGTAGGGCGTATAAGATGTAAGGAACTCGGAACGCTGGATCAGGTGATCGACCGTAGCCGGAACGTGATGGCGGTAGGCGCCTGCACCGACGAAGAACGGCACCGAGCCCGCAGGCACGTTGCGCGCCGCCATCTTCGACAGCTCGCGCTCGACCTCCAGCTCACCCTTTGCTTTGGGTAGGTTCGGCAACTCCTTCAGGAGCTTATCGGCCGGTACGCTGGCGAAAAGCTCGTCGATGGCGGAAACGCCAATCTTGGCGAGCATAGCCCCGCGGTCGGCCTGCTCGAGGGGTAGATAACGCATTAGCACCGCTCCATCGGTACGTCGCTCGTAGGTGCCCTCCCCTCATCCCGACGGCAGAGAGTTCAGGAGGAGAGACTGCGCTTGGCTCGCGCGCTGCCCCCACCTGCCCCTTCCCCGCACAGGAGGAGGGAAGAAGACATCAGCTCTGCTTCACGAATTCCTCGTAAGCCGCCCGGTCCATCAGCCCATCGAGTTGGGACTTATCCGTGATCCGCAGCTTGAAGAACCAGGCCTTCCCTTCGGGATCCTCGTTCACCAGCGCCGGGTTCGACGCGAGCTCCGTATTCGCTTCGACGACCTCGCCAGATACCGGAGCGAAGATGTCGCTCGCCGCTTTCACGGATTCGACGACAGCAATCGCCTCCTTCTGGTTCACAGTGCGCCCCACCTCGGGCACCTCGACGAATACGACGTCGCCAAGCTGCTCCTGCGCATGGTTCGTGATGCCGACGGTCCCGATGTCGCCATCGACGCGGATGTACTCGTGGTCCTCGGTAAAGCGTTCGAGCGCCATAGAACGGTTCTCCGGTTAGGGTTTGCGAAGATAACGATGCGGTACGAAAGGCAGGTCGACGATCTGCGCCGGCAGGGCCTTGCCGCGCACCATCAACTGGATAGCCGCGCCGGGCTTGGCGAATGCAGTTTCGACGTAACCCATCGCGATCGGGCCATTCACCGTAGGCCCGAAGCCTCCAGACGTGATGACACCGATGCGGGCGCCGGACGTATCCAGAATTTCAGTGCCGTCGCGCGCTGGGGCGCGTCCCTCAGGCTTGATGCCTACGCGAAGCCGCTTTGGTCCCTCCCGCAGCTCCCGCTGAATGCGCTCCGCACCAGGAAAGCCGCCTTCCTCGCGCCTGCGCTTCTGAATTGACCAGGACAGGCCCGCCTCCACGGGCGTCGTCATTTCATCTAGCTCATGGCCGTAAAGGCAGAGCCCAGCCTCCAGGCGAAGAGAGTCACGCGCGCCAAGGCCGATCGGCTGCACCGCTTCCTCCGCCAACAGGAGGCGCACCAGGTCAAGGGCCTGATCGGCTGCGACCGAAATCTCGAACCCGTCCTCGCCAGTATAGCCTGAGCGGCTCACAGTACAGTCGAAGCCTGCAACTTTGACACGGCGCACGCCCATGAACCCGAGCGTCACCGCATCCGGAGAGTGTTTGCCCAGAACTGCCGCTGCTTCTGGCCCCTGCAGGGCAATCAACACGCGGTCCGTCACTGGCTCGATCCGAACGGCATCGGGCAGCCTGGCCGCGATGTACTCGTAGTCCACATCCTTGCGAGATGCGTTGACCACGAGGAACAGCTTCCCGTCTTCGGCCGGATCGGCAGATCGTGCCACCATGAAATCATCGACAATGCCGCCCTCGGGGTTGAGCAGCTGCGTGTAGCGCTGCATGCCCGGCTTCAAATTGAGGATGTCTGCGGGAACAAGGGCCTCGAGCGCCGCTGCCGTGGTCTGGTGGTCAGGGCCGATCAGGTAGGCTTGGCCCATGTGTGACACGTCGAAAAGTCCGGCGCGCGCCCGCGTATGCTGGTGCTCTTTCAGAATGCCGAGCTCATACTGCACCGGCATCTCATATCCGGCGAACGGCACCATCTTGGCGCCGAGCTCACGGTGCAGATCGTAGAGGGGTGTTCGCTTCAGCGGACCAGCGGTATCGGCGCTCATTTGGCATTCCCAGAGACTTGAGACGGCGTTGAGACGAGTGCCGAGACACCCGTCATCGAGCCCCCTCTGTCTCGGAACCTGAGAGAGTCAACCCTGCTGCCCGCGGTTGTGTTGCGGGAGCTGGGTCTTAACCCCTTCGGTGGGCCGGGCGACGGATCACCTCGACCGCTTTCCAGAGCGCCATCAACTTGCGGTCCTTTTGCCTGAGAGGTTCCGGGGCGGTTGCTCCTTCGGCGCCGGCTCAGCCAATGCGGCCGGACTCTCCCGCAAGTGTCTACTGGCAGTGCCTCACCTTAGGGCTGCGCGCTGCGAAGTCAATCGGCATCGCAGCATCTCAACACTGCACAGGTCTCAAGACAATCCTCGACGAGCGCTCAGTCAAAGATTTATTTCGGGTAAGGTCACCCGGCATTCGGGAGGTTGCGGTCGAAGCCGACGAAGACCTCGTATTCCGCTGGCCGCGTACCTTCTGGGATTTCAAACGACACGGTTCGCACGACCGAGAAATATCCGATCGGCCGCTCGACAGCGACGGCAACAGATACGGCCATTGAGTCTTGCGTGATCTTCTCGCGCTGAGCATCTGTCACGAAGACATTGACGGGCAGGGTTACGGTGCCGGGCTGACCACGTGGGCCGAGGAGAACGCGCCCGGAGAATCCGTACTTCACCGTCACGCGGCCGTTCGCAATCTGGCACTCCCGCGCCGTTTTGGTGATCTCGCCCCGATGCATGACCGCCAGCGCGTCCCCCACGCGGCCCTGCTCGTAGATCGTGACGTGGTTGTCACGCGGCCAGACCGCGAAGCGCGGGCAGTGGTGGGCAAGGTCCACCCCTGACGAACCGGTCGTGCCGTAGTCGGCCTTAGCCGCGGAGAGCAGCTGGTCCTCGCTGACCGAAGCAATCTCTGTCCCCGAGCTGGAGCCGCCGAAAACGCCGCCCCCGATACCCGAGGTCAAGCTGGACATGCCACAGCCAGCGAGCAGCGTCACCGCGAGCCCCAAGGTCGAAATCCGAAGCGATGCGTACCGCGCAGCAGTTGTAAGTATCTTCACAGCAGTTTCGCTCGTTTCCTGATCCGGTGGCGCCGCGCCGGGAGCATGCCTACTTGCATGGCAACGGATGAGTCGATCGACGTGGGAAGACTTGTCGCACTTTCGACCGATTCACCTAACTCCCTCGACTCACGGCGCCCAAGCGCGTAGCTACGAAAGGGACTCGACTCGTTGGACCAGGACAAAGGTATGTCCGCCTCTTCAGCCGTTGACCAGTGCCAGCGTGGCACGCGGGAAAAAATGACGTTGATATTGGCGGCGCCTCGCGGATTTTGTGCGGGCGTGGATCGCGCGATCCAGATCGTCGAGCTGGCGCTGGCCAAGTACGGCCCCCCTGTGTACGTACGGCACGAGATCGTTCACAACCGATTCGTCGTCGATTCTCTTCGGGCTAAAGGCGCCATTTTTGTGGAAGAGCTGGACGAAATCCCCGATACCGATGCTCCTGTGATCTTCTCGGCACATGGGGTGCCGAAGTCGGTGCCGGCAGCCGCCAAGGCGCGGAATCTTTTCTACTTGGATGCCACGTGCCCCCTCGTGTCGAAGGTGCACAAGGAGGTGCACAACTACTATGCGCACGGCCGCGAGCTCGTGCTCATCGGTCATGCCGGGCATCCGGAGATCATCGGCACGATGGGGCAGTTGCCTGAGGGGGCCGTGACCCTGATCGAGACGGTGGAGCAGGCGCGTACGTTCACCCCCCGCAATCCCGACAAGCTCGCTTATGCCACACAGACGACGTTGTCGGTCGATGACACGGCAGAGATTGTCGCGGTGTTGCAGGAGCGCTTTCCACAGATTGTCGGACCGCACAAGGAAGACATTTGTTACGCGACCACCAATCGCCAGGCCGCGGTGAAGGCAATTGCGCCGAAGGTCGAGCGCTTCCTTGTGGTCGGGGCACCCAACAGCTCCAACTCGCTACGGCTCGTAGAGGTTGCGGAGCGGGCTGGCTGCAAGAAGGCGGCACTGGTGCAACGGGCCACCGATGTGGACTGGTCTGATCTTGCCGGGGTGCGATCCGTAGGCCTGACGGCGAGCGCCTCCGCTCCTGAGGAGTTGGTCGATGAGGTCATCGACGCATTCCGTGAGCGCTTCGACGTGACGGTCGACACTGTGACCACTGCGCAGGAGCGCATCGCTTTCAACGTGCCGCGCGAGCTTCGCGACGTGGCGCCCCCACGCAAGCAGACTGCGAGCGTCTGACGCCATGGCCGTCTACACCGAGGTCGCCGACGACGAGCTGGCGCGCTTTATCGAACCCTACGGCCTAGGCGAGCTTCTCTCCTACAAAGGGATCGCTGAGGGGGTCGAGAATACGAACTATCTCGTTCAGACGTCGCAGGGCCGCTTCATCTTGACCCTCTATGAGAAGCGCGTGCGGCGCGAGGATCTGCCGTTTTTTCTCGGGCTGATGGAGCATCTTGCAAAAGCGGGAATTACCTGCCCCACGCCAGTCCGCGACCGAAACGGCGCCATGCTGAACGAGCTGGCCGGCCGCCCTGCGGCCCTGGTGACGTTCCTCGAGGGAATGTGGATCCGGCGGCCGCGGCCCGAACACTGCCAGGCAGTCGGGCAGGCGTTGGCGAAGCTCCATCTTGCCGGGCGCGATTACGAACTCACTCGCGAAAATGCTTTGGGACCGGCGGGCTGGCCGGATCTCTTTGCACGCTTCGAGGACCGCGCCGATGAGGTGGCGTCAGGACTGAGGGCCGAAATTCGTCTGGAGCTCGACGCGTTGCTGCCCAACTGGCCGAAGGGCCTACCAGCCGGCGTCATCCATGCCGATCTGTTTCCGGACAACGTCTTCTTCCGCGGGGACGAGCTATCGGGGCTGATCGACTTCTACTTCGCCTGCAACGACTACTTCGCGTATGACATCGCCATCTGCCTGAACGCCTGGTGTTTCGAGCAGGATTACTCGTTCAACATCACGAAGAGCCGCGCTCTTCTCAAAGGCTACACGGGCATTCGCGCCCTTGAGCCTGCCGAGCGCGAGGCGCTGCCGATCCTGGCTCGCGGTGCGGCGCTCCGCTTTCTTCTGACGCGGGCGCACGACTGGCTGCACAGATCGCAGAACGCCCTGGTCAAGCCGCACAATCCGCTGGAATACCTCCGTCGCCTGCGCTTTCACCGGACGGTGTGCTCGGTCGGTGAATACGGGCTCGAAGCTGCGTCATGAGTCGAAAGCAACGCCCCGTTGTCGAAATACACACGGATGGTGCCTGCTCCGGCAATCCCGGGCCGGGCGGCTGGGGAGCGATTTTGACCTCGGGCCCCCATCGCAAGGAGCTGCGGGGCGGCGAACCTTTGACCACCAACAACCGTATGGAACTGATGGCCGCCATTATGGCGCTGGAGGCGCTGAAGCAGCCGTCGATCGTCGACCTCTATACCGATAGCGTCTACCTGCGGAACGGCATCACCTCCTGGATTCACACCTGGAAGCGCAATAACTGGCGCACGGCGGACAAGAAGCCGGTCAAGAATGTCGAGCTGTGGAAACGTCTCGACGAAGCGCTCGGCGAGCACGAGATCCGCTGGCACTGGATCAAGGGGCACGCTGGTCACCCCGAAAACGAGCGCGCCGATGAACTCGCCCGGCTCGCTATACGCGAGCTGCGCGAGGCTGCATCGGACGGTTAGGAGGGGTGGCGCCACAGCTGGGGCGCAACTTCGCGGAAGTGCCTTGGCGCTTGGTAGGATGTTCCGACGTAACCCATTGGTTCTATGCGTCGGGGCCGGTTTCTGGGCCATTTCTGGGGCGCGAATGGGCGCCGAAAATCTAGTTATTGATTTGCTTGGTCGGAGCGGAGGGATTCGAACCCCCGACCCCCTGCTCCCAAAGCAGGTGCGCTACCAGACTGCGCTACGCTCCGACACGAAAATTGGCTTCTGAGTTCTGGGGTGTTCCGGAACCAAGGTCAAGACCCAAGCTCCGAAATACGCAAGCCCCTGTCCCCTGAACAGGAGATCAGGCCCCCGGTATAGCGTCCGCTTGAATGCGGATAGCACGCACCGGACCAGGGCGTACCATCAATCTCCGAAGATCATGCTGCGCCTGCCGAGGTTGCGGAAGATCTGCTTGAACAACCCTTCCTCGTACTCGTTGGCGGTTGGCGTGGTACGGCTGATGAAGTCGAAAACCTTGCCGTCCTGGATCCCGTACTCGGCAATGCGCTCGACCATGCCCGAACGCGTGAAGTAGACCGCAACAATCCGCCGGTCCACCTCCTCAGGGGCCAGGAAGGCCACCTGCTTGGTCGTGCTGGAGATGTAATAGAAGGCGTCGCCCGTTCCAACGGAGCTTGTCGTCGTCGGCGTGCCCAACACCATCCGGACCTGCTCCTGGGTCATGCCAGGCTGGATCTGCTGCAGCTCGGATGGCTGGAAGTGGTGACCGTGCTTCGTAACAACCGCGCCGGCACTGCATGCTGCAATGAGCCCCGCAAGCGCCACAGCGCCTGCGAGACGAGAGGCGCGACGTGCCGTCTCATGCATCCACCCTGGTATCAGGGTAACCGATTGGCCATGTTTGCGAGTCGTCATCCCCGACGCCGCCAGTTCCTGTTGTGGGAATCAGTTTGTGATTCCGCCTGCCCCCGCTTATCCGGTGGAACAGCGCGTTGCAACGTGGAGCGGCGAGTTATGCAACGCGGCCATTTCCGCAGTCAAACGGACGAGACCCCCTCATGCTCACTTGGTTGAGAGTGCGTAAGTGGTCAGGACGCACGGCAGCAGAGCTTTATGGCTCGATCGTGACCGCTGCGCGGCGTGAGGCGTTCTATCTCGACTTCGGAGTACCCGACACGCCGGACGGCCGCTTTGCCATGGTGGTCACACATACATACCTCATCCTTGAGCGGCTGAGGCAGGAGGGGCAAGCGGGGCAGGAGCTCAGCCGCGCCGTGGTTGAAGCCTTCGTGACCGATATGGATGACTGCATGCGCGAGATGGGCGTTGGCGACCTGACGGTGCCGCGGAAAGTGAAGAAGGCTGCTGGCGCACTCTATGATTGCACCACTGCATTCAGGAAGGCCGCTGCCGAAGGACTTAGCGCCCTGGCCAGCGCCGTGCACAGCAACCTTCTCCCGTTCGAGGCGCCTACCGTGTCCGACTGCGTTGCAGAATATATGCAAAGAGCGGCAGCTGAGCTCGAAGCACATCCCAGAAACGAGCTATTAGCCGGCCGTGTCACATTTGCGAGGATATGAGTTGCCGCTCCAAGCGAGAATCGAAATGGCAGCAGAGATCGAATGGTCCCACAAGATTGGTGAGGTCCCCGCGATAGGGCTCTCGGCGGAGCGCCATGCAACATCAGCGCTTCGGGCAGAGATCGCGGCCACGCTCGACCTCATTGCCTGCGAGCGCCTCGACGTGCGTTACGAAATCACCCCCCTCTCGCAGGGGCGCTACCTGCTGGAAGGGACGCTCGTGGCTGATGTCACCCAGAGTTGCGTCGTTACCCTCGAACCAGTGGAAACACACTTGGTCGAGCCGTTCGAGGTCGAGTTCCGCCCGGAGGCGCCGGATGCGGAGGACGAGGTTGAGTTCGACGCGCTCGAATCCCGCGACATCGAACCACTGGAAGACGACACGATCCCCGTCGGCCGGATCGTCTACGAGCACCTTGCATCAGCTGTGCCGGCGTATCCTCGCAAGGAGGGGGCCGCATTCGAGCAGCCACCCGAGCCGGAAGCGACCCGATCTGCCGCCAGCCCGTTCGCCGTCCTCGAGCAGCTCAAGAACTCGAAATCTGAGAAATGAGCACCACTTTTGAGCTGAGCAGCGGGCATCGAGGCGGTGTGACGCGCTTCCAGCAGCTCGGAGCGATGTTCAGGAGCTGTTAAGAATTCCATTGTCTGCGTCCGCCAAACGAGTATGTTCCCTGCGTTTCGCAGGCGAGCGCATGCAAGGCTGACGCAGGCGTCTTTCGCCTTCTCCAAGGGAATTGACTACCCAGGCCAATAGATGCCCGCTCAGCGGATCATAGCGCTCGACGCCATGGGCGGTGATCATGGACCAGAGGTGGTGCTTCCAGGCGCCGACCTAGCGCTGGTCCGACATCCCCAACTTGAGGTCCTGCTCTTCGGCGATCAGGCCCAGATCGCACCTGTCCTCGCGCGGTACCCCAAGCTGGCAGCAAGGTCGAGGATCATCCATACGGACATCGTCGTCAGGTCGGATGACAAGCCGAGCCAAGCGCTGCGGCGTGGCCGCGGCTCCAGCATGTGGCTGGCGCTCGAGGCGGTGCAGAAAGGCGAAGCCGACATTGCCGTCTCCGCGGGCAACACTGGCGCACTGATGGCCATGGCCAAAGCGGTGCTGAAGCCTATTGCCGACATCGAGCGTCCCGCCATCGCTGCCTTGTGGCCGACCGTCAACAGTGAGTGCATCGTGCTCGACGTCGGCGCCAATATCGGCGCGTCCGCGCGGCAGCTATGCGAATACGCGCTGATGGGCGCCGCGATGTCCCGCGCTCTTTACCACATTGAGAAGCCGACCGTGGGGCTTCTCAATGTCGGCGTCGAGGAGATCAAGGGTGCTGACGAGGTTCGTCAGGCTCACGCCTGGCTCAAGGAGATCCAAGGGCTCCCGATCGACTACCGCGGCTTCGTCGAGGGCAACCAGATTGGGCAAGGTGTTGTCGACGTTGTGGTGGTGGAGGGCTTCGCCGGCAACATCGCCCTGAAAACGGCGGAAGGCACAGCGCGGCAGATTGCCCAATACATCAAAGCCGCCATGACCCGGTCGCCTTTGTCGCGGCTCGGAGCCTTCCTTGCCCGCGGCGGGTTCGCTGTGCTCAAGGAGAAGATGGACCCGCGGCGAGCAAACGGCGGCACATTCCTGGGACTCAATGGAATTGCAATCAAGAGCCACGGCGGTACAGACGCTGTTGGCTTTGCGAGCGCCATCGATCTCGGGTACGACATGGCGGAAAGCGGGCTCCTACCCAGGTTGACCGCAGACCTGATCTCGTTCCACGGCAAGCTCGACGCGGTTGTCGAGAAGTAGCGCTCCAGGACGAATAAGAGCAGTATTTCATGAAACGAGCCGCGGCCAGGGCCGAGTCGACAGGCCCGCAAAGCGAGAGTTAGGGGGACGATTTGGCTGTCATCCGTTCCGTCATCCGCGGCGTCGGCGCTTATCTGCCGAAACGCGTGCTGACCAACAGCGATCTGTCCAGGATCGTCGACACGAGCGACGAATGGATTCGCGAGCGCACCGGCATCAGGGCTCGCCACATCGCCGCAGACGGCGAACTGACATCTGACCTGGGCATTGCCGCTGCGCGCCAGGCCTTGGTTCGCGCCGGCGTCGACCCCGTAGATATCGACCTTGTCATCTGCGCCACCGCCACGCCCGATCGCACCTTTCCCGCGACTGCGGTCCGTATTCAATCGGAGCTGGGCATCTCGAAGGGAGCCGCCTTCGATGTCCAGGCCGTCTGCTCCGGTTTCGTTTTTGCCCTAGCTACCGCCGACAACTTTCTGAAGGTCGGCCAGTTCAAGCGGGCACTGGTGGTCGGCGCCGAAACCTTCTCGCGCATTCTCGACTGGTCGGATCGCAGCACTTGCGTGCTCTTCGGCGATGGCGCAGGTGCAGTCGTACTCGAGGCACAACCGCAGCGCGGCACGCGCGAGGATCGAGGCATACTGGCCAGTCGGCTCAGGTCGGACGGACGGTACGAGGACCTGCTCTATGTCGACGGAGGGCCTGGTTCGACCAGGACTACAGGCTACCTTCGGATGAATGGACGCGAGGTCTTCCGCCACGCGGTGCAGAAGATCTCCGGCGTCATCGAGGAAACGCTCCTCATGACCGGGTATGCGGCTGACGAGATCGACCTGTTCATCCCCCATCAGGCCAACGCCCGCATTCTGGACGGGATTGCCAAGAAGCTCGGCGTCTCGCCTGAGAAGATCATCGTCACCCTCGGCCAGCAGGGTAATACGTCGGCAGCCTCCATTCCGCTGGCCCTCAATCACGCCTTCGAGCAACACCGGCTCAAGGAAGGCAGTCTGATCCTTATGGAGGCCATGGGCGGCGGGTTCACGTGGGGTGCCGTTCTAGCTCGGTGGTGAACCTCCGCCAGCACTATCTCTGCGGCAAAAATTCTGTACACGCCGCATTCACCTAGAGCTTGCCGTGACCAATTTGCACACTGGCCCAAAATTTTCTGATAAATCAGCTGCTTGGATAAGATCAGGATTGACCGTACCGAGGGGGAGGGCTAGCATTCGTTAAAAGGGAGTAAAGATCCTGGGGAGGATACAATGGGCGGTAAGACGCTGACCCGCGCGGATCTCGCCGAGGCGGTCGTGCAGAAAGTTGGTCTCCCGCGGAACGAGTCGCAGGAGCTGGTGGAGCTTGTGCTGAGCGAGATTGCGTCGAGTCTCGCCCGAGGGGATTCGGTGAAGCTGTCGTCTTTCGGCTCCTTCGGTATCCGTCAGAAGGGTCAGCGCATTGGGCGGAATCCCAAAACCGGGCAGGAGGTGCCGATCACGCCGCGAAAGGTGCTGGTGTTCCGGCCCAGCAACATCATGAAAGAGCGTATCAACGCCGGACAGATCCGCCGCCCCAAGGCCGCCGAGTAGCTTCGGTGCCGAACATCAGTCCTTATGTGCGCAGCATCGAATGGCTATGACCGTAAGCAAGTCCGCCGAGGCGTTCCGGACAATCAGCGAGGTTGCGGAGGAGCTTGACGTTCCCAAGCACGTCCTGCGGTTTTGGGAGCAGAAGTTTCCGCAGATCAAGCCGATGAAGCGTGGCGGTGGCCGGCGTTATTATCGGCCAGAGGATCTGGACCTACTGCGGGGCATTCGTCATCTACTGCACCTCGAAGGGTATACGATCCGAGGTGTTCAAAAGATTTTGCGGACGCAAGGCGTCGACGAGGTCAAGCGCTGCTGGATCGACGCATCCGAGCAGGTGGCCGGTGGCGCCGTGGGCCCCTCGTCTAAAGCCAAGAGCAAGGCAAAGGCCGGCCGCAAATCAGGGAGCCGAGCCGCGACCAAGCAGACTGCGACGCCGAACAAGTTGCCCGACGACGTACTGCGGAGCCTTCAATCAGCCTTGAGCGAGCTGGAGGCCTGCCGCCGTCTGCTTTCGACTCCGCTCGCCGAGCAGGCTACGTGGGCGCGAAGCGCGGAGCAATGACCGCGGCCCCGCCGGGGGTTGAGCTCTGGCTGATCGATGTTTGCCGCGCGGGGCCCGCCCTCGCCACATTGGAAGAAGCGGTGCCCCGGCTGTCCGACGACGAGCGCCAGCGGGCGCGGGAGCTCGCAGCGGCTGGCGAGGATTGGCGTCTGATCCGCGTGGCTCTACGTCTGTTGCTCGAGCGGTTCGTCGGCCCGAAACTCCGCGGCTTGCCGTTCAGCTATTCGACTCGCGGCAAACCGGCCCTGCCGTGGGACGCAGGGGCCACATTCAGCTTGGCCCATAGCGGCAAGTTCGGCCTTATCGCCATCGCGCCGGACGACGTTGGCGTCGACATCGAACACGACCGGCACGTTCGCTTCCCACCGAACCGGCGAGAAGCCATGCTGGCTGCCGCACGTTCGCTTGTGCCTGCAAGCTCGGATCGCCACATTGAAGAAGGCCACCTTGCGATGCAGGCATGGGTCAGGCTGGAAGCGTGGAGCAAGGCACGCGGTTCCGGCATTGGGGCGCTTCTGCAGGACCTCGGCATCAGAGGGCCGGACTGGAAATCAGCGGGAAGCAACATCGACTTCGGCAGGCGCGCAGCCGAGTTGCTGGAAGGCGAAGGCTTCGTTTTGCATGATGTCCCACTGCCGGCACCAGTCCGCGGCGCCGTTGCTGCCCGATCTGGTACCGCCATCCTGCCCGTTCGCCATCTCCCTGCAGAGCCGGCCGAGCTCATGGAGATACTCTCGGCCACATGAGCCGGACCTCGCCATTCGGGTTGACCGCCAGGCACAGGCGGGGCAAAAGGATGGTCTGTCGGAGCGTAGCGCAGCCTGGTTAGCGCACCAGTCTGGGGGACTGGGGGTCGGGAGTTCAAATCTCCCCGCTCCGACCAGCCGAAACTCCATAAGACCACGCGCTTAGACGGTGGTGTAGAACTTCAAAGCATCGCGGCTGGTCGTTACAACGCCGTCCCCCGTACCACAACCTCCGCTCGTTACCGCTCGTTTTCGAAAGACCGAATTCACTTCAGCGCATTCGGCAGCCACACGGCGATCTCCGGGAAAACGAAGATGAGTGCGAGGCCAAGCAGCTGGAGCAGAACGAATGGTCCGATCGAGCGGTAGACGTCGCCCATGGTGACATCAGGCGGCAGCACGCTTTTAATCCAAAACAGGACGAACCCGAAGGGCGGCGAAAGATAGGCAATCTGAATATTGACGATAAACAGCGCACCGAACCAGAGCTTATCCACGCCCAACGCGTCGATGATCGGGATGAACAGCGGTGTGCAGAGCATGATGATCGCCCAGTCATCCATGAACATCCCGAGGACCAGGATGATGAGCATCATCATGACCAGAATGCCCGTCGTGCCGCCGGGCATCGACAGCACCAGCTCGGTCAGGAGATCCTGGCTGCCAAGCGTGTTGAAGATGTTGAGGAAGACGTTGGCGCCGATCAGGATCCACAGACCCATCCCGGTCAGCTGCAGCGTTGTGACCAGTGAGTCGCGCAGCACGAACCACGTGAGCCGGCCGTAGATCAGGTTTATGAAGAAGGCACCCGCCGCCCCGAACGCCGCAGCTTCGGACGGGGTCGCGATGCCGCCCCAGATCACCCCGAGAACGACTACGATCAGAAGTATGAAAGGCCAGATGCTGACGAGGGCCTGCGCCTTCTCGCGCGTCGTGAATTTTATTTCCGGCGGCAAGGCCGGGCCGAGATGTGGCTGAAACCAGCATCGCACGCCGATGTAGACCGAATAGAAAAACGCCAGCATCAGCCCCGGCAGGACGCCAGCAAGGAACAGGTCTCCGATCGAGACCTTCGCGAGCAGGCCGTAGAAGATGAAGGGCACGCTCGGCGGGATGAGGGCACCCAGGGCTCCGCCCGCAGCAATGGAGCCGATGGCGATCGAGCGGTGATACTTGTATTTCACCATCGATGGGTAAGCGATCTGGCCCATCGTGATGGTGGCGGGTGGCGTGATCCCTGTAACCGCCGCGAAGATCGTACAAACCTGTACGGTGCCTACAGCCAATCCGCCGCGAATATGTCCGATCAGCTTGTAGACAGCGTCGTACGCTGCCTCGGCAATTCCTGAGTAGCGGATAAGGCTGCCCATGAAAATGAACAGCGGAACCGTTACGAGAACGGAGTTCCACGGTGTGTAGTAGAATGCGCTTGGAACCGCGAGGAGGGCTCGCGGCTCGAAAATCAATGCGAAGAGGACCGCCGTTCCACCGAGGCCGAACGCGACCGGCAGGCCCATGAACAAGGCAGCGAAAAGTACGAGAAAATAGAGCGCGGTGATTAGTTCGAGACTCATTCGGCTTTCCGTTACCCGCATTAGAGCCTGGGCGACTGCCCCGGCGCTCGAATCTTTCTAGCTGAGATTTGAACCGGAGGCCTCAAAAACGAGCGCCTGCCTCTGACACGAGCACAGGCAGGCGCCGATATGGCATTAGGATCCTGGCGGATGTGATCCGTTACTTTCCGCCCTTCTCCTCAAGGAATTTTTTCCAAATCTCTACGCCTTTGGCGTTGCGCTCGGACTGCGCGGCGATCTTGGGCCAAACCTCCTCGATCGTCTTCTTGCGCATCCTCGCGACTTCTTCGTCGGATAGCGTGATCACCTCGCCACCAGCCTTCTTCAACGCCTCCAGCGCCTCGTCGACCGCCTCAGCATGCATCCGGCTGGTCTCGAAGTACGTCTTCTCGAAGATGCCTTCGATCTGGTCGCGCTGCCACTGCGTCAAGGCATTCCACTTGTCGAGATTGACGAAGATCTCCTGGTGCTGAGCAGGATTCCAGCCGGGCATGATCGCGTACTTGATGACCTCCTGGAACGACATGTCGTCGATGCCGCCCGTGTCCCAATAGGTGCCTTCAATCGTGCCGAGCTTGAGGGCGGTATAAATTTCGCCCGCGTTCATCGACACTGGCGAGCCGCCCATCGTGGAGTGGAAAATAGCCTGTGGTCCGCCAGCGCGCATCTTTTTGCCCGCGAGGTCCTCCAGTCGCTCTACGCGGAACTTGGTGAACATGGCGTTCGGACCCTGATTGGTCCAACCGACCCAATGCAGATTGCGCTCGTGCGCGGCTTCCTGGACCAAATCGCCGATCCGGTACTTCGGATCACCCCACATCACCTTCCAGGCATCTTCGGAACCGTCCGCGCCCAGTGGTAGGCCATAGGCCAGCATGCCTTCTGGCATCTCGCCGCCATAGACGGTCGCCCAACCCGCGTAGCCATCCGTCTGACCGGCTGCGGCGGCAGCAAACGCTTCCGAAGCACTCGTCAGGGCACCCGCAGGCTCCACCCGAATTTTGACGGTGCCTTTGGTTGCCTCCTCGACGGCTTTCACCCAGGGAATAAGCCCTTTATCCCATCCCGCATCGGTCTGGTCGAACGCCGGCTGGAACACCCACTCCGTCACCTTGTCCGGCGGTCCGTCCGACTGAGCGAATGCAAGCGTCCCGGACAGTGCAACGGCGCCGATTGACAAAATCGTCGTTTTGAGAATGCGTACAGGTTTTGTCACTAGAGTTTCCTTCCCTTTGCTCGCTACCAATTGGGTTTCTTGCTGCATTCTGCCCACCCCTACCTCACCCGGCCGGCTGCTCGCCATAAATGATCGTACGAATGTCGCGGACCAGCTGCTTGATAACTACAAGGAGAACGACTGCGGCCGCCAAGGGTATGGCCGACTTGATCGGATAAATGGGAATTGGAACAGCGGTGGGCGTGACCTGATTGAATTTGATGGACAGGCGCGCTGCATCGATCCCCTTCCAGATCAGAGCACCGAGAAACAAGAACGTGAACGGCGCGGTCAGAACGTCCAAAACGGCTTTGGTTCGCGTTGATGCCCCGGCGTAGAATATGTCCAATTTCACGAATGCGTCGTGCTTCAGCGCGTAAGCCCCTCCGGTGCAGGCCATCAGCACCATGGCAGCCTGAAGGGTGGTTCCTATCCACTGGGAGGGCGCGTTCATGACGTAACGCAAGAAGACGTCCGTCACGCCGAAAATCATGCAGTAGAGGATGAGAAGCCAGCCGATCCGGCCAAAAAGCTCAGCTATGGCGTCAATCAGCCACTCAACTCCGCGCCACAGCTTCATAATTGACGGCTCCTCCCAGTGCTCGTTCTTTCCGGGTGGGAATGGGCACCCTCTGGCGCGCCCGACTCTTCCGGTTGTTCATCCGACTCTGCGAAGCCAACAAGGCTCAAGCGTAGATCCAGATTGGACAAATGATAAAGCCAGTTGTCCCGGCTCGGCAATACGTGAAAGCGTATTACGATTTGAGAATCGCATCAGGACACCATCTCGCGGATCGCCGCCGCAGTGAGCGCCACCCCCTCCTCGATGCGATCCGCCGCGATTGACGAATACCCCATTCGGAAGTAGCGGCAGGGCCCGTCGTCCCTTGGAAAGAATGCACTGCCGGGCTCGATCAGCACCCCTTGCTTCTGAAGCTCACACGCCAGCAGGTCTGTGTCGAGCCCTTCGGGCCCCTCGAGCCAAAAAGACGTCCCGCCGAAATCCGCCGAGCCTGCAATCGTTATGCCCTCCCGCCGCAAGGCATTGGCCATGATGACATGGCGCTTGGCATACTCCTTCCGCATTCGGTGGATGATCGTGTCGTGATGACCGAGCGCGAGGAAGTAGGCTGTCGTCCGCTGCAAGTGTCCCGGCGGATGGCGAAGCATCAGGGCCCGGAGAGCGCGTGCCTCACGGATCACCGGGGCCGGGGCAACGAGGTAACCGAGGCGCAGGCCCGGAAACATGGACTTGGAGAAGCTTCCGACGTAGAGCACGCGGTTGCTCTGGTCGAGCGATTTCAAGGCCGGCGAGGGTGGCTCCAAGAAGCTCATCTCGAACTCGTAGTCATCCTCCACGATGACGAAATCCTTGCGTTCGGCGAGCTCGAGCAGTTGAAGGCGGCGCGTCATGGGCATCGTGGCCGCCGTCGGCGAATGATGACTTGGAGTGATGAAGACGGCGTCGAGCTTCTTCGGCAAAGCTTCCGGCGGAAGTCCCTCGCGATCCACGTCGATCGGCGTCACCCGGGCCCCGCTCAGCTCCAAGGTGGCGTAGATGTCGGGGTGGCAGGGATTTTCGCAAACGACGTGCATACCGGGCCCGAGAAGCAGCTTAGTGACCAGCCATAAGGCGTTCTGGGCACCCAGCGTCACCAGGATTTCGTCGGGCTTCGCACGAATACCGCGGCTCGGCAGGGTTCGGGTGCAAATGTAATTGACGAGTTGCGGATCATCGGCGGCAGCGAAATCGCCCGCCATGAGCACGAAGTCTTCCCGCGCCAACGCCCGCCGCGCGCAATCCCGCCAAGCCGAGAGATCGAACAGCGAGGGATCGGTCTGGCCATAAACGAACGGATAACGATAGCGCCGCCAGTCGAGCGGCTTGCGGATCGGCTTGGCGATGGAAAATTTGGGCTTCAGCCGCGACGACCAATCGATGGCGCTGTCCGACTTCGTGCACGAGCTCGTCTGCAGGCGAATGGCCGGTGGGTCGCCGGCGACGCGGAAGCCGCTGCGGCTGGCGACTTCAAGATAACCTTGTGATGCGAGCTCCTGATACGCGAGCGTGACCGTAATACGCGATACATCAAGATACTGCGCAAGCTTACGGGTGGACGGCATGCGCGCACCCGGAACCGCCTGACCGGCCAGTATCGCCGAGACCACCCTTTCGCGAATTTGGGCCTGAAGACCAATCGCGCTCGATCGGTCGAGAAAAAACATCGTCTCCGGTAACCGTGCAGGAGCCATCTCGACGGTTCGCCCCCTAGTGGACTTATGCAACCCCGCAACTGGATATACACGCCCCAGGGGCACCCGCCTATCCCTAGGACTAGAGCGGCTGCAGAGCGCCCAGATGTGCTGGATGGCTCTTTAATTGAAAGCGGCCCCAAGAGGCTGGTTGCGCAATTCCCGCCCTGCTCGACGAATTCGCGTGGGAAAAGGAACCATGACCCAATCACAGCTCACTGCTGCAGACCTTTCCGATCTGTTCGACGCCTTCAATCGTCACGATCTGCCGGCCATCATGGCTTATTTTGCGGACGATTGCGTTTTCTACGCCGTCGGTGGGCCGGAGGTTTACGGCACACGCTATGTCGGCAAAGAAGCGATCGGGGCAGCTTTCGCGAGCGTTTGGGCCGACATGCCCGATGCACGCTGGGACCACCACAGCCATTTCGTTTGCGGCGACCGCGCCGTTTCGGAATGGACGTTTTCCGGTACGAGCCGGGACGGCTCCCGCCGGATCGAGGCCGAAGGATGTGATCTCTTCACGCTCCGGGACGGCAAAATCATCCGAAAACAAGCGTTCCGGAAGAACAGGCCAGTTCTCGAATTGAAATAGACGGAAAAGAGCCTGGCGATGGTTCAGTTGGCCACAAGGCCCAGCGAGCTGCGGCACCCCTATGACCCGCAATATGATCCACTGACCTCAGCCGACCCCGGACAGAACCGGGACTATGCACCGACCTACTGGATCGATACCGCAGGTCCACCTCCGTCCGACGACGGTCCAATCACTGCGGACACGGATGCCGACGTCGCTATCGTGGGCTCCGGCTACACCGGGCTATCCTGCGCAATTCATCTTGCGCGCGAGCACGGCATCAAGGCCACCGTCCTCGAGGCCAATCGCGTCGCGTGGGGCTGCAGCACACGCAATGGCGGTCAGGCTCAGATTTCAGCCGGCAGGCTCAAGCGTTCGGAATGGATCGCGCGCTGGGGTGTGGACGTCGCGAAGAAGCTTCATGCCGAGATCGCCGAGGCATTCGATCTTTTTCGCGCAATTATTAGAGAGCTTGATATCGACTGCGAGCCGCAGGATGGCGGTCACCTCTATATCGCCCATCGCGCCAAAGCTCTGCCGGCAATGATCGAGGAATCGCGGCTTCTGAACGACGTGTTCGGTTACGGCACGCGCATTCTCGATCGTGACGAGATCCACCGCAATTTCGTGCGCGACGAGGAAGCCGCAGGTGCCATGCTCGAGCCGGATGGCATAGGGGTGCATCCTGCCAAGCTCGCCTTCGGCTATCTGTCGCTTGCCCGCAAGCTGGGTGCGCGCGTCCACACCGCGAGCCCGGTCATCGGCTTCAGCCGCAAGGGCAGCAGCTATTACCTGCCGACACCGGGCGGCACCGTAAGGGCACGCGCCGTTTGTTTCACGACCGGCGGCTATACCTCGCCGACCCTGCATCCGCTCATTGGGCATCGGCTGATGCCGGTTCTGTCCAATTCGATCGTGACACGGCCGCTCACCGATGCGGAGCTGGCCGCGTGCGGCTTCCAGACGAAAATTCCACTGACCGACACCCGCACGCTGCGGCACTACTACCGCCTGCTCCCGGACCGCCGAGTGCAGATCGGCAGCCGCAGTGCGATCACGGGAGCTGATGCGCCAAATCGCAAGCATCTCGAGCGGCTGTTGCGTGGCCTTTATCGCAAGTTCCCCGCACTTAAGGGCATCGAGATCGACTACTCGTGGTGGGGTTGGGTGGATGTCAGCCACGACCTGATGCCCCGTATTTTCCGCCCCGATCCCGAGCAGGCCGTCTATTACGCGATGGGCTATGGCGGAAACGGCGTCATGTACTCTGCTCAGGCAGGGCGGCGGCTGGCCCAGCTCGTCGCGGGAAAGTCGCAGGATCTCGACCTGCCAATCTTCACCTCGCCTCTCCCGAGCTACGGAGCACTGACGCCCTTCCGACGACTCGGACAGCGAGCGCTCTACGTTTGGTATTTCATCAAGGACGAGATGATCTAGGCTCAGGCCATTTGCGGTTTTCGCGCAGCTCCTCTGCGTGAGCCCCCTCTATACCCTGTCGTTCTGGCCGACTAAGCTGATTGGCTCGCGGCGTTGATGGCTTCGGCTGAAGCCGAGACCCAGCATCGTGCTTCAATGGCCTGTGAGCCTACTGAAACGACCTGAGGCTGGGCCACAAGCTGGATCGCTCATGCTGATCGGTCCTTCGGGAACCCCACTGCGTGACGAACGATCACCCGTGAGAGCGATCCTTCGGAATTGCGGAGAGCACAATGGGACTGCTCATTGATGGTGTCTGGCACGATCAGTGGTACGATACCAAAAGCACTGGCGGCAGGTTTGTGCGCCAAGAGTCGGCGTTCCGGAACTGGATCACGCCCGATGGTGCTCCCGGGCCAACTGGCGTCGGCGGCTACAAAGCCGAGCCTGGGCGCTATCACCTCTACGTGTCACTTGCCTGTCCCTGGGCTCACCGGACGCTCATTCTCCGTAAGCTCAAGGGGCTGGAGGGCATGATCAGCGTCTCGGTCGTGCATTGGCTAATGCTGGAAAACGGCTGGACCTTCGATGATGGCGCTGGCGTCATCCCAGACCCGATTTTTGGCGCCCGATACCTCTACGAAATTTATGCGCGTGCGGAGCCCCGCTACACGGGACGGGTCACAGTCCCGATGCTGTGGGATAAGGCGACCGGAACCATCGTGAATAACGAGTCGTCCGAAATCATCCGGATGTTCAACTCAGCCTTCGATGGCTGCGGCGCGCTGCCCGGCGATTATTATCCGGAAGATCTCAGACTTGAAATCGATGCGCTCAACGCGCGCATTTACGACACCGTGAACAACGGCGTCTACAAAGCGGGTTTCGCGACAACCCAGCAAGCATACAATGCCGCCGTCACGAAATTGTTCGAGACCCTCGACTTTCTCGAGGAGCGCCTTGCCACGCGCCGATATCTTCTTGGAGATCGCTTGACTGAAGCGGATTGGCGACTGTTCACTACATTGGTGCGTTTTGATCCGGTCTACGTGGGCCACTTCAAATGCAATCTCCGCCGGATCGGCGATTACCCGAATTTGTTCGACTACCTACGTCACCTGTATCAGATGCCGGGGATCGCGGAGACTGTGAACATGTACCACATCAAGCATCACTATTATCAGAGCCACCGCACCATAAATCCGACCGGCATCGTTCCCTTAGGGCCTGAGATAGACCTGAGCGCCCCATCACGGCGCGGTTGATTGCGCCTTGGCATAAGTGCTCTTTTGGTGCGCTGATAATTTGTAATTCGAGGAAGTATTCAGCGGAAAACCAGCACCGGTATTTTGCTGTGAGTCAGCACCTTCTTGGTCTCGCTACCAAGAAGCTTTGCCGTAAGGCCCGCACGCCCATGTGAGGCCATGGCAATGAGATCGCAGCCGCGCGCCTCTGCAGTATCGAGAACTCCAGTCCAGACATGCTCGCTTTCGACGCGGATCGCCTCGCACGGGACGCCTCTCGCGGCTGCCTCGCTACGCACCCACGCGAGATGATCCTCGATGTCCTTCAGGATGCGCGCGCGGGTCTCCTCCGGAAGATCCGTGATATCGACGCCGAACACGACAACATGCGCCGGTTTGCCCGAAACACGGACCGCCGTAACTCTCGCTCCAAGCGCCTTGGCGAGTTCGAGAGTGTTCTGGACGGCCCGCTTTGATAAATCCGTTCCGTCTGTCGCAACGAGGATGTGCTTGTACATCGAAGCTTCCTGCCCTCTGGTCCGATGTTGAGTCTGATGCCGCCCGCACTTGGATTCCACGGGCAAGAACGCGCGATAATGCCATCTCAGGCAATCCATCGTGACACAAGACAAAAAATGAAAAGCCGCTCGATCAGCCCACCGGCAAAATGTGAAGCTGTTGTGCGTTACGCCATACGACGTTACGCGAAATTTGGCGGCGGCACGAAGCCTTGGAACTCCTGCTCGAGCATTCGCGCCAGCCAGATGCATGTACGATCCCCGTACTGCGGCCCGATGATCTGGACCCCAACCGGCAGTCCATCCGGCGTAAAGCCCGCGGGCGCCACCGTCGAAGGAAGATAGACGACGCCGGAGTAGCCGGCCCAGAAAAGCTGGTCGGTGGTCGGCACCTGCTTGCCATTGACCGTGATAGTGCGCTCGTGCCGCTCGCCTTGCTGGTCGTGAGGAAAGGCCGCCGACGCGGCAGCAGGACAGATAAGCACGTCCCACTCGCGGAAGAATTCCGCCCAGGCGAGCCTCATCTGATGGCGCCTGTTGTTGATGGCGAGCCAATCGCGATGGAGCATCACGTTGGCCCGTGTCATCTGAGCAAAATAGCTCTCGTCCGACGGGTCGAGCCGTGCTGCGATCTCCTTGTTCCTCGCGACCATTTCATCGGTTTGCCGGCCGGAAGTCGCAGCGCGCAACAAAGCGATGTAGACGCGATGCGCCTCGGTCGTATCGATCGCCGGGCGTGCGCTGTCGCTCACGGTGGCGCCCTGCTTTCCTAGGAACTCCGCGACGGCAGCGATGCGCTCCTGCACGGCATTGTCCACCTCCGAGCAGGGATCGTTCAGCATCACGGCCACCTTGAGGTCGGCAAACCGGCTGCGGCGAGGCGGGGGCAGTTCGAGCCGCCACCCGGCAGCGTCGATGTCGTCAGGGCCGGCCATGATCGAAAGGCCAAGCTCCAGATCATCGGCACTCCGAGCCATTGGGCCAATTACAGAGATGTCCGTGGGAGCCACGATGCCTGGCAAGGCCTGGCCGCGTGGTGGGCAGATGCCCCACGTCGGCTTGTGGCCGAAAACACCGCAATAATGCGCGGGATTGCGGATGGAGGCGCCAATATCGCTGCCGGCTTCGAGCGCGGTGAGCCCCGCGGCCAGCGCCGCTGCCGAGCCGCCGGAGGAGCCACCCGGCGAGCGCGGAAGATCCCAGGGATTATTCGTGGTGCCGTAGATGGCGTTGAACGTTTGCCAATCCGCAAGATAAAGCGGCACGTTTGTTTTGCCGAAAAGGATCGCGCCAGCGGCCAAAAATCGGTCGACGGCAATCGCATTGCGAGTGGGATAGTTGTTCTTCAGCTCCGGCACGCCCCACGTCGTCGGCATGCCAACGACATCAAAGCTCTCCTTGATCGTCATCGGCACGCCGTGCAGCGGCCCCCAATCCTCGCCGCGCGCCAGCGCCTCGTCTGCCGCACGTGCACGCTCCCGCGCCTCGGGAAGATTCATCGCGACGATCGCGTTGAGGGCCGGGTTGTATGCCTCGACGCGCTTCAAAAACAGCTCGAGAAGCTCGCTTGCGCTGATGGTCTTGCGCTTGATCTCAGCAGCGAGAGCAGTGGCCGAACGGAACGGCATGTCGAGCATCTGATCTCTCCCATTTCTGGTGTGCGAGCCATCATCGAAGGCCAAGGAGGTTGGGGCAAGCCTCGCAATTCGTCCGACGACGGAAGTGAACGCCAGAGAAGCATCGCACGAGGGAACGCAAATCGGCCGCATACGTTGCACGCGCATCAATTCACATCACATGGACGAGTGAATGCAATGGCGAAGCAAAGCAGGTCGCAGAAGAAGACGGTCGAGCGCGTCATGCACGAATACAAGCAAGGCGAGCTCAAGAGCGGCGGCCGCCGCCAAGTGAAAAGCCCGAAACAGGCGGTCGCGATCGCGTTGAGCGAGGCTGGCGCGTCGAGAACTCAGAGCCCCGCTCAGAAGCGTCGCGCGCAGCAGCGCACGAAGGCCAAGGAAGCGCGGGGCCAAACGGCCAAAGCCCAAACGGAACGCCGCGGTCGCAAGACGGCAGCTCGTGGGGCCACGGCCCGTCGTAAGACGCCGCGCGCGGGAGCCGCTCGGAGGACCAGGGGTCGCGCTGCCGAGATGACAAGAGCCCAGCTCTACGAGGAAGCGCGCCGTCGCAACATCCCCGGTCGCTCCAAGATGTCGAAGGACGAGCTTGCGAAGGCGGTAGGCTTCCGCTGACGCCAACACGGCGAGGCGGCATTGGAGGCAATATGAGGCCTTGTGCCGATGGTGCGATCGCGCCAGTTTGACCGCGACGTCGTAACCACGGCTGAGCCACGCTTTGCGCCTGACCGATCTCGCCGACGGCACCATCGACGCGCTCAGGAGTGCGGGTGCCTACCTGTCAGATCTCGCCACGCCCTCTATCCGGCTCGGCGTGACGGGGCTCGCGCGCGCCGGCAAGACTGTTTTCATCACCGCCCTCATTCGCAACCTGACGCACGGCGGGCGGCTGCCGTTCTTCGACGCTTACGCCGAGGGGCGCATCCTGCGAGCCTACCTGCAGCCGCAGCCCGACGACGATGTTCCGCGGTTCGACTATGAAGCGCACCTAGCGGCGCTTCTCAGCGATCCACCGCGCTGGCCCGAGAGTACGCGGCGCATCAGCGAGCTTCGGCTCACGCTTGAATATCGTCCAAAAAGCATGTTGAAGCGGGCGGTGTCGACGGGCCGGCTCCATATCGACATCGTGGACTACCCCGGTGAGTGGCTGCTCGATCTCGCCTTGCTCGACCAGAGCTACGCCGAGTGGTCCCGCGAGTCGATCGCGCTTGCGTCTGCACCGGCACGGTATCGCGCCAGCGCGGAGTGGCGGCGATATCTTGCGACGCTCGATCCGGCAGCACCGCAGGATGAGCAGGTTGCCCTGGAAGCAGCGCGCGTGTTCACAGACTTTCTCGCCGCCGCGCGCGAAGCCGAGCCGGCGCTTTCGACGCTTGGCCCGGGGCGCTTCTTGCTGCCGGGGGATCTCGCCGGCTCACCGCTCCTGACGTTCGTGCCCCTCGATATGCCGGAGGGCTTCAGTCCACCGCGCGGCTCGCTGGCGGCCATGATGGAGCGGCGCTTCGAGAGCTACAAAACGCACGTCGTGAAGCCGTTTTTCCGCGATCACTTCAGCCGCCTCGACAGGCAAATCGTTCTGATCGATGTTCTGGCCGCGCTCAATGCGGGCAAAGAGGCGGTCGAGGATCTGAGCCGCGCTCTCGAGGCCTCACTGCGGGCTTTCCGTCCCGGTGCGCGAACGTGGCTGGCCAGCATTCTGCCCCGGCGCATCGATCGCGTGCTGTTCGCCGCCAGCAAGGCTGACCATCTGCCGAGCGCAAGTCACGACCGGCTGGAGGCCATCCTGCAGCTGATGATCCAGCGGGCGGCGGAGCGGGCCACGTTTGCCGGCGCTACGGTCGGCGTCATTGCGCTCGCGGCCTTGCGCGCAACCCGCGAAGTGGAAGCGCAGCAAAACGGCGAGCGGCTTGCCTGCATTCGCGGCGTGCCAATGGCGGGAGAGCAGGTCGGCGACAAACGCTTCGACGGTTCAACCGAGGTGGCATTGTTTCCCGGCGATCTGCCCGCCGACCCGCGACAGGCCTTGTCTCCCGGAGGGCCGGATCTAACGGGCCAAGTTAAGTTCGTTCGCTTTCGCCCTCCAGAGCTGACTTCGGGCGAAAGCGGTGAGACACAGGTCTGGTCGCCCGTGTGGCCGCATGTTCGCCTCGACCGCGCGCTGCAATTTCTGATCGGAGATTGGCTGGAATGAGTGAGCCCACCAGACCGCGCGGCCCTCGGGTCTTCGAGCCCGACGATCCGTCTCTCCTCCGCGTGCCTGAGCCGGCAGAGGAGCCGGCGCTCAATGCCGAGGAAATGGCAGAGGTGGAGATCGGCGCCCCGGCACCAGCTCCTCGGACTGGCATTCGTTGGGGCGCGATCCTCGGCTCGGCGTTGCTGGGCCTCGCGGCGCTCGCGTTCAGCCTGTGGCTGACCCAGCTCGCCACGGAGACCCTGGCACGCAACGACATCATTGGCTGGATCGCCGTCTTCCTCGTTGCGGTCGCAGGACTTGCGGCAAGCGCCATCGTTCTCCGCGAGACGATCGGCATCATGCGCCTCAACCGTCTCGGCCGCGTGCGCCGAGGCCTGGAGGATGCCCTCGATGCTCGCGATGCCGCCAGCGAGAGGATGCTGTTGCGGCAATTGCTCAGCACATTCTCCAGCCGCGACGACATGAAATGGAGCATCGCGCGGTTTCGCGAGCACGAGAGCGACGTGCGCGATCCAGGCGATCTTGCGAGGCTGGCTGACCGCGAGGTTTTCGCGCCCCTCGACAGACGCGCCAAACGCATCGTGCTCAGCTCTGCCAAGCGGGTCAGCGTGGTGACCGCGATCAGCCCCCTTCCTGTCGTGGATGTGGTCTTCGTGCTGGTCGAAAATCTCAAGATGCTGCGGTCGCTCGCGACACTTTACGGCGGACGACCTGGCTTAATGGCGGCGCTGAAGCTCGGGCGCATGGTGGTGACGCATCTGGTCGCCACCGGCGGTATCGCGCTGACGGACGACCTCGTCGGCCAGGTGCTCGGTCACGACTTATTGCGACGGTTGTCGCAGCGATTGGGGGAAGGAGCGCTCAACGGAGCGCTGACGGCGCGCATCGGCGCAGCGGCCATTCATGTGGTGCGTCCCCTGCCCTTCCTCGAAGCCTCACCGGTGCGCGTGCGCGATTTCCTGACTGAGCTCTTCCGTTCCGCGCCCGTTCAAACTTCTGCTCGCCGCGTGAGCCGGTAGGTCGTAGACGATAGCTGGTGGCCTGATCTGCTTGGCATCTTCGTTGGCGGTTTCAGAATCGTATTCCGCCCAGGCCGCCGCCCGCGCACGAGCAAGCTCGAGGATCGGCGGCGGATCGTAATCCTCCCGGATCGCGAGGCAGCGCGATAAGAACGGCCCGGCCACCCGCGCAGTCCACCAGCTCAGCAAGACAGACAGGCACAGGCCGACGAGGACGGGCGCCATCCACGCCATCAGCTTGAATGAAACGAGATAGGTGAGCACGGCCAGCGCGAGTCCGGCCAACATGTGTGGCGCGTGAAAACGGAAAGCGGTTACAAGTGACATGCCCGCTTCATCGCGGCGCTGCGGGTTCCAACCTGAGTCTATGCCTGCGAAGATCTGCGCCACTGCTGTTGTCTGAGTCAGCATGAGAATGGGCGCAAGCAGCATCGACATCACAGTCTCGAAAGTCACGCCAGCAATAGTCCTCGGGATAGCCCAAATCTCCCCTGCTCTGGCGGCCCTGCGCAGCTCAAGGATCAGCCCAATTCCCTTCGGCATCAGCACCACCACCATGGTCGCGAGAAACAGGCGGAAGGCAGCCCCGGGATCAATGGTCGGCCAGATCGGGAAGAGGGTCTTGCTGTCGAGGAAGTAAGTCGGAATGACGTGGGTGCCCTGCAGCGCAAGCACGACACCCACGGCTAGTGAGGCAGCCCAGATCGCCGACACGAGATACGCGCAGGCTCCCATCGCCAGATGGGTACGGGCCATGCGCGTCAGCCCACGCCGAGCGACGATGGCCAGATGCTGCAAGTTGCCCTGCGCCCAGCGCCGATCCCGAGCCACGAGCTCCGGCAAGGCCGGTGGAGCACCCTCGTAGGATCCCTCAAGTGAGGGCGCCATGTGCACCTCCCAGCCCGCACGCTGCAGAAGAGCAGCTTCCACGAAGTCATGACTTTGGATGTGCCCGCCGAACGGAGGCCGGCCGGGAAGCTCGGGCAAACCAGCCGCCGAAGCGAATGCCACTGTTCGGATGATCGCGTTGTGACCCCAATAATTACCTTGGCAGCCGTGCCAGGCAGCTAACCCGGCGGCCACGGCAGGTCCATAAACGCCAGCTGCGAACTGCTGCAGTCTCTGGAGGATCGTACGCCCGCCCACAAGCCGCGGCACCGTTTGAATGAGGCCCGCGCAGGGATTGTTCTGCATCGCAAGAGCTAGCCGGACCAGCGTCTCGCCCGACATCACGCTGTCGGCATCGAGCACGACGAAGCTGTCGTACCCACTGCCGAACCGCTGCACCCAATCTGCAATGTTGCCAGCCTTTTTCGCCGTATTCTGCTTCCGGCGCCGGTAATAGACGTTGATCACGCCCTTGAGGCGCTCCGCGAGTGCGGCAAAGACCTGCTCCTCTCGCTGCCCAGCGTCGGCGCTACGGCTGTCGCTCAGAATGAAGACGTCGAAGTGATGCACCCGCCTTGTCGCGGAAAGTTCGAGCGCCATGGCCTCTATGGTGCCAGCGATGCGCGCGCAGTCCTCGTGATAGACGGGAAACAACAATGCGATGCGATGGTGGAGCGGCTCCGTAGCCGGAGGCACCTCGAGCGTGTCTGTCCGTTCGCCTGCGAAAAGCGGCATCAAACCGATGGCAGCCGACAATGAGCCCAGCGCGATCCACGCGAACGCCAGCGTCGAGAAAACAAGAAACACGATCTGAACCGGTGTAATCCGGACGAAGGACAACACCAGATACAGCTCGTGCGCGAACCCAATGGTGAGCAGCAGCGTACCCGCCGCGAGCGCCGCTCGCGCCGGCCAACATATGCCCGCTTCTGTTGCCGCTGGCCGACAGGACGGCGGGGCATCGAAGTCCTGCGTCGGCATGTCGAGCGGCTGCTCAGGCGGAAGCCAGCTACGGCCCGCATCGCGAAGTTCGACTTCCAGTTGAGCCGCCACTTGAGCTGCTCGGCCGGCACTCGTGTTGCTCATGATTGATCAGCGCGTCCAGCGATAAAGCCAGCTTTCGGATATGACTCGCTCCATGGCCTTGAGAACGAGTCTGAGTTCGATGAGATCCGCCGACTCGGGATCCAGCTCGAAGCTGCACCTCAGTCCATTGATCGCAGGATGGCGGCGGACAACGACGTTCGATATGGTGCCTGCACTTGCTGACACATCGGCGACGGGAAGCTCGTTCGCGTTTTCGAGCGCCGGCCCGTCGAAATCCAGGACGAAAAGAACGCCGTTTCGCCCATTGCTGCCTCGGCGCGTCTTACGGACGCGGGCACCAGCCCATGCGACTGGAATCATTTCACCCCAGTGCAGCCGATAGGCGAAGGTGAACGGCTCACCTGCCGGGATAGGATTAGCAGGCTTCCAGTAGGCGACGATATTGTCGTGAATTTCCTCGTCGGTCGGGATTTCGATTAATTCCACGTATCCCCGGCCCCAATTGCCTTTCGGCTCAACCCATGCGGTGGGACGGCGTTCGTAATGGGCCTCGAGATCCTCGTAGCTCACGTACGCGCGGTCGCGCTGCACGAGGCCGAACCCTTTGGGATCATCGTCGATAAAGGCGCTCACCTGCAGCAGTCGTGGATTGGTCAGCGGTCGCCAGATACGCTCACCCCGGCCGTTCAGGATCGCGAGCCCTTCGCTGTCGTGCACCGCCGAGCGGTAGTCGTTACCGATACGGCGATGCGCCGCACCGTGCAGGAACATGCTCGTCAACGGGGCCAGTCCGAGGTGACGGATTTCGGTCCGCGGATAAAGCGTGGCTTCTACATCCATGACCGTGAACGGGCCGGGTCGGATGGCGAAGCGGTAAGCGCCGGTGGTCGACGGGCTGTCGAGCAGCGCGTGGACGATGATCTCCGGTGCGCCGGGCGCCGGCTTCTCGATCCAGAAGCTGCGGAAGATCGGAAACTCCTCACCCGGAGGCTTCGCCGTATTGATGGCGAGGCCGCGCGCAGAAAGGCCGTACCGCTGGCTGCGGCCGACAGCTCGAAAGTACGTCGCGCCTTGGAAGACGACGTACTCGTCCATCACGTCCGACTGATTGATCGGTCCGTGAATCCGAAAGCCTGAGAAGCCGAACGGTGCGGCCTGAGGTGCGTCGGGGATCAGCGGCCCGATCGAGAACAGCGTGCCGTCGGCTTTGAGCTTCCGCATCCATCCATCTTCGACAAGCCAGATGTCTACGGGCGTGTCGTAGATGTATCCGAGCGCGAAGAGTTGCAGCTCGTAGTCGAGGTTCTCGCCCCGCCAGATCGCCTGCTCGGGACGGAAGCGAATGTCCCGGTACTGATCGTAGGAGAGCTTCGAGAACGGCTCCGGCAGCTCGATCTCCGGCTTGGCGAACGGACGCTGGGCCAGCTCCATGGCGAGGCGCTTGACGACCTCACCAGAAAACGCCGCCCTGTCATCCTCGCCGTTCTCGGCCTCCCCGGCCCTGGCCCAATCTGTACGCGCCGCGATAGCGAGGACTCCACTCGCCAGCGCCCAAGATCCGGCCTGCCGGAGAACGGTGCGACGGTTCACACCAATCGTGTCCATACGACGTTCGGCCCCAGTTCCTTCAGCGTCGTCGAGACGTGCGCCCACGCGGTCCCTCGCCCCGGCCATCACCGGCCGATCTGACACATGCAGTCGCTGCGTGCTTTGCCGCCGGGCCCGGTCAACTCCTTGAACTCACGCCGATTCCGCTGCCCCATATGGGTGCTCTGCTGCCTAATCAATGTGGCGGTTTTGCTGCCGTGCCGGGCGCGGCTATCGGGGCAGACATGCCGCCAGGTCATGTCCGCAGCTCGAGTTTCGGCTCCGGTCAGCGCCAGAGCTCGACAAGACGGCCACTTTTCCCCGCGATCGGGTCTGAATCGGGAAGTGCGACCTTGGGAATTTCCTCGAGTGCTTGTGTCCTATCTGCCTCAGTGGCGCGCTTGAGATCCCAATCCTCCTGGCCGCGAGGGTAGGCGCCCACGACGCTCAGCCCCGATGATTCGCTTCGGCGGCAGTGGCTTACACCAGCTGGAATGGCGACTGCATCCCCGGCCGTAAGCGTCACGACCGGTCCGCTGGGCCCGCCGAACTGCACATCCACCGAGCCCGCGGCGATGCCGAGGATTTCATGGGAGCGCGCGTGATAGTGATGGAAGGGATAGATTCCGTCGACCCACGTTCCGCCCCAGCCGTTCTCTGCGAAAAGCGTCTTGAAGCGCTCTTCGGCCTCCTGCCCCGGCGCAGCACTGATCGCCGAGCGATAGACGACCAGCGGCAAACGCTCATTGTTGGGAATAGTGCCATCGTCTCTGATCAGGTATGTCTCTGTTCGGAACGTCATGGCAGTTCAAGCCTCAACGTTGCGACCTGGGCAGCTGCGGCTTGAGCATGCGCGACGCTGCCGAGGACATAGATAATCTGCGTTTCGTTCGCGTCACGGGGTGGGGCATGCCAATTCAGGAGCAGACGCTTATCGACGCCATCATGCACGTGCGTGGGCAGGTGGATTTCCTTTGGCAGTTCTTCATGACGGTTCAGATCGCGATCTTCGCACTCCTGTTCATCTATGACGAGGCGGTCGAGCAGCTGAACTCCTTTGCCCGCTTCCTGGCGATCGGTGCGGTCGCGCTGTTTGACTGGATCAACGCGGAGGCGCTCAAAGGCGCGTATTCCTTGCTCGATGCGCTCCACCGTCAGTACCGCGCTGATTTTGGACATCCGGAACGCTTCCAGTCGGTTCTCTACGACAATTTCGTGCTCGCAAGCTTCGAGGGCCGCGTGACGATGATCTCCATCACGCACAGCCTCGCGTTCGGTGTTGTCCTGATGGCCCTCTTCTGGCGCCGCTTCATCCAGCACCAGGGTCCGAAACGAAAGGCCTCGACGGAGGCTTGAAGCAAGTCGTCATTCAACAAGCTCACCTGCCAATCGGTTCCCCGCATCGGTTGCGCGATCAGCCGTCGCACTACCTCTGAACACTGTTCAAATTAACCATTATTAACCTATTCTCGACTCCACGAGTGCGTGGTGGGAGTGCGGGGGAGACCCATGGCGCAAGTAGGCGTACAGCAGGAACCAGAACGGCTCGCAGTCAAGTTCGTGGAAGCCATGGATCGCGCGAGCCAGGCGACTGTCGTCCAGCAGTCGTTTCAGGAACTGATCGAGCAGCTCGGCTTTGCTCATGTCATCTGCGCCAGGTTGCCGCCGGGCCAACTCATCGATCCGCGCAATGCCCTGATGTGCACCTGGCCCCAGGAGTTCACGGAAGCCTACGAGACCCGCGGATATGCTGAGCACGACCCGATCCTCCGGGAGATCGCACGCATCCGGCACGCGGTGGAGTGGCCACAAGCGTTCGAAAAGCGCCGCTTAACGAGCGAGGAAAAGGTCGTCCTGGAGGACGCCGACCGGCTTGGGCTGCGCTTCGGGCTTGCCATTCCAATCACAGAGGCCAGCGGCAATGCGGGGTTTGTCAGCATTTCCGGTCCGAACCCCTGTAGCGATGCAAAAGCGCGGAGCGCCCTAACGCTGGTCTCGATCTACGTCTACCACCGGCTGCGCGCATTGGCGGCAGGACGGGAGACAAAGCAGCGCCTCAGCCGCCGCGAGATAGAGGTGCTGCACTGGATCGCCGAGGGCAAATCCGATTGGCAGATCGGCCGCATTCTTTCAATCTCAGCGAAGACGGTGAACTACCACACCGAGAACCTTAAGCGAAAATTCGGGGTGGCGACCCGCATGCAGGCCGTCGTCAGCGCTATCAAGCAAGGCGCTTTCGTGCCGGGCGAGGGTCTTGTGCTCCCGCGCAGGTCGCGCGAAAACCGCAATCCGGCGCGCCAGGACTGATCCGGCGCCCGCATTCGGTTTCGTGACAGCGCGTCGATCCCAGCGGCGCGCGCCAGAGCGGGTTCGCGATGTTCGTCAACTTCTTCCACGAGCTCAAATCCGCCGGCCTGCCGGTGACGCTGAAAGAGTATCTGACGCTGATGGAAGCCCTCGAGGCTGACCTCGCGGGCCGCAGCGTGGAGGACTTCTACTACCTCTCCCGCGCCGCTCTGGTGAAAGACGAGCGCCACCTCGACCGCTTCGACCAGGTGTTCGGCCACGTCTTCAAGGGCCTCGAGCTGATGAGCGACGCCATCGAGGCGCATATCCCGGAGGAATGGCTGCGCGCCATCAGCCAGCTCTAC
>Ga0310827_100106_pt1 | contig 107876 bp, 97 predicted proteins | sample WT_ome_2_FD_201309 | JGI IMG/M metagenome (GOLD analysis project Ga0310827, IMG submission 201309) | Sorghum-adapted microbial communities enriched on wild type (WT) sorghum from Joint BioEnergy Institute, Emeryville, California, United... ... | reverse complement strand
CTTATCTGCAGTTAGAGAGATTATCTCCTAACTCTGCTCGATTTTGCAACTTTTGGATGGAAACCTCATCCTCACCTCCATGATATAATGAAACCAAATATCTGGGCGAAGGAGAGGATCGCATGCCGAAGGTGGTATTGGCCGGGGGAACAGGGTTTGTCGGGCAGGCGTTTGCGCGGCGGTTTCAGGAACGGGGAGCGGACGTTAAGATCATTTCCAGACAAGCTCCGCATATCTCCTGGGAGGACCCAAACGCTATTGTGGAGGCGTTGGAAGGGGCGGACCTGCTGCTTAATTTGGCTGGCCGGTCGGTGAATTGCCGCTATACGCCGGAGAACCGGCGCCAGATCTTGAATTCCCGGACGGAAACGACACGTCAGCTGGGGGAGTGCGTCCTGGCCTGCCATCGTCCGCCGGCATTATGGATGAACTCCAGTACGGCGACAATTTATCGGCATGCGGAAGATCGCCCGATGACGGAGCAGGGCGGGGAAATTGGCACCGGCTTTTCGGTCGACGTCGCGAAGGCGTGGGAGGAGGCTTTTTTTGCCTTTAATCTCCCGGCTACAAGGCAAATCGCCTTGCGGATCGCCATCGTGCTGGACGACGGCGGGGTGATGGCTCCCTTGCGGAACTTAGTGCGCTTTGGGCTGGGCGGAGCTCAAGGATCCGGCCGTCAGCAGTTTAGCTGGATCCATATGGAGGACCTGTTCCGAATCGTCCAGTTCCTGCAGGAGCACCCCGAGCTGGACGGCGTGTTTAACGCATCCGCTCCGAACCCGGTTACGAACCGGGAGCTGATGGCCAGCCTGCGCCGGACGATGGGCGTTCCGATCGGCTTGCCCGCTCCGCGCTGGCTATTGGAGCTGGGCGCACGCCTCATTCGCACGGAAACCGAGCTGGTGCTGAAGAGCCGCTGGGTGTTGCCGGAACGGCTGCAACGGGCGGGCTTCACCTTTCATTACGATACGTTGGATAAAGCCGTGGAGGAAATTGTAGGCCGGATGCGGTCAAGGTAGTCTGCAGGCCGCTGAAGCCGGTTTGCGAGCGGACAAGCAATGGTTTTCTCAACATCATGGGGATCAGAGAACTTTTTTTATGGGGTTAACATTTAAGCGCATAAGTGTGGAGTGCCGAAATTTTTCACCCCTGGTGCCGCGATTCTTCTCCTTATGTTTTGAGAGCGCTAACATTACAATGGGTTTAATCAAAGCAAGGGGGGAATCAAACAAGATGAAAAAATGGATCTCATTATTGTGCAGCGCCGCCATGCTGATGGTATTGTTGGCAGGTTGCGGCGGAGGAAATGAAGCTTCCGGCAGCGGAGATAACGGTGGAGAGAAGGTCAGCATCTCCATCTGGCATAACTGGACAGGCCAAGACGCGAAAGCAGTGGCCATGCGAAAAATCATTGAAGACTTCCGGGCCCAGCATCCCGAGATTGAAGTCATCGACGAAGGGCTCCCGACAGACGGGTTGAAGACGCGTCTGCGGACGGTGGCCGCAGCAGACGAAATGCCGGATCTGTTCGTTATGTGGCCGGACGCCATGACGAAGGAGTTCGTGAAGGGCGATTTGCTGCAGCCCATCAATGATGAGCTGGATGCCAATCCGGATTGGAAGAACAACTTCATTCCGAATGCGCTGGACGGTTACACCGTGGACGGAAAAATCTACTCCGTGCCGATGAACCTCGCACCAAGCTCGTTTATTTTCTACAATGATGCCCTGTTTAAGAAATATAACGTTAAAGTGCCGGAAACGTGGGAAGAGCTGGAGACCGCTATCCAAACGTTTAACGACAACGGCGTCATTCCAATCGCGTTGGGCAACAAAGCAAACTGGGTTGCACAGTCGACGTTCTTTAGCACCGTGGCAGACCGGATTACCGGTACCGACTGGTTTTTGAAGGCAGTTGATCAAGACGGCGCGAAGTTTACGGATCCTGAGTTTGTCGAAGCACTGACTACATTCCAGAAGCTGGGTGAAATCAAGGCGTTCCAGGACGGCTTCAACAGTATCGATGAAACGCAAATGATGCAGCTATACTTCCAAGGGAATGCTGCTATGGTCGTCAACGGCGGTTGGGCATTAGCAAACCTGGTGAACAATGCACCGGCGGAAGTGCTGGATAACACGCATATCACCATCGTTCCGACGATTCCGGGCGGCAAAGGCGCGCCAGACACCACTTCGGGTGTCGTGGGTACCGGCCTGGGGGTTAGCAAGAAGCTGACGGGAGCTCGGAAAGAAGCGGCGATGAAGCTGTTCTATGCACTGGCTGGTCCTGATGGACAGAAGGCTACCTTGGAGAGCAGCACCTTGGTCAGCTACAATATCGAGCTCGACAAGAGCAAAGCGCATCCGCTGTTTGTTGAACTGTACGATCTGATTCAACGCGTGAAGATTGTACCGGTTTACGACTCCAAGCTGGGCTCGGCCACGGTTGAAGTGGTGAACAACGGGCTGCAGGAGCTGCTGATGGGCGGTAAGGCAGAGGATATTGCGCGCAAAATCCAGGATGCACAGGCTGCAGCGGTAGCTGCCAATTAAAGCGAACCCCTTCCCCTCAGGGGGAGGGGGATTATTTTTTTCCCTTAAAGGATGTGAGTAAGCATGAACGCATTGCGCAGCAAGAGCTTTATCATCACCGGGCTGCTGCCCGCGCTGGTGATCTACTCGCTGTTCGTCTTCGTGCCGGTGATTTGGTCGGCTTACTACGGCTTCTTCAACTGGTCGGGCATCGGCGAAGCGAAATACACCGGACTCAGCAATTATGCGGAAATCCTGCGGGACCCCATATTCTGGCGGGCGCTGAAAAATAACGTCGTGTTCGTGCTGGCCTCGGTGTTCGGACAAATTCCACTCGCTCTTGTGTTGGCCGTGCTGCTGCATAAGAGCAACCTGCTGCAGCGCTTCCTGCGCTCAGCGGTATTCCTCCCGATGGTGTTGTCCACGGTGGTCATCGGGATGATCTGGCAGTACATTTATCATCCGCAGATTGGGATTCTGAACTTCCTGCTGGATGCGTTAGGATTGTCCAGTTGGAAACTGGATTGGCTTTCGGATGGCAATATTGCGATCTATTCACTGCTGCCCCCGCTGATCTGGAGCTACGTTGGATTGTATCTCATCATCTTCATGTCGGCGCTCCAGAACATTCCGGGCGAGATTCACGATGCGGCCAAAATCGACGGTGTCTCCGGCGCTCGCAAGCTGCTGACCATCTCATTGCCGATGATTAAGAACACGGTGCAGGTGGCGGTAATTTTATGTATTTCGGGCAGCTTGAAGTCCTTCGACCTGGTGTACATCATGACGAAGGGCGGACCGGCGCATGCGACGGAGCTGCTGGCGACGTATATGTATAACTCTACGTTCTCGACCTACCGGTACGGATTCGGAAGCGCAATTTCCACCAGCATTATGATCATTAGTCTGTTGTTGATCGGAACCAGCCAGTGGCTGACCAATCGCAAAAAAGACGCCGCTTAAGGAAAGGAGGAGCCCATGAACTTGAACATCAATACAACCACAACGTTGTCCGCAACAAAAGCCGGGGTTGGCGGCGGCGGACGAATGTTACGGAAGACAGGCCGCACGTTGTTTTGGGGGCTGCTGACGATTTATGGCGTGATCACGTTGTACCCGTTCTTTTGGCTGGTGATCAGTGCGTTTAAGACGAATGAGGATTTCTACGTCCGGCCCTTTGGATTGCCGCAGGTGTGGCATTTTGACAATTTCACGCGGGCTTGGGAAAGCTCGCGGCTGGGCACGGCATTTGGCAATTCGGTGCTCGTGGCAATCGGCTCGCTGGTGCTGACGTTGTTTATCGCCGCGCTGACTTCATTTATTCTCGCTCGCTTCCAGTTCCGCTGGAAAGGCGGGGTGCTGACCTTTTTCGTGATTGGGATGCTGATTCCGATTCATAGTACGTTAGTCCCGTTGTTTATTCTCATGAAGCAGATGTCGCTGCTCAACACGTATTGGGCGCTGATTTTGCCATATACCGCCTTTGCGTTGCCAACAGCAATATTCGTGTTGACGGCCTATTTAACAAGCGTGCCGCGCGATCTGGAGGAGGCAGCGTTTATCGATGGGACTGGATTGTGGGGGTTATTCTTCCGCATCATGCTGCCGATGTCGGTTCCGGCGTTGGCGACGGTGACGATTCTAAGCTTCCTGCATTCTTGGAACGACTTCTCCTTTGCGCTGGTATTCATCAACAAGACGGCGCTCAAAACGTTGCCGCTGGCCATCGCCAACTTCGCTGACGGTTATCAGACGGATTATGGCTTGTCGCTCGCCGGTATGACGTTGTCGGTGATCCCTACGATCGTCCTCTATTTGCTGTTCCAAGAACAAATGATGAAGGGGATGACGGCCGGCGCGGTGAAAGGATAAGGGAGGAACATCCTACACCGGAGCAAAGGGGGAGCGCAAGATGTTGCATAAATGGTTGACTACGTCGCTTCAGCGCAAGCTGTCGGTGGTGGTTGCAGGGTCCATGATCGTGCCGATGCTGGCTTTGGGACTGTTCGCCTTTGTGATCTCTTCCAACATTACGGAGGAGAAAACAAAGCTGACCGGCAGTGACATGCTGAAGCAAATGGACGCCAATTTGCGCTTTATGTTAGAGGATATCGAGACTTTGTCAATCTTCTTAATTGGGGAACGAGATTTGCAGGCCTATCTGGCGGGCCAGGAGGACGACGAAGCGAAGCGGACGGAGCTGGTCGGGCGCATGACCAATTTGGCGGCCTCCAAGCCTTATATCGCGAATATCGTGATCTATCCCGAACGATTCGACGCGCGGCTGTCCACGGCCACCTGGTATGAAAATGAGCTTCCCGAGGAGGCGGCGAAGGCGATTGCCAGCGGGAGAAAAACGTGGTCCGGCGTGTACGAAATTCGCGACTACGCTGGGATGGAGCAGGTGATCACCTTGTTTCGCCCCATCCGCAGCATCTACGATTTTCGCCGCTTGGGTTGGCTGGCGATCAGCCTGGATGAACGGGAGTTAGCCCGTAATCTGGAATCACCGGAGTTTGGTCAAGGGATGGGCAAGGTGGAGTTGGTTGGGGGAGACGGGACGATTCTGTCCTCTGCCGACAGATCCAGGCTGGGCCGGCCGCTGGATGAGTATGTGCCCGGTCTGTTCGCCTTGCTGCCAAGGCGCATCCCGGAAGGAGAAGATATCGGGAGCGAACCGCTCTCTGCCAGTATGAACATCAGCGGCAGCGTAATCTTCGGCGAAGGGGACGGAAAGTCGACCGTGCTGTACCGTCATGAGCCGTTAACCGGCTGGATGCTGGTGGGCAGCGTTCCTTACGACCAATACCGGGCGGAGAACCGCTATATTCTCACGTTAACCGCCGAGGTCGTAGGCGTGTCGGTGCTCGTGTGCACGCTGCTCATCTGGTTTACCGTTCGCCGGATTACCCGGCCGCTGCGCGTGTTAACCCGTCATTTGTCGCGGATCGATCCGGAGCGGCCTTTGCCGCGTTTTCCGGCGACCTCGGATGATGAGATCGGGCGGTTGGGCCACAGCTACAACATGCTTGGCGCGCATATCGAACAATTGAAGCGCGAAGTCATCCGCGGCGAAGCCCGCAAGAAAGAGGCTGATTTACGGGCCTTACAGGCGCAGATCAATCCGCATTTTTTATACAATACGTTGTCATCGATCCATTGGATTGCCCTGATGTCAGGAGAGCGGCGGATCGCTGATATGGTTGAAGGGTTAAGCGACTTCTTGCGGATCAGTCTTAATCAAGGCAAAGATTACTGCCCGGTTGAGCAGGAGGTGGCCCATATCCGAAATTATGTGCGCGTCCAATCGATCCGCTTCCCCGATAAATTTACGGTCGAGTATTTCGTAGATGAGACGCTGAACGACAAGTGGATGCTGAAGCTGCTGCTGCAGCCTTTGGTGGAAAATGCCTTGATCCATGGGATCCAAAAACGCGAAGGAATCGGTACCATCACCATCTTCATCCAGCCGGAGGGAAGACGCATGCACGTAACGGTCATGGACGACGGGCTTGGCATGAACGCCGAGCGCTTGGAGGAGGTACGCCAATCGTTGCTGCTGCCCGCCGCTGACGGGGAGGAGAACGGGCGGCCCGGGATATCAGGAACGGCCTTGGCGGAGACGGCGGCAATGACGGTTACGGATGCCCCAACCCCTGTTCCAGTTGCTTTAACCGGAACTGCAGCCTCGACCTCGGCAACTCGGGTAACTGCGTCATCAGCAGCGACCACACCTGCAGGATGGTCGGCCGGATACGGGCTGCGTAACGTCAACGAGCGGCTGCTCTTGCACTACGGACAGGAAGCGGGGCTCTCGATCGACAGCCGGGAAGGCGAGGGCACGCAGGTTTCATTTTCCATTCCGATCATGGAGGAATCGCCATGAATGTATTAATTGTAGATGACGAGGTGATTATCCGGACTGGGCTGGCCAGCGTCATTTCCTGGAGCGAGCTCGGACTCCATTTACTCCAGCCGGCTGCTTCTGCAGAGGAGGCGCTTGAGCGGCTGGAGGGGGAACGTCCGGATATTTTAATTACTGACATCCGGATGAATGGGTTAACCGGCCTAGAGCTGGCGGAAGAAGCAGTGAGACGGTTGCCTGGGCTGGAAGTGATCATTTTGTCCGGATATGGAGATTTTGCTTATGCCCAACAGGCGATTCGCCAAGGCGTTAGCGATTACCTGTTAAAAACGAGCAAACCGGAGGAAATCATCCGGACCGTGCTCAAAGCCAAGCAGCGGTTATTGGAGCGCCGGGCTGAGGATTCCCGCGCCCATCGGCAGGCACGGGAAGAACGGCAACGGCAGTTGTATAAATGGGTGATCGAGGGTGAGACGGGAGCGGCTCCCGGGGTTCCTGAGCCCTCAGATTCAAGTCAGCAGCTGAAGACCTTCGGGCATTCGGAGTACCGGCAAGTGCTGATTCTAACCGCCGGCGGCTGGGGGCAGGAGGAGGAGACCGGCTCGCTTCTGCGGTTTGCCGTCCAAAATATGCTGGAAGATCTGCTGCCCGGCGCGGCGGTGTTGATCCATCAAGGGCAGATCGTTTGTGTGACGGCGCCTGAGCAGAGTTTTCCACTATCCAGTGAACAGCGGTTTAAGGGGATGCTGGAGCGGATCGAAAACTTGCTGAACTGCCAGCTGCGCTTGGCTGTCGGCGTACCTGTGGAAGATCAGGATCAAGTGCATCATAGTTATGTGACTGCACAGGCGGCTTTGGCTTATCATGATCTGCTGCCCGGCGCGAAGCTGCTGGATTACCAGGCGTTCGCGGACCGGAAAGGCGGGAAGACGGTCATCACGCAAGAAGAGGAGAATGAGCTTGGCTCGATCTTACTAGAGCAGGATCGGATGGCGTTGCGCGCGTGGACACATCGGCTGGCTGACGAGCTCACCGCAGATCCGGAATGCACGCCGGAATCGTATCAAGCCTGCCTGCAGTCCGCCGCCGTTGCCGCACACCGCTGGCTGGAGCGTACCCTCCGGGCGTTAGGGAAGGAAGGGGCCGCGCGCTTCACACCTTGGCAACAGCAGCACAACGGAGGTGCGAAGCTGAAGGATGAGCTGTTCCGCCATTTGCACGCCGTCATGAGCTTGTACCATGGTCATTTGGGCGAGGGGCAGGCTTCCCATGTGCAGCGGGCCAAAGCCTATATGGAGTCTTGCCCGGCGGAGGAGTTAAGCTTGCAGCAGGTTGCAGCTTATGTGCACCTGCATCCCGGCCATCTCAGCGAGCTGTTCAAAAAAGAAACCGGCAGCACTTTTAACGATTACGTTACGGCCTTGCGGATGCGCCGGGCCATGGAGCTGCTGGCGGTATCGCCAGCGAAGGTAAGTGAAATCGCCGGACTCACCGGATACGAGGACGTGAAATATTTCAGCCGGCTGTTTAAGAAGTATACCGGCAAGACGCCAAGCGAATTCCGCGAGGAAACGCCGGGCGGGACGATTCGGCAAGCTTAGCAGTACGGAAGGGATATTTTTTGATACACCATTTCATCAGGAAAAGAGGGATGATTTATGATCCTATCGGGACCATGGAAGCTGCAGCATTTTGAGGTTGGAGAGAAGCCGCCCCTGGAGCTGGCCGCTCCCGGTCTGGACGACCGCTTCTGGGTGGAGACCCACGTCCCGAGCGACGTACACTCAACGCTGCTCGCCCGTGGTTTGATCGATTCCCCGTATTACGGGCACAACGATGCGAAATGCCGCTGGATCGAGCGGAAGGAGTGGTGGTACCGCACGACGTTTGAGCTGGAGGCCCTGCCGGGGGAAACGGAGCGAATCGAGCTTGTCTTTGAAGGACTGGACACGTATGCGTCTGTTTTTGTTAACGGACATGAGATCGGTTCAGCGTCCAACATGTTCCGCTGCTACACGTTTGATGTCACGCGGATCGTCCGTGAGGGGCGGAATACGATAGCCGTTCGTTTTGATCCGCTGTATTTGCATCATCGGGATAAAGAGCAGCTCGAATGGTCCTCGTATACGAAGGAGCGGCCATGGATTCGCAAGGCGGCGATGAATTTTGGCTGGGATTGGGGGCCGCGCATCGTCACGACTGGAATCTGGGGACCGGTTCGACTGGAGCGTCGCAGATTGGCGAAGCTGACAAGCGTATATGCCGCGACGATCTCTGCGACGGCAGAGGAGGCGGTGATTCAGATCAGCGCCGAAGTGGAGGCTTATCGCTCCAGGACGGCGGCGGTTGCTGCCCTCCGCTTGCTGGATGCGGAAGGCGGGGAGGTTGCGTCGGCCACACTTTCGATGCTGGATGCAGAGCAGCCCCTTATAGGTGGACAAGCCGCGTTAAGACAAGCTTTCCCGAACGCAATCCGTACCAAAGGGGCCGCATCGGCCGAACTGCGCGTCGCCAATCCGCGGCGGTGGTGGACGCATGACTTGGGCGAGCCTTATTTGTACACGCTGGAAGTGACGCTGCTGGTCGGGGATGAAGAGGTTGACCGTTACGAGCAGCCCTTTGGTATACGGACGTTGGAATTATCGCTTGAGCAACCGGACGGCAGTCCGTCATTTGCCTTTATCCTTAATGGCATTAAGGTTTATGCCAAAGGAGCGAATTGGATTCCGGCAGATCATCTGATCGGATCGATTCCGGAGTCGACGTACCGCGGGTTAATTGAACTGGCGGTGGAGGGGCATATGAACATGCTGCGCGTATGGGCGGGCGGCATTTATGAGAAAGAGATTTTTTACGAGGAGTGCGATCGGCGCGGGGTGCTGGTATGGCAGGATTTCGCTTTTGCCAATGCGTTGTTCCCGGACTTCAACCATGACTTTATGGACAATGTGCGCCAGGAAATTATCGATAACGTCAAGCGGTTGCGGAATCGGGCTTCGCTGGCGCTCTGGTGCGGCAATAACGAAATCGATTGGCTGTATGACATGAAGTCGGCGGGCGGGGAGATTACCGGGGATTTTTATGGAGAATCGATTTATCATGAACTGATTCCCGGCTTGCTGGCTGAGTTGGATCCGTATCGACCGTATTGGCCTTCGTCGCCGTACGGGGCGCAGGATGGGTATGATGCCAATGATCCGAATCAGGGGGACCGTCATAACTGGCAGGTATGGCACGGGTCGGTGTATCCGCGTATGCAGGGCGAGAAGCCGCTATTGGATTACAGCATCCAAGGGGTCACGTTCAAAAATTTCAAACAAGACTTTGCCTTATTCAGCAGTGAGTTTGGCATGCACGCTTCCGCAAACCGGTATACGCTGGAGAAGAACATCCCGGAGGGACAGTTTACTTGGGGAAGCGCCGAGATGGCGTACCGGAATAAGGATACGAATCATCGTAAAGGGATTTTGCTCATGGAAGGCTATACCGGAATTCCGCGGGATATCGAGGAGTACATGAATTTCTCCATGTTAACGCAGGCCGAGGGGCTGAAATACGGGATCGAACATTATCGTCGGCAGCGTCACCGGAACAGCGGTGCACTGGTGTGGCAGCTCAACGACAGCTGGCCGGGGACGAGCTGGTCGATGATTGATTACGAGCTGTTGCCGAAGGCTTCGTATTATTATGGGAAGACGTTTTTTCATCCGGTGCTCTTGTCGCTGGAGCATGAACCGGGCGAACCGCTGCACGTGTGGGTCGTGAACGATACGCTGGAGCAGTTGGAGGGAACCGTGATTGTAACGGTTCATCCTTTGGTTCAGCAAGGGGGTGCGGCCAAAACGGCGGAAGGTACGAGAGACGGGGGGATTCGTCAGTTTACGTTGACGGCTGTGGTGCCGCCGCAAGCCGCGTTGCGGCTTGGGCGCTTGGAAGAGGCGGAGGCGCTGGCGGGGTTGGCGCCGGAAGAGGTGCTGGTGGAGCTGAGCGCTGCGGGGTTCAGCGCGCCGGTGAACCGCTATTATCTGCGCGATCCAAAGGAGCTGCGCTTGCCAGCGGCTGAACTGGACGTGCAGGTAGACGAAGCGGATCAGACCGTCACGGTCACCGCCTCCGGCGGGGCAGCCGCCCGGCTGGTCAAGCTGGAGCTGCCGCTGGGCGGGGTCCGTTACAGCGACAACTACTTCGACCTGCTGCCGGGCGAGAGTCGGACGGTGCGCCTCCGGCACCCGGACGGCTTGCCATTGCCCTGGGCAGCGCTGCGGGTTGGCGCTCTGAACGCCGCCGCCTGGCTGGGCAAGCGTTAAGGCGGTCGGCGGGGCGAGCCGCTGCGACAGCATCCAAAAACACCTCCACATTTGTGGAGGTGTTTTTGGCTATTCCTCGTGCTCGAAGAGGGTGATGCCCTCGATTTGGTTGATCGTTCTGCGCAGCTCCCGGGCTTGCTCTCGGCTGATGTCGCCATTTTCGAACATCCGGTTGACTTCTGCGCGTTCAGCATCCATTACGATCAGCCGCAGTTCTTCCTTCTGCGCTTCCGTCTTCTCGTTGAAGGGACTTGAGGAACCTTTCAGACGTGCGATGGCACGCTTGTAATCCAGGATGACATATTGAACAATGTTGTCGGAATCGTCTCCCTTTTTCAACCCCTGTAAATATTCGAGTGCTGCTTGCAAGGCCTTCAGGTGAATGTCCCGCCCTACGGCCTTCAAGTTGTCATCTTTGTATTTCCGTCTCGCCCGGCGGAAATCCCGGACGGTCGTGCCGACCAGGAAGAAGAAGCGGGAGCTTCCGCTTTGCGACAGCTTCTCTTCCCGGTGATCCAAAGCCTTCTCGAAGGTTTCATACATCTCTTTATCGATTCTGCCTTCCTGGACGGCTTGTTGGATGTAGTTGCGTTCTACCTTAAGTGCGGCCCGGTGCAGTTCGGTGATTTTTCCGAGCATCTCGGGTCGATCAAGCCGCCGAGCGCCCGATTGATCCAACGCGGGCTTCAGCAGCCGGCTATACTCGTCCATAAGCTGGTAGGCTGCGACTTTGTTGTCGTCGTCCATGACCTCTTTGATCTTGTTCAGCGCAACGCGCAACACGCGGGTCCGAGCTTCGTTGTAATCGAGGAACGGGCTGTCCTCTTCGCCGGGTGCTCCCCCTTTGCTAAGCATCGGCAAAAAGATCGTGGCTGCGATCAACGTAAACAAGATCACGCCCGCGGCCAAGAACAGAATCAACGACCGTTCCGGGAACGGACCGCCGCTGGCTACGACATAAGGGATAGACAGGACCCCCGCCATCGTAACCGCGCCGCGAACCCCGGTCAAGGTCAGCATCAGGCTGGACTTCGCTGTAGGTTTATCCCCTTTGCCTTTCTTGTAATCATGAATGGCAAATAGATGCGACCAGATAAAGCGAATCCCCAAGATGCCAACCCCAACAATGAGCACGTACCCAATCGCCAGCACATTGTTAATATTTGGGTTAGCGACCGTATCCTGAATGGATGAAGGGATGTTGAGACCGAGCAGCAGGAAGACAACCCCGTTCAGGATGAACAGCAGGGTGGACCAAATATTTTCCGTTAACAATTGCTCCTCGGCCAGCATCGTTTCCGTCCGCTCTCGCATCAGTGAATGCACGATCCCGCCGACAACAACGGCAATAACGCCGGAAGCATGCAGGAATTCCTCCGTCACGATAAAGATCAGGAACGGCGTGAGAATTTGCAGCAGCGAGTGCAGCGTCGTATCCTTAATCCCTTGTTTGAGCAGGGAGAACCGGATCCAGGCCATCGCCAAGCTGAGCACGAAACCAAGCAAAGCCCCGACCACGAACATATAGGAGAAGTCAAACAACGCTTCTTTCAGGGAAAAATAACCTGTCACAACCGCCGCAACCGCGTAGTTAAAAGCGACCAGGCCGGAGGCATCATTGATCAACGATTCCCCCCGGACCAGATTCAGCACCTTCTCCGGGATATGAATCCGCTTGGCGATCCCGTTGACCGCCACTGGATCGGTAGGGGAGAGGATCGCCGCCAGCGCGAACGCCGCAGCGAGCGGAATGTCAGGAATGACGGCATGAATGAGGTAACCGCCTCCCAACGTAGTTAATACGACGAGGATGATGGCATTCCCCAGAATCGCTCCGCGCATATTCCATAACTGGTCACGGGGGAAGTACCTTCCGTCGTTATACAACAGAGGCGCTACGAAGAGCAGCAAGAACCATTCCGTTTCAAGTTCGAGCGAGAACTCATTGTAGGCCAATGCAATGAGGATCCCAAGGGCGATTTGAGTCAGTGCAGTTGGGATCATCGGGATGTAGTGGCTGATAATGTTGGATACCACTAGACAGATGAGCAGCAAAATAACCGTAATCAGCAAATCCATGCAAGCAACGTCCTTCCGAATGTGTTTCAGGCACTTGGCCGATGGTTTAGGATGGTAATGATTATAGCATATCCTGTTTTTTTAAACCGAATTTAAATAGACAAACTTTTCTGCAAAAAAAAGCTCCTCCGCAGCCGACGCGGAAGAGCCATAGATCCGTTTCACTTAAGCAGAGCAAGGAATTATAGGTCATCGAACCCGTTGTCGTCGCCGACCTTGCCATAGTTGCGGGATTTCGCTTCGAAGAAGTCTGTTTTCGTCGCGTTCAGCGCTTCATCGGAGAACGGCTTGATCCACGGCATGCAGTTGATATCCACACCTTCATAGGCTTTATCCAGCCCCATCAACGTCAGCCGTTTGTTCGCGATGTACTTAATGTAATCGGACAATTCGTTTAAGTCGATGCCAGGGACATTTTTTAAGGTATAGTGCGCCCAGTTCGTCTCTAGTTCGACCGCCTTGTCGATTGTGCGATAGGCGTAATCGATATTTTCCTTCGTGTTGAGTTCCGGATAATCGATCAGCAGTTGTTTGAACACTTCGGCGAAGAAGTAGCAGTGCTGGTTCTCATCCCGTTGGATGTACGAGATCATTTGGCTGGTGCCCATCATTTTCTGGTCCCGCGCCAGATTGTAGAAGAATGCGAACGTACTATAGAAGAAGATGCCCTCCAGAATAAGATCCGCTACCAGCGCTTCAAAAAACGATTGCGGCGTAGGTTCGTCACGGAAGTTCTGATAGATATTCGCGATAAATTTGTTGCGGTCCAGCAGCACTGGATCGTGCTTCCAATACTCGAAAATTTCTTTCTGCTCCTGCTCCGACACGATCGAGGACAGCACGTAGGAGTAGGATTGGTTATGTACGACTTCCTGCTGTCCGATGATCGCGGAGATCGCCTCCAACGAGGAGTCGGTGAAGTAGCGTTTGACGTCGCCGACAAACATCGTCTGCATCGAGTCGAGCACCGCCAAGAGCGAGATGTTGATCTTGAAGGTACGTTGCTCTTCCGGATCGAGCAGGGCGAATTGCTGTGCGTCTTTGGCCATCGGGATCTCGTCAGCAATCCAGTGGTTGAGCAGCAGCACCTTGTACAGCTTGTACATATGCGGCATGCGGATGTCGTTCCAGTTCAGGATGCCTGAGCATTCGCCGCCGATGATGCGCGTAGATTTGTTGGGGGCTTCGGTATTAAAAATCGTTTGAAGTTGCATGGGATTTTCGCTCCTTAATTTTTGTTGAGTAAGTTGTACATGGGATGGGGGTATTGCGAGATCAGGTTGCCGGCGTTTCTCCAGAATCATTTCCCCCTCTGGCCCGCATGTATATATGTTCAAAACGTGAGCGCATCCCCGCAGGGGATAGCGTCTTCAAGCACGCAGTTACGCTCAAAGCGCCTTTGCTGCTCCCTCGTCTTGCGCCAAAAGTAAGTGCATCCCGAAGGGACAACGCCTCCCGGCACGAAGTTCCGCCTAAAGCGCCCCGGAAGCTTTCTCGTTTTGCACCAAAAGTAAGTGCATCCCCGAAGGGGACAACGACGGTTACGCACGGAGCAGCACCATGTCCGCCGCAGTCGCAGTCCCCGCCCCGCAGGAGCACTGCAGTAGAGCGGGCCCGAAGGGCGACAAGCGGCTCACTGCACATATGCCGCCCGGGTGCGCCGACAGCAGCAGTCCTGAGCAGCACGGTTTTCCAGGTCACTCGGGAGCGCCCAAAGTAAGACGTACCCGAAGGGGGAAAAGCGTTCCACGAGCCAACCTCAGCGAATCCCCGATAGGGGAGAGCGCGCAGGAGCGCCTCTTGCTCTCCCACGTTCTTCCCCTTTGCGGGAGACCAGAGGGCAGCAGGCCCTCGGGCGCCCTCCCTTACGGTAAGGGAGGGGTGGGGAGGGTTGAGTACCTCATGAGGCGCAGCTCTCACACTCCTCAATCGTCAACGCCCGGCTCCGCACATAATACGTCGACTTCAACCCGGCCTTCCAAGCATGCAGATGCAGGTCGAGGAAGTCGGCAGCCCGAATGTCCGGCCGTACGTACAGATTGAAGCTTTGGCCTTGGTCGACATGGCGCTGGCGCGCACCGGCCATTTCGATCGACCAATGCTGATCGATCAGGAACGCGGTCTTGTAGTACCAGATCGTTTTTTCGGACAGGTCCGGTGCCGGATTGGCGATTTTGTACGTCGTCTTCTCTTCATACGAGAGCAGCTCGTACAACGGATCGATGCTGGCGGTGGAGCCGGCGATAATCGAGGTTGAACCGTTAGGGGCGATGGCGAACATCCAGGCGTTGCGAACGCCGTTCTCACGCACTTCCTTCTGCAGCTCGCGCCATTGCTCGGTCGTCACGTATTTGCCTTCGCGGGAGCCGTCCACGTAACCGCGGGATTCGAAGTATTGCCCGGTTTCCCAATCGGAGCCGGCAAATTTCGGATATTTGCCTTTTTCCTTAGCCAGCTCCATGCTGGATTGGATCAGGAGGTAGTTGATCTTTTCATACAGCGCGTCATTGTATTCCACGGCCTCCTGAGATTCCCAGCGGATGCCTTCGAGCGCGAGCAGATGGTGCAGGCCAAACGTGCCGAGCCCGATCGCCCGATACTGGCTGTTCGTATACTGCGCTTGCAGCACTTCAATATTGTTGATGTCGATAACGTTATCAAGCATCCGCGTCTGAATCGGTACTAACCGCTCCAGTACGCCGGCCGGTACTGCGCGGGCCAGGTGGATGGAGTTCAGGTTGCAGACGACGAAGTCGCCCGGGATTTTGGACACGACGATCCGCGTTTGTCCGTCCTTCGTCACCAGTTCCTCTTGCTCGACGACGGTTGGCGATTGATTTTGCATAATCTCCGTACACAGATTGGACGAGTAAATCATCCCATGCGCGCGGTTCGGGTTCGCACGGTTTACCGTATCGCGGTAGAACATGTACGGTGTGCCGGTCTCAAGCTGCGATTTCATGATGCGCTTCATGATATCAATCGCTGGCATCGTGATGCGTGACAGAGTAGGGTGGGCCACGGCTTCAGCGTATTTTTCACGGAAGCTGCCTTTCCCAAGCTCCTCGTCATAGAAATCCTCCAGCCCCAACGCACGCCCGTTCTCATCCTTCCAGCCCATCGTCTTCTTCACTTCGTGCGGGCAGAACAGATGCCATTCCCCGCGGGCCTCCACCGCCTCCATAAACAGATCAGGCAAGCATACGCCGTGGAAGACGTCATGCGCGCGCATCCGCTCGTCACCGTTGTTCAGCTTCAAGTCGAGGAAGGCGAGAATATCTTTGTGAAAAACATCCAGATAAACCGCAATCGCACCTTTACGAGTTCCCAGTTGGTCGACGCTGACGGCGGTGTTGTTCAGCTGGCGAATCCAAGGGATTACGCCGGAGCTGGTGTTCTTGTGGCCGCGAATGTCCGAGCCGCGCGCGCGGACCTTGCCGAGGTAAACGCCGATGCCGCCGCCCATTTTGCTCAAGCGGGCAACGTCGGTATTGGAGTCGAAGATGCCCTCAAGGGAATCGTCAACGGTATCGATAAAGCAGCTGGAGAGCTGGCCGGCTACTTTTTTACCGGCATTGGACATCGTTGGGGTTGCCGCGGTCATATACAGGTTGCTCATCGCCCAATACGCTTCCTTCACCAGCTCCAGACGCTTCTCTTCCGGCTCTTTATGCATCAGGTACATGGCGATGACCATATAACGCTCCTGCGGAAGTTCCATTGTCCGTCCGTCGAAGTCGGTCGCCAGGTAACGCTCCGTTAACGTCAACAGACCGATGTAGTCGAACAGCAGATCGCAGGATGGGTCTATCGTGCGGCCCAGCTCTTCAATTTGCTCTTTCGTATAGCACTCCAGCAGCTCTTCGCGGTAAATACCGAGCTGGCATAGCTCGGTGATGAGGTGATAGAACGACCCGTAAGGTTGCTCTGGATAGGCTTTGTAGCGACGATGAACCGCTGCTTTCTTATACAGAGAGGTAAGCAGGGAGCGAGCCGCTGCATATTTCCAATCCGGCTCATCTTTGCTGACCAGCTCCAGCGCGGACATCGTGAACGCATTACTGATTTCTTCCCCGGTCACCACATCCCGGCGGAGCTTCGCATGGACGCCGCGCAGCAGGCGCTCTTTATTGACGTTATGTAATCCTTGCAAAATTCGATCGGCGTAGACGCCCAGACGCTCGCTGTCAAACGCAAGCTGTCGGTTATTTGGTTTTGTCACTAGAGTAGGCATGAGATAAATCCTCACTTTCCATATATTAAGGTAGGATCAATACTGCAGATGGGGGGCGTTACCCCGAATCTTGAATATTCAAATTGCAGATATTTGCTGAAAAAGGGGCGCAATCAAGTTGCGCTCAGAAGGAATAAGATCAATCCGTTTAAAAAGTGAACCTAGGCTCCCACAACACGGCTTGTCCTTGCTGCAGGCTGGGTTGAATATCGATCAGCCGTTGATTGGAGCTGCCCCGGTAGAGCAGGGAGGGGTCGCGAAGCTCTTCCACGAACCTTCCGTCAACCAGCACCTCGCAGCGCCGCAGCAGTTCATATTCCGGGGAGCCGGGGTGTTCGATTAATTCTTCCAACGTATAACCGGTATAAATCCAGATGGATAGGGGCCCGGCTTCCGCCACTAGCCGATCAATAAAGCCGCACACTTCGGCGGCGGAGAAAAAAGGGTCACCGCCAAGGATCGTAAGCCCGCTGAGCAACGGATTATGTTTAATGTCATGAATGATTTCCGCTTCCCGCTCCAACGTGAACGGTTCCCCGTAATCGAAGCTCCAGGTTTTCGGACTGAAGCAGCCCTTGCAATAATGGCGGCATCCGCTGATGAAGATCGCTGCCCTCATGCCGGGTCCTTCATTAATGGACTCCGGATAATAGCCGCAAATGTTCATGCGTCGTGTTTCACCCGGTCACGAACCTCCGCTTGTTTGGCGGGGTTGAACCGTGTCTGATAATCGCCGGTCAGATAGCCGGTCACCCGGCGCAATCGGCGAATATGCACTTCGTTCTCATGGCTGCCGCAGGAAGGGCAGCTTGCCCCAATGATCCCTTCAAAGCCGCAGGCCGAGCAGCGGTCGATGGGATGATTAATGCTAAAATAGCTGACCTGCTGCTGCAGAGCGTATTGGACGATCTTCAGGAATGCCTCCGGATTGTTGCGGGCATTGCCGTTGAGCTCGATATAAGAGATCGCTCCGGCGTTGCACAGCCCATGGAATTTGGCTTCCAGCTCGATTTTTCGCGCCGCACTGATGTTGTAATAGACCGGGATATGGAACGAATTCGTGTAATACTCGCGGTCCAAAATCCCGGGCAGCGGGCCGTAGACCGCACGATCGCGTTTGGTGAACTTGCCGGCCAGCCCTTCCGCCGGGGTCGCAAACAACGTGATATTCAGATTGTGAATTTCACTTTGGCCGTCGCAATAGTCGCGCATGTATGCGATCAGGTCGTAAGCTTTCTGATACACGGCTTCATCCTCACCGTGGTGCTTCCCATACATCGCCTTCATGCATTCGGCCAGCCCGATGAACCCGATGGACAAGCTGCCGTGCTTCAGCAATTCGCCGACCTGATCGTCCGGTGCCAGCTGTTCACCGCCTTCCCAGACGCCTTCCCGCATCATGAAATCGGAAGCTTTGGCTTTCTGGGAAGCTTGAATCGAGAAGCGATGCAGCAATCCCTCAAGGGCGATATTCATATAGTGAGTCAGATCGCGGTAGAAGCCGCGCTCGTCGGGTTCTTGGCGGTGTCCCAACGCAATGCCGTGCTTCAAGCCGAGCTTGACCAGGTTCAGCGTATTAAAGGAAAGATTGCCTTTGCCAGACAGGTGATTGCGTCCGAACCGATCCGCCAACACCCGGGTGCGGCAGCCCATTGTCGCAAATTCCGTATCCGGATCCGTTGGATCGTAGTACATCAGATTCAGCGGAGCATCCAGGTTGGCGAAGTTGGGATAAAGCCGTTTGGCCGAGCATTCCGCCGCTTTCAGGAACAGGGAATAGTTAGGTTCCCCCGGATTTTGGTTGACGCCTTGTTTACATTTAAAAATCTGAATCGGGAAAATCGGCGTTTCCCCATGGCCCAGCCCGCGCATCGTGGCCGTGAGCAGGGAGTCGATGACCAGTTGTCCTTCCGGTGAGGTACATGTGCCGTAATTGATGCTGGTGAACGGGATTTGCCCGCCGGCCCGGCTCGACATCGTATTCAGATTATGAATCAGGCTTTCGGCCGCCTGGAACGTCTCGCTTTTGGTTTCCTTGAGCGCATAGTTAAAAGCCTTGGGATACTGATCCCGCAGGTCACTGCGGCTCATCGTGATGTCGCCCAAATCAGCGTTCGCATCGCCTTCTTCAAAATAATCCAGCCCTTTGCGGAAGTACTTGGCGAACGATTTGGCTACGTACGGGGCGAGATCGAAGTCCAGCTTGTTCGCGGACACACCGCCGAATTGGGAGTTTTGTTGGGATTGGAAAATGATCGCCACCAGCGCCATCGCCGTCATGATGGAAGTTGGCGGGCGTACGCTGCCGTTGCCGGTGTTGAAGCCTTTGCGCAGCAGTTTGTCAAACGGGATAAAAATACAGTTCGTTGTGCCGAGGGCGTACTGATCCAAGTCGTGAACATAAACGATGTTATCCTGAATGGCCTGTACCAAGCGAGTTGGCAGTACGAAATGGCTTGCATACCATTTGGAATACTCGCTGCCGAATTTGCTCATCTTGCCGGAGAAGCTCTCTCCATTTAAATTGGCGTTCTCGCGCAGCACCTCAAGATTGCGGCTCTGGACGATTTCCTCGCCCATCCGAATCACTTCATCCAGCAAGGTGTCCCGGCCGGTATACGTCTGGCTTACCCATGCCATAACACACTTCTCCTCCCTGTAAACCAAGCTTTAGTTCAAAAATAAAAGAGCATGTCCAACCAACGAGGTAGACATGCCCGAATGCACTGCAAAAAAGTGGAAAGACCAAATCAAGGCCCCAACATTTCGGCGGCAAGCGGACACCATCCCTGATCCTCGCAGGTTTTCCGTCGGTGTCTTTCAAACGGGCAGGTCTCCTGGCTTTCGGAACGTTGCTGACGCCTTCCCGCAGCTCATCAAGCATTAAGCTGTAGTGGCATATCGTCAGTCGAACGGCTGGGTCTTCAAGACGATGTAGGCGAACGCCTCGTCTTTAGTACCCAGCTACCGATTACAGTGGCGGGACCGCAGCGGACTTGCACCGCACTTCCCTTTTAAGCTCCGGCGGCTTGTCCGCCGGATCACCCGTTCACACTATATTTTGTTGCGTTGATCTAAGGATAGCCCAAGATGTTGTGTTTGTAAATGGGATTTTCCCATTGAAAACTGACTGAAAACGATGTGAAAACCTCCGGTCCGCGCAATGATGCGGAGAGCGGGGGACGGATGAAAATTGTGAACATTTATAATTGGGACTGTAGGACTAGACGACGTTTTACAGGGGATGTGAGTTTTGGGGATGGCCTGGAAATTTAGCCGACGGGTTCGGTTGATCTTCAGGAGCGGGGGTGGTTAGAATAGAGTTATCGGACGAAAAATAGCTTAGGGATCTAAAGGATTCAAACTAATCCAATGACCAAGGAAAGAAGGGGACTGAGTATGGCTATCGCCGAAGTGACCGTCATTCCGATCGGGACGGGGAGCACCAGCCTCAGCGCTTATGTAGCCGAGTTGCATCGGGTGTTGGAGAAGCAGCAGGGCATCACCTTTACCCTGACCTCCATGAGTACGATTATTGAAGGATCGTTAGACGACGTGTTTGCTGCGATTCGCGCGATCCATGAAGCATCGTTCCAGTCCGGTGCCGGCCGGGTATCGACCTCGATCAAGATCGATGATCGCCGCGACAAAGCCAGCTCCTCGGAGCAGAAGCTGCGCTCGGTGCGCGAGAAATTATAATTTCTTGAAATTGGTGCTTGCATTATTTTTAAAACTCGGTATAATAAATTTTGTTCGCTAAAAACGAACCTGCTGGTGTAGCTCAGCTGGTAGAGCAACGCATTCGTAATGCGTGGGTCGGGGGTTCGAGTCCCTTCACCAGCATCTGATATGCAAGCGTAACGCGCCCTCCGAGGTTTTCGGGGGGCGCTTTTTTTATCATTTCAAAGCCAACTGAACCGCCGATTTCTCCGCTTCGGTATAGGCCTTCTGCAAAACTTCATCTTTATCTAAAATGTCGGTTCCTTGAACCCGAATGATTTCAAAATCCTCGATCCCCAGAAATTGAAACATCGATTTCAGGTACTTATAAGAGAATTCAACTTCGGTATACCAATCGTTGTTGGTGTAAATGGCCCCGCTGCTTTGGATAACAACCATACTGCGTCCATCTTTAAGCAGACCTACAGATCCATTGTCGGTGTACTTGAAGGTTTCTTTCGCAATCATAATGTTATCCATATAATCTTTGAGCTTGGACGGCACGTTAAAGTTATGCAAAGGGTAGGCGATGATATATTTCCGGGCGCTTTTGAATTGTTGAAGCACTTTGTCCATCTTACGGGTAACCTCATGCTCCTCGCTCGTAAGCTCCTCACCGGCGTTTTGTTTCCGCCATGCGCTGAGCACCGTCTTGTCCAGCATGGGGACAACGTCTTCGTACAAGTTGATCTGTTCCATGATCTCCTCGCTGGATTGATGCTCTCTATATTTTTTTAGAAAAAAGTCCAATACGTTCAGACCAAAAGATGCAGTCGAATTTGCCTCCGGGTGTGCGTTAATGACCAGTAATTTGCTCATTGTTGGTTCCTCCATTTTGTCTTTATTTTGTGTACATCTATAAGACAAGTGAAGGAATCTATTTGTGACAGCAAACAGGGAGGTTTCCATCAACCTCCCTGTCCCCCATCGAGATTACTCGTGCTCCATCATCGCTTCTCGTTTCGTTCGATGCACCGTGCCAAATTTATGGTGCGGCGGGGCATAAATGACATACACCTTCAGCGGCTCATTGCCGGTGTTGATGATGTTGTGCCACGTGCCCGCGGGGATGAAGACCGCGTCGTCTTCACGGATGTTTCGTACGAAGGTGAGGTGATCCGCACGATCGCCCATTTGCGCAACGCCTCGACCTTCTTCCACGCGTACAAACTGATCCGTATCCGGGTGAACCTCCAAGCCGATATCTTCACCGACCGGAATGCTCATCAAAGTGACCTGAAAATATTTGCCCGTCCAGAGAGCGGTCCGGAAGTTCCGGTTATGCTCGGCGGCATCGCTGATATTGATGACAAACGGCTGTTGCCCGTAATCTTGAAGGGGCTGCCGATCCCAAGATCCCTCTTGCAAAGGAGACGAATCGTATTCAGGATAGATCGGGCTGGGCTCGATATAGTCAGGATAGCGGGCAGGTTGATAGGCCGGCGGATTGGAATAACCGTAAGCGAAATAAGGCTGAGGATAGATGTAAGGATCATACGGAGCGGCGTACGACAAGCCGGGGTACGGTCCGGGAACATAACTCATGTCTGACATAACCTCCAAGTTTTTTTTCCATCATATGCCCATTTCTTGCTCCTGTGCTTGTATAAAATTGAGTCAATTCTACTAATGCATTCATCTAAGAATCTTCTTTCTCTCTAACATAGAATAGAACATACCTTAGCAAAGGGGGAGAGATGGTATGGCAAAAACACTTTTGGATTACAACTCGACGGTTGTGACTCCGATTACCAATGGTGTTAACATTCCGATTCCGGTTGCAGGGGGCGTACAGATTGCGGGGGTTTCGGTATTCCTTGATCCCGCAGATCCAGCGTCCTTGACTAACCGTGTTGAGTTGAAGGCAACAATTGGCGTTGAAGCGCAGCTGGATACGCCGAACATCCTGGTGCGTATCTGGAGAGCAGGCACCGAAATCTTCTATGGACTGGTAGAAATCGAGGACGCCTTCAACGATTGGGGCCTTATCAATGTGCACATAGTTGAGCATGCCCCGCTTGGAGTCCAAAACTATCAATTGATCGTAGAAAATCAGGATAATAACAGCTCCGCCAGAGTTGTAGGGCCGGTCGTCTTCACGGCGATGGCTATCGGCGGATAATGCTCTTCTTTCATGAAAAATCCCCTCACGGTGCGACCGGGGGGGATTTTCTTGATTGTGAGCTTTATTGGCGAGTATTGATGTTATCGGTTTTTAGGTTCCCTTCGTTTTGAATTGTTGTTTTCACCACCAAGTCCACTCTTAGACGGGGAAAATATTCCGACCGCCAATGGGCGAGCTGTTCCCTCGGGATTTTGTTCCGGAAATATTGGCCTACGCCCAAGATGTCCGCTTCATGCTGTTGCATGGACTTTATCATTTTTCTGAAACGTTCAGTCAACTGGGACTCGAGCTCATCCTTGATTGTATCGAGAGAAGGATGCCCGCGGGTTTCCAGGATCGACACCTTCAGATGGATCTGGCTGCGAATGTACGGTGCTCCGTTTTTCAGTGTAACGTGATGCTTCATGGAGTTGTCCAGGATAATCACGCTGGCGTGGTTCATGACCTCAATTCGGCCATATGCGCTTCGCTCATTAAACGCATTGAACAGCAGGGTTTCATCCGCCGGAATTTGCCCGACCATCCGGCCGTGCTGGATGATGGCAGTGCCGGCGTTCTCGATGATGGTGCTTGTTCCTGATCGAATGAGCGGAATCCCGATGTCCCGGGTGTAAGAATGGATGCTGCGAAAGATTTCCCAGATTCGCGAGACCGCGACGGTTGGGCTTAGACCGGCATTTTTCTCGAAGAAGTTGTACAACACGGTTTGATCGGTTTCTGTCTCTTTATGTAAATGATCGAAGAATTTGCCTATATCCTCATCGCAAATGGCAACCAATGCTTTGGCTGAAATTTCACGGGAACGGATGAAGCTGGAGACGCTGTCGGCTAACCCTTCCTCGGCATATTTTCGTTCAAAGACAATGACTTTTAAATGCAGCAAATCCACGCGGGATTCCATATTTGAGCTAATCTCATCAACGATCTCGGTAATCGTCTGCCCCGTTCGTGTCACGAGCATAGATTTAGTCCCATCTTGGCCCGATTCGGGAATCATAAGAAATACTTTGTACATGGAATCTACCCGGGAGATCCCCATGACGATAGGCAAGGAACGGTGGTTGATGTCTCGATTATCCCAACATCCGCCTAGAATGAATAGGCAGCAGATGGCCAGTACCATTTTTAGTAGAAGCAGACGGGTCTTCATACGGCAGTCGCAGCCTTCCGTCGGGAAATCCATCCCAGAATATAGATCGAAAACGGAATGACGAGGTAATTATAGGTATGCAACCAGGCATTCACATCAAAAAGGAAATCAACTTCCTGTAAATCTCGAATTTTGATGCCGGAGATGAAGATCAGCAGGTGGAGCGCGATGACGATGTAAGGCGTCCGGACGGTTTTCGGCAGACAACGCTTCAAGATCTCAGTATTGACCCAAACCGTCAAGGATACAAACAACATGAAGAACGTGACGGTGCAGAGCAAGAAGAACATCGTGATGCGGTCAAACATCAGCCAAGTAATATCAATGGTATCCACTGCGGTGATGAAGGGGAAATAGAACTTGGCCGCCGTATCCTCCCCAAAGGTTAACACCGGAATGTACACCGCAATCAAATAGAACGGAATAAGGGTAATGCTCCACCACAAGATTTTTTTACGGTTATACCGTATGCTGGGCTGGATGAATCCGAGATACATAAACCCACAGGCAAATGTAGACTCCATGTACTTGGGGTTGGTAAGGAACGAAAAATCGTTGCTCCATAAGGGGAAGACGTAATGCCAATCGACATTCTGAAACGCCATGCATAATACAAAGAGAATCAGAGGGAAAAAGATCACCCCCATAAGGACGCCGGTACGAAAAAGGGCATGGATGTCCAAGGAAGAGATGAAGGCCGAAATGATCGCAATGAGCAGCATGGTTGCCCATAACGGGGTGTAGGACAGAAACACGAGGGAGATCGTTTCCGCATACGCCCGAATCGTCACGGAGGCTAGCATAGACAAGTAAACGAATAGGGGCAACAGGAAGATCGCGGTAAGGAGCTTCCCATACTGGAGATAGATATCCATCAGGTTCTGGCCTTCAAAGCGGCTTAATCCCTTGGTATAGATGTAGATCAAAAACCAATGCAGAAGAAAGCTCAATAGGATCGAGATCCAGTGGGCTTCCTTCGTGCAGTCTATGATGCTCGTAGGGAAGATAAAGAAAACGATCCCGAGGTGAATCAGGATATGGACGATGATAACTTGAATACTTCTATCCACTCGAATCATCCTTTTGTTTAAAGAAGTGTAAGTAAGGAATGCCGTAGGTGGTCGCACTGGCAAAATAAGCGCAGAGGATAACCAAGCCGGACATAATCCCAAGAATGCCAAATAGGGCAGCCAAGATTAACGTGAGATATTTGTACAGACGCAGGGGCAACGAGTTCTGAAATCCTACCACGGTCGAGCTGGCAATACTGGTTGCCGCCAAGATAATGATCAGCAGGCTGCTGACCAATCTGGCTTGAACGACGGCTTGTCCTAAAATAATCCCTCCAACGACCGTAAGTGTAGGGCCGATGCTCTTGGGCAGTCGGACACTGGCAACGATGATAAGCTCCAGCACAATTAACAGCAGCATGGTCTCTACGAATGCCGGGTACGGTACACCGGATCGGCTCTCGGCAATCGTAAGCGCCAGTTCAATCCGCAGTACCTCCGGGTTCACGGAGACGAGCGCAACATAGAGTGCAGGGATAATCAGGTCGATGAGGATGCCAGCCAAGCGTAGCCCCCGAATGATATACATGAACATAGCCGAGTAATTCCGGTCATTCTCCATCATGAAGATATCGCTGACTAAAGCCGGTAAAATCAAGGCAAGCGGTAACCGATCGATAAAAAGAAGAAGACGGCCTTGCCGGAGCGCATAGGCAGCCTCAATCGGCATCTCGGTTGTGTAGAATTTCGGCAAGGCGCTCCACGGATGGAAGCCAAGTGATTTGGAGAGACGTTGCACATTATAGATATCTTGGTGCTTGTTCGCCTCAAGGCGCTCCTTCACTTCTCGGAGTAGATCCGGCTTCACTTGACCTTCCAAGTACATCAGGGTTATTTTTCGAGGCGTGTTCTTTCCGGTAAGGTACATCTTCGTACATAACTTCTCCGTGTTTAATTCCTTCTTCATAAGTCCTACATTGGTCAGGAGGTCATCGCTGAAGGCGCTGGCCGCACCTTGCAGTACGTTCTCATTGAGCGGCTGTTCGATCCCGCGGTGCAAGGTAACGGGAACTGGCAAGATCTGCAGGTACACTTGGGGATCTGGACAGCAGACAATCAAGTTGCCGCTCGTCAAAGCGGAATACAAGGTATCTTCGTTAGGTTCCGAGAGGACTTGGCCAAGCTGGCTTAATACCGACAAGAAGGCAATTGGATCTTGGCTCCCGTCCCAATCCGCCTCCCGGATGGAGAGCTGCAGATTCGCCCAAGTTCTCGGCAGATCGATCAATGACTTGAATCCCATGACGCGAACTGGTCGTCCAGCCCATATATGCTCTTCGATAAAAAAATCGCCATCCTGCTCAAAACGGCTGCGAATGCGGTCCACAAGTTCCATTGCCAATCCTCTTTCTCTTTAAATCGTCTCAATGGAAGTGTTTGCTGGAAAGGATGGGAATATGCACGTTGATAGAAAAACACCGCCAAGGAAATGACGGTGTGCTCCATGCTGAATACCCGGAAGCTGTAGCTTCCGGGTCGCCCGTCTCCCAAACGGATGGCTAACGGTGTTCAATCAAGTCGATGGTACCCAACACAATATGGGCCAAACCAAAACCAAGCGCACCGGTAGCGGCAAGCTTATACTTGCTTCCAAGCAGTGTTGCGGCCGAAGCGGATACTACAGCTCCAAGAACGGTAGGAATCAAACCTTCGCGCATTTCATACACCCCTTTGGATTGTTTGGAAAGACAGCCTTATTCTAAGCAAAACAGGCACCGGCTATGCGCGCCAATGCCTGCTTCGTATTGTTATCCAAGCCTTCATATACACGTGAAGACCGGCCTTATTGTCCCTGCTCCGACTACAACAAACTGCCTGTTTCTAAAACAACAAATGCCCTACCTCTCATTTGTCCTTGCGGCTCCGATGACCGCGCCAGTGTGAATCAGAAAAACGTCCAAATTCTTACTTTGATTGGGTCATTCAAATAAGGAATTTCATACCGAACGGTATAAGGAGAGTTATAATCTTCTGAGGAACTGCAACGTGGTTATAACAACTAATTTATTATTATACTTGAATCAATAAAAAAAAGCAATACATATATTTAGAGGGCTTTTTAAAGTGATGATTTTGTGAAACCCGGGGAAAACCGAAAAACGTGAGATATTTGTCACACTAGAGGAGGGAAGGCACCATGTATAATGAGGTCATCTAAGATTTATATAATCAAAAAATAAGGGAGTTAGCCATGAAACGCGGAGATATCCTGTTGATCGGAGCCATCGTCGTGATTGCTTTGGCCTTCTTGGTTCCGAGATGGTTTGGCGATTCAAGTGAAAACAATCACAATAATGAGAATCGGGTTGCGAGAATCACAGTGGATGGGAAGCTGTATAAGACGGTGCAGTTGACCGGAGAAGAACAGACGGTGGACATTAAAACGGAGTATGGCTACAACATTTTGAAGGTACATGACTACGGGATTGAAATGATCGACGCTGACTGCCCGGATAAAGTGTGCCTGACCTTCGGATTTATTGACCGGAACGGCGGGACGATTGTTTGCCTGCCACATAAGTTGATGGTTGAAGTGGTAGCTACAGAAGGGGGCGACGAAGTTGATGCAATCCTTTAATGAGTCATCAAGCCTGATGTTAAAAAGAACGGTGATCGTCGCGATATTCGCGGCAGTGGCGGTCGTTCTCAGCTTGGTAGAGTCTCTGATTCCCGTGAACATGAGCGTGCCCGGGGCGAAGCTTGGGCTGGCGAATATTATGGTGCTGACTTGCCTTTATTTTCTCAGGGCCCGGGACGCCTTCATGATGGTGCTGTTAAAGACGCTGCTCACGGCGTTTATTTTCGGGACCTTTTCCAGCTTTCTGTTCAGTATTATGGGGGCGTTGTTCAGCTTTGCGGCGATGTGGTTTCTGCTGCTGGTTGGGCGCAGACGGCTAAGCGTTATCGGGATTAGCATCGTTGGGGGGATTGCCCATAATATCGGGCAATTGACCGCCGCTGCTCTGTATTTTAGTACGACGAAAATTTTCTACTATTTACCGATGTTGCTCATCATGGGAGTTCTGACCGGGATCGCCGTTGGGATTGCCGTGAGATATTTGATTCCGTCGTTGTCGAAGCTGTCTTTGTTTGAAGGTTTTTTAGCGGAAACGGCATAAGCCGGAGGGGCTTCACATGACGTACACCTTAAGGGGAGAGAGAAATGGGAGAAACCGGATTCGCATATGAGCTGACGGAGGTTTCCTTCGCCTATCACCCGGAGCATCCTGTGCTTCATGATGTTACGCTTAGCATCCCTTCGGGCAGCTGGGTGTCGTTGGTGGGGCCGAACGGCTGCGGCAAATCCACGCTGGCAAAGCTGCTGGGCGGTTTGTTGGTGGCTAACCGCGGCGCGATATATGTGCAGGGAACGAAGCTGGATCGGGATACGTTGACTTCGCTGCGTCCACGCATCGGAATGGTGTTTCAAAACCCGGACAACCAATTTATCGGCGCCACGGTCGAAGAGGACATTGCCTTTGGCTTAGAGGGGCGTAATCTACCGCGAGAAGTTATGGTAGGGCGCGTAAAGGAATATGCGGATAAACTGCACATCGGCCATCTGCTGTCCAAGCATCCCTCGGAGTTGTCGGGAGGACAAAAACAGCGGGTGGCCGTCGCTTCCATCTTGGCGATGGAGCCGGACATCGTCATCTTTGATGAGGCCTCCTCGATGTTGGACGAGAAGGCCCGGGGCGAGCTGCTTGCCATCCTGCGGGACATGAAGCAGAGCGGACGTTACACGATGGTCTCGATTACGCATGACGCCGACGAGATTATGGCTTCGGATCGGGCGATCGTGCTGGGGGACGGAACGGTCGCTGCTGACCTGGAGCCAGGCGAGCTGTTTGGGGATGAAGCCCTGCTGGTAAATTGCCGGCTGATCGCTCCTTATCGGATTCGGCTGCAACAGGAGCTGAGGCGGCGAGGCGTGACGCTTCCTGCGAGCTTTGAACCAGTTGGTGAAGAGGAGGCGAATCTTTAATGGCGATACAGTTCGAGCAAGTCAGCTTCGCTTATGATGAGCGCAGCCTATGGCGGCACCATGCGTTGCAGGAGGTCGACCTTTACCTGGCGGACGGCGTATTTGCCGGGATTGCCGGGGCTTCCGGCTCGGGCAAATCGACGTTGATGCAGCATTTGAACGGCATTTTGAAGCCGACGGGCGGGAAGGTGCACGTTCTGGATGTAACGATGGAAGCTGGCGGCAAGGCACCGCCGCTGCGCGAGCTGCGGAGGCGGGTGGGGCTCGTCTTCCAGTTCCCGGAGCAGCAGTTGTTCGAAGACACGGTGGAGAAGGACCTTTGCTTTGGTCCGCTGAATTTTGGCTGCTCCTTAGACGAAGCCAAGGCGCGAGCCCGCCGCGCGCTGGCCCTGGTCGGGCTGGACGACACCTTCCTCAGCCGCAATCCGCTTCGCTTGAGCGGGGGGCAGATGCGCAAAGTAGCGATTGCCTCAGTGCTGGCGATGGAGCCGGACGTGATCGCGCTGGATGAGCCGACAGCGACGCTAGATCCGCAGAGCCGTGTTGAATTGGCAGAAATGCTCGCGCGGCTGCACCGTGAACAGGGGAAGACGGTGATTGTGGTGACGCACCGGATGGAGGAAATCCTTCCGTACGCAGAGCAATGGATCGTGATGAAAGACGGTCGGAAATCGTTCCAAGGCAGTGCGGCAGAGTTGGTCCGAGAGGCCCCACGGCTGGAATCCGAAGGACTGGCAATCCCCGCGTGTATCCGTTATTGGAATCAAGCGGCAGCCCTGTTCGGTCTGACGGGGGAGCCGCCGTGTTTGACGGCGGAGGCATTGGCCGAGCGGTTGGCTCGGTTGTTGAGCGATGAGTCTGGAGCGGATCGGTCAGAGGAGCAGCCTGAGCTTGTCGGGCGATCGGAAGAACGGGGGGCGTCAGCGGGTGCGTTGGTGGAAGGCCATGTGTTGGAGGAGCTTCCCGTACCGGCCTCGTTGTCCGTGGATCAGCCCGTTCCGGCCGGGCGGCTCAAGCCGATCCTTTCCGGCGTTTCAGGGGAAGGAGGCAACGGACATGCGAAATAAGCTACTGTTCGGACGCAGTATTGATACCGGCTCTTGGGTGCATGCAGTGGATCCCCGGGCCAAGTTGACCGGGATGATGTTGTACTTGATCGCGATCGTAGCCGTTGGCTCTTGGCCTGCTTTGGCGGTGGCCGCGGTGTTCTCGGTGGGCTATATGCTGTCGACCAAGATCCCGCTGAAATATTATTTGAAGGCGGCCAAACCGCTGTGGGTGCTGATGGTGTTCATCTTCATCGTTCAGTGCTTCACGGTAGAGTCGGGGGAAGCGCTTTGGTCGATCGGCTCCTGGACCCTGTACAGCAGCGGAGTCAGCAGCGGATTCATCGCGGCCTCCCGGATGGGGCTGCTGGTATCATTCACGGCGATCCTGACGTTTACGACAACGCCAGGGGTGTTGAATCAAGGATTGAGCGGGGTGCTGAAGCCGCTCAAACGTCTTGGCCTCTCGCCCGAGCGATTGACGCTGATGATGAGCATTGCGCTGCGCTTTATCCCCACGATTTTGGAGGAAACGCACAAGATTCTTAAAGCGCAGGCGTCGCGCGGTGCGGACCTGAAGGAGCTGCCATGGAAGGAGAAGGGGCGCATGCTGGTCTCGCTTCTTGTGCCGGTGACAGTCAGCGCCTTCCGCCGGGCGGAAGAGCTTGTATTGTCCATGGAGTCCCGGGGCTACACGTTAGGCGCACCGCGTTCGGAATACCACTTGTTGGTCTGGAGAAGTCGGGACACTTGGTTTGTCTTGTCCTATGTGGTTCTGGCTGCAACGGTTGTGGTCTATCGGTTGATTTGAACTACCAATGCAAGACTGTCCGTGAGTCATTCATGTAGATAGAGTTGGATGGGATAGGTTGATAGGTTGGACATCTAAATCATGTGAGGGGGAAACGGCTGTGGCACGTTTTTTTAATGGAAAAGAAGTGGAGCTGCTGGCGCCTACGGGGACGTTCGAGATTTTCAAACAAGTCATTGTTGAGAATTGTGATGCGGTGTATTTCGGAGGGCCTAACCTGAATATGCGCCTGATGCGCAAAGGATTTAATTTTAGCCTGGAGGAAATTACGGAAGCTGTCCAGATTGCGCATGGACTTGGCAAAAAAGCCTACGTCACCGTCAACAATTTGCTGAATGAAGGCGAGTTGGAGGAGGCGCGGGCCTATTTGCGTTTCCTGGAATCGGCGGGACCGGATGCGATCATTGTCCAGGATTTTGCGGTGCTGAAGCTGATCCGGGAGATGAACTTGAAGTTAAACGTGCACTCCTCCGTCATGATGAACGTGCACAACGTGGAGATGGTCCGCGCTTTACAGGAGCTTGGGGTGACTCGCGTCGTCACTTCGCGGGAAATGGACCTTATGACAACTCGCTATCTTCAACAAGCGACCGGTATGGAGCTGGAGTACTTTGTGCATGGGGATATGTGCTCGGTGCATGGGGCGAACTGTTACTTCAGTTCGGCGGTATTCGGGATGAGCAGTAACCGGGGCAAATGCCTGAAGCCGTGCCGCTGGGATTATCGTGTAAAAAAAGACGGCAACGTCTATCCGGCGGAATACCCGTTGGCGGTTAAAGACATGTTCATGTACGAGCATATCCCAGAGCTGATTCATGGCGGGATCACTTCCTTCAAAATCGAAGGCCGCATGCGGGATGCCGCCTTCGTGGTGATGCTGGTGAAGGCGTATGGCGACGCGATTGACCGTTATATTAACGATCCGGTAGGCTTTGAACGCAACCGGGATACCAAGCTGCTTTATGATCATCGCAAGCGGGATTTTTCAACAGCCTATGCGTTTGGCCGACCGGGATTGTCCAACATCAACCGGCGTTACGAAGGAACAGGGAAGTTCTATAGCACGGGTAAAGTGTTCAGTACGCCAACGGAGGAACGGGAGCTCAGCGACAAACGGGTTGCTGTGATTCGCGAGACACTGGCGGAGGTGGGAGAAGAGAAGGGAACGGTGCAGGAGAATCACGCGGCTCCTGGCGTCTCCGTGCACGTGAATAACGTGGCTCAGGCCAAGGCTGCGCTGGAGGCGGGAGCTGACCATCTTTATCTCTCCGGCGACGTTTTTGAGCCGGATCGTCCGTTTACGAAGCAGGATGTGAAGGAACTGGCGGCAGTCAAAGGGAATGCGAAGCTTTATCTGTGCCTGCCGCGGATGATGACGGAGCTGCATTTTGAAATGTATGACGGATTGTTGTCGGGCGAACGGTTGCCGATTGACGGCGTGATGGTGACAAATCTGGGCGCAATCCGGAAATTTGCCGATAAAGGGTACCCGCTGGTTGGAGATTTCAATCTGAACGTCTACAATCAGCTCGCGGCTGAGTTTTACCGGGAGCAGGGCGTCAGCCGGCTTACGGCCTCGATGGAGCTGCCGCTGAAGGAGCTGGCCGCGCTGCTGGCGCATGCTCCAGGCCCGCTGGAGGCCATCGTTCACGGCACACCGGCGATCATGTACATGGAGCATGACTTATACGAAAACGCCGAAGTGTTCCAAGCCATTGGCGAGGAAGACAATCACTTCGTGGATAACAGCATTCTCGTGCTAAAAACCGATAAAGGCGAAAATCCGGTTTACCGGGATGTGCATGGCCGCAACCATCTGATGTTGGCGAAAGAACTCTGTTTGTTGCCCGCGGTGAAGGAGTTGCTTGCGGCGGGACTCTCTGTCTTCCGCATCGAAGGGGCAACCTACCGCCCAGAGCAGCTGGCCGAAATCGTGCGCACCTATAAGGCGGCGCTGGCTGATCCAACAACCGCCGGGTCGTTGTTTGCCGCGATGAAGCCGGTTTATGCCGGCTATACGCTGGGCGCGTTGCAGTTTGACGGCGGTAGAGCGAGCGGGGCAGCGGGTGCCGGAGCGGAGGCAGCCTCGAATCCCGAAGGCTCTGTCAAGGAAGAGGACGCGGAAGTACGGGCTGAAGCCGCTGCAGGTGTGAAGTAGGAGCGGGAGCAAGAACAGGAGTGCATGAGTGCAAGCCTAATTGGGGGAAAGGAAGCGAAAGAACATGTCAAATTACATCGGACCGGACGAAGTAATCAAGAAGCGGCAGCAATATTTTTATCCTTGCACCATCCATTTCTATCGAAATCCGCCGCAGTTGGTGAAAGGGGAGATGCAGTATCTGTACGGTCATGACGGGAAGCGGTATACGGACTTTTTTGCCGGCGTCTCCGTTGTGGCCAGCGGGCACTGCAATCCAGAGATTGCGGAACGGACGGCCGAGCAGCTGCGCATGCTGCAACACACGTCCACGATCTATTTGACGCAGCCGAATGTGGATTTGGCGGAGCGGCTGGCAGACGTGCTGCCGGGGAACCTGCGCCGCACCTTCTTCGTGAACAGCGGCTCGGAGGCGAATGAAGGCGCCTTGCTGCTGGCTCGCATGCATACGGGGCGGCGGGGCTTCCTGGCGCTGGAGCAAGGGCTCCACGGCCGGACGTATTTGACGATGAGTGTGACCGGGCTGGCGATGTGGCGGACGGATCCACAGCTGGCGCATGACACGGATGTCACGTTTATCCCCCGGCCGTATGAGCGCGGGCTCAGCGCCGATGAGGCGGCACGCCGTTCCATCGCCGCGCTGGAGGCTGCGCTGGCGGAGAAGGGCGGCGAGATCGCGGCAATGATCGCCGAGCCGATCCAGGGGAACGCCGGCATCGTCGCGCCGGCGGACTGGTATTTCGCTGAAGCGAAGCGGCTGCTGGAGCAGCACGGCGTGCTGCTCATCGCCGATGAGATTCAGACCGGCTTCGGCCGAACGGGCCGTATGTTTGCCATGGACCGTTACGGCGTCACGCCGGACATCCTGACGATGGCCAAGGCGCTGGGCAGCGGCATTCCGGTGGCGGGCTTCGCCACCACGGACGAGATCGCTGCCAGCCTGAACCGGCCATCCGCCTCCACGTTCGGCGGCAACCCGGTCTCGTCCGTGACCGCGCTCGCGGTCCTGGACTACATCGAGGCGCATCGCCTGCCGGAGCGGGCCGAGCGCCTCGGTGAGCTGCTGCGCGGCGGCCTCCTGCGCCTCGCCGCGCGGTTTCCGCAGCACGTCTCCGACGTGCGCGGCGCGGGGCTGATGCTCGGCGCAGAGCTGTGCGCCGAGGAGCCCGCCCGCGGCGCGAAGCTCACCGACGACGTGCTGGAAGCGATGCTGGACCGCGGCTATATCATCGGCAAGAACGGCGTGAACCGCAACGTTCTGGCCTTCCAACCGCCGCTGGTCATCGACGAGGCCGACGTGCGCGGCATGCTGGACGCGCTGGAGGCTTCGCTGGCGGAGCTGGTGTAACCCAGCTCCGCCAGCAGATGCGTTAGGCGGCAGTAGTGGGTGTGCCGCCTAAACGACAGGGGCGCCGCTTGCATAGCATGCCGCTGCCTAAGCGTCAGACGCGCCGCGCAGCCACAGGCGCCCCCAGCGCCGGCAGGCACCTCAGCGCCTGCCGGCACTTCCGGCGTCGGCCAGGGGTCCCAGCGCTCGCCGGCGTCCCAGCTTTGCTGCGTGAGGGGCCCAACGGGCACTCGCGCACGCAAGGGCCGCCCTGTTGACGCCGGACCCCTGGTCAATAACGGTAAAATTGACCGTTATTTTTCGGTGTGCTGGCGATTTAGGTGAATTAGCGGTAAATGATACCGCTAATTTTACGATTGGCGGCCGTTTTGGCGGAATATGCGGAAAATAAGAGTACTTTTTACCGTTATTTTGCTGGAAACAGGCCGATGGGCCGAAAATAAAGGTACTTTTTAACGTTAATGAGACGGTCAGCCATGGGAGGGACGTCTGCCGAGTGAGGAGACGTCTTGCGAAAGAGGGGAGACGTGGCCTGACCGCCTGTCGCGCCGCCAGAAACGTGCGTTGGGAGTAGCATGCTGTCCGGCGAGGCTTGTGGGCCTCTAGCAGCACGTCCTGAACCCGCTAGCGGGCCGGGGCACTTATATGAACGGTCCACGTGACGCTACGTGTTTTTTACGATGAGGAGAGTGACTATCGATGGAAATAGCCCGCAAAATCGGCACCAAAATCCGGTTGTACAGCGAATTGGTGATGTTTTCGCACACGTTGTTTTCGCTGCCCTTTGCGATCATCTCGATGATTTGGGCGGCAGAGGGGTTCCCTTCATGGCGCGTGATGCTGTGGGGATTGATCGCCTTGATCGGCGCCCGAAACGGGGCGAATGCCTTTAACCGCGTCGTCGACCGCGTTTTTGACGCGCAAAATCCACGCACCGCGCATCGTCACCTGCCGCAAAAGCTACTCGACGCCAAGGAGGTGCTGGTGTTCGTTGTGGTGAACTATGCGATCTTTATTTTTGCTGCAGGCATGTTAAATCCTTTGTGCTTGATCTTGTCGCCGGTGGCCATTTTCCTGATCTCTTCCTATTCTTATACCAAACGGTTTACGTACCTGAGCCATCTGTACCTGGGCTTTACGATCGCTTCGGCCCCCATCGGCGCCTGGTTTGCGGTTACCGGCCAATTTGCCTTTACGCCGTTTGTCCTCGGCACTGTAGTGATGCTGTGGATTGCCGGCTTCGATATTATCTACGGCTCGCAGGATATTGATTTTGACCGCAATCACGGACTCTGGTCGATCCCTAGCGCGTTTGGGCTCAAGAACGGTCTGCGGATCGCAGCCGGCCTGCACGCGATTATGGTGCTGCTGCTGATTGCTTTAATCCCGATTCGTCACCTGAGCTGGCTTTATATTACAGGGATTATCATCGCGATCCTGCTGCTAATGACGGAGCACAAAATCATTAAGCCGTCGAACTGGAAACGGATGAATGTGGCCTCGTACAATTTGAACCAGGTCATCAGCATGGTGATTCTGTTCTTTACGCTAGGGGATTACTTCCTTCTGTGAAATGGTCGCTGATTACAGAGCAACAGACGCTTTAATACACAAAAAAGCACGAACCATAAGGGATAAGCTACCTTGAGGTTCGTGCTTATTTTTATTTCTCCCGCCCGCTGAAATACTCCAGCAGCGCTTGCAGATCCCGGTGCGCTGGGTAATGGCTGAGCCGGTGAATAATATCCTGCGCTTCAGCAAGATATTGGCGGCTGAGCGCTTCGGTTTGCTCCAGCGCGCCGCTGGCTTGAATCGCCGCGACGACGGCGTCCACTTCTTCAGCAGGGCTGTCTGCCGAGATAGCCCGGATCGCCGGGGCAAGGGTTTCGTCCTGCAACGCGAACAGGACGGGCAAGGTCACTTGGCCGCTGCGCAGGTCGCTGCCCGCCGGCTTGCCTAGCTTCTCCGCCGATTGGGTGAAATCGAGCACGTCGTCGCGGATTTGGAACGACATGCCCAGCTTTTCACCAAAGCGATACAGCAGCTCGGCCGTTTCCGTATCCGTTCCGGCGGCCTTGGCGCCGATTTGCAGGCAAGTGGCCATCAGTTGTGCGGTTTTATTTTTCGATTTCTCCAAGTATTCGTCGATCGTCACGTCATAGTCGAACAAGTGAGCAAGCTGCTGATATTCTCCGAGACATAGCTTGGTTGTGGCTAGAGAGGAGAGGTCGTACACGAATTTCTCTTGTTCCGCCGAATAGACGGAGATCAGCTCGATGACCCTCGCTGACATATAATTGCCTACATGCAGTGCACCGCTCACGCCCAGCTTGATATGCATCGCTTTCTGGCCGCGCCGCATGGGGGAATCATCGATAATATCGTCATGAATCAGTGAAGCGGCGTGGATGAATTCTGCGGCAGCGGCGAGCCGCCAGACCTTCTTCTCATCGGGATCAGGGCCGAAGCGGCTGCCGACGATCACCATCAAGGGGCGAATTCGTTTGCCGCCAGAACGAATCAATTCGATGATAGCTTTGGCCAATTGGGAGGAACGAGGGACGTCGCGATCATATTTGACCATGTTCTCAATTTCCCGATCGACAGTTTTTAAGGGGATGTTCAGTGTTTCCTCAAGCTTCATGTCGCTTCCCTCCTAAACTTAGGCTGGCAGTCATGGACACCGGTGCCGAGTATTTTGCAGGGCATCCGAAATCTCACAGGCATTCTCCGTCCACGGCCGTCTACATCGCCTGGCTGGCGGTGCTGCGGTTGTTGTCCAGCTGCAGGAACCGTTCCCAGGCTTTGAGCAAGCGCTCGTCTTCCGGATGACCTTGGGCGCGTTTGATTTGGAGTTGTTTGATGATCGGAGCGAGATGCCCAAGCAGATTGAATTCTTCCCACTTCAGGCAAAGCTCGACGTAAAAGCTGTATAGGTAGTCGCCATCCAACACTTTGCGGGTTAACGTCTCGCCGGGGGCGAGGGAGCTGCATTCACTATGGCGTTGAAGGGCAAGCTTGATTGCGATGTAAATGGATAACAGACGGCATTGGCGTACCTGCGGCATGTCGTATTGCTCCAATAAGGTAGCCAGGGGTGCCGCTTCAGGATAGGGTAAATCTACAATAATGCCGGTTTCGGGCGATAATTCGCCCTGCAATAAGCGATAAGCGTCTTCGATAAGCTTCGGATTCATAAGGACACACACTCCTTAAAGAGGTAGTTCAAAAAAGTCATCAGTTGATTACGAACCAACAATAGGCAGCGTATCCGGTGCTGAATCCTGACTTTTTTGAACCTTCGCCTAAATGCAGGCAGGCTTGCAGGGGATCCTCACACCGATGTCGGCAAAAGGATAAAAATGAGAGTAATGTACGCTTGAGGGCGCACATTACTCCAGTTCAAAGTTGCATAAAGAGCTGCGATTATTCCGTGTATAGGTACCATCTTCGTACGAACGGGATTCGTTTCCATTGTTTCTTGAGCCAAGGAAGTACATAGTAATCCAGGCCAAATGTGCTGCCCGATCCGCCGATCAATGCGACGCCTGCGGTCATGTACCACAGCATTTCCGTCGAGGCCATGCTGGAAGACCAGATCATGACGCCGAGAGCGACGGTGGCTGCCGAAGCGACAGCGGTGAACAGGCCGACGATAATCATGATGCCAAGGGCGATTTCCGCAAACACCATAAAGAACTGGAACACAGTTGCTAGAGCGGTATATCCGCCATCCGAGGTGTAGAAGAAGACATCCATAAACCAGCTGACGATGCTCTTGATAAATCCAGGTACCGGCAAAGCCGTAACTGCGGTCGAGGCGCTTTCTACGGCTGAAGCTGCCGCTTGGGCATCGACGGTCTTCGTCACTTCACTAGCTGCCTCACTGGCTGCCGACACAACGTCAGCTTTCGGAGAAGCAGGGATAAGGAAGATGTTCGAAGGGTCTTTCCAAACCTTCGGAAGCTTATCGAGACCTTCTTCCAGCCACTTGTAGCCTACGAAAATCCGCAGCGGCAGGAGCCAGAAGTTCGGCGAACGCTTCGCAAAATGACCGCCGACGAAGCTTCTGCGATTGTTCACGTGGAAGAATTCATGCATCATATAAGTCCATACTTTCGCAAAACCAGCCACGGTGAACAGGTAATACATATTGATTAAGTGCTTGCAGAACATGGCCATGAAGCCGCTCATCATGAACATTTTGTTTGGCAATCCGACATTCGCTACGCCGTAGCGGCTGCCGATGCAGACCATTGTTCCGTGGAAGCCCGGTTTATAGGACTTCTTCGGTTTGCCATGAACGTCCGCATAAATGTTATGAGCGATGAGTGGACCCGCTTGTTCGGCGTTCTCAACCATCTGCGGTACCGGACGGGTTTCGCCTTCCGGGATGAAGAAGATGTTGTCGCCAACGATATAGACGTTCTCGTGATCGACGCTTTGCAGCTTGTCGTTAGTGACGATCCGCTTGCGGCCTTCTTGCTTCACATCGAGCTTGCCGACGAGCTCAGAGCCTTCAACCCCGGCAGTCCACACGATCGTATCCGCTTCGAGCTCTTTCCCTTCGCCAAGCTGTACGCTGGTTGGGGTAACGCCGGTGATTTTGGCGCTTGTAATGATCTCTACGTTCATTTTGTGCAGACGTTTCGTCGCTTTTTCGATCAATTTATCCGGCAGGATCGGCAGGATTTTCGGAGCCATATCGGCTACGACCAGGCGAACCTCGCTCGGATCGATATAGAACTCTTTGCACAGTTCATCGCGGAACTCAGCCAATTCGCCAACCAGTTCCACGCCGGTAAAGCCGGCGCCGACAACGACAAAGGACAGCATTTTACGGCGTTTTGCCGGATTGCTTACCTTCGCCGCTTCGCTGAACTTGCGACGTACTTGCTCTTTCAGACGTACAGCGTCTTCATAAGACCACAGGGTCAAGGCGTGCTCCTCAGCGCCCGGGATCCCAAAGAAGGTTGGTTTACAGCCGGTACCGATGACGAGGTAATCGTATTTATAAGTCTCTCGTTTGGACCGAAGCTCATTGGCGTTAAAATCAATGGCATCGATGGAATCGAGCACGACATCCACCTTTTGCCCGGCAAAAATCTTCTTCAATTCAATCTTGACAGAATCCTCTGGCGCCCGGTTTGCTGCAACCTCGTGCAGCTCCGTCAGCAGCGTATGATAGGGATTGCGGTCAATCAGTTGGATCTCCACATCTTTGTCTTTTTTGAACAGTTTGGCCAGATGCTTGGAAGTGACTACACCGCCATAACCGCCGCCCAAAACTACAATTTTCTTCAAGAGATTCACCTTCTCATTTTAGGGTGGGGTGGGAATATGGGTTTATTTCGCTTGCTCAAGTGCTTGGCTCACGAGCTCGAAATGCGGTTGCAGCGTAATCGTTGCCCCAGCGATCGCGTCCGTTTTGCCCTCATCGTTAAATGTCACGGCAGCTGGATCTTGTTTTTCGATCAGGTAAGCTTCCGCTTTCGCTACTTCTTCATGCCATTCGGCTTGAGCGCCGCCGGCTTTCATTCCATATTTGCCGTCAATCGAGTATTGCTTCTTGTCTTCGCCTTTGTCGTTCACACCGCTGAAGTTCACTTTGACGATCTTGCCGGCAGCGACGACAACGTCAACGGTATCTTTCCAACCAGAATGCTCGTCGAAGGAAGCTCCTTCTGCATGGTAAGTGCCGTCTTTGTAAGGACCAACCTCAACTGGACCGGCATTCAGCGCTTGATCAGCCAAGTTAAAAAATTCACTTACATGGACGGACACACCTGCGATGGCATCCGTTTTGCCGTCATCTCCCAAAGTGATCGCTTTAGGATCTTGCTTTTCGATCAGGTATTGCTCAACCTTCTCGGCTTGTTCGTGCCATTCGGAGGAAGCGCCGCCGGCTTTCATGCCGTACTTGCCTTCTTTGGAATAGGTCACTTTGTCGACGGGAGCTTTTTCGCTCAGCGCATTCCATTTGGCTTCTGTGATTTTGCCTCCGGATACCGTCAGGGTTACGTAGGATTGCCATCCGGAATTTGCATCCACTTCACCTTGGGCGAAGTATACGCCGTCTTGGTATTTCCCTTGCTCTGCAGCTGCGTTATTTGCTCCTGCATTGGTTTCGTTAGCAGCAGAAGTGTTGTTTGCAGGTTGCGCAGAGTTTGTGCTGTTCGCCTCATTGTCCGATCCACAGCCGGCCAATAGACCTAACAACAGTGCACTGCTCAGGATAATTGAAGCTTTTTTCATGATTGAGACCTCCATTGAATGAAAATATATATATATTAAAATGTGAAGACATTTTAATAACGAATATCAGGTGGGGGACCCTTGAAAAAGGCTGATCTGATAAGGGGTTCGGGAGTCCCGAAACCTTTGTTCGAAGGCATTTTAGCATATAAAAATAGGGCTTAATGTGAAATTTATCACATGGAGTGTGATCTAAAACAACTGCTCCAAACGGCGAAACCAGCACTACGTAAGGGAATACCGCGTTCAAAGAATTGCCCAATTTTTAAAATATATATTTTTAAAAGATGAGATGGCCTAGGAGGAACGAATTTCCCGTACCGAAAAGAGGGCATATAAACAAAAAGTTCCAAACGTTTTATGAAAATCGGCATGACTTCTACCGATATAAATAGAAGCGGGCATGCCCGGAAATACGCGAGACGGAAAGAAGGCATCCTCCTTGACGGTATACAGGACGTTTATTTCGCGCTTACTACTTAACTACACAGCGGGACTCCTACTTGCGGTCACCGCGGTCGCGAGCCTGATTGCAGCTGCACCGCTGGATATATCCCCTTCGGACTACGCCTGGCTAATCCGAATTCTGATCTTGTCGCTGTGCTGTATGCTGGGGCTGGAATGGCTGGTGTTCAGCCGGCAAATCAAGCCGATCCGCAGCGTGTTCATGGAGAAAGTGGGGAGCTATCAAACGCTTCAAAATGTGTATATCCGTACCCATCGTTTGCCATCGCTTGCCGTCAAGCGGATTCTAGGACCTCATTTGTTTGGCTTGGTTGTTCCGGCTGTGGCCTTATCGCTTGGGTTAATCCGGGCTGGTCACCTGTCAATTCCGCCTTACTATGTGTTGCTGGCTGCCTTGAGCGGCATTCTGGTCAGCAGCATGCATGCATTGGTCGAATATTATTTAACTTCCTATGCGATTCGTCCTGTCCTGCAGGAGTTAATTTCCTGGAGCCGCAGAATGTTTGGCAAAGATTTATCGCTGAACGGCAGGGTTATCGTCCCGGTATCTCGAAAATTAATATGGAGCTTTTTCTTGATGTGTATGGCTCCTTTGCTGCTATACAGCTTATCTATGCAGTTCCGGTTGGAGGACCTCGACCATGGAGCCTATGCCTACTGGCAGTGGGCCGGCTATGTCTTGGCCGTGAGTATTCTATTCGCAATGATTGGCTCCCGGCTGTTGGCCCGTGAGATCATGCTGCCGATTCAGCATTTGTACGAGCGGATGGCCGAGGTAAAAACCGGCAGCATTCGTACAGCGGCCAGTGATATGTTTTCGGATGAATTTTCCCGTCTGATCACGGGATTTAATCATATGCTGCGCGGGCTGCAAACTCAGGCGGCTCGAAATAGCCAACTGGTAGACAGTTACTTCGCGACGCTGGCAGCGGCGCTGGACGCCCGCGATCCGTATACAGCGGGACACTCTCTTCGAGTAGCCGAATACGCCGTCAAAATCGGGGAGTTGGCCGAGTTGCCTGAAGATCGCATTGATGAGCTGCGCAAGTCAGCGTTGCTCCATGATATCGGGAAAATCGGCATTCGCGATGCGATTCTGCTGAAGGATGGCCGATTAACCGACGAGGAATGGGAGCAGGTCAAGCAGCACCCCGTGCTTGGGGAAGCGATCTTAAAGCAGGTCGAGCCTGCGGATGCGATGGCTCCTTATTTGCCAGGGGTTCGGTCGCATCATGAGCGTTATGATGGAAAAGGTTATCCGGACGGGTTAGCCGGGGAGGAGATCCCGCTATTCGGGCGGATTATCGCCGTAGCCGACGCCTTTGACGCCATGACCTCAGACCGGCCTTATCGAAAAGGCTTAGCGAGAGATAAAGCGATCGAGATTCTGGAGCAGGGTCGCGGTACCCAATGGGATCCTTACTTCGCAGGACTGTTGGTGCAGCATTTTCGCAGCGATATCCAAAAAAAAGAGTCCAGCTGATCTTGAAGAGAAGCGGGTTCTACGAGCAGGAGTGGGGATATGGGGATCGGTATTAGCTTTATACTAAATTTAAGCATGTTAATCACCGTCGCTTATTTAACCAACATCCTATATAAATATGGTTTGCGAAAAATGCCGCCGCCCAGCTTGTACGTCTTGTCCGTTCTAATGATGATTTTCTCGGGCTGGCTATGTATCAAGTTTGGCTTCCGGCTTCACGATGACGTCAGATTCGATCTTCGGGCAGTGCCGCTAATTATAGCGGCATTTGTTTATTCCCAGCCGTTAACGATGATCATCATCGGCTTCGGGATTGGCCTGGCCCGTCTGACGTTCGGTTTGAGCGAAGCAGCGATGGCCGGCTTTATTAACTTAACGGTCTTGGGATTTTTGTGCGCCGGACTAAATATCTGGATTCGGCGGACCAATTACAGCATTACCTTTAAGGGGATTGTAACCATTATTGTTGTGAATGTGGTCAACTCTCTGAACCTTGCCATCATCGGAGTCGTGCCCCGTAAGCATTATTTGCTGGATATCATGCCGATTGGACTTTCGTTAAGTATTGTACTTAGTATTGGCTTTGCTCTGATCCTTCGTGATTTTCAGTTGGGGGCAAGACAAAACCTGGAGCTGAAATACGCAAACGAGCTGCTCCGCAAGCAGGCCGATGAGCTGCAAAAGGCCAAGATTGGGCTGGAAGATCGGGCGAAGCAGTTATCTGAAGCATCCAGCCACAAATCGGAGTTCTTGGCGACCATGTCGCATGAGTTGCGCACGCCGCTCAATAGTATTATTAACCTGGCGGAAATGATCGCCGAATCCGACGAAGCCAGCGAGGAAATTTCGGAATATGGCCGGATCATTCACAGGTCAGGGGAAGAATTGCTTCAGATTATTAATGATATTTTGGATTTGTCCAAGGTGGAGGCAGGTCGGCTGGAGATTACAGACGAAGAAGTGGTATTGGAAGAAATCCCAGTATGGATTCAGCTGCAGTTCGAGCAAATTGCCGCTCAGAAGAATATTGCCTTTACGATCCAACTGGAGCAAGGTTTGCCCGATTCCATCATCTCTGATCCACAGCGGATCGCACAAATCCTGCGGAATTTATTGTCCAATGCGTTTAAGTTTACACATGAGGGACATGTGGAATTAGACATCCGCCGTGCTCCGGCGAAGGGAATGCACGAAGGGGAATGGCTGGTGTTTACCGTCTCGGATACCGGCATCGGCGTGCCTGAGGAGAAGCAGCAGGCGGTATTCGAGGCGTTTCAGCAAGCCGACGGCTCAATAAGTCGGCGATATGGAGGGACGGGTCTGGGCTTATCGATTAGCAGCAACCTGGCCCGCCTGCTGGGGGGGCACCTCCGTATGGAAAGCCAAGAAGGGCGAGGCAGCACCTTTTCCTTCTATTTGCCTTTAAAAATCGCTCGATCCCATTTCGGCGAAGTTCATGTACAGTCCGAGTTGCCGTGACGAAGGGGTTATCGGTAAAATGGGGAGAAGAAAGGATGGGATGATGAAGATGAAACAAGTAATTTCTACGACCGCTGCGCCAGGTGCCATTGGTCCATATTCGCAGGGGATTCAATTGGGAGATATGATCTTTACTTCCGGCCAATTGGGATTGGTGCCGGAAACCGGCCAGCTTGCTGAAGGCGTGGAAGCACAGGCTGCACAAGCACTGCGGAACGTTCAGGCAGTATTGGCTGCAGCCGGCAGCGGATTGGACAAAGTCATCAAGACGACCGTATTTTTGAAGGACATGAACGATTTTGCCAAGGTGAACGAAGTTTATGGTTCGTTCTTCGCAGAGCCGTATCCCGCGCGCAGTGCCGTCGAAGTGGCGCGTCTGCCTAAGGACGGCCTGGTAGAAATCGAAGTTATTGCGGTGAAGTAAAATAAACCCCGTGGACAGGCTTGGATGAAGCCAGTCCAACCAAGCTGCCGGAGGCGATGCCTTACGGCGGCTTTTTTTGTCAGGGAGGGGAAGGTAACTCTATCGGCTGCGCTCCTTTCGTGATTATCCCGTTGCTTCAGAGTGAGGTAGAAGATCTCTCGAATCTGAATGAAAGGGATACGCCGCACCTCTTGGTGGATTTTTTGTGGGAGAGCGGGTCCCTATGTTGGAAGGCATCCTCTGACGATTATCCCGTTGCCTCAGACAGGGAGTGGAGAATATTGAAGGACTTCTAAATCTGAACGAAAGGGATAATCGTGCAAAAGGAGGCGTGAAAGGGCCCCACAAGGGCAGCGGGGCTTTAGTCCCGCTCATGAGAGCGCAGAAAGACGATCCAAAGTGCGTACGCTATCAAGACTAGCGATCCGGCGCTGGAGGCAATAGCGACAATTTGGTGCAGCTGAGGACCAGCTGCTAGGGCGCCATACCCCCACGCGAAGGTAAGCGGGACGATGGCGTCCCGCCAACGGAAGCCAACAAAGCAGGCGCTGAGGATCCCTACTGCAAGCAGCAGGAGGGTAAGCCCAAGATGGGATGGAGCGGAGACAGACGTTGCCGATATCGTGGCAGCAGATATAGAGGAATGGGGCAGCAGGGCGTCCACGCTAGCAAGCGCTGTAACACAGATCCATCCAAAATATAAACTGAACGGCAGGCGTACGAACCAAATTTCTGCGGCTGACGGGCGAAGGATATTCCGGGTGCTGTGGTACATCGAGGCGGCCACGAATACCAACAGAAATAACACCAGAGTCGATATCAGGGGTTGCCGCTCCCCTAAGGTGATCCACACGATCGAGAGGGTGCAGGTAAGCAGGAAGCGCACAGGCATGGGCGTCACTGAAAAGGGCTCGCGGTTAGCCCGCAGCAACGGGTAGAGGACCCAGCCAGACATCAGGACATAAATGATCAGCCAGATCGTAAAAGTATAGCCCGCCGGCGTAAGAAGCGCATGTAATCCGTGGGGAAACTGCTGGGGCCGGCGTAAGCCAAACGGAAGTGCTGCTGCCGCCAGGTTTGCCGCCATTAACGCTGCAAACGAGGCGAGATTTAACCAATGACCGGATCGACCGCGCAACATGGGAATGCACCTCCTTGATCTTTTTTTGGGTACTAGAAATATTCCCCATTTTTTCTCAAATGATAAGGGAGGGGATCGCGAGGCAGCAGGAGAGGGAGGAAGGCGGTTTTATATGCCGCCGTTTTCGTATAAGATGTTAGTAATGAATTTGGCTAGAATTAGTAACCGACGGGAGATCACCATGAATCAACGTCTTTATGGAATATGGCTGGGCGATGTAATGTTTTGCTTCTCCGGCGAAGTATCGGAGTCGAAGGTGGATGCTTGGACCGCCGTGCTCCGGCGTAAGGAGCTGGAGCCGGGGGTCCGGCCGTTTCAGCATGCCGTGCTTCGGTTGGCAGAGGTCAGGTATCCGGTCTCTTCCGTACGGAGGTCATATAAGAACGGAGAGCGGCGCAGTCTGATCGGCCGATCCCTGGAAGGATTGGCTTTGTCTGTGCCGGAGGCCTGGCGTTTGCTGCTGCATTGGGACGAATCCGTATGGGAGGAGCAGGGAATCAAGCCGGGCGCGGAAATGAGCTATTGGAGCAAGGCGGCCAAGTTTGCCTTGGAGCTGCTGCTGCGCGGCCGAATCGCGCCATCCATCCGTCCGGTGGCAACCACCGGACGCCGCCGCGGATCGCAGGGACAAATGCGGGCAGCTTGGGGGCCGCTTTTGACCGCACCGGAGGACGAGGTGCGGTTTCGGCGTTTGGCCGGAGCGATGCCGCCGATCTGCCTTGCTGCTGTGCAGACCGGGGCCGGGGCTTCCTCTGAAGACGAGGGGACGCTGGAGGATCGGCAGCTGGCGGTGCTGCATTCGTTTTTAACGGCAATGATTGATCACGAAGCGCGCGGGGCGGTTCAAGATTTGGGTCGGAAACTGAATGCCAGCCGGGCGGATTATCACCGGGGGTCGTCGCCGCTGGCAGAGCTGTGGTGGAACGGGTTGCTAACCGGTGCACAACCGCCGGATATTCAAGGCAGTGTGACGGAGCTGGAACAGCTGAGCGCAGACATCGCCGCTGCTGGAGGCGGTCGCCCCCGGGCGGTAGAATCCGAGACCAGCGGTCCGGAACCGGGAAGCTTGCGCCTCTGCCTGCGGTTGGAGCCGTATCAGGATGCTCATGGCGAATCCGCTGAAGGTGAAGTGGTGACTGCATTTTGGCGGCTCACTTTCTGGGCTGAGGGAGCAGAGCATCCAAGCGTGCACTTACCAGCCGGGCTCATCTGGAGTTATCCCGGGCCTGACATGGAAATTCACGGCCTTCTGTACCGGAATGTCCAGGAGAACTTCTTGCTGCGACTGAGCAAAGCCGCTGCGGTATCTCGGGAAGTCGCCGCTGCGATGGAGCATCCTCGCCCGCAGGATCTGCTTATGGATCCCAAAGACCTGATCACGTTCTTAAGCAAATCGGTGCCGGCGCTGCGCAAGCTAGGCGTGAACGTGCAGATGCCAACCCGCTGGACCCGAGAGGGACGGCGTTCCGCCAGTATTCGGATCCGAACTCGAGGGTTCGCGAGCGGGATGCTGGAGGGCAGAGGCGAGGAGAGACCTAAGCTGGGAGTGGATCAGCTGGTCGCTTTTGAAGCGGAGGCACTGCTTGGAGGGCGTGAGCTTACCCGGGAAGAGTTGATGGAGCTGGCTTCGGCGAAGCTGCCGCTCGTATTTTTTCGCGGCGAATGGATTGAAGTGGATACGAAGGAGATCCGGCAGGTGCTAAAGTTCATGAAGCGACATGAAAACGGCACCTTGACCTTCCGCGAGTTGATGCACCTCGCTTCCGGCGATCAGGAAGTCCAATTGGAGGGCGTGAACATCGCTGGCATTGAAACCGCCGGGATGCTGTCGATCCTGATGGCAGGCGGAGCTGTTCGGCAACTTCATCCGCGTCCGGTTCCATCCGGGCTAAACGGAACGCTGCGCCCCTATCAGGAACGGGGATACCAGTGGCTGGCTACGATGCGCGAGCTGGGTTTTGGCGCCTTGCTGGCCGACGATATGGGTTTAGGAAAAACGGTGCAGGTGATCTCGGTGTTGTTGGACGGTGCTCAGCAGGCAGGGACCAAATGTCTGATCATCTGTCCGACCTCCTTGTTAGGCAACTGGCAACGGGAGTTTTCGCGGTTTGCTCCGGGGCTCAAGCTGTACGTCCATCACGGGAGTGACCGTTATCACGGGGAGCGTTTCCTCCAGGAGTACCGGACATGCGATGTGGTTTTAACGACGTATCAGCTGGCCGGCCGCGATGCGAAGGAGCTGCGTTCGGCGGAATGGACGACGGTGGTGCTGGATGAAGCCCAGTACATCAAAAATTACGGCACCAAGCAAGCGCAAAGCGTGATGAAGCTCAGCGCTCCGCACCGCATCGCCATGACGGGGACTCCCGTTGAGAATAGGCTCAGCGAATTGTGGTCGATTTTTCAATTTCTGAACCCGGGATACTTGGGGACAGACGCTTCGTTTCGGGCGCGTTACTCCGGGGCTGGGGGAGAACAGCAAGCAGCCGAGCTGCAGAAGCTGCGGAAGTTAGTTGCGCCGTTTCTGCTGCGCCGGCTCAAGAGCGATCCGGACATCCGCAAGGACTTGCCAGAGAAGATCGAGCTGAAATCGTATTGCTCCTTAACCGTTGAACAGGCGCGCTTATATCAATCGGTGACGACGGAATTGCTTAATCAGATCGGCGCCCAGAGCGGGATCGCCCGAAAGGGATTGGTGTTATCTTCGTTGACCCGGTTGAAACAAATTTGTGATCATCCGGAGTTGGTTGCAGGAAGCCGGGCGACAGAGTCGACGGCTTTTGGCCGCTCAGGCAAAATGGAACGGCTTGGCGAGTTGCTCGACATGATCATGGACAATGGCGAAGCGGCGCTGATTTTTACGCAATACGTTCGCATGGGTGAATTGCTGCAGGAGCGTTTGACGGAGCGGTATGGCGTGCGGCCGTTTTTTCTGCACGGCGGGGTGCCGAAGGCTGAGCGAGATCAGATGGTCCGGGCATTTCAGGAGGGTGAAGGCTCCCCGATCTTCGTGTTATCGCTGAAGGCTGGCGGCGTCGGCCTTAACCTGACCCGAGCGAATCATGTGGTCCACTATGACCGGTGGTGGAATCCAGCGGTGGAGAACCAGGCAACGGACCGGGTATTCCGAATTGGGCAGCAAAAGAACGTCGAGGTACATAAGCTGATCTGCCAAGGAACGCTGGAGGAGCGAATCGACGAATTAATCGAACGGAAAAAAACGCTGTCTGAACAGGTCGTTGGCTCCGGTGAGCAATGGCTGACCGAAATGAGCGACGAGGAGCTGCGCAACCTGATCGTGTTGCAGGAAAACGGACTGTCTCCGGAGGGCACGTTTGGTTGAGCGGTAGATAATAAGCTTGAGAGGAGGAGCATGCATGACCAGGCCCAAGACGAACGCGCAGGAACCTGACCAGCCGGTTGTCCGCTATGAAGCAGGCGGGCTGCAGGTCGAGATGGAACGGAATCATGTGGTACAGATCCCGCTGGCCCCAGTCGCAGTGCAGGATAAGCAGGCGCTGCTGCGCAAGCTCGCGGAACGGCCGCGCCTGGTGGCGGCGTTGGCCGAAGATGGAGCCGGCAGCATAGCGAAGCTGCTGCCGGCCGAGCACGCGCCGTGGCCGCTTGGCACGGGCTCGGCGGCACCCGGGGCCGCGAATGCGGGCGATGCCGCAGACGGCGGCGCTGCTGCGGGCGCGGGCGATGTGGCAGGCGGTGCCACGGGCGCAGGCACCCGCGCGAACGCACCGGCCCGCGGCGCAGGGACCGCCCCTGGCCCTGATGCGGGCCAGGGGGCTGCGACGCCAGGCGCACCTGGCGGCGTGCACTGCGCGTGCGGCGACCCGGGCTGCGCCCGGCTGGCGCCTGCGCTGGCCGCGGCCCGTGCGGCCTGGGCGGCTGATGCCGAGCTGCGGCTGCGCCAGCTCGGCTGGACGCGCGAGGCCCTGCTCGCCGCCGTCTGGGCGGCCTGGGCCGCCGAGGCGCCGCTGGCGGACGCCGAAGCGGCGCTGCGCCGTGCCGCCGGGCCGCACGACAGCGCCCGGCGCGAGGCCGCCGGCCCGGGCGGTCCGCCGCTGGCCGAGCGGCTGGCGGAAGCAGCCGAGCAAGGCCGGCTGCACGAGCCTGGGCCGGAGTTCCACGACGTCGACGTGGAACTCGGCCCTGCGGGCCCGCCGGCGGCAGGCGCCGAGGCGCCGCAGGCGGGCCCGGACCCCGCGCCATGGGCAGCGCTGCTGCCCGGCGTGCGGGGGGCGGCGACGGGGCTGGCGCTCGTCGCCGAGCGGGTCATGCAGCGGGCGGAGGCACTCGCCGCCCCGCTGCGCCGCAAGCCGGACTGACCGCTGGGCATGGTCAGTCCGGCCTCCCGGTGCCGGCGCCTAGAAGCCGCGCTGTAGCATGCGCGTCCCCTTCTTGGCCGCGTCCTCGCCACACCCACCCCGAAATATTCGCTGCGGCCAGCAGGGAAGCGCCAAGGGGCATGTGAGTCCCTAAATTGGAGCTGGATGGCCGCGGAGAACCCGAAGAGGCCGCTTCCTGAGTCGCAGGACGGTTTCATGGGGCTGCAAAATCTGGTATGATTATGAATATTTCGCGGGGAGGAATCATGTCATGAAAATTTTACAACGCTTGAAAGACGGTGCGGGCAAGGTTACCGATCGCGCGCAAAATGTCGTGGAGATTAGTAAACTAAACACTCAAATTTCAAATATCGAACGTGAGCTTGATTTATATTTTCATAAAATGGGCGAAGTGTTCTATGAAGCTTATCGGAAGAAGGATATGGCTGCAGCGGAGAAAGAGATGCTCGAACTGGCCAAAACCTGCGATCTGCTGACGGAGGAACGCGACGAGATTCGGATGAAAATCGCCGAGCTCAAGAATGAGCGCTTATGCGGCGCCTGCGGTCGGAACGTCGCGGAGGATGCCTTGTTCTGCCAATACTGCGGCCATAAGCTGGCCGTGGCGAAGCGAGCCGTTCCAACCGAGCTGCTGAAGCCGGTCCAGGAGCCGGTGAAGTCCCCGGCAGCCAGCGAGGCCGCCGCGAGTGTCGAGCCGCCTGTGATGAAGCAAGTCGAGGTGGACGAGATGGATACGCTGGAGCTTGCTGCGTCCCTTGTTCGGGAGAAAGCGGAGCAGCGGGAGCCAGAGCCCGTATCGGAAGCGGTGAAGCCGATCGATCCTGAGGAAGAAGAGCGTCTCCAGCGCGAGCTGGAGCGGGAACGCAGACGTCAGGAGGAGCTGGATCGCCGTATTCGCAGCTGGAAGCAGGACGCTGTCGCTCCACAACCGGAGAATTTGGATGAACCTGAAGTGATCATCGGCGGAGTGGCTACGGTGAAATGCCAAATCTGTTCGTCGACGCTGGTCAAAGGGACAAAATGGTGCCCGCATTGCGGCTCTGAACAAATCTAGCGTCTTACTGCGGGAACGGCTGGTTGCTTCAAAAAGTTCATCAGGTTGTCAAAAAGTATACTGCCGCAGCCGCACGCTGATTCGTAAGTATAGTTAAGAGCATGCGGTCTACGCCGGTACGGCGGCCCAGGGGCTGGGTTAGGGAATCCCAGCAGCTCCGCAGCTGTCGTGCCGTTTTTCTTATCGCGGGCGCTCGGCTTCAAGTGGATGCGACTGCCTGCTGCAGGAGATGCTATACCGCATAGAACAGGATACAGGAGCGTGCAGCACATGGAATGCATTGTACATTTTGACGTCGTACATAAGGATGAAGTGAAGCACCTGCGCGGATTGCTTTTTCTCGATCAAGGAAAGACGCCAACCGAAGCGGACTATCTGCAAATGTTCGATGAGATGGGATATAAGCTGCGTTTAGAAGATTGGGAGCATCTGCTGTTTAAGCCGACGGAAGCCGGTGCTGATTACAGCGAGATCCGGGTACGCCGCCTTGACACAGGGGAGAAGACGTACAAAGAAGACGGCGAGTTAAAAACGTTGCTCACCCATCTATTGCCGCAGGAGCCGAAGCCGCTGTAAACCAGCTCTGGTGCGGTTAGACGGCACTGCTTCGCGCAGGGCTTTGCAAAGTTTTCACAGAACCCTAAAAGATTCCTCTTTCTCTATCCGGGCGGAATGCGTTATACTTCTAGCATTGTGTGTTATATATGAATCCATGAATTTTCCGTATAAGTGCAGGAATGGGCCTGCGCGTCTCTACCTGATCACCGGAAATGATCGGACTACGGAAAGTACCGCCTCGCATGCGCCCAGGAATCAAGGGGATCAGCTTTAGGCTTCTAGCCGTCCTGATCGCTTGGTATTGCTGTTCGGGCTTATTCGGTGCTTTCTAAATTTAAAGTCCATTTCCGTTGAGAAATGGGCTTTTTTGCGTTTAGTTCATGTGATGAATGATTGAAGGAGAGGGGAAACAGGAGTGAAACTGCTAAAAGACAAAGTGATGGCAGAAGGGATTGTTCTGGGCAACCAGGTGCTGAAGGTCGACTCGTTTCTTAACCACCAAATGGATCCGGTGCTGATGAAGGAAATAGGGGCCGAGTTCGCCCGGCGCTTTGGCGAAGAAGGGATTACGAAGGTGCTGACGATTGAATCGTCAGGGATTGCCCCGGCGATTATGACCGCGTTGGAGCTGAATGTGCCGATGATCTTTGCCCGCAAGCATCAATCCTTGACGCTGAAGGACAACATTTTTGTGGAAAAAGTCTACTCGTTCACCAAGCGGGAAACCAACGAGATCACGGTGTCGAAAAAGTTTCTGCATGCAGCCGATCGGGTGTTGATCGTGGACGACTTTTTGGCGAACGGTGAGGCAGCCTTTGGATTGACCCGCATTGTAGAGAAAGCCGGGGCTTCGGTTGCCGGCATCGGGATCGTCATCGAGAAGTCATTTCAGCCGGGAGGACGGTTGCTTACGGAAGCGGGATACCGCGTCGAATCCCTCGTTCGGGTGGCCTCGTTGGAAGACGGTGCGGTGACGTTCGTGGAAGAAACACCGAATTATTCATGAGATGAACTATTAAATCGGGGAGGAACCAGATTTTTATGGAACGGGAACTTATTTTTCAGAAACACCGTCATCCGCTTAAAACCTTTTCGTTAGGACTGCAGCACGTACTGGCGATGTATGCCGGGGCTGTTATCGTCCCGTTGATCGTTGGGGGAGCACTCGATTTCACTAATCAGCAGCTGACTTACCTGATCGCCATCGACCTGCTGGCCTGCGGTGTCGCCACGTTGCTTCAAGTCTGGGGCAACCGCCTGTTTGGCATCGGGCTTCCGGTCATGCTGGGCTGCGCATTTCAAGCGGTGTCGCCGATGATTACCATCGGGCTGACCGATGGCGCAGGGGTCTCCGCGATTTACGGCGCAATTATTGCCTCCGGGCTGTTTGTTTTCCTGTTTGCCGGTTTGTTTGGCAAGCTGATTGCCTTGTTTCCGCCGGTGGTTACCGGATCCGTGGTCACGATTATCGGCGTTACGCTGATCCCGGTGGCGATTACGGATCTTGGCGGCGGCAGTCCAGGGGACAATCCCGACTTTGGGAGTCCGCTGAATCTTGCGCTGGGCTTTGGGGTATTGCTGTTCGTGATTTTGATGAACCGTTTTGCCAAGGGCTTTCTGCGTTCCATCTCCGTCTTGCTGGGGCTGATTGCCGGGACGCTGGTGGCGGCGCTTGCCGGTAAAGTGGATTTGACGCCGCTGAAGGAAGCCAGCTGGTTTCATGCGGTACAACCGTTTTATTTTGGTGCACCTACGTTTCACGCTTCGGCGATTTTGACGATGATTCTGGTCGCGATCGTGAGCGTTGCCGAGTCGACCGGCGTCTTTATGGCGCTTGGCAAAATCGTGGATAAAGAAATTACGGATAAGGATTTGACGCGGGGGTATCGGGCGGAAGGGCTGGCGATCATGCTTGGCGGGATTTTCAACTCGTTTCCGTACACAACGTATTCTCAAAATGTCGGGCTTGTCCAAATGAGCCGGGTGAAAACCCGGGATGTCATCGTAGTAGCCGGTGCGCTGTTAATCTTGATCGGCTTCGTACCTAAGATCGCTGCATTAACGCAGCTCGTGCCGACGTCGGTGCTCGGCGGAGCGATGATCGCGTTATTTGGCCTCGTGTTGTCCTCCGGTGTTCGGATGCTGGGGGACCAAGTGGATTTGAACCGGCATGAAAATCTGCTGATCATCGCTTGTTCCGTCGGCATGGGGCTGGGTGTGACCGTGATGCCGGAGTTGTTCGACCAACTGCCAGCTAAGCTGCAGATTCTGGTGGACAATGGTATCGTTGCCGGCAGCTTTACGGCGATTGTGCTGAACTTGCTGTTTAACGGCTGGAAGGGCCAACGCAAGGCAGCTGAGCTGAATGGGGCTGCTGAACCAAGCGAAACCGCCAAAGCTACCGCATAAAATGTGCCTCGATCTCGCGGGTGAATTACATCCGTTGCAGCTGTTTTTCTGCGAGTTCGCCGATCCAAGGCAGCTTCAGCCATTTGCCCTGGAGCGCAGCCAGCATCATGACCACCCAAAGGGTAACGCCCAGCACGGTCAAGAGCAGATTGACGACCACGCCGATGACCGGTAGAAAGCCGGACAAGGCATGAGCCAGCATCAACCCGCCAAACAGCATAACCGACTGAAGGGCGTGGAACAGCACGTATCGGCTGCGCTTCTCGAGCACGAGAAACGCAACTCCACCCACAAACGCAAGCAAGTAGCACAGGAAGCCGGCGACATTTTCGTAGAGGCCGGTGGATGATTTAAAAGGGGACATCAGGACGACACCTACTTTCAGGAGAGGATTGTCTTATCCTAAATGTATGACGAGCCCCCTTATGAAAGAACTAGCTCGGCCTGCTTGGGCGCGAACCACTGCTCTAAAATATCGTCTGCAATCACCTCCGCGGCTTCCGGCCGACGGAGGTTTTCTATTTTTTGGCGAAGCTCGGTTAGCCGGTGTGGATCTTGGAATAGCGCATCGATTTCCTCGGTCAGCTCTGCAGGGGTTCGGGTGATGCAGGCCACGCCCTTTTGGGCCAAATAACGTGCATTATTGAGCTCTTGCCCTGGGACAGGACGATAGACAAACACCGGCAGTCGGCAAGCCAGCGCCTCGGACAAGGTGATCCCTCCCGGCTTGGTTACGATGCAGTCGCATTGATGCATCAAGGCAGCGACCTGATCAACATATTCCAAGAGGTGTACGTCTGAATGGGGAGGGAGCTGCTCATGCAGTGCACGGTACAGTTCATGGTTTCTGCCGCAAACGGCGATCACACGGTAATGTTCCAGTGCTATAAACCGCTCTATTACTTCGCGTACCCCCTGCATGGAACCGTAAGCCCCTGCCATCAGCAGGACGGTGGTTTTGTTGTTGGTGTGATTTTTTACGAAAAGCTCTTGAAGTGGACCAGGGAGGCGTTCTTGTCTGTCCGGATGCTGCAGATGAAACTCCGGCTTCACCGGGATGCCGCTGACTCGGATGCGTTCCTCGGGGATTCCCCGGCTGACCATTTCTGCCTTCAAGTCCTCGGTGGCGACGTAATAGCGGTCGACTCCGGAGTGGATCCAGCGTCCGTGCAGGTCAAAGTCGGTGATGATATTTGCCATCGGCAGAGATTGGCCGGTCCGCTTCAGCAGTCTGGGCATCGTGAGTTGGGGGAAGGTGTGGATGATCAAATTCGGTTGGGCTTGCTGCAGGGTTCGCTGCAGCTTGTTCATGCCAAACGAATTGATGACCTCGAGCAGCGGTGCTTCTTGCGGCATCTGTTTGGTGGCGTTGTAGACCCAACCGTAGAGGCCGGGGATCGTTTTGAAGCTCTGCATATACACGAACTTCGTCAGTCCGTTAATTAGCGGATGCGCTTCGGCCATCAGATCAAGCAGTGTAATGTCGGATACGCCTCGGCTTCGCAAGCTGGCTTCCACCGCTTTGGAGGCTTGGTAATGTCCATCTCCGTAGCTGGCATATAAAATCAGAATTTTTGGAGATTGGGAAGTCATGGATGTATCCCTCCTCTTCAAGTCCAGCAATGACATTCAACTGCTTGTAGTTTGCCCCTGCACCCGTTTATAAATAGTATTAGGTGAAGCGGATAAAAAATGTACGATTGGAAGAAAGCTGAAACCTTCTTCTGAATATGTTACAATAAGGGAATAGGAGGTCTTTCCATTACAACTAAATAGCCGGCATAGCTTCATGAATCTGAACCCGCACTTTTCGGCATCGCAAAATCGGAGCATTTACCTTAAGCGTTCTGGGAGGGAATCAGTATGGCAACAAAAGGTCATGATGAAGTGAAAGAAAGTTTACGGGAAATGACCCGAATCTTCAGACCGAAAGATCCGAAGAAGTTCGTGAAAGAATATGTACGCAAGTATCGGATTATGGGCGGCTATGAAGAGGAATTGACCCACCTGGTTGAGCATGAGCTCGGGAAATTGGACTCGTCTGTTTCCTGAAGACCATTTGAATCGAAGCATATTCGCCGTTCCGGCGCCTTGGGCGTTCGGGACGGTTTTTTTCTGTTGTTCCCACATATATTAAACTGACGGGAACATCACGAAATTAATCGTCGTGCGGCAGCGGAAGGAGAACAGGATGTGAAGGTACGCATAAAAACGAAAGAGGAAATCAAACGGATCCGTGAGGCGGGACGGATATTGGCCGAGTGCCACCGCGAAATCGCCAAAATGATCGGACCGGGAATTACGACCCTGGAAATTGATGCTTTCGTAGAGTCGTTTCTGGCGAAGCGAGGAGCTAAGGCGGAGCAGAAGGGATACCACGGCTTTCCGTTTGCGACATGTGCGTCGGTTAATGACGTGGTTTGCCACGGGTTCCCGGGCGATCGGAAGCTGGCGCTAGGAGACATCGTCACAATCGACATTGTCGTAGGCAAAAACGGCTGGATGGCCGATTCCGCCTGGTCTTACCGGATCGGTCAAGTGAGCGCTGAGGCGGAGAAGCTGTTGACGACCACCGAGCGGGCGCTCATGGCTGGCATTGCGCAGGCAGTCCCCGGCAACAAGATCGGGGATATCGGATATGCGGTGCAGCACGTAGCGCAGGCCGCGAACATCGGCATTGTGAAGCCGCTCATCGGCCACGGCATCGGCCAGTCGATGCACGAAGCGCCGGACGTGCCGAACTTCGGCCGGCCGCGCACGGGAGTGACGCTGCGACCGGGGATGGTGATCACGATCGAGCCGATCTTCACCGGCGGGGAAACCGGTGCGGTGTTGTGGGAGGACGACGGCTGGACGATTCGTACCGCGGATGGTAGCCTTGGCGCGCATTATGAACACACGCTGGCGATCACGGAGGATGGACCGTTGGTATTGACCGACGGGGAATAATGTGGACGAAGAGAGCGGAAGCTCTCTTTTTCTTTTGTTCTAACGGAACATAGAGCCGTTATTTGGCCAGTAAGCCGGCGCCTTGATTTCTAATGGAACCAGGAGACCTTATTTGGAGCGGGGATGGGGAATTGGCAGCCCATAACGTGGAATAAGGTCATCTGGTTCCGTTACAGCGGGAAATAGCAGGGAAATGTGTAAATAAGGTCGCTACGTTCCGTTAGAGTTACATGTTTCGCAGCAAACCACTCGTTTCTCACTATTTCAACAAGTTTAGCGCCGCAGATCGCACCACCACGTTCCCCCATAGCCACTTTTTTCTACTACTCGCAGCACGGCAATGTAACTCTCCGCAGCACAACTTCAAACTTCCAGACTCCCCCTGCACGCACCCGTACAGCCACCGCACAGCTCCCACGTCTTCATGCCTACCTGAAGAATGTTTAAATTTCTTCTGTTGAAATGAAATAAAGTTTGAAGAAATGTCAAAAATGAAGCAGAGCAGGCAATCGTCACAATTCACCGAGTTTTGTTCAAAATTGGCAGCCTTTTCACTTGGTGTCGAACTGGGGAAAACGTTCACAAAACCTTTTGTGGTGCGGGTTTTCGGATTTTTGAACAATTTGTGAACTGCCCCTGAATCATTGACAAACGAGGGGTTCAATCATATATTTAATAGGTGATTGTTGTAATTGACAGGAATGTAGTTTCCGTGATAGACAGGTAGATTTTTGAGCTGCGCAGGCTGGAAATCTCTGTGATGCTGCGGAAGAAAACGTAAGAAGTGGGGTAGATCAATGATGAAACCTTGGAAGGCTGTTAAGCGGCTAGTACCTTTGTTTGCCATGCTAGCGTTGCTCTTGTCCGCATGCGGCCGTGAAGACCTGTCCGTGCTCAGACCACAGGGTCCAGTAGCTGAAGGGCAGCTCGGATTAATTAAACTGTCGATTACGATCATGATTGTAGTCATGCTGATCGTATTCGGGATCGCGGCTTACGTGTGGATCAAGTATCGCCGTAAACCGGGGCAAAACGACATTCCCAAGCAAGTTGAAGGCAACCATAAGCTGGAGATCATCTGGACTGCCATTCCGTTGGTTCTGGTTCTGATTCTGGCGGTTGCAACGGTGCAGAAAGTTTTTGCCTTTGGCGAAGATTATTCGAAGGATGCCAATGCGGTGAAGGTTAAAGTCACTTCGCATTTGTTCTGGTGGGAGTTCACCTATCCGGATTACGGCATTACGACTGCCCAGGATATGATTATCCCTACGGGCAAGAAGATTGCGCTTGAGTTGAAGACTGCTGATGTGCTGCACTCCTTCTGGGTGCCTTCACTCGGCGGCAAAACGGATACGAATACGGACGGAACGATTAACAAAGCTTGGTTAGAAGCCACGAACGAAGGGGTTTACCTCGGGAAGTGCGCCGAGCTGTGCGGGAAATCCCATGCTTTCATGGAGTTTAAAGTCAAGGCGGTTAGCCCAGAGTCGTTTGACCGTTGGGTTGAAGCGATGAAGGCGCCGGTACAAACGATTCAGGATCCAGCCGTTGCGGAAGTATTTAAGACGCAATGCTTGAGCTGCCACGCGATCGGTGATCAAGGCGGGCCACTGGGACCGAACTTGACGGGGATCGGCAGCAGAGAGACGGTTGCGAGCATTTTACATAATGCAGAAGCGTCCGGCAAACCGATCGACGGCAAACCGGTTAAGGATAATTTGGTGGAATGGCTGACGGATCCGCAAAAGGTAAAACCGGGTAACAAAATGCCAAATCCGAAGGAAGATCTCGGATTAACGGATGCTGAAATCGAAGCCATCGCCGACTACTTGGCTAACAGCAAATTATCTTATTAATCTTGCGTGCCTCTATGGACGGCATAGATGGATAGGAATTAATAGAGGGGGTACAAACCTTGGCTCATGCTCACACTGTCAAGCGGCACAAGGGGTTAATGGACTGGTTGACGACGGTCGATCACAAGAAAATCGCCATTTTGTATTTAGTGGCGGGCGGTTTGTTCTTTGGGATCGGCGGCATCGAAGCATTGCTGATCCGCGTGCAGCTGGCAAAACCGATGAATGATTTTGTATCGGCACAGCAATTTAACGAATTGATTACGATGCACGGCACAACGATGATTTTCCTTGGCGTTATGCCGGTAATCTTCGCCCTGATGAACGCGGTTATCCCGCTGCAAATCGGGGCTCGGGACGTCGCGTTCCCTTTCTTGAACGCTCTCGGATTTTGGACATTCCTGTTTGGTGGACTGCTGCTGAACCTGAGCTGGTTAATGGGCGGTGCACCGGATGCAGGCTGGACCTCGTATACGCCGTTGTCGAGTACGACTTACAGCTTGACACACGGGGTTGACTTCTACACGATCGGCTTGCAGATCGCTGGTCTGGGGACGCTGATCGGCGGTATTAACTTCCTAGCGACGATCATTACGATGCGTGCGCCGGGCATGTCCTTTATGCGGATGCCGATGTTTACTTGGACCACATTTGTAACGTCTGCGATGATCTTGTTCGCTTTCCCGGCGATTACGGTAGGTCTCGTTCTGTTGACGTTTGACCGGATTCTCGGCGCAAACTTCTTTAATGTAGAAAGCGGCGGCAACCCGGTATTGTGGCAACATATTTTCTGGATTTTCGGACACCCTGAAGTTTACATTTTGATCTTGCCAGCGTTTGGGGTCATCTCCGAAGTTGTAAGTACGTTCTCGCGTAAGCGGTTGTTTGGTTATAGCTCGATGGTGTTCGCTACGATCCTGATCGCCTTCCTGGGCTTCATGGTTTGGGCGCACCATATGTTTACGACAGGGATGGGGCCGGTGGCCAATGCGCTGTTCTCCATCGCTACGATGCTGATCGCCGTTCCGACGGGGATCAAAATCTTCAACTGGTTGTTTACGATGTGGGGCGGCCAAATCCGCTTTACGACGGCTAACCTGTTCGCTTCCGGTTTTATCCCAACGTTCGTTATGGGTGGGGTTACCGGGGTAATGCTGGCTTCGGCGCCGGCAGACTATCAATACCATGATACTTACTTCGTCGTAGCGCACTTCCACTACGTTATCGTAGGTGGTCTGGTTCTGGGCTTGTTCGCCGGACTGCATTACTGGTGGCCGAAGATGTTTGGCCGCGTCTTGAATGAGAAGCTTGGCAAATGGGAGTTCTGGACGTTTATTATCGGCTTCCATATGACGTTCTTCGTACAGCATTTCCTTGGCTTGCTAGGGATGCAACGCCGCGTCTTTACGTATTTGCCGAACCAAGGCTTTGACCTGTTGAACTTGATCAGTACGATCGGTGCCTTCTTGATGGGCGTTGGGGTGATCTTGTTCCTGGTGAATATTGCAATTACGGCAAGACAACCGAAGGGCGTTCCGGGTGATGTCTGGGAAGATGGACGTACGCTGGAATGGTCGATTGCTTCTCCGCCAGAGGAATACAACTTCAAGCAAATTCCGCTGGTTCGCGGGATTGATGCTTTCTGGAAAGAGAAGATGGCTGGCAACAAAGAAATGACGCCGGCGGAGCCGGTTGGTCCGATTCATATGCCTTCGCCGACGATTCTTCCATTTATTATGTCGGTAGGTTTGTTTATTGCTGGTCTGGGCTTTATGTTCGCGAACGATGATTTTGGTAACGGTGCGATGAACTTCCTGTTCAACAATTACATCGTAGTTGGCCTCGGCTTGGCGATTACGTTCTTGTCGATGCTGCTCCGTTCCTTGTTTGACGATCACGGCTGGCACATCGAACCGGATGAACTGAATGGGAAGGAGGTCAAAGCATGAGTGCACCAAACACATCGCATGTAGCAGGTACGTTGCCGCACGAACCAGAGAAGGCAACACTGGAAGGCCGTAATAAAATTTTGGGCTTCTGGTTATTCCTTGGGGGCGAGGCCGTCCTGTTTGGTACCTTGTTTGCAACCTTCCTTACCTTGCGGAATCAAATCGCCGATGGCCCGTCTGCAAGTGAGCTGTTTAATTTGGGGATGACGGCCGCTGCGACCTTTATCCTCTTGGTCAGCAGTTTGACGAGTGTGTTCGCCATTCAAGCGATGCACCGCGGAGACAAAGGGAAGCTGGCAGGCTGGCTGGCTGTAACTGTTCTGCTTGGCCTGGCCTTCCTTGTGCTGGAGATTTATGAATTTGCTGAGTATGTCCTGCATGAAGACTACGGCATGACCACAAGTGCGTTCAGTTCGGCGTTCTATACGCTGGTAGGCTTCCACGGCGCGCACGTGTTGTTCGGGATTTTGTGGATTTCCTTGCTCATTGGGCAACTCTTCAAAAAAGGTCTGACCGTCGTCACGGCACCGAAGATTTACGTGTCGGCTATTTACTGGCACTTCATCGACGTTGTCTGGGTGTTCATTTTCACGGTTGTCTACCTGCTCGGAAAGGTGGTCTAACGGATGGTCAATCAGGAATCAAACGGTTCACCGACGGTAAAGCACCGTCAGCGGCATGAAGGTCCGGAGAAACACATTGTCGCGTTTATTTTCTCCATCGTTCTGACCTTGATCGCTTTTGCAGCGGTTGCAGCCGGCGGAGTGAATACCGCGTTCACCGTCATTTTGTTGCTGTTGATGGCGGTACTGCAGGTGCTGGTTCAATTAGGTTACTGGATGCACATGAAGGATAAGGGCCATTTGATCCCGATCATCTTCATGGCTGGTGGATTTTTCGTTGCATTTACCGCGATTATTGCCGCTTTATATTGGATGTGGTGGTAAGAGAAGAAGAGGAGGCTCTCGCCAGATGGCGGGCCCCCTCTTTTGCGGGTTCAACTGCATAGTTAAGATAGGTATAGCACAAAAACGGTACCTTCCCGCTTGGGATGCTGTCACCGTTTTTGTCGTATTTACCCCCTTGTTCACAATTTGGACAGAACTAAGCGCGCTGCGGAAGGAGGGTTTGCCGTGCTGGGGTTAGAATATTTTAATTTCACAGCGGTCTGGAGTCCGGTTTTCTTGGCTTTCATGCTGCTGGTGACAGCCGGATATTTTGTGTTGATTGGGCCGGGCGCTGAGAAATGGGCTGAAGGTGATGTCCACGTTCCCGTGGGACGGAAAGTGTTGTTTGTCACCGGGATGCTGTTGCTTTATCTAGCACAAGGCGGTCCGGTGGAACTGCTCGGCCATATGATGTTCAGCTTCCATATGCTCAGCATGGCGATGTCCTATCTGTTGGCGCCGCCGCTGTTAATGCTGGGGCTGCCCCCTTGGGTTTGGCGCCGTGTGACAGCGTTTCTGGCTTCAAGCCCGCTCAGAGTATTGAAGTTTTTGGCTCGCCCGGTGGTGGCAGCTGTCGTGTTTAACGGGTTGTTTTCGTTTTATCATCTGCCGGTCGTGCATGACTATGTGATGCTTCATTTTGGCGTGCATCGAGTGTACTATGTCATTTTGTTTATCGCCGCAGTTCTCATGTGGTGGACGCTGGTCAATCCGTTGCCTGAGCGGGCAGGAGTTCAGGGCCTGAAGAAAATGGGCTTTATCTTCCTTAACATGGTGCTGCTCACACCAGCCTGCGGCTTAATTATTTTTGCGGACGAGCCGCTGTACGCGACTTACAGCGATCCGGCTGTCTGGGCGCGGGCGATGGGGTATTGCGTGACTGGAGACCCGGCGCAGCTGCTTCGTCAGTTCGGTGGACCGCAATTTTTTGGCTACTTGCAGCCGAACATCGATCAGCAGGTTGGTGGAATCCTGATGAAGTTCATTCAGGAATTCATCTTTGCGTCGATGCTGGCGTACGTGTTTTATCATTGGTACAAGCAGGAAAACCGCGAGAATGACCAGGAAGAAGCGGAAGGGGCTGCTTTGTCTAACTCTACGCTGAATCCACCTCCGCCTCAGACCGGATCTTAAGTCAACGGGATGGGAGGCCGGCCGGCGATCTTGGGTTGGAAGGCTATCTCACAAAACGTTTAGGAGGATGCAAATTGGATCTGTTCACGTTATTTCCGACGCTTAGCACTTCATTTATCGTCATTAGTGCCGTGCTGGTAGCGATCGGGTGGGGGCTTATCATTAAAGGGAAACGGGAAGCTCACAAGAAGACGATGATTGCGGCGGCTGTGGCTGCGCTTCTGTTCTTCCTGATCTATATGTCGCGAACTGTATTTATCGGCAATACGTCGTGGGGCGGACCGGATAGCCTCAAAGGCTATTATCAGACGTTCCTCACCTTCCATATCGTTCTAGCAACCGTTGCAGCCGTATTTGGCATCACCACATTGGTGCTTGGCTTTAAGGAGAAGTACGCCAAACACCGCAAATGGGGACGGGTCACCTCGGTCATCTGGTTTTGCACGGCGATTACGGGGGTTGTCGTTTATGTGCTGCTGTATTTGCTGTATCCAGGCGGCCATACGAAGCCGGTATGGGAAGTTATTTTGGGTATGTAAATCATCGTAAGTATACTGGATCTATCTACGGCCAATGGCCGATTCGTAAAGAATCGCGCTGTTGGCTTTTTTTTGTGGATGAAAGAAGCATTGACATCGAAATAAGCACAGATTATACTGTGTATAAAGATATAAACAGCAAGCACAGTGACCATCACATCTTGTAGATGTCGAAGGATGAAGATGGGAATGAAAGAGGTTGATGAACGATGGATAGTTGGAAAGGCGCTTGGGTGATCTTCAAAAGAGATCTGCAAAGCGATCGGATGTATCTCATTTGGAATGTCATCTTTATGCTGTACATTGCGCTGATGCTCGGCATCTTTATTGGAACACAAGAGCATGTCCAGTACGTGATGAATCCGATGAGCGACTTCCTGATGTTGATCATGGTTCCTTTCACAGGGTTCTTTTTTACTCGGCGCTCATTTAACTATATTCGGGAAAATTCGTATACCCAAATGCTGCGATATTATCGCGTGTTGCCAATTTCGGTGAAGACGGTCCTGAGAAGCAGGCTGATTCAACTGGGAGCGGCGATGCTGCTCAACGGGATTCTGTTCTACGGCGGTCTTTATCTGGTCACGTATCTGATGAATAGTATGGTGTGGGAATTTGGAGCCTTTCTTGTGTTTTGCTTCACCTGGACGGGATACAGCTTACTGATTAACGGATTGTTTATTTATTGCGAGCTTCTGATGAGCGGCAAAGTATATTTAGGGTTAACATTCCTGCTCATGCTGTTGCTGGCGGGAGCCGCTTTTGTCATGAATTGGCTTGACGTCAACCTGCTGGCGTTCATCTTGGAAAACTCCCGGCGTTACACCATACTCTCACCAATGATGTGGTGCTCCATAGCTGTCGGCGGTCTCGGGTTCACTTACCTGTTATCGCTGACGCGGCGAAGACTAATGAAGCGGGATTTGACTTAAGGATGGCAGAGAAATACGGGAGTAAGGCGGAGGTGAGCAAGAAAGGTGTGGATTCCCATTCAAATCAACGAAAATAGTGCAGCGCCGCTGTATCATCAAATTGAGTCGCAGCTTCGCTCCCTAATCGTCAGCGGCCAGATCGCAGAAGGTACGTTGTTACCTTCGATTCGGGAATTCGCCGGCGCCTTAAACTGCAGCGTCATTACCGTCCGCCGGGTCTATCAAGATTTGGAGGCGGAGGGACTGCTTCGGACGCGGCAGGGAACAGGAACGTTTGTCGCCAAGGTCGGCGCGGACGAACGGGATGAATACCGCACCGCTGTAGTGAAGGAAGCGTTGGAGAAGGCGGTAGATACCGGAAAATCGATGCAATACGGGGCGGAAGAGTTGAAGCAGCTATTTTTGCAGGTTATGCAACAGAAATATAACTCAAATCCAGACAAGGAGGGGACGGATGAATGACACAACCGATGGCGATTGAGCTGATTGGAGCGCTGAAACGGGGACGCCGTAAAACGATCGGGCCGTTACATTTGCAAGTGCCGAAGGGGTATATCGTGGCTCTCGTAGGTCCTAACGGCTCTGGCAAAAGCACGATGATGCAACTAATTCAGCAAATGCTGCAGCCAGATGCGGGGGAGATTCGTTGGTTCGGCCAGTCGTGCTCCGGTGAGTTGCCCCTTGAGCTGCGCCAACAAATCGGATATGTCTCGGAAGCGCCCGAACCGGAAGAAAATTATATGACCGCCGAGCGCGCAGCGGAGTTCCGATCACAATGGTATCCAACTTGGGATCAGCAGCTCTTTGAGGATCTCATGAACCGGTTTGACGTCCCGAGAAATGAACGGTTAAACCGGATGTCCAAGGGGGAGCGGCGGAAGTACGAGATCGCGGCAGCGTTGGCTGCCCGGCCGAAGCTGCTATTGCTCGACGAGCCCTCCTCAGGGCTGGATCCCTTCGCATGGAAGGGCATGATCGACGAGCTCCGGGACTTTATGGAGGGCGAGGACATGACGATCTTGATCGCGACCCATATCGTGGAGGAAGTGAAGCGGCTGGCTGACTACATTGCTTTGATTCACCAGGGGAAGATACTCGGAATGGCCGAGAAGGATCAGTTATTTAGCAGCTGGAAGGAGATTTGGATCCGCAGCAGCGATTGCTCGCCGGGCGATCTGCCCGAGGGAACGATTCTTCGCGTAGATGGACCGCAGGTGACGAAGCTGATCGTTCAAGAGCAGTACGAAGGAGAACTGCAGCAGAGTCTAGCCGCCAAAGGCCTGCAGGTGATGCAAACCCGCAGCCTCGAGTTAGATGAGATTTTGCAGTTGTGGATTCAAGGGCATTCACCGGCGAAGCTGGTAACCCCATCCACGGCGACATTGGTTTAATCGCATCAATTATTTTGTAGCGAAGAAGGAGAGGGAATATGGCGAAACCATTGGTACTGGACAATGTCATGAAGCAGTTTGGCGAGAAAACGGCGGTCAACAACATTTCGCTTCAGGTAGAGGAAGGCGAGATTTACGGTTTGCTGGGCGCCAACGGTGCCGGGAAGACGACAACGATGCGGATGGTGCTGGGGTTGATCTATCCGGACGGCGGACAAATTCTGTACAACGGCAAGCCTTACAGCCGGGAGCTGCAATCGCAAATGGGGTATTTGCCGGAGGAACGCGGGTTGTATCCAAAGGTGAAGGTCAGCGACCAAATCATCTACCTGGCCCGCTTGCGCGGCATGTCTGCAGCAGAGGCTGACAAGAGCCTGAAATACTGGCTCGAGCGATTTGAAGTGCCGGAATACTACGATAAGAAAATTGAGGAGCTGTCCAAAGGCAATCAGCAAAAAATGGGCTTTATCGCCGCGGTTGTTCATAAACCTAAAATTGTTATTATGGACGAAGCGTTTAGCGGCTTGGACCCGGTTAACGTCGAGCTGCTGAAGGCGACGGTGAAGGAGCTGCGCGATCAAGGCACCAGCATTCTGTTCTCCACTCACCGGATGGAGCATGTGGAGGAGCTGTGCCGGAACATCACGATTTTGCACCGTTCAAATACCGTGCTGCAGGGCAATCTGCAAGAGATCAAAAAACGTTATCCTCGCGAAGAAGTGCTCCTGCATACAGCCGGAGAAGTAACAGGGCTCGAGCGGATCGCAGGCGTGGAGAAGGTGGAGCGGAAAGAACACGGCTATCTGGTACGGATCTCGCAGGTATCGGCAGCACAAGAGATTTTGCGTAGAGCGATGGAGGTCAGCGAAGTAGAGCATTTTGAAATTAAGGAGCCTACGCTGAATCAGATCTTTATTAAAGAGGTAGGTGAATCCAATGAATAAAATGGGGACGGTCGTTGGCTTTACGTTCATGAATAAAGTGCGTACAAAATCTTTTATCATTACGACGCTGGTCTTGGCGCTGCTGGTGACGATCGGGCTGCATGTGCCTTATTTTATCGATAAATTTACCGGCGGGGATGATCAACCAACGAAGATTGGTCTTGTGTACGAAGGGCAACCGGAGTTGGCGAAGTCGCTGGAAGCCTATACAGAGAAGCAGCCGGCAGCAGGCTACACGTTGGTTCCTTACGAGCAAGCGGACAAAGCCAAGCTGCAAGCGGCAATTGAAGCCGGGGAGATCGATGGGTATCTGCAGTTTGCTGAAGGAGACGGCGGTGTCTTCCCAGCAGTAACCTACACCTCGAAGAAAGACAGCTTGGGAATGGGGCTGCAAAATGCGCTGCAAGCGGCACTCCAGAACGTCAAGGCGGAGTATATCACGAAAGGCATGCTGACAGAAGAGCAAATCGCTGCGTTAAGCACGCCGATCCAAATCAATGCGGTGAAGGCTTCACCGGATTCTGGTGCGGGCGAAGGCGGCAATCCGACGGAAGCGATGGGGGCAATTAATTACGTTATCGTATATGTACTCATCATCCTGTTCTTCATGACCATAATGATGACGGGGAATATGATCTCGGCGGAAGTCACTGCAGAGAAAAGCTCGCGCATTATGGAGATTCTTATCACCAGCGTATCGCCGCTCGCGCAAATGTTCGGGAAGATTATTGGGATGTTTTTTATCGGGCTGCTGCAAATTGCTGTTTTTGCCGCATTGATTGCGATTAATATCTCGCTGCCGTACAACCAGCCGGTGTTGGCGGATTTCAATCTGCATCTGTCTGATATCCGCGTGGAAGTATTAGTGCTTGGCCTAGTATTCTATATTTTGGGTTACTTCTTGTATGCTACACTGTTTGCCGCGGTCGGCTCGCTGGTCAGCCGGACCGAAGAGCTGGGGCAAGCGGTGATGCCGATTACGATGCTGTCGCTGGCGGCATTCTATATCGGGATCTTCAGCTTGGGCACGCCTAACTCGCTGCTCATGAAGGTCAGCTCCTTCATCCCGTTCGTTTCACCGGTGTCGATGATCGTACGGATTGGCCTCGGGGAGCCGCCAATTTGGGAAATTGCGGCTTCGCTGATCGTCCTGGCTATTGCGATCTTCGTGTTCGGCTGGCTGTCGGCGAAGATTTACCGCACCGGTGTCCTGCTGTACGGTAAGCGTCCAACCTTCAAAGAGCTGCGCAAAGCAATGAAAGCCTATAAGATCTAGTTCATAAATGCAATAAGCCTTGGTAGACTTACGTTCGTCTATCAAGGCTTTTCTTTTAAGCAAAGTTATGTGGTGCAAGGCACATCAGATGCTGAACCGTCATTATTTGGGGAAAATCGCTTTACAGGTTGGTGAAGACTTCACAGCCTGATTGTCAGTGTTAGATAGAAAACCAATGCATAGAACTAACGGGATACCTGAGCAGAGGCTTTCTGCGATCAGCGGAGCGCCTCTTTTTTTTTCTTGGTCACGTCAAGTTCACACGGCAGACACATCACTGCTTTATACTTGGTTTTGCAAGGAGAAATGGAGGTGCCGACCGAGTTCATAGAAGGGGAATGAATAGGCTAGAATAGGAGCAAGGTGATGTCGGGATGAAACGAAGTATATTGCTGGTGGAAGACGACGCACTGATGCGTGAGTTTATCACCGATTATTTTAAAAAAGAACAATGGGAAGTCCACGAGGCAGAGAACGGCCGCATCGCGCTGGACATTTTCGAGCAGACCCCTGTTGATCTGGTCGTGCTGGACATCATGATGCCTGAAATGGACGGTTGGTCCGTCTGCCGGCGAATTCGCGGCAAATCGGATGTACCGATCATCATTATGACGGCTCGAACCGAGGACGACGATCAGCTGCTCGGATTCGAGCTGGGCGCCGACGAATATGTGACAAAGCCGCTGAGCCCCCGGGTGCTTGTCGCCCGCGCCACGGCCTTGATGAAACGAAAGGAAGGCACGGTTGGCCGGGCCAGCGAGGTGCAAGTGTTCGGCGACTTGTCGATCAATCGCGAAGCACATGTCGTGGCCGTCAAAGGGACCGCGGTGAATTTAACGCCCAAGGAGTATGAGTTGCTGATCTTTCTGGTCAAGCATGCTGGCAAGGTGTTAACCCGGGAGGCCATTTTGGATGCGGTCTGGGGATACGATTATTTGGGCGACTCACGTACCGTGGATACCCATATCAAAAAATTAAGAGCCAAGCTGGGAGACGAAGGTCGGTACATCGTTACCGTGATCCGGTCAGGCTATAAATTCGATGTGAACATATGAGAAGGCATAGCGTTGTTTTTAAGTTGTTCATTGTCACTTCGGTGCTGGTGTTACTGGCCTTCTCGGTCGTCATGGTGGCTGAAGGCATGTTCTTCGAGCGCTTCTATCGGGAGACCAAAATCAACCGGTTGGTCGAGAGCATGCGGAGCTTTGCCAAGCAGTTCAGCGAGCATCCCAACGATGACCAGCAAGTCTCCCGGCTGTTAGGCGAATACATGAACCGGCACGACGCCAGTATCGCTATATTAAGTCGAGAATTTGTGCAGCTTCACTATGAACCTTATTATATCGATTTGCAGACGCCTGGCGGGAAGAAGATCAAGGTCGTCATTCCGACGGAAGGGACAACCTGGGAAGAGATTCCGAAATTTGTGAAAGGCGATCAGCTGACGGTCGACGGGATGTTTATGGATCAGCTGGATACGATTATGAATCCCGTGGAGATTCATTTGTCGGCAGAAGCGAGTCGTGAGCCTGATCTCGGGCTGGTGCGGGTGGAAGGCAAGGTAGAGGATCTGTTGCTGCCGGAGCCCCATTCTCGCTCATATAATCCGTTTTATCAGGATTCGTTGATCGATGATGCGGTTCAAGCTTGGAGAGAGCAAATTTACAGAACTAATTCCTCCGAAACGGAGCTGCTTCAAGAGGGACTCGTTCGATTCGAATGGCGGGATCCGTGGAGCGGTGTCGAGTACGCTGTACTGCTTCAGCCGCTCGCCAACGAAGAGCAGAGGGGTCCGCATTACATGATCGCATTAAGCTCATTGCAGCCGGTTGGAGAAGCCGTGGACATTCTTCAAAATTATGTGATTGTGCTGGCTCCGCTGATCCTTGTGCTGGTCGTTCTGCTGTCCCTGATCTTTTCGCGGCTGGTGTCCCGTCCGTTGCTTGCCTTAAATCGCACGGCTGCCCGCCTGGCGGAGTTGGATTTCTCTGTAGTGCCGGAAGCTCGGTCCAAGGACGAGTTCGGCGAGCTGTCCCGCAATCTGGCCCGGCTGTCGCGCAATTTGGACGAAGCGTTGAAGGAGCTGACCCTGGCTAATCGTCAATTGCAGCAGGATGTAGAGGAGAAGCGGAAAGCGGAGGAGCTGCGCAAAGAGCTCGTCGCCAACATATCTCACGAGCTGAAGACACCTCTAGGCATCGTTAAGGGGTTTGCGGAAGGGCTGCAGGACGGAGTGGCAGACGACAAAAAAGAGCGTTATCTGGCATTGATCGTCAGCGAAACTGATCGAATGAACGCCTTGATTATGGATATGCTGGAACTGTCCAAATTTGAGGTGAAGAAGATCCAACTGCAACCGCGCAGCTTCTCCTTGTCCCGCCTCGTCAAGCGGGTAGCCGAGTCCTTTGATCAGCAGCTGGAAGCCAAGGGGCTTCAAATCAAGTTGACACTTAGTTATGAGAAAAGCGGACTGCATTCATCCCATGTGGAGGAGATGACGGTTTGGGCCGATCCGAGACGGATTGAGCAGGTAGTCCTGAACTTACTAAGCAACGCCGTTCGCCACGCCCGGGAGGAAAGCATCATCTGCATTGAACTGCATCGGGAAGTGAATGGAAAGATCACGACGACGATCGAAAATGTAGGCCCCACGATTCCTGAGGCGGATCTGGCCCGGATTTGGGACCAATTTTACCGGGCAGAACGTTCGAGGGACCGCAAATCCGGCGGGACCGGGCTGGGGCTGGCGATCGTGAAGCATATTTTGGAGCTGCATGGCAGTGAATACGGAGCTCGGAATACGGAGCAAGGTGTAGCGTTCTACTTTACCTTAGCCAATCAAGATCACATAAACGGAGGAGAAACTCATGATGAAAAATAAAACACTGGTACTTTTGATGGCAGCTCTGACTGCGGTATTGATGCTGAGCGCATGCGGGAATAAATCATTAAGTGGAGCGCTGCAAGAGCCAACAACAAACGGCAATTCTGCCAATACGTCTGATGATAACGCCAGCACGGAGAATGCTGCCAACGGCGACATTCTGATCGTCATCGATCAAACCCCGAAACCGCTGGCTGAAGGGGGAAGCTTTGACTTCACGGTCAAAAAAGCACCGGAAGGCTACATGCTGAAGGAGATCCATTGGACATCCGAGAAAAACAACATCGTAAATACGTTGGAGGAAGCCATTAAGCATGGTCAAGAAGGCGGAAACGGATTCTATATCAGCGGTAACGGACAGTTTATGGGCTTCATTTATCCTGACGAAATGAAAGACGAAACTGGCAAGGTCACCTTTGTTTTCGCGAATGATCAAGGTAAGGAAGTGACCTGGGAGAAAGAAATTACGTTAAAATAAAAAGAAAACCCAAGCCATCATTGGAATGAATGGAGGCTTGGGTCTTCTTTTTGGAAATGCACAACGGTGTACCGTTCGGCTTAAGCCTTGACAGCTCCTTGCGTAATCCCGCTAATGATCCATTTCTGCAGGAACAGATAAACGATAACCATCGGCAGCAACGCCAGTAAATAGGAGGCGAAGGCCAAATTATAGTCCGTGCTGAATTGGCCTTGGAACACGTATTGCACGAGCGGCAGTGTATATTGAGTTGGATCAGCCAGCAAAATGAGCGGCAACAGGAAGTCGTTCCACGTTGACAGGCAGGACAGAATCACAACTGTAGCGCTGATTGGCGCTAGCAGCGGGAAGATGATCCGCCAGAAGGTCCCCCAGGTTGACGTCCCGTCGACGGTTGCGGCTTCCTCCAGCTCAATAGGTATGGAGCGAATGTAACCGACATACACGAAGACGTTAAACGGTAGACCATAAACGATATATAGGAGGATCAGGCCGGGAATGTTGTTCATGCCTAAGTCCGTTGTTACTTTAACAACAGGCAGCATAATAATTTGAAACGGAATGAACATCGCGCTTATAAAGTAAAGGTAAAGCCCTTTAAAGAACTTGCGGTTCATATTCCGGGCGATCGCATAAGAGACCAGCGAGTTGGTCAATAGAATAAACACAACCGATACGGCAGTAATGACAAAGCTATTGCCAAGGGCTTGAAAGAAATTGGTAGCTTCGATGGCCCGTTTAAAGTTGCTGAAATGGAGGCCAGTCGGCAATGAGAATATCGACGCCGCCATTTCCTCCGGATTTTTCAAAGCGATGCTCACGGTCATATATAGCGGGAACAAAATGAAAAGGGAGCCAAGCGCAATGAGTATAGTTGCGAGCCAATTGGTTTTCTTAGTCATAGTTGATCCAACTCCCGTCTTTGTAGAACTTTAATCTGGAACAGAGAAATGGCGACGATCACGATAAAGTAGATGACCGCATTTGCTGATTGATAAGCGAATTCACCGCCAGTAAAGCCACCTTGGTAAATCAATAACGCGATCGATCGGGTGGCTGTACCCGGTCCGCCTCCGGTTAATGCAACGATTTGGTCAAATACCATTAATCCGCCCTTCATGGCCAGGACCATGTTGATGGTGAAGAACGAGGCCAGCATTGGAAAAGTGATCTTCCAGAACTCTTTCCATTTGGAGGCACCATCGAGACTCGAAGCTTCGTACAGGTCGGCAGGAATTGTCTGCAAGCCGGCCAAGTAAAGAATCGTATTATAGGCTATGGCCTGCCAAACTCCGACGATGACGACACCAACCCAGGCCCAGTCAGGTTTTCCAAGAAGGTTAATCGAGAGAAAATCGCTACCTAACTTCTCGCCCAAGATCGGGAAGGCGTTGGAGAACAGGTAGTTAAAAATATAACCGATGATCAACACACCAAGGACGTTTGGCAGAAAATAAAAGGCGCGAAAAAAGTTTTTAGCCTTAATTTTCGCATTAAGTCCCAGTGCAATTAACAAGCTGAGTACGTTAATCAGGATCGTGGCTGTAATCGCATATTTGAACGTAAAGATATATGAATCCAGGACATTCGAATCTTTAAATACATTAATAAAATTCTTCAGACCGATGAAATCATAACTTTTGCTGAAGCCGTCCCAGTTTGTGAAAGCATAGAAAATGCCTTGAAGCGCTGGATAGGTGTGAAAAGCAAAAAATAACACGAGAGCGGGTAAAGTCATCCAATAAAAGGCCGTACGGCGTTTCGTCATGTTTATTCCTCCTTAAGAAATGCTTGAATCCTTAGTTACTAGTAAACGTTTACGTACCCTTGAAAAAAAGAACGTGAGCGAGCACTTAGATCATTGACCATCAGGCTATCGCTTACGTTTTTGGATTATGGATATCCCGCTTGTCATGGGAGCTAATCGCCCGTACCGTCTGTCTTTCGACGATGGAATGGGCTACGATGCAGCTGCTTTCGGCTTTCCCCGTTTTGATCATGTGAATCAGTTTCTGAGAGGCTAGATTGCCCATATCGTACAATGGTTGTCGTACGGTAGTCAAAGGGGGAACCGACATCTGGGCCAGCTTCAGATCATCGTATCCGATAATGGACAACTCATCAGGCACCTTAATTCCATACTTGGCAGCTACAGAGATTGCAGCAATTGCCATCTCGTCGCTCGCCGCAAAGATGGCGGTGATATCAGGGGCCCGGCTTAAGAGTTCTTCCATCGCTTTATAGCTTACGTCGAATAAGAAATCTCCATAGGCGATATAAGATTCGTTAATCGGTATGCCGTGGTTCTCAAGGGCTTTCTTGTAACCTTCAATTCTTGGAATCCCGGCGATCGTATCGTGCTTAGTACCGCTCAGCAAAGCGATTTTGCGATGGCCGAATCGAATCAAATACTCTACGGCATCATAAGCGGCCTGAAAATCGTTGACCTTGATATACGGTACATGATCATAGCCGGATTCCGTCGAGACGAGGACATAAGGAATTCGCATTTGCTGAAGTGTCTGATAGTATTCTTCTTTCAGGACTTCGCTGGAAAAGATCAAACCATCAACCTGCTTCTCACGCAATACCTGTAAGTATTTGAGAGTCCGCTTTCCGTCTGAATCGGTATTGCATACCATAACGCTGTATCCGTTATCCTGAGCAAAGTCCTCCACACCGTGGAGAATCTCAGAAGAGAACAGGCTTGATACAGTCGGAAACATCACGCCGATCGTCTGGGTTTTCTTATTGATCAGTCCCCGGGCGATGGCGTTAGGCTGATATCCGATTTCCTCGATGGCTCGGTAAACCTTGGCTTTCGTTTGATCCGAATAGCCTTGCAAATTATTGAGTACACGGGATACGGTGGCTATAGAGACATTGGCCTTTTTGGCAACATCTTTGATGGTAGGGTTCATGATTATACCCGCCTCATTCGTTTCAATTTTGTCCTACTATTTTCGTAGACGAACGTAAACGCTTACTCGATTTTAGAACTTGTGCTCGTATTTGTCAACGATATTTTTAGGAGAAATGGGGCTAGAGGCCTGCAGATAAAGGTGGTTAAAATTGGGTGGCCAAAAGAGCATTGACAAACCTATCACACAGGGATATATTTAGGTAAGCGTTTACGTTCCGAGCGTTGGATTTTGAATGAGCGCAAATGGATAACTATTGGCTTACACTTGTCATAGTTCGTAAACATTTACCTTGCAGGTTCCCATTCATTTATGAAACCAAAGCAAAGAGGTGAAGTCAGGAACTAGGTGAAGTCAATGCAGTGTTCAGATTTATTTCCGAAGAGGGGCTTAAAGTAGGGACTAAAGGATACATATTGAACATGGAGTAAACGTTTACGTATCCTCGTAACTTCTATTTTCTGTCCTAAGTCAATGATGAAAATTTTATGTTCAGGGGGACAAAACACGATGAAAAAAATCATAGCACCCGTATTAGCAGGGTTAATGGCCATCTCGATGCTTAGCGCTTGCGGTAATGGTGGAGGGAATAACGCAGGAACGGCATCCAACAACGGATCAACTGCCACTTCCGACAAGCAAGTTGAAATCGAATTTTTCCAAAATAAAACGGAAGCGAAGGATACCTTCGACAAGCTGATTGCGAAGTTTAACGAAGCGAACCCTAATATCAAGGTGACGCAAGTAAACCCGCCTGACGCGGAAACCGTATTGAAGACAAGAGCGGCAAAGGATGAAATTCCGGATGTTGTAGGTATGGGGGCAACGGATACTTACAAATCGTTGGCTGCCGGCGGAGTGTTCAGAGATTTCACAGGCGACGAGCTTCTCTCCTCGATTCAACCTGCTTATATTCAAATGATGAACGATTTGACCGGAACGGATGTAGTTAACGGCATCCCATTCTCGGCGAACGCCAGCGGCGTGATTTATAACAAAGCGATCTTTGCTGAAGCAGGCGTGGAAGTTCCAACAACTTGGGATGAGTTTATTGCTGCGGCAGAGACGTTCAAATCTCAAGGGATAAATCCTTTTTATCTGACCTATAAAGATGCATGGACCGTGTTAGTGCCGTTCAATGCTTTGGAACCAAGTATCGTGGGTACGGAAATCTTCAAACAACGCCAAGAGGGTTCGGTGAAGTTTGCTGACGCCTTTAAAGAAGTGGCTGAGAAACAGTTGAAGCTTCTGGACTACGGGCAAAAAGACATTTTTGGCAAAGGTTATAATGATGGAAATGCCGGGTTCGCTAAAGGCGAGTCTGCAATGTATATGCAAGGGGTATGGGCAATTCCGGAAATTCAGAAGGCGAACCCTTCCATCGAGCTGGGCGTGTTCCCGATGCCGGCCACCAATGACCCGACGAAGAACAAAGTCATTTCCGGCGTGGATACGCTGTTGACGGTTGCTAAAAATACCAAACATCCGGAAGAAGCTATGAAGTTTGTCCAATTCTTGCTGGAACCGGAAAATGTACAACAATATATCGATGAACAAAAAGCGTTCCCGGCGATCACCGGCGTATCGCAAAGTGATCCAATTATGGACGGTTTCAAAGAAGCCTTTGCAGCTGGACAAATCTCTGATTTTGCGGATCACTATATTCCAAGTGCCATGAAGCTTGACGCTTTGGTTCAAGAGTTCCTGCTTAAGAAGGATGTCAATGCATTCCTGAAAAACTTGGATACGGAATGGGATAAAGTTGCCAATCGGAAATAAGCCGAATATGTAATCATGCTGAAGGGCGGAGATTAGTCTCCGCCCTTTTTGTATTTCGCTCACCGTGCGAGGTTGACGAGGGGGTGACTTTCAATTATTATATATACCCGTGGGGGTATCCGCTCGAACGAGATGTCAGGCACGATGAATGATGGAAAGGAGTGCAGGACATGGCTGAGGAACATCTCTATTCGGAAGAAGTCAAACGGAGATTGAAACGAATCGAAGGTCAGGTGCGCGGAGTGCTTCGCATGATGGAGGAAGGGAAGCCCTGCAAGGAAGTGGTAGGTCAGCTTTCTGCAGTGCGGAGTGCTACGGATAAGGCTTTGGCCCAGATCGTTGCGGATAACTTGCAGCAGTGTATCTTGGAGGAGCAGGCTCAAGGGGGCGACACCGCCCATTTGGTGAAGGAAGCGGTAGAGCTGCTGGTCAAGAGCCGGTAATTTGAAAAGGAGACGATAACGATGGCGTTTCAGCCACAGAAGGAAATAACCCCGGACGAGCTGGCCGCGCGGTTGAAGCGGGGCGAGCAGGTCCATGTGCTGGATGTGCGTGAGCCATTGGAGTGGGCTGAAGGCCACATTCCAGGGGCTAAGCATATTCCGTTGGGACAGCTGCTAGAGCGGTTAGCAGAGCTGGATCCGGAGGAAGAGGTAATCGTCGTCTGCCGCAGCGGCGGGCGGAGCAGTCTGGCCTGTGAGCTGCTTAGTGAGAGAGGCTACCGTGTAGTCAACATGACCGGCGGAATGCTGACTTGGCAGGATGAAGTGGAGTGAGTGACATGCTGATCACGGCAGGAGGATTGTTGCTTGCCGCCTGGATAAGCGGATATGTACTTCGGTTGGTATGGCCTGTCCCGGGCCTAAAGTTCGTAGGGGAGAAGGGCTTACGCGGGTTCGACCTGCCGCCGCAGACGAAGATGCTGGATGTCCGGGACGCGTCTTATTATGAAGAATGCCATCTGGATGGAGCGATTAACATTTCGTTAGGTCGATTGCCGTTTCTATGGCATAAGGAGTTATCGCCATCTTGTCCTGTTCTGATCATTGCAAACCGTCGATCTGCGGTGTTAAAAGCAGCACGAATTTTACGCAGACGAGGCTTCAAGCAGCTCTACGCCTTGCGCGGAGAAGCTTGCCGGGAAGGATCTTCGCGGAAGCCTTGCTTAGAGAAGGGCCCCGCCTGTTGATGCAGGCGGGTTTTTGGTGTACAGTGAAGCGATCATGGTTCTCACGCGCTTGAGTGTGAGGTTGAAACTTTCAGACTAATATGAACGTTTATTGTACAGCAAGTATATTAGAGAGCAGGGGAGAGACAAGCATCATGCCAACGCCTACATTACCCAGCCGCGCGAGCCGGACAAGCCGGACAGGCCGCGCGTCGGCCAAGCGGGGAACGGGGGCTAAGAAGCGTACGTCCGCTAAGAAACGGCGGAAGCGTGGATTTTTCTATCTGATGTCCCGGCTGATTATCGCGATGATGCTGATCGGGACGGTGGCCTTATTCTGGTTGTTCTTTACCCCGTCAGGGAACAATATGCGCTATTTAATGGCCGATACGCTGATTACGACGCAGCATCGCCATTGGGCCAAATATATCATCGGACAAGCCGAGCTGGACAAACGGGTCGCCGCTTACCAGGCGCAATTCGAGCAGATGGGAACGGAGAAGGACACCCATACGATTGATTTGCCCGACCCGGAGGATCAAGAAGACACACAAGCGGAGAAGCCGCTCATTGAAATTGAAGAGGTCTCCGGCAAAAGCTATCACGGGTACGTGCTTACTGTAAACGACCCGACCAAAATCCGTTTGGGGGTTCCAGCGAAACGGGGCAAAGGGGAGAAGGTCTCCAGCATGGTCGCGCGGACCGGTGCCATAGCCGGCGTGAACGGCGGCGGCTTTGCCGACCCGAACTGGAAAGGCAACGGCTTCAAGCCGATTGGGGTGGTCATTTCCCAAGGGAAGCTGTATTACAACGGCATTAGTTCAGGGGCATCGACGCAGATCGTGGGCCTGGACAAGAAGGGCAAGATGATCGCCGGTAAATATACGCTGGAGGAATTGAACAAGCTGGGGATTCAGGAAGCGGTGACGTTTCAGCCGCGAATTATCGTAAACGGCAAAGGACAGATCCGCAGTCAAAAAGAAGGCTGGGGCATCGCGCCGCGGACGGCCATGGGGCAACGCGAAGACGGTGCGATCCTGTTCGTTGTCATCGACGGGCGTCAGCCGGGCTACAGCATCGGCGCCAGCCTGTACGATGTTCAGCAGATTATGCTGGAACGCGGCGCCGTGATCGCCGCCAATTTGGACGGCGGGTCGTCTACCGTATTGGTGAAAGAAGGCGGGGAGATCGTGAACAAGCCTTCGTCCGAATACGGAGAGCGGTATTTGCCAACCGCGTTTCTCGTCTTTGAGGATCCGTCCAAGGTGAACATCCCGAACATTTGGGAAGGCTTGCGTCCACAGGACATTGATCCCGGGAAGAAGTGAGGCGGCAGAAGCAGAGGCCGAGCAGAGGGGAGTATCCCTTTTGCCCGGCCTCTTTGTTATGTAGTAAATCCGTTAGTCCTTGCTCCAAGTAAAGCGCTGACGATATTTTCGCGGGGACATGCCTTCGGTCTTGCTGAAGCAAGCGGTGAAATATGCGGCCTGGTTAAATCCCACTTGTTCGGCGATCCGTTCGATGGTCAGATCGGTTTGCACAAGCAGCAGCTTAGCCTGCTGGATGCGCAGCCGTTGCAAGTAGACGGCAGGCGAACAGCCGAACACCTTCTGCATACAACGGGCGATATAGACCGGATGGAAATTGATACTCTCCCCAAGCTTTTGCGCGGAGAAGGGTTCGTTATAATGCTCGCGCAAATAGGAGGCTGCCTTCTCGGCGCAGGCTGACTGCGGAGAGAGTCTGGCATTGGATGAGGAGGCCGACAGTTCGACGATTACATCTTGAAATAGGGCCTGCTGGCGCAATCGGACGCTGTCCAAATGGAGATCTCGATTCAAATCCGTCAGTTCCTTCAGCAGCGCGATCATTTTCTGCGGCTGGGCCAGCTTCGCGTATTGGGGCAGAGGGACGGTATACGATGTCGCCGTGAACGGAGGCAGTGAAATTGAACCAGGGGTGCCCTGATCCGTCAGGCTGCACCCGCAATGCCGGTATTCCTCCTCCTCAACGACCCGCCAATCGCCCAAGAGTTGAAAATGCAGCCAATGGTGCAGCGTATCCTCCCGGCAGCCTTCCAGCGCATAGTGGTAACAGTCCGGGCGGAGGATGAGCGAGTGTCCGGCGGGCACTTCGTAATCACGGCCTTCTTCGCTGATATATAAACATCCATACTCGACGACCAGCAGGTCGAAGGCGCCGATATTTTGCCGACTGGGATGCTTGCCGCCGACCGGGATCACCGCCGAGCCGCTGACGATGTAGTGGGGAAGTGGCGGCGCGGTAAATTCAATGATGGGAGGCAAAGGATACCCACTCCTCTTAGGTTGGAATATTGAAAAATTGAGTTGATTCAATGATACACCAAAACGAAATTACCATCTATAATGTGTTTCATGCTAACACGATGACAGGGAATCCGCGGGATTCTCCGAACTTCAGGAGGTTGTAATAATGAAAAGTAACAAGGGCGGCGAGAAGAATAAATTCTCTCTCTGGCTGCTCGCATGGCCTATATTTATCGAGTTGTTTCTGCAAATCTTGCTGGGAACCGTCGATACGCTGATGGTCAGCCGTATTTCCGACAATGCGGTGGCGGTCGTGGGCTTCTCCAACCAGTTGTTTAATGCGCTGACAACGCTGTTTGCTACCGTCGCTAGCGGGGCGGGGATTGTAATCGCCCAGAAGATCGGTTCAGGCCGCGAAGAGGATGCGCGGACCGTTGCGATCATCGCCTTCAAAGTGACGGCGGGAATTGGTCTTTTTCTCAGTATTTTGCTGATCGCGGTTCCTGGTCCCATCGCTACGATATTGCAGCTTCCGAATGAACTGCTGCCGCTGGCAAAAATCTACATCTCCATTGTTGGCGGAGGGATGATCCTAACCGCGATGATTTCCCTGCTTGGTACTGCGATCCGCAACACTGGAAATACGAAAGGCCCGATGTACACGGCGGTAGGCATGAACGTTTTGCATATCCTGATGAACTATTGCTTTATCTTTGGAGCGTTTGGATTTCCGCAATGGGGGCTGACTGGCGTGGCAATTTCAACGGTAATCAGCCGCTTCGTTGCTACGATTGTGTTGTTGTTCATTTTCCTCGGCACGTTTCAGCGTCGAATCGGATTTAAAGACATTTCTGTCTACGACGGCAAGCTGTTTAAGGAGGTGCTGGTCATCGGCTGGCCGCTGGGGGTCAATTCGGCGAGCTGGGTGTTCTCGCAGCTGGCGATTTTCTCCTTCCTGGCGATGCTTGGCGCAACCGAGTTGGCCGCCAGAACCTATATGAATACTTTGGAGTCGTTCTGCTTTATGCTGGGTTTCTCGCTGGCGATGGCGGCGCAGATCCAGATCGCTCACCTGTACGGTGCAGGCAAAACCAAAGAAGCTTACCGTGCCGTATACCGCGTGCTGGCCTTTGGGCTACCGCTCGTGATCGTCAACGCATTTATCCTTGTGCTGTTTGGTCCGAAGCTGTTGGGGTTGTTTACGCAGGATCCCGTGATTTTAACCCTCTGCGCCGCTTTGCTCTGGCTTAATCTGTTGCTGCAGCCGGGCAAAATGATCAACATGGCTCTCGGCAACTCGTTAAATGCAGTAGGGGATACGCGGTACACGATGATCATTTCCTTGATCTTTATGTCGGTCGTCGCAACCGGCTGCTCGTATTTGTTTGGCGTTTCGATTGGCTGGGGCATTATCGCCATTTACGCTTGCATGATCAGCGATGAATATATTCGCGGCGTCTTTTCGTTCTTCCGTTGGAGAGGGCGTAAGTACCTGCGCAGAAAAGAGCAGGAGCTGCTGCATGAACGGGGATGGGCCCAGGAAGACCAAGGACAGGGACAAGGGAATCAGACGATGGATGGCGTTGCTCCTTCGGCATTATAGAATGTGCAAATAAAAAAAGAGTCGCAGGACGGCCCGGAAGGGCGCCTGCGGCTCTTTCTGTTTTTGTGTGAACTCCTACTCTTTCTCTCGGTCAGGCAGCTGCTTGACGTAGCTGTCGCTGAGGCGGAGCAGTTCAAGCGCACGGTTATATTCGCTTTCCGTTGTTAACGCTTGGGTCACGCCATCCTTAGGGAGCGGATACTTCGTCCCGTCATCATACCATACCCCAGGGATAAACAGCGCCTGGTCATTGATGAACGATCCGGAAGGCAGATAGTAACGCTGCGGTAACAGGTTGTAAGATGTTTGGTTCAGCAGATCCTCACCAAAGTGAATATGGTTATCGAGATTGATCCCAAACAGATTGGCTACCGTCGGCAGGATATCGACTTGACCGCCTACATTGTCCATGACCTCAGGCAATTCGGTACCCGGCACATGAAGGAGCATAGGGATATTGATCATATCAATGTAGCTGTAATCCCGTCCGTAAATTTCTTTCATCAGTTCAAGTCCATGTTTATCCAGCGAATACATCGGCAAGCCGAGATGGTCCCCATAAATGACAACCACACTGTTGTCCCAGATGCCTCTTTGCTTCAGATCCTCAATAAATTGGCCGAGGGCGTAATCCGCATAGCTTTGCGCCCGCAAATAATCGCCAACCATATTGTCTTGGTAACGCTCAGGCAGCTGAATTTTATCCTTGTCATGCGGTGTTGTAAACGGATGGTGCGCCGTCATCGAGATCACTTGAGTGTAGAACGGCTGTCCCGTTTGCTGCATACGATCCAACTCTTCAATGGTCTTCTTGTAGAGCACTTCATCCGAAGGTCCAAAGAAGACGGTATCTTCGGTACCAAACCATTTCTGGTCATAATAGCGGTTGAAGCCAATCGCTTTGTACAATTCCCCGCGGTTCCAGAAATCAACGACATTCGTATGGAACGTTGCCGTATCATACCCTTGATCACGCATCAGCTTCGGCAAGCTTGGCAGATCTTTGTCCGGGTAGTTTTGCGTTGCGGCCTCATTGTACGGGATGTAGAACGAGGTGTTCACCACAAACTCGGCATCTGAGGTATTTCCTTGTCCGACCATTTGATAGAAATGGCTGAAATAGGTGTTTTCCTTAACCAGTTTATTCATATTTGGCGTAACTTCCTGACCATCGATCTTCAGGCCAATCAGGAAGTTCTGGAACGATTCCATCTGAATGATGATTAGATTCTTGCCTTTGGCCGCACCAAAATATTTCGGTTCAGCCGGAGGGGTAATGCCTTTCAAGTTATTGATTTTCGCCTGGGAGATCTCGTCCTTGTCAACCAGCTCTTCCTTCTTGGCGCTGGAGAAAATCGTGTACGTTTCATAGTTCAGGATGCCCATTTGCTCAGCCTGCTTGATCTCATTCATGCTGGCCCGGTTCGGCCATACATTAAAGATACACAGCAGCAGGGAGAAAGCGAAAATCCCGGTAATGACGCCGGTGCTGGCTTTTCTTAGATTAAATAAAGCTTTCAACTTCTCTGCGCGTTTCTTCCGGAACAACCAGAAGCCGATCACCACGATATCCACAAAGATCAGCAGATAATAAGGGGCGAGCAGCGAGAACACGCTGTTCTTCACCGCGGTAACCTGATTCACCTGCTGCAGGGCCGTGTAGTTCACGATAACCCCATAATATTTATGGTACATAACAGCGGCGAAGAATACGGCTGTAACGATGAGATTGACGGTTAAATAAAGGCCGATCTTACGTTTGGAGGAGAACCATTCAATCAAGCAGAACAAAATCCAGATAAACGGGATTTCCTTCAACAATGGCCCCCAAGCGGGTACTACATCAAAGATAGCCGTCCAGACGAGATAAATCTTGAAGATCATGATGACAGAGAAGAAGACAAACGGCTTGATGCTGGCGAGCCGGATGCGATTGAACTGTGACACTTCGTTTCCTTCCTTTCCGTAAAAACTCCTTAGTTAGAATTAATGCCGAGTTTACAATTTTAACACCTCATATATAATACATGAAATAGCCGCAAGAATAAAATTAATCAATTCACTCAATTAGCAAGATATTCCACTTAAAGTGAGACGCAACGCGTCGAAAGCCGTATTATTGACGGATAACGCCCCTTTTTGGTAAATTAAAGGTAATCTTTCTTTTCGGAAATGTTGCTTCGTGATCGAAAGATGACTTTTAGAACCACCCGATTTAATGAAAGTTCTACAAGTCAGGTTTGGAGCACCGAGAAGGTTGAATGAAGCTAGGGACTGAGTAGCAGAGCGTAGCTGGAAGCTACGTGAGCAACGGAAGGCCCGGGTGAATTCAAGATTCGATGTCGAGTAAACTTCGATGAGTTAGCTTCGTGATCGAAAGATGACTTTTAGAACAACCCGATTTAATGAAAGTTCTACAAGTCAGGTTTGGAGCACCGAGAAGGTTGAATGAAGCTAGGGACTGAGTAGCAGAGCGTAGCTGGAAGCTACGTGAGCAACGGAAGGCCCGGGTGAATTCAAGATTCGATGTCGAGCAAACTTCGATGAGTTAGCTTCGTGATCGAAAGATGACTTTTAGAACAACCTCTAAAGAGGAGAGATATTGATGTCGGTGAAGGTTCTTAACTAGTAATTTCATAGAGACGGTTACACAGGGTACAGAACGTGCCGCTTGAGCTATAAGCGTGCATGTATTTTCCCGTACGCTGGTTTCGGTCTATGAAGTAGTTAAGAACACACACGAAAGCATCTTGCAGCTCATCCGAGTAGCTGCCGTTATCTGTATAACGATGAAGCCGTGCTGTTTTCAGCACGGCTTTTTTGATTATTTAGATCGGCAGCGAGCGGGAGGAGTATAGGCAAAGGATGGCATACGTGCGTCCTTTGCCTTTTTTATTTCCGAAAAGAAGGAAGATTAACCCCATTTGAAGGAGGCTTTCCCTTGGAAAGATTTTCACTAAGCACATTGGAATATGAAAGCATCAAACAGGAATTGCTGAGATATGCAGTATCTTATGCTGGTCGAAAACGCATCGAAGAGCTCGCACCGATGATGGAGAAGCGGGCCGTCGAGCGGGCGATGGCGGAAACGGCGGAGGCGCTTGACCTGTATGGAAAAGGAGCCAGTGTCCCGCTGCCTTCGCTGGAAGGGATCGAGCAGGTCGTCTCTTTGCTGGGCACAGGCTATCTGTTCACAGAGCAGGATTTGACGGCGGTGCAGATGTTCCTGCACAGCTGCGGGCAGCTTAAGAAATATATGGCCGCCAAAGGCGAGCTGGCCTGGAGAATCGGCGTCTATGCGGCGGATTTGCAGGACTTGCCTGCTCTGCAGCAGGAGATTCTCCGCTGCATCCGGCACGGAGTGATTATGGATGACGCCAGCCGGGAGCTGGAGAAGGTACGCAAAAAAATCAGCATCGTCAAAGAGCGGATCCAGAAGCGGATTCAGGCCGTCATGGCTCGGCATGCTTCGATTTTGCAGGAGAACATCGTCAGCGTGCGCGGCGGCAGATATGTGATTCCGGTGAAAAAAGACTACTACAAGCAAGTTAACGGCCGGATGCTGGACCAATCGACCAGCGGGCAGACCGCGTTCATCGAACCGCAGGAGGTTGCTGCCTTGCAAGGCGAGCTGGAGCTGCTTCAAGGCGAAGAGGCGCGGGAGGAAGCGAAAATCCTCGGATACCTCGCCGGATTGGTCGAGCGGGAAGCGGCTGATCTGATTCGGAATATCGAGATTACAGGGTTGTATGACTTTATTTTTGCCAAGGCGAAATACGCGGCGGCGATCGGCGGGATCGAGGTGCAGCTCAGCGAGACCGGAGAGACGGTGATTTGCGGGGCCAAGCATCCGAAGCTGCTGCAATCGATGGTTCCCCTGGATATGGCGATCGGAAGAGAGTACCGGACGCTGATTATCACCGGCCCCAATACCGGCGGGAAGACGGTCGTTCTGAAGACGTTTGGCCTGCTGACGTTGATGGTGCAGTCGGGGCTGCTGGTACCGGTATCACCGGGCAGCCGCTTTGCGGTGTACCAGGGCATTCGCGCCGTCATCGGGGACGGTCAGAACCTGGAACAGTCGCTCAGCACGTTCTCCGCTCAGATTGGCGCACTGGTGCAAATTCTGAAGGAGGCGGGGCCTGCAACCCTGGTGCTGGTCGATGAGCTGGCGGCGGGGACCGATCCCGGCGAAGGGATCGCCTTGTCGATCGCGATTCTGGAAGAGTTCGCCCGGAAAGGGTCAACGGTTATGGTCACGACCCATTTCAACGAACTCAAGACGTTCGCCTCCCGGGCGGAAGGATTTGAGAACGCGCGGATGGAATTCGACGCCGAGACGTTGCGTCCGCTGTACCGGCTGACCATCGGGCAATCCGGCCGCAGTTATGCGATCGAAATCGCCCGCAAGCTCGGGATGTCCGGCGGGATCATCGAACGCTCGCAGCATATCGTCAGCCGCCAGCAATCCCCCGATGGCTCTGGCAGCGGCGGTCTGCGCTGGGATGAGATCGTTCCGGCGAAGCCGGCAGCAGAAGCGAGAGATGGGCGAGGCAAGGCGTCTTCTGTGCCCTGGAGCTCGCGAGAAACGGGACAGCGGGAGAAGGAGGCGGGAGTGACGGCACAACCGGAAGCCTTGCGAGCAGGCTTGAACGGTCAAAGAAAGGAGGACGGAGGGGGCGCAGGTCAACCCGCTGACGCCGGGGCGTTAACCGGAGAAGCAGCCCTTTCGCTTCCCCGCAAGTTTGAGGTGGGTGACGCCGTTCTCGTCACCTCCATCGGGAAGATTGGCATCGTCGTGGAACCGCCGGATTTGCGCGGTATGGCGTTAGTTCAGGTCCAGAAGCAGAAAATCAAGGTGAACCATAAACGCTTAAAGCCATATCTCAAGAGCGAGTCTCTGTATCCGGAGGATTACGACTTGGACATCGTCTTCGATTCGAAGGAAAACCGGAAAAAGCGCAAGCTGATGAGCAAACGGCACGTGGAAGGATTAATGATCATTAAGAAACCGGGGGAGGATGTACTTTGAACGGGAATTAGCCGGCGTCGGCGTCGGGTATAGGTGAAAAAGCGCGAGCTTAGATGGCCGTTTCGTTTGGCCCTAGGCTCGCGCTTTCGTTTACTTGTGGCGGGGAAAAAACTGCAAAAGTGCAGGCTTTTTCTGCTCATTCCCGGAAATTTGGCGTTTTGAGCGAGAAAAACTGCACTTTTGCAGGAATCGTAACCTGGCTAAGTCAGTGTAAGCTTCGGTTATCCGTCTTTAAGCGGGAACTGGCAGCTGTTGAACCAGCGTCGCCACGAATTGCTCAAGGAACGCTTGGTCTTCCGCGTCAAACCGACCTTTCCGCGGACTATCGATGTCCAGAACGCCGATCAGCTGGTCCTCCTTCACGATGGGCACGACGATCTCGCTGTTGGATGCTGCATCACAGGCAATGTGGCCTGGGAAAGCGTGGACATCCTCCACCCGCAGCGTTTCGCGGCGTTCTGCACTGGTGCCGCAGACTCCTTTGCCAAGCGGGATTCGAATGCAGGCCGGTAGGCCCTGAAACGGTCCGAGCACGAGCTCGTTGCCGTCGTATAAGTAAAAGCCCACCCAGTTGATATCGTCCAGGTAATGGTTCAACAGGGCAGCCGCATTAGCTAAATTGGCTACCTGGTTCGTTTCTCCGCTGATGAGCGCTTGAAGCTGCGACAAGACAGCTTGCTGCTGCTCTTTGCGGGTACCGCTATATTCATTGGCATGAAACATGCATCATTCCCTCCTTAAAACTGACGGCGTGTTCAGGTTGCCGGCAGCGATAGGTCTATTATAAAGGAGTTTTTTGTCGAGTGATAGCACCCAGATGGAAAGGGAACGTTAAAATCTTACAAAGTCCGACACTGAGTGCTATTTTTTATCAAATTTGCAAAATATGTTTTTTGGCATCATGCGATAAAATAGGGACAAGATTAATGAAAAGGTGATTTTTATGGTACCTCAATCTCTCCGAAGCGCAAGCCGTACCAATAATAAAATCAGCAACGACTTGAAGGCAACCATCGAGCATCTGCGTATGGAGTTGATGAATGCCGCTACCCAAGATGACTTCAGCAGCGGCACCATTCTGGAATTAAGCCAGCGTCTGGATCAGTATATCGTGATGGCCCAAAGTCAAATGCTTGGCAAATAAGCGGTCGCCTCGGGCATTTCTGCGCCAAGAGCCTTCTCGATGAAGGCATGGACCACCTCGGTATACCGCTTCGGATTGATGCCGTATGCATTGGCATGAACCGCGCCTTCCACGAGCAACAGTTCTTTAGGTTCAGGCTTCACTTGATACATCTCCCGGCTCATATAAGTGGGAACGTAGTTGTCCTCCGTCCCGTGGATAAACAACACCGGCAGCGTGCTGTTTTCAACGGCTTTAATCGGGCTGACCTGATGCAGACGGAAGCCGGCTTTGCGATGCAGCAACTTATCGACCAGCGGCAAGAGCGGTTTGGCTGGAAGCTTGTTCAGCTTGCTGATCTGATGTCGAATGAGCTCTGTCAAATCCGAGTAAGGGCAGTCCGCGATCACAAATCTCACGTTTGGATGGGCGATGGTAAGATACTCCAGCACCGTTCCACCCCCCAACGATTGGCCATGCAGGCCGATCACACTCTTTTCCCCGTAATTCTCCAAAATCCAGTTGACCCAGGCTTGGACATCGTATTTTTCCTGATATCCATAGGTCGTGTAATCCCCCTCGCTGCCGCCATGTCGACGTTGATCGACCAGCAGAATGTTAAACCCTGCCTTCCGGAACACGTCAATGTATTGCGTGGAAGCGAGCAAGGAAACCGTATAGCCGTGGACGATGATCATCCAGCGTTGGCTTCCCGGAAACAGTTCCAGAACATACCCGTTAAGCTTCAGCCCATCTCGGGATCGGACTTGAACTTGTCGTTTCGGCAGCCGTTCGAATTGGTCGCGCGTAAATACCCCGGTTCGTTCCAAATACTCGTAGATGCTCTCGTTCGTCTGCAGTCGCATCTGGGTGATTTGGCGCACCGCAAAACGCGGCAGACCAGTTACGAATGCCAAAACAATCAGCATGAAAAACAAAATAACGATCGTAAATACCATGTTGCTGGTTCCTCCTTGCGAGCCTATCCATGAAGCTCTCTTACGCTTTTATAGTATCACCGAAAAGTTGGAAGGAAAATCGCCGTAGGGAAAATTTCTCCTGTCCCTTTGACGTGCCCATTCCGATATGATTAGCTAGTTAAAGATGCTGCGATCCATGACCACAAGTGGAAAGGGAGGAAGGCGAACGTGTACAAATGCGGCGGAGACATACCTGTGCTGGAAAGCGAACGGCTGCGGCTGCGGCGGATGGAGCGAAGCGATGCCGAGGTGATGTTTCGGTATTGGAGCGATCCGGAAGTCACTAAGTATATGAATGTTCCACCGTTTGCTTCGGTGGAGGATGCTTGGGAAATGATTAACCTGCTGAACGGTTTATCCGAGAGCGAGGATGCGCTCCGTTTCGGTATTGAGCTGAAGGAAGAACAGAAGCTGATCGGCAGCTGCGGTTATAATGTTTGGGAGCTGGCCGGGGCTTATCGCGGGGAAATCGGCTATGACCTGGGCCGCGAATATTGGGGGCACGGGTATATGTCGGAGGCGCTGCGAATGTTGCTTGCGTACGGCTACGAGACGATGGGACTGAACCGGATTGAAGCGCTGGTCGATCCGCGCAACGACGCTTCCCGTAAATTGCTGAAAGGATTTGGGTTTGTGGAAGAGGGGTTGCTTCGGGAATATCAGAAGACGGAGAAAGGTTTTGTGGATTTGTTGATGTATTCTTTGTTGAAGAAAGAGTATTACTCGGGAGGAGCAACTTAAGCGATGAGGAAGTCTGAGCAGAAATATAGCGGCGGCCTGCTGCACCGCTTGGATCCGCTAAGCAAGCTGGTCGCGTTAGCTTGTATTGCTACGCTTGCCATGCATTGGGACGAGCTGGAGCGGCAGGTGATCTTGTTGCTGGCATTGGCAGCGGGGGCCAAGCTGGGGGCCGGAATCGGCTGGGGGCGGTTATTGCGGCGTATCGCCTGGATTTTGGGCTTTGGCCTGCCGTTATTTGTGGTTACTGCGCTGGCGGTGCAACTTCAAGAGGGAGGTGCCGGAGGCGGAGGAATCCTGCCAATTTCAGGCCGTGCGCTGGAGGACGCTGCCGCCGTGACGTTGCGGCTGGTGAATTTATTTTTGTCCTCGCTGGCGTATATTGAATCCACGAATCCCAAGGATTTTGTTGTGATGATGTCGACTCGTTTAAAGCTGCCTTACCGGTTCGTATTTGGCGTATCGCTGGCAATGACGTTCTTGCCGTTGCTTGCGGAGGAAGGAAGACAGGCGGCCGCCGCCCGTAAACTTCGGTTGGGTCGCAAACCGCGGGGGATTGCCGAACGGCTAGCGCAGTGGCGGGGCCAGTTGGTCACGGTGTTCACCGGGGCGATCCGCCGTGTGGAACAAACCGCAGGAGCGATGGATGTGAAGGGATTTGGTGCGTATCGGGAGCGTACGTTTTTGCGAGATGTACCGCTGAAGGCGGCGGGGGTATGGACGATGCTGGCAAGCTTGGTGCTGACGGCGGGCCTGTGGATGCTGTAACAGAATTTGACTCGTTGGAGGGCGGTTTTTACAGACATGCAGGCCCTGAGGGTAAGGGCAGTTCCGACTTTAATTTGAAAAAAGAACTTGACGCGAGTTGATTGTTAACCTAGATTATTAATTGTGGTTAACAATTGTCGCGCTGAATAGGGGATTGCCTGGGGAGTACGCAAATATGTATGAAATTTCGAATACAATTTGTCCCAAAGGTAGTAAAACGCAGAAATGTAGTGTGATTTTTCGAATGGATGAGAGGATGGTTCAAGTGAAAGAGAGAAGTTCCGGCAAAGTGCTTCAGCGCTTTACGACGCTTGATATTGTGCTTATGGCGATGTTGGCCGCAGCGAACGCGGTCATGACAGTGTTTCTGTCTCCGGTGAACCAGGCGCTGAATGGGCTGGGGGGACCGATCCTCACCTCAACGATTACCGGTTTGTATATGATTTATGGCTTGCTGGCGTATTATATTATCCGCAAACCGGGGACAGCTCTGATCACTTATGGGATCGGTGCGGTTGTCCAAGCGTTTATGGGAACGGCCTATGGCATTTTATCTTGTTTTGTGGCCGCGGCTTGTTATTTGGTGATTGTGGAAGCCGCTTTTGCCCTTGTTCGTTATAAAAATTGGAGCTTGCCAATGCTGCTCATTACCGGCGGGGCGATGGTGCCGTTGTGGTTCTTTTTTGCGGCGCAAATGTATGGTTACACGAAGTGGGGCATAGATGTCCTGCTGATCGCCCTCGTCGTTCGGGTACTCAGCGGCATGATTCTATGCGGGCTGTTGGTCAAGCTGCTCGGCGATGCGCTGGCGAGCAGCGGGCTGCTGCGCCGCTTCGCGGTCGGCGGCCGGGCGGAGGCGTAACATGCCGCAACCGGCATTGGAGCTGGCGAACGTCAGCTATGCTTTTGAGCCAGGCGGCGCCCCGGCGCTGCGCGACGTGACGCTCACCGTGGAACGCGGGGAGTGGGTGGCCGTTGTCGGCGCGAGCGGCAGCGGCAAATCGGCCCTGGCGCAGCTGATCAGCGGTTATCTCCCCCGTGCGGGGGGAGGGAGCCGGTCGGGCCGAGTGCGCGTGGACGGCGTCGATCCCGCAGAAGCGGCGATCGGCGAGGTGGCTCGGCGCGTCGGGGTCGTGTTCCAGGACCCCGACGCGCAGCTCGTGCAGGGCCGGGTCGAAGACGAAGTTGCCTTCGGCCCGGAGAACCTGCGCGTGCCCGCCGCTGAGCTGGAACGGCGGGTCGCGGACGCGCTGGCGGCGGTGGCGTTGACGCCGCGCCGCTTGGAGGCCGTGCACGCGCTGTCCGGCGGCGGCCGACAGCGCACGGCGATCGCGGCGGTGCTGGCGCTGGAGCCGCCGCTGCTCGTGCTCGACGAGGCGGCGGCCAGCCTCGACGCCGCCTCGCGCCGGCGGCTGCTGGCGTTGCTGCGCCGCCTGCACGGCGAAGGCCGGACCATCGTCACGATGTCCGGCCGGATGGACGAGCTCGCGCTGGCTGCGCCGCGGCTCGTCGTGTTGGACGCCGGAACCGTCGCATTGGACGGTCCGGCGGAGCGCATCCGCCGCGGCGCGAGCGCGCGGCTGGAAGCGCTGGGCCTGCTGCCGGCCGGCAAGGCGTCGGCGGCGGCAGCAGGCCCGGGCCCAAGCGGCGGCGGCCCGGAGGGGCATGCCGCCGCAAGCGAGGGCGGGGCCCCGCAGGGCAGCCCCGCCTCGGGCGCGCGGCGCGCGGCCGCCGCCCTCGTGAGATCGCCGGCGGAGCTCGCCTTGTCGCCGGCCCCAGCCCGGGCTGCCTCGGCGGAGCCCGCTCCGGCCCCAGCCCGGGCTGCCTCGGCGGAGCCCGCTCCGGCCCCAACCGCGCCAACGGCCGCCGCCAAGCGCGGCGCCGCGCCCGCTCCCGCGACTGCCGCGCCGCGCCGCACGCCCCTGCTCGAGGTGCGCGGGCTCAGCTACGCCTTCGCCCGCGAGGCCGAGCCGGTGCTGCGAGATATCCGCCTCACGCTGTACCCCGGTGAATGGCGGCTGCTGTGCGGGGACAACGGCTCCGGCAAAACGACGTTGTCCCGCCTGCTGATGGGCCTTCTGCGCCCGCCCAAAGGGACGGTGTTCTGGCAGGGCCAGGATACCGCTCGCCGGACGCTATACGATCTGGCGTCCGAGATCGGTTATGTGTTCCAGCAGCCGGAACAGCAATTTGTCGCTTCGACGGTGCTGGACGAGCTGCTGTACAGCCCGCGCGCCGAACTGGGACTGCGGCCGCGGGACCCGGTCCCGGAGGAAGTGCGGCAGCGCGCGGAACGGATGCTGGAGGCGATCGGCTTAAGCGGCAAAATGAACGAATCGCCCTATTACTTAAGCGGCGGGGAGAAGCGGCTCCTAAGTGCCGCCTCGGTCATGATCTGCCCCAAGAAGCTGTATATCCTTGATGAGCCTACGGCGGGCATCGATTACATCGGCGTCCGCTTGTTGACGGCGTTATGCCGTGAGGCGCTGGATCAAGGGGCCGCGCTGATCATGATCACCCATGAGCCGGAGTTGTTTGAAGACCAGCCCATCCAGCGTTGGCGAATCGCGGAAGGGCAGATTCACTAAACGAATTAATATACTTCCATTGCGGATGACAAACCAGAAGAAGAAGGTTCTGGTTTGGTCATCCGCTTTCTTTTTTCAGAGGGTTCAACTATAATGAGAGTTTATGGAATCCTTGCCCGGTATGGAAAGAAAGGAAGTTTTATTTCATCATGAAACCAATGCAATTGAAACGGAATTATATTTTGACGGGCTTGCTGCTGTCTACGTTTTTAGCGGCGATCGAAGGCACCGTCATCGGTCCGGCCGGACCGCGGATCGTGGGGGATCTGGGCGGCGCGCGGCTGCTGAGCTGGGTGTTTACCGCCTATTTGCTGACCATGTCCGTGACAACGCCGATCTTTGGCAAAATCAGTGACTTGTACGGCCGCAAGCTGGTGTTTGTGATCAGTTCCCTGCTGTTCTTGGCGGGTTCGGTCCTGTCCGGTACGGCGCACAGCATGGGTCAGCTGATCGGGTTCCGCGCCCTGCAGGGCATCGGAGCCGGCGGCCTGCTGCCGGTGACATTTACGATTATCGGCGACATTTATTCAATTGAGGAACGCTCTAAAATTCAGGGATGGATCAGCTCAGTGTGGGGCATCTCTTCTTTGATTGGACCGTTGCTGGGCGGATATGTCGTGGATTCGTTGAATTGGCGCTGGGCATTCTATTTTAATGTACCGTTTGGCCTATTGTCGCTCTATTTCATCATCGTCTATTTACATGAACAGATCGAGAAACGGAAGGTGAAGGTGGACTATCTGGGGGCCGTCACCTTTACGATTGGAGTCTCCGCTTTGCTGATTGGGCTGGCGACGGGCGGCCAACAATTCGATTGGGCCTCGCCTTGGCTGATCGGAATGTTTGTCGTGGCTGCCTGCTTCCTGGTGCTCTTCTTCATCGTTGAGCAACGGGCCGAGGAGCCGCTGGTGCCGCTGAAGCTGTTCCGTATCCCGGATATCGCCTTCTCCAATATTACCAGCCTGTTGGCAAGTGCCCTGCTCATCGGATTAACCTCGTACTTGCCGCTCTGGATTCAAGGGGTGAAAGGGCAAAATGCGACGACCTCCGGGCTGGTGCTCGCCCCAATGTCCATCGGTTGGATGTTGGGCTCCGTGCTGGGCGGCCGTTGGATCATCACCCGCGGCTGCCGTCAAACTTCGCTGATCGGGATGGTGATTATCGCCCTCGGGGCGGTAGGATTAGCTACGATCCATGACGGCACGCCAATTTGGCCGCTGCTGATTTATAATGCGCTGTATGGGATAGGTTTTGGCTTTTCGTTTACCGTATTTACGATCATCTCCCAATCCTCCGTGGGCTATAGCTTGCGCGGGGCTTCGACAGCGCTGAACTCCTTCGTCAAATCGATAGGGCAGACGATCGGAGTTACTGCCTTTGGGACTTTGATAAATCTGCAGATTGTCGCCCGAACGAAGAACGGCACGGCATCAGGGATTCCGATCTCCCAGGATGATATCGACCAACTGCTGTCCCCGGAAAAAGTTCATTTGCTCTCTCCCGATCTGTGGACTGAACTGAAGGAAGTGCTGGCGCAAAGCCTGGATACGCTGTTTATCGTCATGGCTGTGCTTGCGATCGCGGGCATCTTATTCGCTTTCGGGCTGCGCAACCAAGCACCGGAGCAAGAGGAGGACGTTGAGGCGGGGGAACCCTCCATCGATCTCGATAGAGCTTAAATTTATGTGGTTGCTGCGGGCGGTCTCTGAAATGGGGACGGCCCGTTTGGCTTTCCAGCGACCTTTGAGTGGACCTCGTTTGGCTGTATCTTTTACATGAAACGGTATAAAAAAGCCTGCCTCTCCGCACCTTAAGAGGAAAGGGGAGGTGTAACTATGAACAAGGTCATGAATGTGGACCAACACACGCTCGTCAACGCTTGGCAGAAGCAGCTGCCGGAATATTTGAACCCGGGAGACTCCGTGCAGGTGCAAGCTGATGAGGCGGACCCCCAGGGGCTGCGGATTCATATTAATGCGGCGGGACATCAGCTTTATTCCTTCGATTTTCAATGCTCTTATATGGACCCGCGCGAGGTTCGTGTCGAGCTGGTAGATGTGGAGCGGGATGGGCAGACGATTGCCGAGAACAGCGAGGAAATTCAGGAGTTAACCGGAGACTATGTCCGTCATATTCATGAATGCGCGCAAGCCTTAGCGCCGCTGACGAACCCTTAACAACGAGAAAGCGAGGACCTAGGCTTATGTCACGAAGTAAATCGGGTATCGATAAAAATTTGACGAATGTCGTAGAGGATCTGGACCAAACGCCGGTCAACGCCCATCATGCCCAACAGATGCAACAAAAGGTGAATGACCGACGGCATACCAATATGGAAAACCGCGATCACAACAAGGATATGGACCCGACCCATTAAGGGGTGGAGCAACCATAAAAAATCACCTTATCGGGCCCATAGCTCCTAAGAATAAGGTGATTTCATCACTGTATTTTTATGTAAGGAAATTCTCAGGGATATGCCGAAGCAGGCTGTGTCCAGGTTCATCATGCCGATGATCCATGGATACAGCCTATTTGTTATCTTACTTCCGCAGCAACGGGGCAAGCTTCTCAGCTTCACGGCCCATTTTCTTCAGCAATTCAATCATGACCTTCTTCTCCTCATCGGTCAGCCCGCTCAGCGCGTGGTCGATTCGCTCCGCATACTCCGGATACAGTTGGTCCATCAGCTCTTTGCCCTTAGGCGTCAGATTAGCATAAATTACGCGCCGATCGCGTGGGCAAGGCGTGCGGTGCAGCAAGCCGGCTGCTTCCAGCTTATCGATGACATACGTTACGTTTCCGCTTTGCAGCAGCAGCTTCGCGCCAATTTGTTGAATCGGTTGAGAGCCTTTGTAATACAGGACCTCCAGAACGGCAAAGGCCGTCGGATTAAATCCTTGGATTTTGCTCCCCATAACTGCATGTTCGTTGACACTCTTAAATGATTTGGCAAAAACCCGGTACAAATGCAGTGACAAATCCGTTCCGCGTTGTTCGGTGGTCATCATGTGCATCCCGCCCTTATTTTATATTTGTGAATCTTTGAACTTGATCGAGTACTTGTAATCTTAAACCACCTGAGATTTAAAAAAAATATAATTTATCACAATTTGCGTCTTTTTGTATGGAAATAAATGTAACTCGCTCTGCCTTCAGACCGCAAAAATTTCATTCTGCGGCGCAGGGACGGAATCGGCCCCGAGACGGATGGAAACCCCTTTCCGATTCATTAAGATAACTTCATAAAATCAAAGCGGAGTAGGGGATGACGAAGATGCGAAGATTCGGGAAAGGTTTAGCCGGCCGGGAGGGCTCCGGTATTTTGCAAAACCGTGCATATTTGGCGCTGTTATCGGCGCAGTTGGTATCCAATATCGGCGACTGGTTGTATTTGCTCGCCTTGCTGACGATGGTTGGCTTGAAATGGCATGCCACGCCTTGGGAAATCACAATGGTCTCGCTTTGTATGGTGCTGCCGGTCTTGTTGGGCGGCCCGTTGGCGGGGATGCTGGCAGATCGTTTTGAACGCAAAAAGTTGATGGTTATCTCCGACCTCGTTCGGTTTGGAGTACTGCTCGGCTTTGTGTTCGTCACCGCAATTTGGCAAGTGTACGTCCTGTTAATCGCCAAGGGATTTTTGGACGTCATCTTCTCCCCGGCGAAGAACGGAAAAATTAAGGAGATCGTGCCGCATGAGCAACTGGAGCAGGCGGTTTCCTACAGTGCAATTATTGAGCAAGGCACTAAAATCATTGGCCCGGCTTTGGGCGGAATGCTGACGGCGGCATTTAGCGTAACCGTATGTTTTGTGGTAGACGCAGGAACTTTTCTTATTTCGGCGCTCTTGCTTACCAAGGTGCCTGGAAAATTGCGGAGCGCGGCGTCGACACCGGCGGAAGGGGAAGCCGGGCAAGCGACAGCGTCCCGGAAACTGAATCGGGGATTTTGGAGCGAAATGGCGGCTGGCATCAAAATTATCGGCGGCATTCCGTTGCTTGCCGTTGCCACGTTGACTTTGTGCGCGTGTTTGCTTGTTCTGCAAATCGCTGATTCGCAAGCTGTGGTCTTGTTCCGGGAGATCCCCGGGGTGCCCGACGATTTGCTGGGGTGGTGCATCACGTTTAGCGGGGTTGGGACCTTAACTGCAGCGTGGCTCACGAGGCATCTTAAACTTACGCCGCTGTATAAAATGGGGATCGGCGGAGCCATGCTGGGGTTGGTGTTCGCGGCAGCGGGCTTTATCGTAAGCCAGGTCACGTTTACCGAAGGAGTGATGGCGTTGATGCTGGCACTGTTCGCCTTCGCCGGGTTAGGCGCGGGGATGACGTTTATCCCGTTTCAGGTCACGTTGCAGCAGCGGACCCCGGAAGCGGTGACCGGACGCGTATTCGGTACGGTATCGAGCTTGACCTCGACTGCAACGCTGATTGGACCGCTGTTTGGCGGCTCACTGGTGACCGCCTTTGGGCCGGAGCCCGCCTTCATTTTATCGGGCAGCCTCATGGCCGTTATGGGCTTCCTGCTCTTGTCGATTGCTCCGGCCATTATGAAGCGGGATCGTGCCGCAGCTGTACCAGCGGTTTCGGGGGCGGAGGCTGTAGAGGCTGTGGAGGCGTAACGGAAGCAGCTTGATTTTCCTGGTTTCCGGTGCGACATGTACAAAAAGCCATCATGTCTTATAATGAAAGAAATGACTGGAGATTCGAGGAGATTCTTATTGGAACAAACACAAGCATGGTTGGAAGTGAATATTCATGAGGCGGGGTATGAGTCCGGAAAGGCCGCCATCAAGCAAATTTCACTCGAAGTGAAGCCCGGTGTTCTTACCGGGCTTATTGGGCCTAACGGAGCGGGGAAGAGCACCACGCTGAAGGCGATCCTTGGCCTGCTGCCGTTTGCAGACGCAGAGGTGACCTTTCATGGCGGGGCGAACCATTATGCTTATATTCCGGAGCAGCCGGTATTTTACGATACGCTGACGTTATGGGAGCATTTAGGGCTGGCTGCTGCCGTATATGGAATGGACGAGTCCACGTTTGAGCGGGAAGCTGCAGCGTTGCTGGAGAAGTTCCGCATGACTGACGCGCGCGACTTGTTGCCGGGAGGTTTCTCCAAAGGCATGCGGCAGAAAATGATGCTGATGATCGGGTTTCTTGGCCGTCCGGATGTATATATTGTGGACGAGCCGTTTATTGGGTTGGATCCGCGGGCGACCAAAGATTTTCTTGGCTTGCTGGAAGAAGAGCGCCGCCGCGGTGCCGGCGTGTTGATGTCCACGCACGTGTTGGATACAGCGGAACGGATTTGTGATGATTTTATTCTTGTTGCCGACGGACAGGTCAAAGCGGGCGGCTCGCTGGACGATATCCGTGCGGCTGCGGGGATGCCGGGGGCTTCCTTGTTTGATTGCTTCGATGCTTTAACTGTCAATGATTGATGAGAGCGGTGTCAATAAAAAAGATGGAGCCCGGAAAACAGAGAGAGGGGGGCGCGGGTTGAGCAGCAAAACATCGATGACAACAATGACGCCTGCGGCATCCGCAGCATCAATGGTATCCATGACGGTGAGGCGCTTGTTCCTTCGGCGCTGGCGTGACCGGTTGCGGGAGAAGCTGGGCGTCTTGAAGTTTACGTTTGATTTGACGATCCTGTTATATCTTGGCATTCCCGGGTTGCTGTTAGGCGGTCGAGCGTATTACGGACTATGGCGGGAGGAGCTGCCGGCTTGGCTGGCCGGGCTGCCATACCCGATGATTCCGGTCCTGCTGCTGCTAGTTCTGTATAGCAGCGGCGGGATATCCTTCTATATCGAAGCGGCAGATGTTCTATTCTTGCGTCAGCGGCCCCATTGGATCAAGAGATTAATGCTTAGCGGACTGGTCGCATCAGCCGTGGTTCAAGCTGTGGTGCTGGCCCTTGCCATCGCTGTGCTAAGTCCACTGCTGGTTCGCGTTTATGGGATGAGTTGGGCAATGATTGGCGGCGTCTATGTCGTCGCGTGGGCCGCAAAAATCGTGCAGATGCTCATCCAGCAGTTACTTGGCGTATTAACCGCAGGCTGGCGCCTGCTGGTGCTGCGTTCGCTGGCCTATTCGGCTCTGGTGGCGGGCTTTGGGGCTTGGGCCGCTTGGGCCGCAACGTCGGCGGAAGCCGGGCGGCCAGCCGGGCTGGCGATTGGCATCGCCTTGCCGGTGCTGGCGCTGCTTGCCGGCGCGCTCGGCTGGTACCGCTTCCGCCTGCGGGGCCGCTTTGATGCCGAGGTGCGCGAGGAGGAGCGGCAGCGTACGAGGCTGACCGCACTGCTCCTCGCACCGGCGGTTGAGCGGCCCAAACCTCCGCGGCCCGGAGGCTCCAAGCCTTGGTTATTCCGCCGCCTGCGCCGACTAACGCGCTCACGCCAGCCGGAGGCTCGCATCGCCGAGGCGCTGGTCAAGGCGTTCTTTCGCGGCAGCGAGTGGAAGCTGTACGCCCAAATGACGTTGGCTGGATTAGCCGCCATCGTCTTGCCGCCATATCCCGCAGTGAATCTGATTGTGTATGCGGCATTGCTTGTGCTATTGGTCTACTGGCTGAATGGCCACCGGAAATCCTTCTTTGAGCGCGAGCTGATGTCGATTCTCCCGCTGGAGGAGTCGTTGGAATACCGCAGCGGGGCACCGGCCATGCAGCTGCTGTTGCTGCCCGCGGTCATCGTTTGGACAGCGGCGCTGGGCGCCAAGTTGTATCCCCCGGGGTTGGGCTTGCTGGCAGGAGCAATCCTTGGCGTGCTGCTCGCCCGATGGCTTGGCAGTTTTTCGCGTGGAATGGGCTTATCCTCCAGACGATGGAAATCGTAGGCGAGGGCGGCCCTCTATGAAATCATAAGATATAACGTAAAGCGCTTTACTAGATTATCGTAAAAACAGCTCGGGATCGTAAATCTGATACCGGGTTGTTTTATTTTTTGTTGTCCATGCTCGTCCCAATAACCACCGTTTCGACTTGATACCTCAGACATTCCCGATATATCGCAACCTTTGTCGAGATCGACCCAAGCCTAAAAAAATGATTGCGCTTACTTCAAATTTATAGTAAAAAGTTAATTAAGCGCTTTACTAAAATTTATTGCATCATTCGGTTAAAAATGAAAGCGTTGTATTTTTAAGCGATTAAAGAAAAGTGGGAGGGCAAAATGCGGACGATCCGGCTTACAATGGCACAAGCGTTGTTAAGGTTTCTGGACAATCAATACGTATCCGTCGACGGCGTTGAGACGAAGTTCGTAGCTGGAGTCATGGGTATCTTCGGCCATGGCAATGTAACGGGCATCGGCGAGGCGCTGGAGCGAAGCCCAGGCAAGCTAGTTTATGTGCAAGGCAAGAACGAGCAAGGTATGGCTCATGCAGCGATCGCGTTTGCGAAGCAATCGCGGCGCCGGAGCATCTACGCGTGTACGACCTCGATCGGTCCTGGCGCGTTGAACATGGTGACCGCAGCTGGGACGGCAACGGTCAACCGTATCCCGCTGCTGCTGTTGCCCGGCGACAATTTCGCCTCACGGCAGCCTGACCCGGTGTTGCAGCAACTGGAAGCCGGCTACGACTATACGATCGCAGCCACAGATTGCTTCAAACCGGTAAGCAAATATTGGGACCGCATCGTTCGTCCGGAGCAGCTGATGACCGCGGCGCTGAACGCGATGCGCGTGCTGACGGACCCGGCGGAGACGGGGACGGTGACGCTTGCGCTTCCGCAGGATGTGCAGGCGGAGGCTTATGATTATCCGGAGGCGTTTTTTAACAAGCGGGTGTATGTCATTGAACGGCATCGTCCATCTGAGGAGACCCTCCGCCGGGCAGCGGAAGCCATCTCCGCCAAGCGTCGTCCCATCATCGTTGCTGGCGGCGGTGTGCGTTATTCCGGGGCAGAGGCCGAGCTGGCAGCATTCGCTGAGCGCTTTGGCATTCCGGTGGCGGAGACGCAAGCAGGTAAAGGCGCCTTGCCTTGGAACCATCCGCTGAACGTCGGCGGCGTTGGGGTCACCGGCGGCCTTGCGGCGAACCGGCTCGCGCATCAGGCTGATCTTGTTATCGGCGTCGGCACGCGGTATTCCGACTTTACGACCGCATCCAAATCGGCGTACCGGGAAGACGCGCTGTTTGTGAATGTGAACGTCAGCCGCCTGGACGGCGTCAAGCTGGATGGTATCCCGCTTGCGGGAGATGCGAAGGCAACGTTGCCGGCGCTGGCGGACATGTTGGCGGCAGCGGGGTATGCGTCGGGTTACGGTGAGACAGAGATCAAAACGCTCAAGGCCGAGTGGGATCGGGAGGTCGACCGGTTGTATGGGCTGGAACGCGAAGATGGGCTGGCGCAGACACGCGCGCTTGGGGTGATCAACGAAGTGATCGGCAACGACGCGATTATCGTATGCGCATCGGGCAGTCTGCCTGGTGACCTGCAGCGGTTGTGGCGGACGTCCCGGCCGGGTACCTACCATATGGAATACGGCTTCTCCTGTATGGGTTATGAAGTGAACGGAGCCTTTGGGGTGTCGCTGGCAGCACCGCAGCAGGAGGTTTACGCCCTGGTAGGGGACGGCGGCTATTTAATGCTTCATTCCGAGCTGATCACCAGCCTGCAGGAAGGCCGGAAAATGACGGTGCTGCTGTTTAATAACCACGGCTTCCAATGCATTCATAACCTGCAGCGCGAGCACGGAAGCGATGGCTTCGGCAATGAATTCCGTTATCGGGAGGCTGGCACAGGCCGCTATACGGGCGATGTGCTTCCGATTGACTTCGCTGCACACGCCCGCAGTCTTGGCGCGGCTTCGTACAAAGCTTCGAACGCGGAGGAACTGCGCGAGGCGCTTCGCTTGGCCCAGGCAGAGACGCGGACGACGCTGATCGAGATCGCGGTGCTGCCTGGCACCAATACGGAGGGCTATGAGTCCTGGTGGAACGTAGGCGTCCCTGCGGTCTCAACCGGCGAACGGGTTGTGAAGGCCCACGAAGCCATGAACGAGCGGATTCGGCAGGCAAGAGCTTATTAATTGAAACCGGCAACGGGGAGGGATGAGGATGGGTGGTTTTTCTTTTCGCTTAGGGGCGCATCCCATTAATTGGGTGGGGGAAGACGTCAAGGAGCATGGAGCGGACACCACGTACGAACAAATCCTGAATGATATCCAAGCGCTGGGTCTGACGGGAACAGAGATGGGGAGAAAATATCCAACCGAGATCGGCCTGTTGAAGCAGGAGTTGTCCAAACGCGGCATCCAGCTGGTCTCGCAATGGAAGTCGGTGCTCTTCTCCGACCCGGTTTATCGGGAGCAGGAACTGGAGGCATACCGGAAGCATGCCAAGTTTCTGAAAGAGATGGGAGCCGAGGTAATAAGCACGTGCGAAGTTGGCGGTTCCCTGCACTTTGATCCACGCCGCACACCCAACGAACGACAGGTAATTCCTTTGGATGATGCGGGGTGGAGCAGTTTGGTTGAGGGGCTGAATGCCGCTGGCCAGATCGCCCGCGAGTACGGGCTGAAGCTGACCTACCATCACCATGGCGGCACGGTTATCGAAGGGCCTGAAGAGATCGACAAGCTGATGGAACTGACCGATCCGGAATTGGTATGGCTGCTGTTTGATACCGGGCACGCGCTGTATGGCGGGGCGGACCCGCTGAACGTGCTTCGCAAACATTATGATCGCATCGCTTACGTCCATTTGAAAGACGTGCGCGACGACAGATTACGCAAGCTGAAGATGGACGGCTCTGACTTCATCACCTGTATTCGGGAAGGCGTATTTACGGTTCCGGGCGACGGTTGCATCGATTTTGGGCCGATCATGGCTGAACTGGTCAGCCGCGGTTACGACGGTTGGGCCATGCTTGAGGGCGAGCAGGATCCTGCAGAGCATCCGCCGCGCGAATATACAGCGAAGGCACTTGCCTATCTGCACTCGCTCATTCCGACTGAAGGAGGGAAGCCTTCATGACAACGTTGGTTTCGCTGTTCCCGGAGAACCGGAGGTTTGACCTTACGGCGCTTGGACGGCTATGTATTGACCTGAATGCGAACGAAATTAACCGTCCGATGGAGGAGACGGTGACATTCACCAAGTATGTTGGAGGTTCGCCCGCGAATATCGCCATCGGCATGAGCCGGCTTGGCCGACGTGTCGCCTTCATCGGTAAATTGGCTGATGATCAGATGGGGCGATTTATTCGAACGTACCTGCGGGAGAACGGCATCGACGACAGCGGCGTCTCGACGGATGACACCGGCGCTGTCACCGGGCTGGCTTTTACGGAAATCAAGAGCCCTACAGATTGCAGCATCCTGATGTATCGGGATAATGTGGCCGATCTGAAGCTGGGGCCGCTGGAGGTGAGCGAGTCACTGATCGCGGACAGCAAAGCACTGTTGATCTCGGGAACAGCACTGGCCGCCAGTCCGTCCCGTGAGGCGGTATTCGTCGCTCTGGAATATGCACGGGCTTACGGGACGCCGGTCGCTTTTGATATCGACTATCGGCCTTATACCTGGAAATCGCCGGAGGAAACGGCGGTGTACTGCCACCTTGTCGCGGAGAAAAGCGACATCATCCTCGGGACGCGCGAGGAATTCGACAGCATGGAGCGATTCGAGCAGAATTCCGACCGCAGTGACCGGTACACCGCTGCCAAGTGGTTCGATCGCGGTGCGAAGCTCGTCGTCATCAAGCATGGCAAGGAGGGGTCCATCGCCTATACGGAGGATGGCCTGGAGCATCGCGCTCCGTCGTACCCGGCGAAGGTCATCAAGACGTTTGGGGCCGGCGATGCCTATGCTTCCGGCTTCCTCCACGGACTGATGTCTGGCTGGGACGTTGCTCGGAGCATGGCTTTTGGCGGGGCGGCAGCAAGTATTGTTATCTCGAGTCACAGCTGTTCGGACGCGATGCCCACTGCCGAAGCGGTGGAGGACTATATTCAGCGCTGCGAGCGCGGGGAAATTACAGCCGGTTAACTTGCGAGGCAAGCGGGCTGGCCTATAGAAACGGGGAGAACATGTGCTATGAACTCAACGACGCTAAACAACTGGATCGGCGGACAATGGGTGAAGTCCGCATCTGAAGTAACGGAGGATGTCTACAACCCAGCAACTGGCGAAGTATTGGCGAAGGTGCCGTTGTCTACGCAGGCAGAGGTGGATCAGGCGGTTTCCGCTGCAGCCGAAGCGTTTGCGACGTGGAGCCGGACGCCGGTTCCGCGCCGCGCACGGGTGTTGTTTAAGTACCAACAGCTGCTTGTTGAGCATTGGGAGGAATTAGCCCGCCTGATTACGCAGGAGAATGGCAAGAGCTTTAACGAGGCGCATGGTGAGGTGTTGCGCGGGATCGAATGCGTTGAGTTCGCCGCAGGCGCACCTTCGCTGATGATGGGGAAGCAGCTGCCGGATATTGCCTCGAACCTGGAATCCGGCATGTATCGCTATCCGCTTGGAGTTGTCGGGGGCATCACGCCGTTTAATTTTCCGATGATGGTGCCTTGCTGGATGTTTCCGCTCGCCATTGCATGCGGGAATACGTTTGTACTCAAGCCGTCCGAACGGACACCGCTGCTGGCGAACCGGCTGGCGGAACTGTTCCATGAGGCCGGCCTGCCGGCGGGTGTGCTGAACGTCGTCCACGGTGCGCACGATGTCGTAAACGGTTTGCTGCAGCATCCCGGCGTCAAGGCGATCTCATTCGTGGGCTCACAGCCGGTGGCGGAATATGTCTACAAGACCGGTGCAGCTCACAGCAAACGCGTTCAGGCCTTGGCCGGAGCCAAAAACTACACGATCGTCATGCCGGACGCGGATTTGGACCTGGCCGTCAAGGAGATCATCAGCGCGGCGTTTGGCTCTGCGGGCGAGCGCTGCATGGCGTGTGCCGTTGTCGTTGCCGTTGGCGATGTCGCGGACGAACTTGTCGCCAGACTGTCTGCTGCAGCGGATCGGATCAAGATCGGCAACGGCCTTGACGAAGGTGTGCTCCTTGGTCCGGTCATTCGGCAGTCCCACAAGGAACGGACGATTGGCTACATCGAAAGCGGCATTACCGAAGGAGCTGTGCTCGTCCGGGATGGCCGTGAAGATGCGGCGGCGAGCGGCGAAGGCTTTTTCCTCGGACCCACGATCTTTGATCAGGTGAATGGCGAGATGGCGATTGGCCGAGATGAGATTTTTGCGCCGGTCTTGTCGGTCATGCGGGCGAAGACATTGGAGGAAGCGATCGAACTCGCCAACCGCTCGGAGTTCGCGAACGGTGCTTGTCTGTTCACAAGCAGCGGCGCCAACGTTCGGACCTTCCGGGAGACCATTGACGCTGGGATGCTGGGCATTAATTTGGGCGTGCCTGCCCCGATGGCGTTCTTCCCGTTCTCCGGTTACAAGAAGTCGTTCTACGGCGACTTGCATGCGAACGGCACAGACGGGGTCGAATTTTATACGCGCAAAAAAATGGTGACCGCTCGCTGGTTGTAACCAAGCTGAAGCTAAGTGGGAGGAACGACATGGATAAATTAAGAATCGGCGTCATCGGCGCCGGGAGAATCGGCAAAATTCACGCGGACAATCTCAAACGACTGCCGCAGGCAGAGGTCATTGCGATCAGCGACTTGTATGCGGACGCCGAATTGGAGAAATGGGCAAGGGAGAGAGAGATTCCGCTCGTCACAACAAGCAGCGACGCCATTATTCATCATCCCGACATCGACGCGGTATTCATCTGCTCGTCCACCGACAGCCATGTTCCACTCATCAAGAGTGCTGCGAGAAACGGTAAGCATATTTTTTGTGAAAAGCCAATCAGCATGGATATCCGTCAGACGGAGGAGGCGCTGGAGGAAGTGCGCCGTGCCGGCGTGAAGCTGCAGGTCGGCTTGAACCGCCGCTTCGATCACAATTTTCGCCGCGTCCGCGAGCATGTCGAGTCAGGGGCCATCGGTGACGTACATCTCATTAAAATTACGTCCCGAGATCCGAGCCCACCTCCGGAAGCCTACATCGCAGTGTCCGGCGGCATTTTCATGGACATGATGATCCATGACTTCGACATGGCGCGCTATTTGTCCGGCAGCGAGGTGGTGGAGGTGTCCGCGCAAGGCGGGGTGTTAATTGATCCCGCATTTGCGAAATACGACGATGTTGATACGGCGATCGTGACGTTGCGCTTCGCCAATGGGGCGCTGGGCGTGATCGACTGCAGCCGTCAAGCGGCGTACGGTTACGATCAACGTGCAGAAGCGTTTGGATCGCTGGGTGCAGCATTTGCTGACAACGACTACGCCAATACGGTGGTGTTGAGCACATCGTCAGGCGTGCAGAGCGATAAGCCGTTGTACTTCTTCCTCGAGCGGTACAACGAGGCGTACATTTTGGAGACGCAGCAATTTATTGACTGCGTGTTAAGCGGCACACCGGTTCCAGTTGACGGTGAGGACGGGTTGCAGGCGGAACGGATCGCTCGGGCGGCGAAGCTGTCGCTTCAGGAGCGCCGGATCGTCAAGCTGTCGGAGCTGGATCTTGCTGGATCGGTCCATGCTGAACGCGAAGGGAGATGAGAGGATGTCAAATCTAATCGTTCGTCCTGAGAAGGGAGGGCCGGGCCAGCATCCGCTGCTATCGGTGACGCCGGAATCCGCCGGTTGGAGCTATGTCGGGTTTGAGGTGTACCGGCTGAAGCCTGGGGAGACCATTGAACGGAGTACAGAGGATCGGGAATACTGCTTGGTGATTATAGAAGGGAAAGCCCATGTATCAACGGCGGAGACAAGGTGGGAGTCGGTTGGCGAGCGGTTGAGCGTATTTGAGCGGATTCCCCCGTATGCGGTCTATGTGCCGGGCGGCAACCGATACGAAGTTGAAGCGGTAACCGAGTTGGAGCTGGGGGTCTGCCATGCTCCGGATCGGAAGAGCGGTCATCCGGCCCGTTTGATTGGGCCAGAGGATATGGACAGCGAAGTCCGGGGAGAAGGGGCAACGCAGCGGTATATTCATCACATTTTGCCGGAACAGCAGCCTGCGGATAGCTTGCTCGTTGTTGAGGTGTTTACGCCTGCGGGACATTGGTCCAGCTATCCCCCGCACAAGCATGACCAGGATGCCTTGCCGGATGAAGCGCTGCTGGAGGAGACGTATTATTATCGGGTGAACCCGCCACAGGGTTTTGCCGTTCAACGTGTGTACACGGATGACCGGTCGCTTGATTCAACGATGGCGATAAGAAATGGCGAGACGGTGCTCGTGCCAAAGGGCTATCATCCGGTGTCTGCACCTCCCGGTTACGATGTCTATTACCTCAACGTCATGGCTGGTCCCGTCCGAACCTGGAGGATCCGCAACGATCCGGAACACGCATGGACGCTTGAATCGGCAGGAATGCGCCAGACTCAACCCGATTGAACATTTGCAAAGGCAAATGAATCGTCGGATAATAGCTCCATAGAGAGCGGTAACGCTCGGACTACTATCCGATAATAAATGAGGTTGTTTATGAAAGGGACTACGATTTACGACGTTGCCAAAGAAGCGGGCGTGTCGATTGCGACGGTCTCCAACGTGATTAACGGCAAAGGCAACGTGGGCAAGAAGAAGCGGGAAGAAATCTTTAAGGTAATGGAGCGACTTCAATACAAGCCCAGCGTCATCGCATCCGCTTTGATGGGGAAGAAGACGTATACCCTGGGGCTGCTGATCCCGGATGTGTCGAACCCGTTCTTCTCCGAAATCGCCCGGGCTGTGGAAGATATGGCTCATGAGGAAGGGTACAGCGTCATTGTATGCAGCACCGATAATAACGACGAACGCATCGAGAAATACATCAAGCTGCTGGAGCAAAAAAGCGTGGACGGCCTGCTGATCGGCACCGGCGTTGAGAACGCCAACATTATTGCGCAACTGTCCGAAAATTCCGTTCCGATCGTAATGATCGCGCGGGAGGCGTCGGATATCAATGTGCATCGTGTGCTGACGGACGATTTTAAGGGCGGTTCGCTGGCGGCGGGGCATCTTCTGCAACTTGGCCATGAGCATGTTGCTATCTTGTCGGAGAGCACGAAGTTCAGCAGCAGTAAGGAGCGTGTGAGAGGGTTCCGATTTGCGTTGTTCGAGGCCGGAAAGACGCTGGACGACGAGCGGATCGTTGCCTGCCAATCCACGATCATGGACGGCAAGCGAGCAGCGACGACGCTGCTTACGGGGCCTAATCCGCCGACAGCGATCTTCTGCTGCAACGATATGCTGGCGATCGGTGCGCTGCAGGCAGCTAGGGAATGCGGTGTCCGCGTCCCGGAGCAGCTGTCGATCATCGGCTTCGACAACACGATTTTGTCAACGGTCACGAATCCGACGCTGACCACGATCGCCCAGCCGACGGACGAAATGGCGAAACTGGCCTTTGGCTTGCTTCTCTCTTCGCCGGACGAAGGGAGCGAGGACATCAAGCAACGCATCGTGATGGAACCCAAGCTGATCGAACGGGAATCTACGGGACCTGTGCAACACGAAGCTGCCGGCTGTTAAGGCCGGCTCGCAGCATCG